>Ga0187864_10000604_pt1 | contig 38921 bp, 30 predicted proteins | sample June2016WEW_11_4_FD_132985 | JGI IMG/M metagenome (GOLD analysis project Ga0187864, IMG submission 132985) | Peatland microbial communities from SPRUCE experiment site at the Marcell Experimental Forest, Minnesota, USA - June2016WEW_11_40 | ecosystem: Environmental > Terrestrial > Soil >...
CGGCCGAAGACGGGCGCGGCGACGTATTCCACTTTGTGCTTCGCGTGATGCTCGGCCAGGCGGCGCGCGGTGGCGGGCGAAATCGTACTGAGCGAAATGTGGATTCCGCCCGCTCCGAGCCTTTCGACGAAGGAGCCAGCGGGAAGACAGATTTCTTCGAGGGCGTGATCGTTCGCAACCATCGTGAGCACGATTCCGCCCGGCGCTGCGACGTCAGCTGGACTCTTCGCGGCGGCCGCGCCCCGGGCGACGAGCGGCGCGGCCTTCGAAGCGGTGCGGTTGTAGACGCGCACTCCGTATCCCGCTTGCAGAAGATTCGCGGCGATGGGCTGGCCCATGTTGCCCAAGCCGATGAAGCCGAGTGTTTCCGCCATTTCTCACCTCGCAAGTACTCGATTGCAGACCCCCCGGAAGTGTAGCGATTCGGCCGGGTCGCGGATAATTGTTTTCAATGAGTTGCGACCGCTCCTACTCGAAAGTGTAGCGATTCGATTCTGGATGCTCGATGCACGGGTCTGGAGGCCGGAGCCGCCAAGTTCACTTCGTCGCTCGGTAGCGTGTCTCATCATCATCGAGAGCCCTCGGCTCCTTCGCCAAAAAGCCGGCGAATTCGCCCGTATGCCGATCCTTTTCGGATCGTCACTTCCACGCTACCACACAATGCAAATTCGTTCGCGCGTCGTTCATTCGCAAGCCCTTGCGAGAGTGTGGCTTACAAGGATTTCGAATCGCTACAGGTGTTGCGATTCAGGCAGGATTGTTGGGGAGTGGCACCCACTAAGTCGAATCGCTTTAGAATGGGATTCCGTCGTCTGCCGTCGGCCCAGATTCCGGAGCACGAGCGAGTGAAATCGTAGCGAGCCCATAACGTCCCCGCCGTGCGGAATTCCTTGGCGCGAACGCGTTCGAGCAGCTCCTGCTAGCCGAGCCCGGCTAGGAGAGTTTGGCGGCGAGGTCGATGAAGTCGGTCGCAACGACGTCGAACGAACCGGTCGGCGGCGGAGTGGCGCCACTGGCCGGCGAAGCCGCCGGGTGGTCGGGGCCGCGCTCGAGGGGGCGCGGCACGAGAGCCGTTCGCAGGCCGAGCGCCTGCGCAGCCTTCAGATCATCGGGATGGGCGGCGACCATCATCACTTCGGCGGGTTTGCAGCCGAGCAGGTCGGCTGCGCCGAGATAGACTTCGCGATCGGGCTTGTAGTGGTGAAACAGTTCCGCCGAGAGCACGGTGTCCCAGGGGAGTCCCGCGAATTTAGCCATCTCGACCAGCAATGAAACGTTGCCATTCGAGAGGGTGGCGATGACGAAATTCTTTTTGAGGCGCGTGAGCCCTTCGACCGAATCCGGCCAGGGAGTGAGGCGGTGCCAGACGCGAGTCCAGTGATCTTTCTCCTCCTCGGTCAAGCCGGTGATGTTGAACTGGACGAGCAGATCGTCGAGGATGGCGCGGTGCAGCGTGTCGAGCCTGGTCCAGGGAAGCTCGCCTTTGCGCACTTTGTCCATTGACGGACCATAGCCGGCGCGCCAGCGGTCGGCAAACTTGCCCCAGTCCACTTGCAAGCCCTTTTCCTTGCCCCACTGCGTGCCTTCGCGAATGATGGAGCCGCGCCAATCGACCACCGTGCCGAAGACATCGAAGGTGAGCGCCTTCACGCCGAAGCGATTCGCAGGAATGGGTTCTGAGGCGGCGGGCATCGGCGCCGATTTTCTCACGTGGGCGCTCGATGCGCCCGATATCGGAGCAAGGCTTCCGAGCGCTACGGGGGCGAGCGCCACGGGCACGGCGAGGAATTCGCGTCTGCGCATAAGCGGCCTCTTCCGTTCCGCCATTCGGCGAGGGGGGCAGGAACGGCGCGTATTCTAAATCAGAAATCAGGAGCGCCGTAGAAGAAACGGACCTCGGGACCTGAACCGAGGTGTCCGCCGTTCCGGGGCCGAGATTCCTCATCCCTCGCCACTGCGCCCGATTTCCGCGCAACGCCGAGAAGAGGGGCGCGGAAATCGGGCCGCTCGGTCTTCGGAATGACAATTTGGGTTGTGCGCGGCGAAGAATATACGACGAAAAGGGGTTCGGCGCTCAAGTGTGCTATCGTCGGCGATTGAGCGGCTGAGTCATGAGTTTTCGGCGAATCAACTCGGACGTACGGCGGGGCGCGGTTGTGGCGGGAATGCTGCTGTGCGCGCTGGCGGTGGGGATGTTGTTTTCGGCGGGAGGACAACAGGCCTATGAAAGCAACGGAATCATCGACATGGACGGCCAAAGGTTTCCTCCCGAGAATCCGAACGAAAAGGCGGAGTGGACCTTCGCGCGTTTCCACTACGATCTCGGGGAGGAGTTTGGGTACTACCGCTTCCAACGATGGGCCGCGGACTGGCCGAAAGCCGACCGGCAATTTGTCCGGGGCGTGAAGCGGCTGACGCTGATCGAGGCGCGGTCGACGGAGCACGTCGTCGATGCGAACAGCGACGAGCTCTTCAACTGGCCGTGGATCTACGTGGAGGACGGAGGCGCGTGGCGACTCAGCGAAAAGCAGGCCGCCCGCTTGCGCGAGTACCTGCTGCGCGGCGGCTTCATGATGGTCGACGACTCTCACGGCAATGAGGAGTGGGAGAATGTCGTGGCCGGCCTGCACATGATCCTTCCCGGCCGTCCGATTGAGGATTTGGCCAATGCGGACGAGATACTCCATGTCGTGTACGACCTGGACGACCGGGTGCAAGTGCCGGGTACGCGGTACATATGGGGAAGGCGCTGGCGTTACGATGCCGACAGTGCGACACCCCGGTGGCGCGCCATTCGGGACGACAAGGGCCGCATCCTGGTTGCGATCTGCCACAACTCGGACGTCGGGGACGCGTGGGAGTGGGCCGACAGCGCCGAGTATCCCGAGCACCCTGCCTCCGTTGCGTACCGCCTCGGGGTCAATTACATCATCTATGCCATGACGCACTGAGCAGGGACACCGTTCACTGCGTAACGACAAGCCGTACCGGGATGTCTTCGACGTGGACTTGGGCGTCTATTTTGCGTATAAGGTGAGCGATGCCCTCCCGGGCAAATCCGTACACGGAGAGAAAACATGGCCAAGAAAGCAAAAGGCGCGAAGAAATCGGCCAAGGCGACCAAGGCTAAAGCATAAATTGCCGGGCGCGTTTCCCGGCCCTGACGCAACATTTTCGAAGAACCACCGCACAATCAAGCCTACATCCGGGGCTGCGCCAATCAGGCCGCAGCCCTTTTTCTTTGCCTGCGCGGAAGTGAAAAGAGAACGCGGCCGCTTTGGCGGCTAGACGGCCGGGGTGGTCGTGGGGCTCGGCACCGCGATGCCAGTTTCGATGGTGAGGCGCGGCGTTCGTCGCATGGTTTCAACGAAGACGCGAACCAATTCAGGATCGAACTGGTTGGAGGCGCAGCGCTCGAGTTCGGCAAACGCGTCTTCCGGCGTGCGGGCCTTTTTGTAGGTGCGGGCGGACGTAATCGTGTCGTAGGCGTCGGCGATGGCGATCACGCGCGCACCGTGAGGAATCAGTTCGCCTTCGAGGCGGTCGGGGTAGCCGGTGCCGTCGTAGAACTCGTGATGGTGGCGGACCATCTGGCGGATGCGAACCATGGTCTTGAGCGGCTCGAGAATCCGCGCGCCGAGATCGGTGTGCGTCTTCATCGTTTCCCACTCGGAAGCATCGAGCGGCCCCGATTTGTTCAAGATGGCTTCGGGAATGCCGACTTTGCCGATATCGTGCAGCAGCGCCGCGAGGCGAATCTCCTCGACTTCCGGCGGATTCATGCCGAGCGCCTGCGCGATCATCACGGCGTAGGCGGAAACTTTCCGGGAATGGCCTTGCGTGTAGTGGTCTTTGGCGTCGATCGCGAAAGCGAGTGAGGTGACCGTCTCGACCACGGCCGGCGGCAGCCCTTCGCCTTCGCCGCTCTGCTCCTCAAGCGAACGCGTGAACTGCTCGAGGCGGCGATAGATTTCCTCGAAGGCCTCGGGGCCGGTCGAAAACAAGCGCTTGAGGGTTACGCCGAGATACGCTTCGAGCACATCCTTCTTCCATCGCTTGCGGTCGTTCGGATCGCCCTGCTCGGCGCTTGAAACCGAATTCCCGCCTTGATGCTTGGAAAGGTACATCGAGGAATCGGCGACCTGGATGAGTTCCTGGGGCGTCGCGCCGTGGACGGGGAATGCGGCAATGCCGAAACTGGCGGTGATGTTTTTATCGCGCAGCAGGGGATCGGCAGCAATCCAGCCGCGGAGCTTGTTGGCGAGCTGGCGGGCCTGCTCGATTCCCGTTTCCGGCATGAGGATGACGAACTCATCGCCGCCGTAGCGCGCTACGACGTCCGAGCGGCGGCAATTCTGCTCGAGGATGTGACCGACGCGCTGGAGAACGACATCGCCCTCGAGGTGGCCGTAAAAATCATTTACGAACTTGAAGCGATCGAGGTCCATGAGCACCAGCGCGAAGGGGCGGTTCGCGCGCGTCGAGCGCTTCCATTCGGACGAGAGCGCCTCCATGAGGAAGCGGTGCGTCTTCACGCCGGTCAGGCCGTCCGTGATCGCCTGCTCCTGCGCCCGCTGGAACGTCAGCGCATTGTGGAGCGCTCCGGCGAAGAGATCGGCGAGCGTGCGGAGCACCAGAATGTCCTGTTCGGGGAACTGGCAAGGCTCAGCGGATTCCACGTAAAGGACGCCGAGAAACTGTTCGCCGTAGGTGATAGAGAGGGCAACCGCCGCCGCCGACCCCGGCAAAACCGTGCGGGGCGTCGAGGCATTGGCTTCGGAGACGACCGCCATCTGGCTGCTGCGAGCCACCTGCCCGACCAGCCCCTCGCCCAACGGAATCCGGCGCCCCACGGCATCGCGTCGCGATCCGGCCTCGGCTCGGACGACGAGCTCTTTCGCCGAGTAGTCCAGAATGGCGATTCCGATGTGATCGTAGGGAAGATGGTTTTCCACTTCCGCCGCGATTCTGGCCATCATCTCGTCGGGATCGAGCGTTGTGATGGCGTGGCTCGAAACATTGTTGATCAGCGTCAGTTGGCGCGACTTTTTCTGCTCTTCCGCGAAGAGCCTGGCGTTCTCAATGGCGATACCGGCCTCGCTCGCAAGGAGAGCCAGCAGCTCGATGTTGCTTTCGTCGAACACTCGTTCCTTGAGGCTGTGCACCGCCAGGACGCCGACGGGTTGGTCGTAGAGAATCAGCGGAACGGCACAGATCGAACCTATATCCCGCAAGGGTTCAAAGCCCAGCCGCTTTGTTTCTTCCTCGAAGCGCTCGCGAATCAGGAGCGGCCGCGCCGAACGCATCACGTATTCGACAAGGTTGTTTCCAGCTGGGCGCGAGCGCTTCGGGAGACGCTCGCCTTCCGTAACTTCGATCTCGAAACGGATTTCGCCGGCCTTCTTATCGTGGAACGCGATGAAAAAGCTGGTGACGTCGAGCACGCGCCGCATTTCCGAATAGATGCGCTCCAGCAGGGCATCCAGCTCGAGGGTCGAACTCAACGCGCGGCCGATTTCATTCAGGATGTGCAGCTCTTCGGTGCGGCGCGAACTCTGCTGCATCAAGTAGCTGTTCTCGATGGACATGCCGATCTGCTGGCCGAGCGCGAGAAGCAGCCGCAACTCCGCCGGAGTGAAACTGCGATTATCCGGAGTCCCGAGCAGCAGCGCGCCGAGCACGTGCGCCTTCGCCTGAAGACTGATGCCCACGACCGTGCGCAGACCCTGCCCGAGCAGCAGTTGGCGCACCTGACGGAACGCTTCCTCGTTTTCGAGCGCCTCCCAGTTCGAGTCGCGCGACAGGTCACGCAGAACGACGAGCCCGCCGAGCCGGGCCACCAGGTTGACGACGTATTGATCGAGGTTGGCGTCTTTCACGGAGCGCGAGAATGTTTCGTCAAGCCCGGTGACGACGACGGAACTCGCGCCGCCTGCCTCCGCATCGTGCATGAAGAGCGCGCCGGCTGGAATCCGAACGACGTTCAGGACGCGATCGAGCGCCTGCGCCAGCATCTGCTGGATTTCCCCGCCGACAACACTCGACGTGGCGAGGTTCAGGTTGGAAAGTGCGAGCATATTGCGCTCGACCCGCCGGCGTTCTTCCTCGTATACGGCCATCACCATCAGCACGCACGTGAAAAGCTCCGGCAACAGAACGACCGGAAGCACGTCGCTTCCCCGCAAGAAGGGGAGACGAGACTGAAAGATAGCGAGGATGGATAGCAGGCCCCATCCGCCGAACGTGACCGCGAGAAGCACGTCCACCCGTGATTCTTGTTTGCGTCCTTCTTCCCAGAATGTGTACCCGATCAGAAAAAATATGAGCACGGCGGCCTCAACCGCTGGAACGCTGATGATTCCATGCACGTTGGCCACCGACCACGCCAGGCCCACAACCGCTGCAGCGGCTACGGACTTGTAGGGAATAGGCAGACGACAGTAGAGACGCGCGGAGCAGTAAAAGACCAGGATGGACACCGTGAAAAGCGCTTGGTTCAGCTCATGCGGCCATAGCGCGCCGGGTAGGTATACGCCGACGACGCGCGCAGCAAAGTGAGCAAACAGCAGCAGCCAAGCGATCGACCATGCCAGGACATACGGCTGCCTCTTCTGGCGGTAAATGAACAGAAACAACGTGCCGAGCAGGAACGTGCTCGCCAAGAGGACAACAGCGATAGCGTCAACGTGCATACTCTAGTTAAGCGCTCCGTGCTCAATACTCTGAGGACACTCGGTCGAGAATAGCAGAAAATCCTAAGGTGCCTTTGGCCGTGTCCAGCCGAGTTTCGTGGAGGTCAACCTCCAACGCGACGTACGTGGATACCGCAGAAACGGCCGTGGGAACCGCCGGTCCGTGTTCTTTCGGGAAAGGAGAGACTATGCGCGATGCGGCATTCGGTCAAGCGTAACCTGATGCGATGCTCGCGGTTCTCTTTCTTGAGCCGTTGCCTCGCTCGATTTTGGCCAGTCCTTCCGCTAAGATGAATGACTCCAAGACAAACACAGGACACCCGAATGACTCCCGCACAAAAACCGCGCGTTCGCTTCGCTCCGTCGCCAACGGGCTATCTTCATGTGGGCGGCGCGCGAACCGCGCTTTTCAACTGGCTCTTCGCGCGGCACGAAGGAGGCACGCTGCTGCTGCGGATCGAGGACACCGACGTCGAGCGCAATCGTCCGGAATTGGTCGAAGGGATTCTCGACGGACTGAAGTGGCTGGGGATCGAGTGGGACGAAGGGCCGTTGTTTCAGTCGCAGCGCCTCGACATGTACCGGGCGGCGGCGGAGCGCTTGCTCGCGAGCCGTGCGGCCTTCGGTTGCTACTGTAGACCGGCGGCGTATGGCGGCGGTGACGCGGCCGGCGGCGCCAATGCCGAGGAACAGGAGGGCGAAGGCGACGACGAAGGCCCCAAGACCTCAAAGAACATCGCCTGCCCTTGCCGGGATCTCAGCGACGCCGAGCGGGCCGAGAAAGAACGCGAGGGGATTCCGCGCGCCATCCGATTCCGTGTGCCACAGGACGGCGTAACGGGATTCCAGGATAGCGTGTTCGGCCCGCGCGAGGTGCAGAACGCGGAGATCGAGGATTTCGTCCTGCTGCGCTCGAACGGCCTGCCGACCTATCAGCTCAGCGTGGTCGTGGACGATATCGACATGCGCATCACGCACGTGATCCGCGGCGCCGATCATCTTTCGAACACGCCGAAGCAGGTGCTGCTCTACCAGGCGCTCGGCGCCGATCCGCCAGTCTTCGCGCACGTTCCGCTGATTCTGGGGCCGGACCGGACGCGGCTTTCGAAGCGGCACGGCGCCACGAGCGTCGGCTCCTATGCCGACGAAGGATTTCTTCCCGAGGCGTTCCGCAATTTTCTGGCGCTGCTCGGCTGGTCGCCGGGGAATGACACGGAGTTTATCCGCACGAACGAGCTCATCGAGCGGTTCGCGCTTTCGGGAGTAAGCCGCACCAACGCGATTTTCGATCGCCCCAAACTTGAGTGGTTCAACACCGAGTATCAACAGAAACTGCCGATCGAGGACCTTTTGCCCTACGTCGAAGCGCAGCTCCGGCGCGAGCGGCTGTGGGACGGCTCGCAAGCGAGCCGGGATCGCGCCTGGTTTGCGCACGCCGTCGACCTCATCCGCCCGCGCACGCGCCTGCTGGGCGACTTCACCGTGTGGGCTCGCGCATTTTTCACCGACGATTTCGACTACGATGCAGAGGCGCGCGAGAAGTTCTGGAAGGATGAGCGCCTGCCCGCGATGCTGGCCAAGCTCGCCGACGCGCTTGAAGCGCTGCCCGACTGGAACCACGACGCGTGCGACGCGGCGTTGCGCAGCCTCGCGACGGCCGAGGGCGTGAAGGCCGGCCTGCTGATCAACGCGACGCGCGTCGCTATTGTGGGCCGCGCCGTGGCTCCGCCGCTTTTCGAGACAATGGTCGTGCTCGGGAGGGAGCGCGTGGTCGGACGCCTACGCCGCGCCCTCCCGGTTCTTTCTTCCCGCTGAAGCGAAGCTTGCGGTTAATTTCCTGACGAACCTGCTGCGGAGAAAACCTCGGGATGCGCGGGGTGGCTCGCCGTGCCGGCTGCGGCGACCTTGAATTCGACGCTCACGGGCACTTTGACCGGCGGCAGGCAGGCAGAGTTGTTGCAGGCCTGATAGCGCAGCGTCATCGGAATCGTCACGGCGCCGAGCGGAGCGCTCGATTGCGCGGTCAACTTCAGCCGCAGGGTCACGCTGCCCGAGTACACATCGAGAGGTTTATCGGGCGAGAACGGGAACTTCTTCTGATGGCCCGCAGGATAAATCGTGTCGACAAGAGTGAACCCGGCAGGGAGCTGAGGCGTGAGCGTCGTCGGGATCAGATAAGAGTCCAACGGCTTGTGCGAGTTCATGTGGTACGCCTGGTTGATATCGACAACGACGGCGACCTGAAAGTCCTTGCCGCGCGGCACGGCGTCAAGCGAAGCGTAGGCGTGCGTTTTCACGACCTGTGCGGGTTTCAGCGGCGTCGCTTCCTGGGCCGGCGTGTTTCCGCCGAGACCCGCCATCAGCGCGAGCGCGCATAGCGCAAGAAGACGCCCAGATGTCGGCACGAAGTTCATAGCTGGCTCTCGACGTCCTTCTTGATCTGAGTTTCGTTTATCCCGCCCATGTATTTCTTCACGATCTTGCCGTCGCGCGAAATCAGGAAGCTTGTGGGCATCCCGAGCAACCCGCCGAACTTGTCCGTGATGGCGTCGGTGCCGAGCACGATGGGGTAGTTCATCGTCTGAGGCTGGCCGCCTACGTTGAATTGCGTCGACTGCACGTAGGGCTGGACAACTTTGGCGCCCTCTTCATCCATCGCAGCGCCCAACAGCGTGAAGCCCTTGCCGCTATATTCCTTCTGCAAGTTGATCAAGATGGGGATTTCGCCCCGGCAGGGTTCGCACCAGGTGGCCCAGAAATTCACCAGGACTACCTTCCCCTTCAGGCTTGCCAGCTGGACGTTGTTGCCCTGCAAGTCCCTGAACGTGACGTTCGGTTCATCAGCCAAAGCGTGCGGAGCCGAACTGCTCGCCGACGTTCCTCCGCCTTTACATCCGGAAACCCCCGCCGCCGTAAACGCCAAAAATGCAACCAACAGCAAACCAATTGATTTGTTCTTTCCCATAGCCATCACCTAGCGAATTGGTTCAAAAACGTGAGCTTGCCCGACAACCAAGTCAGGCGGTTGAAGAAAATCAGTGCGCCCACAAACAGCAGCAGCACTCCGCTGAAAACCTCCACCGTATGCAGGTGTTTGCGGAAGCGCTGGTAGAACTTCAAAAACCCGCCGATGCCCAATGCCGTCACAAGGAAAGGAATCGCCAGCCCCGCCGAATAAACCGCAAGCAACATGATTCCCTGACCCACGGTTTCCTTCGTTGCGGCCATCGTGAGCACGGTGGCCAGAATCGGCCCGATGCAAGGCGTCCAGCCGAAAGCGAAAGCGAATCCGAGCAGGAACCCGCTGACCATCCCCGGCTTTTTACCGCCGACGTTGCGCAAGTGGACGTCACGGTTGAGCCAGCGCGTCAGCGAGGGCCCAAGCAGAAAAATGAGCGAGATCGCGTAAAACTCCACGGGCGTGACCGGCAAACTCGAGCCGCCCCGCAGGTTGAGCACGAGCCCGATCGCGACGAGCACCGCTCCGACGATGAGGCCCACGCGGACCGTAATCTTCACGAGCCAGCCCACCAGGTGCAGGCCAAACAGCACAATCAACGCGCCCGCGATGGGCGACAACAGGCTCTTATTGTGCAGCAGAAACGAGCCGACGGCGCTCGCCGAAGCGCCGAACGTGATAAAGACGATCGAAAACCCCAAAACGAATGCCAGCGCTGAGCTGAGCAGCCCCCCGAGTGGCGCCTCGCCTTCCTTCAGCTGCTCGACGCCGATGCCCGAAAGCATCGAAATGTAGCCCGGCACGAGCGGCAAAACACATGGCGAGAGGAAGGAAACCAATCCCGCCCCAAATGCCACAAATACGGAAACGTCCATCAGACTCCTTTCGCTCCCTCAGCGAGGTCTTCCTGGCTGTCACACCCGGATCCGGCCAAACCGTGATTTGACCACAAGGTTTAGACGCATACCAGCAGTTTTTGGTTTTGGAAAAAGCCGGCGCAGTGGATTTCCGTCAGGTGACATCGGAAGCCGCCATCGCGCGCGGCGCTCCTGCGCGGGTCTGGTTTCCTAAGCGATTGAAAAGCCAGAGCCTTGTCAAAACGGGGAATGTGGCAAGCCGGATGCCTCTCCGACGGCGCGGGCCCGCCCGCTGGAACCGCGAACGGCAAGACGGTTTGCCGCTCGCGGTGGCGGGCTCGAAAAATTCCTGTGGCGGAGGAGCGCGATGACACCGAATCAAGTGACCGCCGCGCGCGTCTTGGCCGCTTTTGCGGCCGTCGCGCTCTTCACGGTTGCGCCGGACGCGCTGGCAGTCGATCTCGCTGCCGTGCTCCTGACGGTAGTTGCGATCGCGCTGGACGGCATCGATGGTTACCTGGCGCGGAGCCGCGGGCTCGCGACGCCGCTCGGCGCGCAGCTCGATATTCTCGGCGACCGCGTCGTCGAGAATCTCTTCTTCACCTGCTTCGCCGTCAGCGGCCTGATCTCGCTTTGGGTGCCGGTGCTCTTTTTCGTGCGCGGGACGATGACGGATTTCTTCCGCAGTCAAGCAGCGCGCGCGGGCCGCAGCAGCTTCGGCGGCAACTCCATGGTCGAGATGTGGTGGGGACGAAGCCTGGTCGCTTCGCGGATGAGCCGCGGCGCGTATGCCGCGTTGAAGTGCCTCTGCTTCTGCTACCTCGGATTGTTGCTGCCTCTGCGCCACTTGTCCGCCACGTGGCCGGCTGGAGAGGTCCAGCACTCGCTCCTGATCGCGGGCTGGGCGATTACCGGCGCGACGGTCGCTTTTTGCCTTGTGCGCGCGATTCCCGTCGTTTGGGAGGGCCGCCGATACTTCCCCGCTGCGGGGAAGGCGCCGAACAAGCACCTGGCAGCGGCGGTGATCCGATGAACGTGGGCGAAAGAATTGCCGCCTTCTTCGATCTCGACGGCACGCTGCTTCCGCCGCCCTCGCTCGAATGGCGGTTCATCGGCTGGCTGATCGCGCGCGACGAAATCGGCGGCCGCGACGTCACTCGGTGGCTCGGACGCTTTGCGAAGACGATCCTGCGCAACCCGCGCGGCGCGACGCTTGCGAACAAGATGTATCTCGCGGGACTGCGCGAATCTCTCGCCGCCGACTGGGAAAACTCGCCGGCGCCCCGCTCGCTGCCGCTCTTTGCCGGAGGAATCGAGCGCATCGGCTGGCATCTTGCGCGAGGCCATCGCGTCTTTTTCGTGAGCGGGACGCTCGGGCCGCTCGCGCGTGCCGTGGCGCGGTGCCTTTCGGGGCAGCTCGAAGTCCGCGCGACCGAACTCGAAAGCTCCGGAGGCTTTTGGACCGGCCGGCTCGCTGGCGAACACCTGAGCGGTGAGGCAAAGGCGCGGGCCGTTCGCGCGCTCGCCGCGAGGCACGGTCTCGAACTCAGCGAAAGCTATGCTTACGGCAACACCCTCGCGGATCTGCCGATGCTTGAATCCGTGGGTCGCCCCGTTGCGGTGAACCCGCGCGTGGGCCTCGAACGCATCGCGTGCTCGGACGCCGATCCGCACCGCCGCGAAGCACCACGATTCGGCTGGCAAGTTTGCGCGTGGAAGGAATCTCCCTCGCAACCTTCCGCCGCCGAGCGGCCACATCTTTATCCGATCTCTCAGAAGGAAACGCGATGAGATTTACCGACTCGCAGACGGACGCGGACCTCCCTGGCGAGCGGGCGATTCCGTGGGACGCCGCCGGCATCGGCCTCGCCGGAGCGCGCCCATCGATTGTCCGGAACCCGCGCTGGCTTGAGGAGACGCGAAAAGCCTGTGGCGCGTTCGAATGGGTGACACTTGCCTACTTCGCGTGGCTTGAGGGGATTGTGGTCCTTTTTCATCGCAACATTCCGCACGCAGGGCTCTATTTTGTGGTGCACCTCACGTTGGCGGCCGGGATAGTATTCCTGGCGCGGTCCGCCGCGCGTTCGGGCAACGCCGCCTTGCAGTTCCTGCGCCACTGGTATCCTTTGTCGCTCTACATCTTCTTTTTCGAGGAGCTGGAGCGGCTGGTGCACGCCATCTTCCCCGGATGGTTCGACCGCTGGCTCATTGCCTTCGACTACAACCTCGCGGGCGTTCATCCTTCCGTGTGGCTCGCGCGTTTCGCATCGCCCGGTCTCAACGATTTCATGCAGTTCGCCTACATGACTTACTTTCTTTATCTCGCGATCCTCCCGGCGGTTCTCTACGTGCAGCGCGAGCGGTTTGCGTTTTGGACGACCATGGTCTCGACTGCAATCGCGAACTATTCGATCTACGCGATTGCGGTGCTCATCCCCATCGAGAGTCCGTACCATTCGCTCGCCGCGCTCCAGACCAAAACTCTCGACGGCAGCTACTGCACGGCGCTGATCGGCCTCGTCGAACGCTTCGGCCGCGTGCACGGCGCCGCGTTCCCCTCGGCGCACGTAGCCGGCTCGATGGTCGCAATCCTTGCTTCGTGGCGCTACCGGAAGCGGCTCTTCTGGATTTGCCTGCCGTTTTTCGCCTGCATGTGCGTGGCAACGGTGTACGGGCGGTATCACTATGTCGCGGATGTGCTCGCCGGGCTCGCGGTCGGCGCGATCGGCTTCTCGCTGGGGACCCGGCTCATGCAGCGGAAGGGAACGCTGCCGGAGATCGCAGAGTGAGCGTCAGTCCAGATTCGGATGCCGATTGTGCCAGCCGGTCGCTTCTTCGTAAGCAAGGGCGATTGAAAGCAGCCGCGCCTCGGCCCATTTGGGCGCGATGAGTTGCAGTCCAACAGGCAAGCCTTCGCGTGTGAACCCGCACGGAATCGAGATCGCTGGCTGGCCGGTGAGATTCGCGGGCCGGGTCAACCGCAATAGCTCCGCCCGCACGGCCGTTTCGCGTTCCCCGGCCACGCGGACTTCGCTCGCGCCGATGGGCGGCGCGGGAATCGGTGAAGTGGGAGCGAGGATGACGTCCACGTGCTCGAAGGCGGCCGCAAAGTCCTCTTCGATCTCGCGTCTCTTCGCGACGCCGCGGAGATAATCGACCGCGCGCAGGTCGTGGCCCCATTGCAGGTGGCCTCGCACATCGTCACCGTAGCCGTCGGCGAGCGCGGGATAGTAGCCCTGGCTCTCGTGGTAGTAGCTCGCCTCGCCCACGACCACGTTCGTGGCCACGTCGATCGCTCCGGCCAGCCGCGGCAGAGACGATTCGCGTATGCGAGCGCCCAGCGAGGACTCAAAAAGCTTCCCGGCAGCTTCGACCAATCGCCGCACTTCGCTGTCCAGTCGTTCGAAGAAGAACTCTTTGGGCCAGCCGAGTCGAAATCTGCGCGGACGATTCTTGCGCAGCTTGCGGAAATCCGGGCGCGTCTCACCCTTCGGGTATTTCCCCGCGATCGCTTCGAGCATGATGCACGCATCCGCGACGCTGCGAGCAATCGGTCCGGCATGATCGAAGCTCACCGCCAGGGGCACGCTGCCCTCGACGCTGACAAGCCCGAATGTCGGCTTGAGTCCCACAATCCCGCAGAGCGCCGAAGGAATGCGGATCGATCCGCCTGTGTCCGTTCCAACCGAGGCAAAGCACATCCCCGAGGCAACGGACGCCACCGATCCGCCACTCGATCCTCCTGAGATTCGGCCGGGCGCCCACGGATTGTGGACGGGCCCGTAATGAGGGTTTTCGCTCGTGATCCCATAGGCGAACTCGTGCATGTTCGTCTTGCCGAGGAGGATCGCTCCCGCGCGCGCGAGGCTCGCGGCGACGTCGCTGTTTTTCTCCGGCACGAAATCGCCGAGAATCTTCGAACCGGCCGTCGTCCGAATGCCGCGCGTCCAGAAGTTGTCTTTGAGCGAAATCGAAATGCCGTGCAGGGGACCGCGCCAGCGCCCGCTGCGAATTTCCCGCTCCGCTGCGCGCGCCTGCCTGCGTGCGGGCTCGGCGAGAATCGTCAGGAACGCGTTGATGGCGGGATTCAGCCGCTCGATCCGCGCCAGCGATGCGTCCACCAGCTCGACCGGGGAGATTTCCTTGCGTCGCAGGAGCTGCGAAGCCTGCTCGATCGAGAGGAACGCGAGGTCGGTTTGGGAGCGCGCAGTCATGCGTTCCTAGAAGATCTTTTCCTGCCGCCGCAAGTTGCCGGCCGATCCGAGATTCGCAATGCGGACGACGATGCTGTATTGGTTCTCGTTTCGAATCGTGCCGAACGAAAAGCGGCGGTACTCGAACCCGACTCCGCAACAGTCGCCGTTGTACGTCACTTCCACGATCTGGTTTTGAAAGGCCTGCTGGGTAAAGTCGTAGCTGGCGCCTATCTCGGCGTTCCAACCATGGCGGTTCATGTCCCCGTAGCCAAAAAGCGTGCGGACCTGATTCGAGCGCTGCTGGAAATTGAGCGGAGGCGGAGAGGGATTGAGGGGCAGGTTCAGCGTGGAAAAGTGCGCGAGCGTGAGGAACGACTCCTTATAAGGCTTGAGCTTCAACAGGGTTCCGATTGCGGTCAGGCGGTTGCGCACCGGATCGTAGTTGACGATGAATTGGGCGTCGAAGTGTTTGCCGGGGTCGATGCGCAGGTCGCTCACAATCGGAGAAAAACGCCGTGGCGTGTCCGCGAAAGCGAAAGGCGTGAGTGCGTCGAGAGTCTGGAAAATATTCGACTGCCCTGGCACGAGCGCGCCGCCGAACGTGGGATCGAAGAAGTATTTTTGCACGAGCCGCCAGGTGATGAACTCTTCGGTGCCACCCGAACCCTTCCGGCGGAAGAGGCGCTGCGTGATCCCGTACTCGACTTCGTTGGTGTCGGTCAGCGTTTCGTCCTCATCGAAACGCTCAAACCGTCCGAAATCGTTCACGCCGGTGACGTAGCGATACACTATGTACGGCTCGATCGCGTGTTTCCACTTTGTGTCGCCGTCGCCCCAGACGCGCTCGAACACGGGCAGCCGCATGTCGAGGGAGAACTCCTCGGTATTGCGAAACAGCCCTTCGAGGAGGAACGCGCCGTTCTGCAATTGTCCGCCGTAGTACGTCGAGCGGAAGGTGAAGCTCGGCGTCACGTCGAACCATGCCCCAAAGTGGAGCGGCATCGCGACGCTGGGAGCCAATTCGCTGCGCTCGACGAACCCGGGCGTCTCGAACGGCGTGACGCTTTCGGAGCGATACACCCCGCCCGTGAAAGCGTCGAAGGAGAAGTACAAGGGCAACCGGTTGAAGAATTGTTGATCAACCGAGCTGAATCGGGCTTCCGGGGCTGTTCGCAGCGTGATCGAAGTCTGCGGGGTGGCGCTCAGATAGTTCTGGTAGCTGAGCGCCGCAACGTTCAGGCTGAAACCGCGAAAATTGTTCGTCAGGAACGCCGTGTTGCGCACCTCGGAATTGACCGCCTGAGTGAATGTCTCAAACCACGCGAGACGAAACGTCAGCGACGAGAGCTGGTCCAGATCGGCCACGGCGCGCCAGCCGCCCGGTAGCAGCGACGTGAAAAGAAGTTTCGTTTCATGGCCACCCTGCTTGATGGGCGGCGCGTTCGCCTGCTCGAGGCCCCGGTCGATCACGCCGAAGTAGCTCGCATCGAACTGCGCGTTCTCCCACGGCCGCATGCGGAGTTCGGCCCTCTGGCTCCAGCCTCGCTTGGTGTAGTCGTCGGCATGAAGCGTCACGTCGAGCCAGTCGAGCGGAGCCCAATAGAACGCGTCGCCCAGGACGTAGCCCTTTTGCGAGGTGTTTCCGAGGTCTGGAATCATGAACCCCGTCTCTCGGTGCTGTTCGGCAGGGATGGTCGCGTAGGGCAAATAAAGGACTGGGACGGAAAGTACACGGAAGTTTCCGTTCTCGAGATGCACCGACTTCTGCAGCCGGATCGTGGCGGCGGGCGCATAGAATTTCCAGACCGGGCGCCCGGGGTCGCAAACCGTCATCCAAGCCTTGCGGATGCGATAGGTGTTGTCGTCGAGCCGATCCGCTTCCTCGGCTTCAAAATAGAGGGGATTGGGGCTGATCAGGAGCGTTGGCTCCGGACGCCGTTGGATGGCGAAAGAGCCGTGGACGTGGTGGAAGACGCCGTGACCCGTGCGCAGTTCATAGCGGGCGTCGTCGGCCTCAATGTGCTGCGTCATGTAATCGAGCTGGACGTGTCCGCGCGCGGTGACGACCTGGGTTTCGCTGCCGTATTCAGCGTGGTCGGCGCGCAGGCGCGCGTTTTGATAGTGCACGTCCACGTGACCGTCTGCGTAAAATGTCTTTCCGACCTCGCGCTGCTGGTCCGCTTCGAGTGTGGCCTCGCCGCCGACCGTCAGGGACCCGAGTGGCACTGGCTTAACGCCTTGAGCAGGCAGCGCGCGCGCCGCCAAGAGAATGGGAAGCAGCCCTGCAAGAAGAGCGTGTCGGCGGACGGATTGCGAGAGCGTGGCGTTCGGCATCGCCTGGAAAGGCCCAAAAAAGAAAGCTGAGCCTAACACGCGCCTCTCGCTCCCGCAATCAGGAGCGTTTCCCGGCACTATCCCGCAGCCCAATTGAAACTGGCGTAGGGAAGCGCACGCCCCTTAGGCGCCGACGGCAGGTGCTTTACCAATCGCTGTAGCGACGGTGAAATATCGCCGCCGGAACCACAGGGCCACATTAACAAGGCTGATGAGTGCGGGAACCTCGACAAGCGGTCCGATCACACCGACGAACGCTTCGCCTGAATTGAGACCAAACACAGCGACAGCAACAGCAATTGCCAGTTCGAAATTATTGCTTGCGGCGGTGAAGGAAAGCGTCGCTGTTTTCGAGTAGTCAGCACCGACCTTACGACCCATCCAGAAGCTTACGAGGAACATGAGCACGAAATAGATCAACAGCGGCACGGCAATGCGCAGCACGTCGAGGGGCAACCGCACGATAAGGTCACCCTTCAGACTGAACATCACCAGAATTGTGAATAGGAGAGCTGTCAAGGTCAGCGGATTAATGCGCGGAATAAATCGTGTCCGATACCACTCCTCTCCTCGGGCGCGCACAAGCGCAAAGCGCGTAAGCATTCCAGCGAAGAACGGTATACCCAGATAGACAAAAACACTTTCTGCGATTTGGCCGATCCCGACATTAACCAGGCTCCCCTTCAGGCCAAACCATGTCGGCAGCACCGTGATAAAAACCCAGGCATACACGCTGTAGAAGAGCACCTGGAAGACGCTATTGAACGCAACCAAACCGGCAGCATAGTCTGAATCGCCGGCGGCGAGTTCGTTCCAGACAATGACCATGGCGATGCAGCGCGCCAGTCCGATCAAGATGAGGCCCCTCATGTACGCGGGTTCGCCGCGAAGGAACGCGATGGCGAGAAAAAACATCAGCACCGGTCCAATCACCCAGTTTTGCAGAAGAGAGAGCGCGAGCAGGGAACGATTCCGGAAGACCTCGGCCAGTTTTTCGTAGCGAACTTTAGCCAGAGGCGGATACATCATCGCGATCAGCCCAACAGCAATCGGAATGTTGGTTGTGCCGACCTGAAAGCGTTGCACGAAATTCCCGGCCGCAGGAATGAAATGACCCACAGCAACACCGATCGCCATGGAAAGAAAGATCCACAACGTCAAGTAGCGGTCCAGGAATGAGAGCCGCCCGCGCGGGATAGGGGCGCAAGCGTTTCCCTTGATATGCGGAGCCGTGGACATTTCTACTCCCGTCTAAAGATCGGGCGCGCCGAAGGCACAAAGCGCGGTTGCATCATTGTCGGCCGATGCTGTCGATTTCTCTTTGGATGGCGAGTTTGTCGAGACTCGAAAGCGGCAGGCAAAGGAGCAGGCTGATTCTTCGCTCGAGAATCACGAACGCTTCGCGAAACGCGCGCTCGATCTCCTCGGGTGTGCCCGTAGCCAGCGCCGGGTCGGGAACGCCCCAATGCGCGGTCATCGGTTGCCCCGGCCAAATGGGGCATACCTCCCGCGCGGCGTTGTCGCAAACCGTGAAGACGAAGTTCATCTGCGGTGCGCCAGATTTAGCGAACTCGTCCCAGTTCTTGCTGCGTAGACCTTTCGTCGGCAGGTGCGCCAGCTCGAGCTGGCGGAGCGCCTCGGGCCGCACGGATCCTGTTGAATGGCTCCCCGCGCTGTATGCCGTAAACGTCGGCTTGCCTTTATGGTTGAGAATCGCCTCGGCCATGATCGACCGGGCCGAATTTCCGGTGCACAGAAAGAGTACGTTGTAGCGCCCCTGCATGTCCGTCATCCCTTCACCGCTTCGGCCGGTGTACAGCAAGCGGGCGCGCAACAGGCTCCGGCGTCCGCGCTCTTCTCGGGCAGATTGTCTTCGAGCACGACGAAAACTTCCCATTCGTTTCCGTCCGGGTCGTGCACCCATGCTTTGTCCTGCAACGCATAGCAGCAGTCGGTCTTCATCTCATCGCGCGGAATCAGCCCTTCGCGAACCCAGCGTTCGCGCACGAGCAGCACGTCTTCCGTCGATGCCACCTGAATCCCCATGTGCGAAAGGGCGCCTCGCTCGCTGAAGGACGCTTGATTCAGAGTGAAATTCAGCGGCGGGTTCGTTACGTCGAACTTGGCGTAGCCCTGGCGTACTTTTGAGGGGTCGATCCCGAACATTTTCCGGTAGAACTCGATGCTCTCCGGGACGCTTCGGGCGTTGATCGCAAGATGGGCTTTCAAAGCCTGCACCGGTTTGCCCGCCATAGCCGTTTCCTCCCGCGACATATGTGCATGTGCGAATATATTGGGAGGCTACCCCGCAAAAACATATATGTCAAGGCAGATGTATTATATACTTCCAGCATGGCACAGAAACAAGGCAACAGCTCGCTCGACCATCTCTTTCGCGTGCTCGCGGATCCCACGCGGCTGCGTCTGCTGAACCTGATCGCGGACCGGGAGGTGTGCGTCTGTTACTTTGTCGGCATCCTTCGCATCAGCCAGCCGAAAGTCTCTCGACATCTGGCGTACCTGCGCAGGGCGGGCATTGTGGCGACAAGGCGCGAGGGAAGGTGGATGCACTATCGGCTGGCAGTGCCCCCCAACCCTGTGGCAGCCGACGTTCTGCGCGTCACACTCGAACATCTGAAGGGCATGCCCGAGATGCAGCGCGATCTGGCGCGCCTGGGCTCAGCCTGCTGTGCGCCCGAGAAGTTCGAGGGCTTGCGGCGAGCGCCTCAGCCGGTCGCGATCGCATTGAGCCCGAACTGAGGTCTTCCGGGACACCCGGGCCCGCCAAACGTTGCCGCATAGGCGACACCCGAACCGGTCGCTGTTCCGCTGCAACTTGCCGTGCTATCATGCCCGAGTTCCGACACTGAGAACCTCCGCAGCGCAAAACGGACCAGTGATACTAATCTGCTCGAAGTGTGGGGCGCTGCTGCTCGAAGAGACCGAGCGCTGTTCTTTCTGCGAAACGCCTCTCGCTGAAAATGACGAAATCCTCCAGCCGGTAACCTCCGGCGAAAGTGCGCTCGAAGAGCCCGCCGAGCCTGAATGGCGCCGCGAAGTCTCCCGTCGCCTCGAGCAATACCGCGCGCGCCACGGCCGGCCCATCCCGGACGACTCCCAATCGGGGCTCCCGTTCCGCGAACCGCCCATCCCCGAGGCCCCTTATCTCGAGGAGGAGGTGCACGAGCGGCGGCGTGCCCGCCCCGTCGCGCGCCACAGGACCAGCGAGCGCGTGGATATCTGCGTCCAACCGGAGCTGGACTTCTCGAGTGCCCCGGACGACCGCGCGCATCCGCAGACGGCGCTTGTTCCGGTGGCGAGCCTCGGGGAACGCCGCTGGGCCGGGATGATCGATGCACTGTTCCTCGGCATCACCTGCGCGGGATTCCTCGGATTGTTCCGGTCACTCGGCGGGCAGATCGTGGTCGACAAGGCGGGTGCGATCGTCTACCTGATCGTGGGCTACCTCTTCTACGCGTTGTATTTTTCGCTTTTCTCGACGCTTGCGGGCTCGACTCCCGGGATGCAGCTCCGCGGCCTTAGCATCGTCCGCCTCGACGGCAGTTTGCCGGATACGCGGCAGCTATTGTGGCGGAGCTTCGGATATCTTCTCTCCGGAGCCACGCTGATGCTCGGGTTCCTGTGGGCGCTCTGGGATGAAGACCGCTTCACATGGCAGGACCGCATTTCGCAGACCTATATCACCGCCGCGGCCCCGATTTCCGATATCGACTCGCTCGAAATTCCGGCGGGCCGGCGCACCTTCGCCCACAAGTAGCCTCTCCCGGAACGCCGGGACACCGAATCCCGCGAATCCCCCTGGCCGATGCTATAATGGATTTCGTTGACGACGGAGAAAAGGAAACGGGCATGAGTTCTCTCACTCGAAACATTGTCATCGTGCTTTCAGCCGTGGTATTCGGCTTCGTGGCGGTGGGTTACGTTCGCGGCCGCTCTGTGGGCGACAAGGCCTTCCGCGCGCTTACGGTTTACAGCGACGTGCTCGAGCACATCCAGCGCGATTACGTCGACGAGCCCAACATCCACCAGGTAACGTCCGGCGCGCTCCACGGCCTGCTCGATTCCCTCGACCCGCAGTCGAGCTATCTCAGCCCGCTCGAATACGCCGACTACAAGGAGAGAAGCGCCGCGACCGCCAAGGCCGAAGCGGGCGTCGCCCTGACCAAGCGTTTCGGATACATCAGCGTAATCGCCGTTCTGCCCGATAGTCCCGCGCAGAAGGCGGGCTTGCAACTCGGAGACGTCATCGAGAAAATCGGCGAATTCACCACCGGACAGATGGCCATCGAACAGGCCCGCCTCCTCTTGAGCGGCGATCCGGGAGCGATCGTCAAGCTCTCCGTGATCCGCCGCGGCAAGACGGAGCCGCAGGACGTGGAAATCACGCTCGCGAAGCTGCCCGCGCCGAAGGTTGTCGAGGAAAAAATCGAAGGCGACGTTGCTTATCTTCGCGTTCCGGAATTCGACGCCGGGACGACGAAGCAGCTACATGACGATCTTGTCCAATTGCAGCATGACGGCGCGCACAAGTTGATTCTCGATCTGCGCGATTGCGCATTCGGCGACGACCAGGACGGGATTGCCGCAGCCCAGCTTTTCCTTTCGTCCGGCACGATTACGTCTCTCAAAGGGCAGACGGCCACCTCCGCGGTTTCTACCGCTGACCCGTCGAAGGTCGTCTGGACCCAGCCCGTCGCCGTGCTCATCGGCAACGGAACGGCCGGCCCCGCCGAAATCCTGGCCGGTGCGATCGCGGACAACCATCGCGGCGAGACGGTCGGCCAGCGCACCTACGGCGTCGCTTCCCAGCAGAAGCTGATCCAGCTCGATGACGGCTCGGCGCTGATCCTGACCGTGGCGAACTACTACACGCCCGCGGGCAAGGAGATCCCGGTCGATGGTGTGACGCCGACGAGCGGAGTGCAGTTGTCGCTGGATGACGTGGCGGCTTTGAGCGGCGAGAATCCGCCAGCTCCATCGAGTTCGCCCTCGGACCCCGCCGTGAAGAAGGCGATCGAGGTCTTGCAGGGCGCCGGACAAAAGGCCGCTTAAACGATCATTGCGGAATCGCGCTTCACCGGATTCACTTGTTCCCTCGATCGTCTCCGTCACTCGACGGTTCCTTGCAGGACTGATCGCCCTCGTTCTTCTTGCGCTTGCCGGTTGCGCGAGGGAATCGCTCGGCACGAAGGAACTGCGCGCCGTCACGGCCGAAGTCGTCAGCGCCGCCCAGCGCGTGACCGCCCGGAAATCCGAAGTCACGATCCGCCCCGAATTCCGCACGTCCTGGATCTTCTGGCGCAACCAACTGGCCGACGACATCTACCTGTCGCTCGAAAACGCCTCGCAGGCGGATGGCCTCCGGCAAGCGCTCGCTCAGATTGCCCGGCGCCACAGGCTGTCTCTCGCCGAGACTTCGTCGGCGGGCGTGATTCGCGTCGATTTCACATTTCGCGGGAATCGCACCCACACGATTCATATCGTCACCCCGCTGGTGGCTCGTTCGCGCGCGCCCGCCGGGTCCCCCGCCGCAAACCCGCAGCTTGCGATCATCCTCGACGACCTGGGCCGCGACCGTTCCGCCTCCGATTCGCTGCTCGCGCTGCCTTTCCCGCTCACGGTGTCTGTCCTGCCGCACCTGCCCTTTTCAACCGAGGTTGCCGAAGAGGTTTATCGCCGCGGCGACGAGGTCCTGTTGCATCTCCCGATGGAATCGCAGTCCGGCGACGCCACGCCCGAGAACGTTCAACTGCGCGTGGGCATGAATCGGGACGACGTGGAACCGATCCTGGCGGGCATGCTCGAGACCGTCCCGCACGCCGCGGGGGTCAACAATCATCAGGGTTCGCGCGCGACAGCCGATCCCGCCATCATGGACGCTCTGATGCCGGCGCTCCGCCGGCGCGGGCTTTTCTTCATCGACAGCCGCACGACGGCCGCGACCGTCGCCTACGATTCTGCCGAGCGCGCGGGCGTTCCCGCAGCATCCCGCAAGGTGTTTCTCGACGACACGCCGTCGCGGGAGGCCATCCTCGCGCAACTCGATCTCGCGGCGCGCGACGCCCGTCGCGACGGCTCGGCCATCGCCATCGGCCACCCTCATCCTGAGACGATTGCGGCGCTCGCCGAAGGCGTTCCGCACCTGGAAGCGGGCGGCGTCCGGCTCGTTTTCGCCTCCGATCTGGTTCATTAAATTTTCGCCTGTCATTTCGTACAGTCGGAAGGACTGGGACGAAATCTGGCCGGGCGTCCTATTTCGTTGTGCAGGCACCGGAGCTAGCCTTCCTGTGCCCTGCCGCTGCCGCCTGCGGGGCGAGGAAGGAGCCTATGTCCCACTGGATTGGCACAACGTCTCCCACCGATGCTGGCATGAACGACTTCAAGGAATGTCTCAAGCAGTTGCGCGACGGCCATGCAGAGGATGCCCTCCTCCACGCCCGGCGCGCCTTGGGTGCTGCGCCGAAGAACCCGTTCTACCTCTCCTACACCGGCCTGCTGGCCGCGGTCGCTGAGAAGAGATATGGCGACGCGGAAGCCCTCTGCCAAGAAGCGGTGGGGATGAGGCACAATCACGCCCAGCTCTATCTGAATCTGGCCGAGGTGTACCAGCAGTCCGGCCGGACCCAGGAGGCGATCTCGACGCTCGAAAAGGGCCTGGTGTCCGCGGGCCGCGATTTCCGGATTCGCCGGGCGCTCGAGAAAATCGGCACCCGGCGCGAACCGATGGTCTCGTTCCTGCACCGCAGCCACCCCGTGAATCGCGCGCTCGGAAAGTGGCGCCATCGCTTCGCCGGGCCGTCGCAGGCAGCCTGAGCGGCACGCAATTCGTCGATTCGAGTTTTCCCCGTGACGCAAGTCCGGGACGGGCCATCCGCGAGTTGGCTCGTCCCGGATCCCCCTTATCACATTTGCTGGATGTGGCTCAGGTCTTCAATCAGCTCTGTCCAAGAGGAAGGAAATACTGCGTGCCCTTGACCGGCTGCCGCAGCCTGCGCAGCAGCTCCTGCAAATCCTGGTTGCGTTCGACGAAGTCGATCTCGCTCGTATCGACGACAAGCAGGTTCGAAGCGGAATATCGGAAGAAGAAGTGCTCGTAGGCGTTCGCGACCGCTTCGACGTATTCGGGAGAGATCTCCGTCTCCGCGGGGTCGCCCTTTTTCGAAACGCGCTTGCGCAGCACCTCCGGCTTGGCCTGAAGGTAGATCGTCAGGTCCGGTACGGGAACCGAAGGCGCGAGCATGTCGAAATACTTTTCGTATAGCTTCAGCTCTTCGTTGTCGAGGTTGATGTAGGCGAAGATCTTGTCCTTCTCGAAAAGGAAATCGCTCACGATCGGCGCCGCATCGTCCTCGGGCCGGGCCTCGATCAGGCGGCGGTGCCGCTCGTAGAGGAAATACATCTGGGCGCGAAATGCCGCGCCGGGTTTTTCGTCGTAGAAATCCGCGAGAAAGGGATTGTCCTCGCAGTCGAAGACGCGCCGCGCGTGCAGCCGTTCCGCCAGCACCTTCGCGAGCGTCGATTTGCCGACGCGGATCGGGCCCTCGACTACGATGTATCGCGGCGCCTTGAATGCGGGCTCGGCCATGGCGCGCGATTATAACAAACCAGTGGTGACATCTCGCCGTCAGAAGCTGGCGCTTGCATCCCCCTTCCTTCGTGCTAGCCTTACGCAGCAATCATGAACAGAAACATACGGCTTCGAAGCCTGCCGATTCTCTTTCTTCTGATCTCTGTTCTCACCGTCCCTGCCACACCGGCTCAAACCGGGAAGCCGGCCGTTCCGGGCAGCTTCGCGGCTGACTTGCGTGATTTTGTCGCCACGCCCGCCGTCTCGGGCTACGAAAAATATCTGTCGGAAAAAATCCGCGCGGAGGCCACGTCATTCCATCCGGTCGTCGACAATCTTGGCGACGTGATCGTCACCATCGGCAGCGGCGCGCCGCACCGCCTAATCGTCACGCCGATCGACGAGCCCGGCTTCGTCGTCAGTGGAATCACGGACGACGGCTATTTGCGCCTCCAGCGCATGCCCTCATCCGGCCTGCCGCCGATTTTCAATGAGCTCTATTCCGCGCAGCCGGTGAAAGTCGGCGTCGCGGACGGAAAGTGGATCGATGGGGTCGTCGCCGGGCTTTCGATTCACTTGCAAGGTGGCCGGGCAAATCCCCCGAAATCGAGCGACATCGAGAACATGTACGTCGATATCGGCGCGAATTCTGCCGCCGAAGTGCGCAAGGCTGGCGTGGACATTCTCAGTCCAGTCGCGATCGACCGCCGTCTTGGAGGTCTCGGCGAGGCCGAGGTCGCAGGCGCGTCGGTCGGGGACAAATTTGGCGCGGTGGTGCTGCTCGAAATGCTGCGCGAAATTGCCTCCTCGAAAATCAAGGGCACGCTGACCGTCGCGTTCGCCGTCCAGCAGCGTATTGGCGCGCGAGGGCTGCAGCGGATTTTGAGCACAGATCAATTCGACGAAATGATCTACGTTGGCCGGCTCCTGCCGGGCGGCGCCGTTCCGGGCGTTCAAGGCGTCCATCGCGCGCCGCGCCGCGAACCGGGCAGCGGCGTCTTGCTTGGCCTCGAAGAGACGACCGGCACCCCTACCGGGCTCGGCGCCGAGCTCAAGCAGCTCGCCGACACGAATCAGATTCGCTTCGCTACCGACTACTCCGCCGGAATCATTCCTCCGAGTTACGTTGCTGCGCCCGTTCTCCCCGCAAGATGGGCTCATCTCGGAATCGCAACCGCGTGGGCCGACACGCCTGCGGAGATGGTGAATTCGGCCGACCTGCGCGCGATGGTCGATTTGCTCGCAATCTATTACGGCGGCGGTTTGCAAGTGCCGGAGAAACGCACGTTCCTGGACGGAATTAGCGACGTTGGCTTTCGGCCACGCGAGGTGAGGCCCCCCACAACCGTTCAAACCTTGCAACGGCTAACTGAGACGTACGGCGCGAGCGATCACGAGGGGCCCGTCCGCAACACCGTAACAGACCTGCTGCCCGAATGGGCAAAACCGGAGACGGACGATGCTGGAAATTTGATCCTACACCTCGGCACTGCTCCCGTCGGCGCGAAAACGCCAAAGATTCTGGTCGTCGCGCACATGGACGAAATCGGCTTCCAGGTGAAATCGATCTCGAACGACGGCCGGCTCGAAGTCGAGACGCTCGGCGGCATGGAGTTGAGTTACTACGAAGGCCATCCGATGCTGGTACACACCTCTACAGGCGATCGCGATGCAATCATGGAACTGCCGAACGGCTGGGATGAGGCAAATTTCAAGTGGCCGGAGGAATCGGAGCACACCATCCGCGTCGATGTCGGCGCGCGCACTCCGGAAGAAGTCGCCAAGCTCGGCATCAAGGTCGGCGACTCCGTGACGATTCCGAAGGAATATCGCCCTCTGCTCGGCATGTGCGCGAATGGACGCAGCTTCGACGACCGCGTCGGCGACACGGCCCTGATTTCCGCCGTCTGGGCGCTGGACGGCCAGGTGAAAGATCGCGACGTCACTTTTGTCTGGTCGACCCGCGAAGAGATCGGCCTCGTCGGCGCCGCAGCCCTTGCAAAGCGCCTCGCCGCCGACGGCCGCGAGCCGGATTACGTCTTTGCGGTCGATACGTTCGTCAGCTCGGACTCGCCGATCGAATCGAAGCGCTTCGCTGACGCGCAGCTCGGGAAGGGCTTCGTCATCCGCGCGATCGACACTTCGAATATTGCGCCGCACGACTCCGTCGAGCGCCTCGTGCAGCTCGCACGCGCAAATCAAATCCCCGTGCAGTATGGCGTCACGGCCGGCGGCAACGACGGCTCGACGTTCGTGCCGTATGGCGCGGTGGACATCGCTCTCGGCTGGCCGCTGCGCTATTCGCACTCACCCGCCGAGGTGATCGACACGCGCGATGTGGACGCGCTCGCCCGCATCATCGCCGTCATCGCGAAGAGCTGGTAGCCGCGCGCCGCAGGATTTGATTTTCGGTGCGCGGTGGTATACTCCCCCGGTCTCCGCGACAATCGAAATCCTTTCCGCCGCGCCCCACGCGAACTGAAACCCGCGCGGCGAGAATTCGAGGCGAACATGACGCAGGCAACCGCAGCGAAGAGCAATCCTTTCGATCCCGCCCTGTTCAGGTCCGAAGCGATCTCCGCCGAAACGCGCGCCGCCAACGAGGCGTTCCGCCAGGCGACGTCTGCCGGGCCGGACTGGTGGGACATTGGCGCGCCGGCCTACCGCGCGGCCATTGCCAGCGGCCGAGGGCCGTTTCCGCCCCCCGCGAAGTCCGAGCGAGCCCGTACGATCCAGATCGACGGCAAGGGCGGGCACAAAATATCGCTGCGCGTCATAGCGCCCGAGCGGGCGAAGGGCGTCTACCTGCACATGCACGGGGGAGGACTGGTCTTCGGATCGGCTGACAACCAGGACCCCATGCTCGAGCGCATCGCGCAGAACACCGGCATGGCCGGCGTGAGCGTCGAGTACCGCCTCGCCCCGGAGAATCCGTATCCGGCCGCGTGGGACGATTGCGAGTCGACCGCACTGTGGCTCGTGAAAAATGCGAAATCGGAGTTCGGGACGGACGTGCTGACGATTGGGGGCGAATCGGCCGGCGCCACACTCTCGGCGGCGACGCTCCTCCGCATGCGCGACCGCCACGGCTACACCGGCTTCCGCGCCGCGAATCTCTCTTACGGCAACTTCGATTCGTCGATGACGCCCAGCCAGACGCTCACTCCCGAAAAGGGCCTTCTCGTCGGGCGGAAGAGCATTCAGAAATTCTGCGAAGCCTACTTGCCCAAGGGCGTGAACCCGCGCGATCCGGACGTCTCACCGCTCTACGCGAACCTCGCGAATCTCCCGCCGGCGATCTTTACCGTCGGCAGCATCGACCCGCTCCTCGACGACACGCTCTTCCTTTACGCGCGCTGGATTGCCGCGGGAAATGAAGCGGAACTTGCTGTCTATCCCGGCGCTCCGCACGCGTTCAATCTGGCCCCGATGCCACTGAGCGCCGGGGCGAACGCGCGAATCGACGCGTTCCTCGCTCGCGCGGTTTCATAGCGGACAGGCTTTCGATTTGCGGGTGGGGCCGGTTCCGTGAGCAGAGCTACGCGCGGCAAAGCTCCGCGATCAAGTTCTCCCGGCGGCTGATTGCAATGCGGTCCACACGGTCCAGCATTGCGACATAACCGCCGAAGGCCGCGGCCGCGAGCGCGAGGAAAACAATCGTCGCGATCCAGATTCTGCCGTAATGTAGGCCCGCAAGAAGCGCGACCGTTGCCAGTCCAACGATCACGATCTGAACTCCCATGCTGACGAGGACGGTTGTACCCGCCGCGCGCTGCCGTCCGAAAGCCGCGAAATCGAATTTCTTCGGGGCATAGAGCGACAACAGATCTCCCGCGGTGAAGTTCACGAGCGCACCAAAGAGAGCTCCCGCAAGCGTCGCGAGTGTAATGCCGATCCCGGGCGGACGAAACATCAGGCTCGCTCCCGCCCACACGAGCGCCATCTCCAGGACCAGAATCGCCGCTTGCGCCAGGTTCTTCGCCACCAAAATTTCGCGAAAGCGCACTGGAGATACGAAAAGGAACTGGATGCCTCCGCCTTCGACTCCAAAACTGTTGTACGTGAGGTTGGTCAGAATCAGCAGCGCGTACGCCACGCCGATCGGGAATGCGAGGTCCGCGTGTTGCGTGAAGGGGCCACCGCGCCGCGCGTTCGCCGGCCCCACTCGGAAGATGAGCAGGATCACGATCGGCATCGCCAGGTTGAAAAGCATCGGACCGCTGCGAGTGAGATAGCGCAATTCCTTTTCGAAGAGCGCGGCCACCGGCCCGGAGAGTCCCGGCAGTCCCCAACCTGCGCGGACCGCCTGTTTTTCAGCACGCGGCGCCGCGGGCGCGATCGATTCGCTCAGATTTTCGCCACGGTACTGCTCCCGCAGACGTAGATTGAGCAGCCACAGAAAAGCGGCGCTGTAGACGCACTCGAACGCGAACGATCCGAGCGCGTTGCCGGGATTGCCGCGCGAAGCCTCAGCCACGACTCCGGCAGCGAGGCCCGGCGGCGACAGTTTCTCCGCCGGGATGAGATCTGCGATCGCCCCGGGCACGGCGGGCCGATTGCGCCTGCCGTAGTGGCTCATCACCGGTCCGATGAATTGGAAGCTGATGATGAAAAGGAAGAAGACGACGCCGAGGATCTCGCGGCTTTTTCGCCGCGCGAGCCAGCGCTCGATCCACGCGAAAATCATTCGCGCGAGCAGGACGTTGAGCACCCAGAACGTGGCTAACGCAATCACGGCCCATGGCAGCAGGCGCGGAGCGCCGATGCCGATCCCGGCGGTCATTCCAAGGAGCCAGAGCGTGCCGATCAGCGTCGTGGGCTCGAGCGCGCCATACGCCATGCGGATGAAGAAATACGAGCGATAGCGCAGCGGAAAGCGGAGAAAATTCGACGAGTCGAAATTCTCCGTGAACGCCGTGGCCATCACGGGGAAAAGCTGCCAGTAGAGAAACACGCCCCAGAGCGGAAGGGCGAGCCATTCGAGAGTGTCGTGCGAAGCGAAATACCACGACGCCGCGGCCAGCCCCAGCATTCCGCCCACGCCCAGGACGGCGAACCCGAAGCCTACGAAAATCCACGAGACCATTTCCAAGCGGCCGCGAAGGGTTCGAAGCGAGTTGACGAAAATCCGCCAGCGGAGCTGCGCGATCGCGGCAAACTGTTCGCGGGCCTCGGGCCACGCGAGCGACGAAGGCGCGAAATTCAGCCCAGCCATGAGAGCTCCTGATCGGCCGCGCGCGAGCCGCCGACGATGCGCAGAAAGATCTCTTCGAGCGTGAGCTTTTCGCCCGCCGCTCCCGCCTGCGCCCCCTGGGCTTGCACGCCGGCGCGAAGCTCTTCGAGCGATCCCTGCGCGACGAGCCGGCCGCGATGAATGATGGCCACGTGGCTGCACAACCGCTCGACGATTTCGAGCACGTGCGACGTGAGGAAAATCGTGGCGCCGCGCGCGATCATGCCGTGCAGCATCGACTTGAGCGTTCCCGAAGCGATGGCGTCCACGCCCTCAAACGGCTCGTCGAGAAAGAGAATCTTGGGGCCGTGAATCACCGCCGCGGCAAGCGCGAGCTTCTTCTGCATCCCGTGCGAATAATCGGTGATCAGCGCCTTCGGCTGGTCTGCGAGCTGCATGAACTCGAGCAGCTCCGCCGTGCGCTTGGCCGCCGTCTCGCGATCGAGGCCGTACATGCGTCCGACGAAATTCAAGTACTCCGCGCCGGTCAGCCTGCCGAAAAGCGCCATGCCCTCCGGCACCACGCCGATCTGCCGCTTCACTTCGACGGGGTTTGCGACGAGATCGAGGCCCAGAATTTCCATGCGCCCTGCGGAGGGCGCGAGCAGGCCGGTCAGCATCTTGATCGTCGTGGATTTCCCCGCGCCGTTCGGGCCGAGGAAGCCGAAGAACTGGCCCGCCGCGACGCGGAGATTCATGTTGTCCACGGCGACAAGTTCACCGAAGCGGCGCGTCAGGTTCTCGGTGGAAATGGCGGGAACGTCCATCGGAGTCGCCCACTCTAGCACAGCACTGCGAAGTCCGGGAGAAGGCTAAGGCCGGCGCTACCTGGATGTTTTCCGACGGCCATGCAGGCGTCGAAATCAGCTAGATGGCGATGGCTTCCGAAAAGCCCGCGATCGAATCATCCGCTCCGGCAAACACGCCGTCACGCAAGGTGACGCTCTTTCCTGAAATCGATGCGATGCGCTCGCCAGGCAAGAGAATACCGGCCAGATTCAGCGGATCGGCAGCGGAAATCGTCACGGTCTGACCTGAAGGTGCGTCTTTACGCATCGCCCGCAAGGATTCGACCGCTATCGGCAAAGCGAATTGCTCTCCCAGAAAACCGCTCACGAAATGGCCTCCGCGAACCTGGCCTCGATCCTCCAGACGGCGAAACGCGATCAGCAACTCACGCCACCGGGGAACAATCGTCTCTCGAGAGGTCATCTCGCGGAAAACCACGCCGTAGCGGTTCAGGAGCATCCAGCAGGTGGCCTCGGCTACTTGTCCCCGCTCGGGAGCTTCATTCGAGTAGAGAAGCGACCATCGGCCAACGCTGTGCCGGGGGCGCGCGGCCTGACCTTTTCCCTGGCCTGCGCGGCGTTTGGGATCGATCAAGGCGCGAATATTGTCGAAGCCATCAGCCGTGATGATCCCCGCCGTCACCAGCTCCCACAGCGCGGATTCAATCTCGGACTTCAGCTTTCCCGTGCCGCGCACAAGATCGGCGAAAAATGAAGCTCCGCGTTGCCGCAAATACCTCAGCGCATCGCGCGCAGCCTCGCTCAAGCCTCGAGGTTCTTCCGTGTCATCGCCCGCATGATGCTGGATCATCCACTCGGCGTCTTCCCGGATGAAAAATGCAATCGGAGCTATGCTCGTCGGAACCACCCGGCGATTCGCAAGCGCCGGTTCTCCCAGTATCGCAGGATGCGGTGAGAGCCGCCCCCACCCTACGGCCCCGGTAAGGCAGAGCTGGTCCAGCACTCTGGGATCGTAGTTGGCGATTCGCCGGGCGAGGATTTGCCGCTCCCATGCATTTGCGGGCGCTTCAAATCCTTGCAGTTGCTTGAGCGCTTCCAAAGTGCCGTGCTCGCCGAGCAGCTGCGTACCGGGAGCCACGTGTTGCCACCGCAAAAGCCATCGCATGAATTGTGCGGCGTTCACAGGTTGAATCCGGCTGCGCAAGGTCCCAAGGGTCAGCCGGTGAATGCGAGCCAGCAAGCGGCGGTCGCACCATTCCATCTCGTGGCTGCCCGTGAAATTTCCCCTCAGCATGGAGCCGCTTGCTTCCAATCGCAGAATGGCCCTTTCGATGTCCGCAACGCCCAATCCCAGAAAATTGCTCAAGGCCGGTATCGTGACGATTCCAACGTGGGCCATCCAACCTGCTACGCAAGCTGCGAGCGCTTCGTCGCGGGCCCCCTGCGGATTTTCCAGGCCAGCCGGAGGTGGATCGAAACGCGCGTCCGGAAAAAGCGCCATGAATATCGCCGCCTTTTCGGCCGCGACCCAATACACGCGGTCTCCAGCGGCCGCGCGGACGGCGCGGCGGTCCGAGACCAGCTCCGCAAAAAAAGCAGCCCAGCTCGCGACGGTTTGCATCGCTAGATCTTCCAGCCCAGACGGCTCGCTCTCCGCGCCCGCCTTCGGCGAGATCGCACTTGAATCCGCAGAGACTGGGACAGCGATGAATGTTTGCAGGGAATCATGCAGCTCATCGGCGTCGCGCACATCCGGCCACGCTTCGTTGCGCACCTGAGCGATCGCGGCAGGGTCCAGCCGGCCTATCTCTGAAAGAACGGCCTCGGGCAGCGCCCGCCGCATTTCCACCGCGCGCGCGCGACGCTCCTCGAGCGGCGCATCGTCGAGGTAGGCGTATGGATTTGCATTCAGAATCTCGTGAGAAAACTGCGATGGCACAGGGGTATCCACGGCGAGGCACCGGATCTGTTTCGATCGAATGGCCTGCAGTACTTCCTTCAATCCTTCGATATCCATCGCTTCCGTGAGCGAATCCTTCATCGTCTCGCGCACCAGCGGGTGATCGGGAATCTGGATCTCGCCCGAGATATTTTCCTGGCAGGCCAGTGCCTCGGGAAAGACGGCGGCCAGCAAATCGTCGGACCGCATCCGCTGGATTTGCGGCGGCACTTTCTTTCCTCCCATGAAACGCAGCAGGGCTAACGCGCGCCCCGCGACCCAGCGCCAGCGCGTCGCGAAAACCGGCGAGGCTAATACCGCTTGCTCCAGGAGTTGCTCCACGCTTTCCGGCTGCAGGAAATGAAATACATCGTCGAGCGGGAAGCTGTGTTGCTCGCCGAGAGAAATGTTCAACCCATTGTCGGTCGCGGTCGCTTGCAACTCGAAATTGAACGACCGGCAAAAACGTTTTCGCAGTGCCAGCCCCCAGGCCTTGTTGATTCGTCCGCCGAACGGTGCGTGAATCACGAGCTGCATCCCGCCGCTTTCGTCGAAAAATCGCTCCGCGACAATCGTTTGCTGCGTTGGCACGTCTCTTAGAACGGCCCGCCCGGCCACAACATATTCGACAGCCTGCTCGGCGCCGGCCTGATCGAGTCCGCATTCCTGCTTCAGCCAATCGACCGCAGACGCTGCCTCGTCTGCATTTCCGCGCATCCCGCCCGGCAAAAACCCCTCTGTAAGCGAGTCGATTTTCGCCCTCACTTCCGCAACTTGCTCGGAAAGCTCCGCCGTGCGGGAGGGCGCTTCTCCCCGCCAGAATGGAACGTTCGGCGGAGCGCCATTCGCATCTTCTACCAGCACGGATCCTGCCTGGACTCGCCGAATTCGCCACGAGCTGTTGCCGAGCAGAATGATGTCGCCGCGCAGGCTTTCTACGGCGAAGTCTTCGTCCACGGTGCCCACGACGAAGCCTTCTGGCTCCGCTCGGACCGTGTACAGTGCATTGTCGGGAATCGCCCCGCCGCTTGTGATCGCAGCGAGCCGGGCTCCGCGCCGCCCACGCAGCCGCCCATTGATGCCATCGCGATGCAGGTAGGCGCCGTACCGGCCACGCCGCGCCGCGATACCATTCGACAGCATTTCAATGATTTCGTCGAACTCGGAGCGCTCCAGATTGCGGTATGGATAGGCGCGCCGAACTAGGGCAAATAGATCGTCTTCTGCCCATTCTTCCGATGCGCACGCAGCAACCACTTGCTGAGCCAGCACATCGAGAGGACATTCGGGGGTGATGATGCGATCCAACTCCCCCAGCCGGATCGATCGGACCAGTGCGGCGCACTCGATCAGTTCGTCGCGTGTTGTGGCAAAGAAGCGTGCCTTCGGGACCGCGCCGCGCCAGTGACCGGAGCGTCCGGCGCGTTGCAGCGCGACGGCAACCGATCGAGGCGAGCCAATCTGGCAGACCAAATCCACAGTCCCAATATCGATCCCCAACTCGAGGGATGCCGTCGCAACAAGCACGCGTATTTCGCCGGCTTTGAGTTTTCCCTCCACCGCCAATCGTCGCTGGCGCGAGAGGCTGCCATGGTGCGAAGCCACCGCATCCCGTCCGAGCAGCGAAGCGAGATGATGCCCCACTCGTTCGGCAAGCCGCCGCGTGTTGACGAAAACGAGCGTCGAGCGATGCTGTCGCACTAGTTCTGCGATCCGCTCGTAGATTTCATCCCACATTTCGTTCGAGGCTACGGGGCCCAGCTCGCTCGCGGGAACCTCGACGCCAAGACTCAGCTCGCGTCGCTGCGCGATTTGCACGATGTCGGGAACGGGCCGATCGCTTCCAGCAAGAAACTGGGCGATCAGCTCGATTGGCTTCTGCGTAGCCGAAAGGCCAATTCGCGGCGGACGCCGTCCCGTGAGCGCGTCTAGGCGCTCGAGAGACAGCGCGAGATGTGCTCCGCGCTTGTCGTCGGCAATGGCGTGGATTTCATCCACGATCACAGTCCTGACGCTGGCGAGGATTGCCCTGCTCTTTGCCGCCGTCAGCAGGATGTACAAAGACTCCGGCGTGGTCACCAGGATGTGCGGCGGCCGCTTCAGCATGGCCTGCCGTTCGTGCATCAAGGTGTCGCCCGTGCGCACGGCCGTGCGGATCTCCGGCATCAGGAATCCCTGCCGGCGAGCGAGTTCGAGTATTTCGCCGAGTGGGGTGTCCAGGTTCCTTTGAATATCGTTGCCGAGCGCCTTTAGTGGAGAGACGTAAAGCACCTCGGTCCTATCTTCCAGTTCGCCCGAGAGTGCTTTGCGCACCAGACGGTCAATGCACGCCAGAAAGGCCGCGAGCGTTTTGCCCGAGCCTGTCGGCGCGCAAATCAGCGTGTCTTTCCGCGCGAGAATGTGCGGCCAGCCTTGCTCCTGAGGTTCGGTGGGCGTCCCGAATTTCTCCGCGAACCATTCCCGCACGAGCGGATGCGCCCATGCGAGGCCAGCTTGCTCCGAGAGATTCGAAGGAGAAGAATTCACGCGACGTCCAAGAAGAAAGAAGTGTCCGGACAGCGACTACAGCTTTATTGTCCTCGAATTTCGGTCCAGAAGCAAAACGCCCGGGAGGGTCGCTTTTTCGATGGCCTGCCATCCGGAGCCTTGGCGAAGGATGGCGGAGGGGGTGGGATTCGAACCCACGAGACCCTTTCGGGCCTAACGGTTTTCAAGACCGCCGCCTTCAACCGCTCGGCCACCCCTCCAGATCAACTGTCTGCAACATTGTAGTTTACGATCTGCGAGTGTGCCAGTGAGCAGGCGGTTTTTCGACGGCAATCATCCCCGAATCGACATTTGCACGCGCAGAGGCCATTTATTGCTGCAACGGTCAAACCCTTGTGTGACATGGACTTAACCACGGCAAGCAAGCCACGGGCCACGATTCGAGTGGACAAAAGGGGACAATCATGTGAGAATAACAATGCGTTTGTTGCTCTTGTAAAACCTTTAGATTTATTGAGGGGGCTGCAAGTCCACACTTGCAGCCCTTTTTTTTGTGCTGGAGGCGATGGAAAGGCACCAAATAGCTCAAACAGAAAAGAGAAACACAGTTGAAAGAACAAGGAACAGTAAAGTGGTTCAATGCCAGTAAGGGCTTTGGATTCATCCAGCGCCAGTCCGGCGAGGACGTTTTCGTCCACTTCTCCGCCATTCAGGGAGATGGGTACAAATCGCTGAACGACGGCCAGGCGGTTGAATTCGAAGTGACCACAGGCCCCAAGGGCTTGCAGGCATCGAACGTCTCCAGCTTGTAGTTCGCAGGGGGCGGGCCCGCCAACGGCGGGCTCGCCTCTTTTTTTGAAAGACGGGATTCAGGAGGCTCCATGAAGGCTCTCCAAGAAGGCACCTACATCAAGCATTTCCAGTATGGTTTGGGCGTCATAACGGCATCGGACGCGGAGCGTACGTCGATCGATTTTGATCTCCACGGCATGAAGAAATTCGTCACCAGCATCATGGTGGTCGAACTCGCCGAGGGAATACCCCCCAAGCGGCCCAAGAGGAGAAAAAAGGCCGTGATCGCTGTAGCGGCGGCAGGTTCGAAGTAAGCCGCGCGAAGCGCGCTTGGCCGCAAGCCTGCCGAAAACTATTAGAAGCAGCACTTGTCGCATTCGGGCTCGATCGAGGAGAAAAATGAAGAATCTGTTTGTTGGAAACTTGAGTTTTCAGACGACCGAAAGCGACGTGCGAGCTTTGTTCCAGCCGTTCGGTCAAATCACGCGCGTTCACATGGCGATGGACCGGGAGACCGGCCGGGCCCGGGGCTTCGCTTTCGTTGAAATGCCGAATGACGACGAGGCGAAGAAAGCAATGGCGGCTCTCGACGGGAAAGATCTTGGGGGCCGAAACATCAAGGTGAACGAAGCGCGTCCCAGGGCGGAACGAGCGGAGCCTGGCGGGCGCGGTCCTTCCGGCGGCGGTGGAGGCGGCCGCGGCCGAAATTCGTTCTCGACCGAGAACTACGGCGAAGCCGCGCGCCAGCCGCGTGAACCTCGCTGGTAGACGACCAAACAAGAAGGAGGAGCCATGGCCAGAATCACTTTTCAGAAACGCCAAAAAGAGATGAAGCGGCGCGAAAAGCAACAAATGAAGGCCGAGCGCCGGGCGCAACGAAAGCTCGAGAAGACAGCGGGACCCGAAATCGCGGAGCTGGAACAGCCGCTCGAAGGCGCCCCCTTGGAACCAGAGCTCCAGGATGCGAATCATGAGTGAGAGCCAATCGCTGGACGCCGAAAAGAATGGCCGAGCGCACGCCGAAGGCTTGAAGGGACGCGGGCGGCTAGTCCCGGCACAGGCGACCGGCATCGAGTATCCGGTCGAGTTCGGGATCAAATCCCCGCCGCCAGGGCCATCATACGGACGAGTTGTGAAACCCACTCGCTGGGCGAAGTGTTTTATTCGTACCGCTCAAAAGAGAATATTTTCGGATGGGCACTACTTCCTTCATACCGATGAGGGCAGAGTCCATCACCTGAAGGTGATTGGCGGGGTGTGGCATTGCCTTGCGCTTGCCGTTTGAAGACCGCTTCGCGTCGTATCCTCGCTGTACTCGAACTCGCCGTCTGACCTACCTGACTATTTCGACCTGACTTTCCGCCTGTCGCGATTCGACATGCGGGGCGTAGCCTCTTGCGGAAGGTGCCCGGGCCAGACACTTGCGTCAGCCGAAAGAACTCACCCTTGACACAACGTGATAACCTCTCCACGGACTGCGTTGGAGGGGGAAAAGATGGCGAGCAAGCTTAAGATACGGGTGAACGAGCGGGCGTACGAGGTGAGCGCGGCGGCGGATACGCCCCTGCTGTACGTCCTCTCGAACGAGCTAGAGCTTCAAGGGCCGCGATTCGGCTGCGGGCTGGCGCAGTGCGGCTCGTGTTCGGTGCTGGTCGATGGCGCGGAGATAAGGTCGTGCGTCACGCCGGTTTCGGCCGTCGCGGGCAAGTCCGTGACGACGCTTGAAGGCCTGCCGCACTGGTACGCGAAGCAGAAGAAGCTCGCCAAGGCGCCCGCGCTCCATCCCGTGCAGCAGGCGATCATCGACGAGCAGGCGGTGCAGTGCGGCTACTGCTTCAACGGCATAATCGTCCAGGCGGCCGAACTGCTCGCGAAAACTCCGCAGCCCACCGAAGCGGAAATTCGCACGGCGATGAACGGTCACCTGTGCCGCTGCGGGAGTTATCCGCGGGTGATCAAGGCGATCCAAAAAGCAGCAGGTGTAATGCAGGCGATGGGTGCGAGGGATGAGGGAACGGCGAAGGCAGAGACAGCCGAAGTGAAAGCGGAGACGGCGGAGGTGGCGCGATGAGCCGCGTGAAGGCAGTTCCCTTCGCTTCCAAGACTTTTGAGCGCCGCGAATTCCTGAAGGCGGGCGGCGCGCTGGTGATCGGCTTCTCCATGCGCGGCGTCATGGCCGACGCGCTTGCGGCGCAGGGGACAGCGGCAGCCGCCGCACGGGGCGTGGCGGCGGGCCCGCCCGATCCGAAGCAGATCGACACGTGGCTCGCAATCCACGCGGACAACACGGCGACGGTGTACATCGGTTACGTCGAGCTGGGGCAAGGCTCGACGACCTCGCTGCTGCAAATCGCGGCAGAGGAGCTCGACCTGGACATGAGCCAGGTGAGCACCGTGCGGCTGGACACGAACGTCACGCCGAACCAGGGCGGGACATACTCGAGCTCGTCGATCGCGCGCGGCAGCCCGGCGATTCGCACGGCGGCGGCAGAGGCGCGGCAAGCTTTGCTCGAAATGGCATCGAAAAAATTAGGCGCGCCCGTCGAACGGCTCACAGTGTCGAAAGGCGTCGTAACCGTCGGAGGGATGGCCGGCGAAGCAGCGTCCGTCACCTACGGCGAGCTGATCGGCGACAAGCAGTTCAACCTTGCGTTCACCGGGAAGGCGGCGCCGAAGCCGGTGTCGGAGTACAAGCTGGTGGGCGCGCGCCCGCCGCGCAACGACATCCCGGAAAAAGTGAGCGGCAAGTACGTCTACATCCAGCACCTGCGGTTGCCGGGAATGGTCCACGGGCGCATCGTGCGGCCGCGCGGGCAGGCGGCGTACGGCGCGGGCGCGAAGGTGGCGAGCATCGATGAAAGCTCGATCGCGAGCATCCCGGGCGCGCGCGTGCTGCGCAAGGGCGATTTCGTCGGCGTGGTGGCGGACACGGAGTGGGACGCGGTGCGCGCCGCGCGCGACCTGAAAATCACCTGGGACATTCCGGCGGTGCTGCCGGGCAGCGACGGCGTCTACGCGGCGATGCGCGCGGAAAAGACCGGCGACCGCGTGGTGCTCGAGCGCGGCGACGTGGCGGCCGCGATCGGCGGCGCGAA
>Ga0187864_10000608_pt1 | contig 38743 bp, 36 predicted proteins | sample June2016WEW_11_4_FD_132985 | JGI IMG/M metagenome (GOLD analysis project Ga0187864, IMG submission 132985) | Peatland microbial communities from SPRUCE experiment site at the Marcell Experimental Forest, Minnesota, USA - June2016WEW_11_40 | ecosystem: Environmental > Terrestrial > Soil >...
ATAGACCTGCAGGCGCCCCGACTGGCGGGAGAAATCCGGTTGGCGGCTGTTCATCGCCCTCAACGTACTGCCCCGTATTCATCAGCGCCAGGAAAATCAGCACAAGGTATCTAGTTTATAACATAGTAGTATTAGGGGTTAGTTTTCCAGGCGCCTTGCGGCGGTAACAGAAACGAATGGACATCCTACAGACATCCTGTGGCGTGCCCGGGGGCACTCGGTTTCCTCAACCACCGCACCCACCGCTGAAGCGGTGGGCTATCATCTACCGCGCCCGAGGCGCTGGAATGTGCGCCGTGACAGACCGCCGCACAAAGAACACCCTCCCTGTCGCTGAGTTTAATCGTGTGAATGAAACAATCTCGCGTCGATACTTACAATGTGCTAGTTGGAGTTGATGCTAGCCGCTGGCCACTAACAGCCACTAACCACTAACACCCCTAGCCACTAGCCCCTAACCCCTGTTCGTAAAGCTGTCGCGCAGCGCATCTTCAATGGTGAATTGAATAACGCGGGCATACTCTTCACCGAGGAAGTGTTGCAGCCGGGTGGTATCCATGGTGTAGGAGCCAATCAGGTAGGGCAGAGCGGCGGGGGGAATCGAGGAAATCCCCAGCTTCCACAATAAGCGGAGGACGGCGTGGCACGCGGCCCGTGTGGGAACGCGTTTGATCTTCGCTTGCGCTATCTCAGCGCAGCGTTGAACGGTGATGGGTCCTCCGCGACCGGCGACATTCAAAATTGTAAGTGCCGGATCGCTCTCTGGGCGGTTCAATAGATGCAGCAGCAACCGTGCCATATCGTCCACGTGTACAAACTGGAAGCGCTTCTCCAGATATTTTGTGCCGCGAGGCAGCAACCAGGGCAACCGCTTGCCCGCGGCCCGCATGCGGGCGGCACGTTTGCTGCTGCCAAGTGGCGTTCCGCGCAACGCTCCGATCATGTAATTCTGCACGCTGGCGCCAGCAAGAATGTGAGGGCGCACAATGTAAGTGTGACAGTCGCCAAGGCTCTCGGCCCGATAGCGAACCACCTCGTCGCACTCGCGTTGGTGAATGGCGTAGGGCAGTGTGTGGGCACGGAGCGGAGCTTCTTCTTTTACCGGCCCTGCGGTCTCCGGGCCGTATACGGCGACACTACTGGGAAAAATGAACTGCCTGATTTGGCCGCCGGTGCGATTGACAACGCTTACGGCTTCCATGACCCGGGCCGTTCCAGCGACATTGATCTGCCACATCCGTTCCAGTTCGAGGACGCCGGAACGTTGGGGATCTAGAACGAATGCGAGATGAATTATGGAGCGTGCGCCGGTTTCCCGCAGCAACTCAATGAGCTGCCAGCAAGACGGCTCACGCCCCAAGTCCGTTTGCTCGAACCTCGCCAGACCGGAATTGTCAGGTGGACGGGGGTCCACGCCCACCACGTGAAAATCGGAAAGCAACGGCAGTAACCGGGCGCCCAGATTCCCCGAGATCCCGGTGACCAGGACAGTCCGTTCCGGCGGCATGACTATTTTGGAGGCGCCTCCGGATTCGGTGCCGGAGCAGGGGTTGCATTGGGATTCGGCGGAGCCGATCCTGAGTTCGGCTTAGCTCCAGCGGCCCCCTTTGGTGTGATGATAGTTTGATGGACGGTCTGCGGGATCTCCGGCCCAAAGTAAGCATCGTTAAGTACTATGGTCGCCGAACTCTGGATTTGTTGAATCTTGTCGGTGATCATTTGCCGTTGCAACGTGGACGAGATGGTCGCCTTAACCTCGCTGAGCGGAACTTGGCGAAAAGAAACCACCTTGTAAATGTAGAGCGATCCAGGGTCAGAAAACACCTGGGAAACCTCCGCGGGCTTCAAGTCGAAGACGGACTCATGGGCCTCGGGCAAGGTACCGGGACGGCGCGCGCCGAGATTGACATCAGGCGCGGCATTGGTGAGACCAGCGTGCTCTATCGCTTCTTTTGCCAACTTAACCGGGTCCTCACCCGCAACCCAGCGTTCCCTGATTTTGTCGGCATAAGCTTTTTCCTCGGCATCGCTGGGCTTGGGCTTGTCGCCGCTGGCGGCGGTCCGCGGAACCATGATGCGCTGCAGCGTGGCTTCCACGTACTTCTTGGGGTTCTGCTTGTAATAGTCTTCGATCTGCTGATCGGGGATGTGCGAGTACTCCTGGACGATGTGCTGATTCAGGGCGTCGGTCAGGATCTGATTTCTGACGAACTGGAAAATTTGCACGAATCGAGGATCGTTATCCAAATTCAGCTCGCGGGCGGCGTCGGCAAAGACCAGCATTTTCGCATATTGCGAGGCGAAGTTGCGCCTCACCTCGGTAGGCATGGGGGGCTTGTCGGGTTGTTGTAGCGCTGTGATCATCTTTTCAAACTGCTCGCGCGTCATGCTGCTTACGCAACCCGGGGGCGGCGTTGTAGCGCCGGCCTTGGGCTGGCAGACATTTTTCAGAGTGATGACCGCTTCATCCATGGGGACCTTGGCCGTGTCGGTTGCGAGACCTGCAGGTACGCCAGTACCGGAAGTCGGCGGCGGCGAGCTTTGCGTCGTCGCCGGGGACGCCGCAGGTGCAGCAGGGGGCTGGTTCGAACTCGGCTTCTGGCCATAGGTGGCACAGCTAAGAGCACACGAAAGCGCAACAACCAGGAAAGTAGAGCGTGACATGTAGTGGTATTCCTCCAGAAGTAAATACCGCCCTAAGGCGGAGTAGGTAGATGGATACAAAAAATGTACCACATTCAGGCTGACTGTCGTCAGAAGCTAGGCTCAGGCGGGCAGCTAAGAGGTTTGCGGATTTAAGCGGAAGGTGAATAATCGAACCTATGGCGGAATCGGTGGCGACTGCGCGCATGAGACAGGAGAAGAAGGCGGTCGCCCTCAATTCCATCTATGCTGCCATTGCCATCACGCTAATGAAGGCAATGGTCGGCGTGACGACCGGCAGTCTGGGTATCCTCTCCGAGGCGGCGCACTCCGGCCTCGATCTGGTGGCGGCGGCCATCACGTATTTTTCGGTCCGCGTCTCCGACAAACCCGCCGATGCCGATCACCAGTATGGCCACGGAAAAATCGAAAGCTTCTCCGCCTTTCTCGAAACCGGCTTGCTGCTGCTGACCTGTATCTGGATCGTCTATGAGGCGGTCAGGCGTCTCTTCTTTCATTTCGTCCAGATCGAGCCCACAGTCTGGGCATTCGCCGTCATGGGAACTTCGATCGTGGTGGACTACTGGCGTTCACGCCGCCTGCGACGCATAGCCGACAAGTATGACAGCCAGGCACTGCACGCCGATGCCCTGCACTTCAGCACCGACATCTGGTCCAGCGCGGTCGTCATTCTGGGACTTGCGCTGGTGCTGGCGGGACGACGGTACGCGCAACCCGGGCTGGCGAAGGCCGATGCGATCGCGGCACTCTGTGTGGCTTGCATTGTGGTGTACGTCAGTTGGCGTCTGGCGCGGCAAACCATTGACGCGTTGCTGGACGCCGCTCCCGCCGGCGTGCGCAACCGCATTATCGAAGAAGTGTACCGTGTGAACGGCGTGCTGGAGGTGGATCGGGTGCGGATCCGGCGGGGCGGCAGCCACTATTTTGCCGACGTCTCGGTTGCCATGTCGCGCAATGTGACGTTTCAGAAGTCCGAGCAGGTCTCCAACGAAGTTGCCGCCCGCATCCGCGCCGTTCTGCCCGATGCCGACGTCGTGGTGAACACGGTTTCGCGGGCCAGCCGGCAGGAGAGCCTCTTCGACCGGATTCGTGCGGTGGCCACGCGCAACAACCTCAACGTACATGACATCAGCGTGCAGGACATCGGCGGCAGTTTGCATGTGGAGCAGCATGTTGAACTCGACGAAAAACTCAGCCTGAAGGAGGCACACGATCGAGTCACCCGCTTGGAAAGCGAGATGAAAGAGGAGGTAGGAGAGATCGCCAGCATTCTGACTCACATCGAGAGCGAACCGGCGACCATTGAAACCAGCGATGGACTGGTTCGCGCCACGGGCTTTGAAGACCGGCTACAACAGGTGCGGGAGGGATTCCCCGAAGTCGTGGACATGCACGACCTCATGTTCAAACGAGTTGGCGGGCGGCTCTACCTGTCGCTGCATTGCACCATGAACGACGATCTGCCACTCGCGCGCGTACACGACATACAAACCACCATGGAAAGCCGATTTCGCCAGGAACTACCGGAGTTATTCCGCGTACTCATCCATCCCGAGCCACAGACGGACAACCGGCGATAGACGGTCACGGAATGTGGGTGGGACCTTCTTCGATGGCAGCATCCTGCTCATCATGCGCGGCAGTGTTGCCGAGAGGATACGAATACATCTTGCTGGGAACTTCCGTCAGCGCGCGCCGACGGACGGCAATCATCTCGGCCACAATGGCAACCGCGATCTCTTCCGGCGTGACCGCTCCGATCTCAAGACCCACGGGCGCATGCACGTCCTTGAATTTCTCGGCGGAAATCCCTTCTTTTTCCAGTTCCTTGTAGATGGAGATGGTCTTGCGACGTGAGCCAATCATGCCGAGATAGCGTGCCCGCGTATTGATGGCCCAGCGCAGCACACGCATGTCGTCGCGGTGTCCGCGAGTAACGATGACAATGTACGACGATTCGGGCGGATTGAGTTGCGCCGTGGCCAGCTCCAAATCGAGGGCGATCACCTCGCGCGCCTCAGGGAAGCGCTCGCGGTTGGCGTATGCCTCGCGGTCATCCACCACGACCACGGCGAAACCGGCAATGGCCGCGACTTTATACAGGTTGTAGGCGACGTGACCGGCGCCAAAGATATATAGCAGCGCGGGTGGAAGCACCGGCTCGATGAAGATTTCCAGCGTACCGCCGCAGACCAGGCCGGTATCGTACTTGGGATTGTTGTTGAGGTTGAAAGTCAGCGAGCGCGGCTTCTCCTCTTCCATCACTTCACGCGCGACTTGCCAAACCTCGGCTTCCACGCAGCCGCCGCCGATGGTGCCTACTATGGAGCCATCGTCGCGCACCAGCATCTTCGCAGTCTGGAAGGAAGGGATGGAACCGCGAACGTTGGTGATAGTGGCGACAGCGCCACGGCGACCCTGGCGGCGAAGCTCAACGATTTGTTCGTAGATGTCCATGGCGGGTGAGTTCAATTATTTAGATGCTTCGCGCCAAAGTCAAAGGGCTGAAGGAAATGCTAGCGCGTGAGTTTGTCCCAACGGTTTCCAACATAGAGAGTTTGCAATAGGCTGGCAGGAGAGCAATTCATATGAAAATCACACGAAGCCTTTCACTTCATGGCACGTTTAGCCCAGCCGCCGTGAATGTTCTGGGTCAAATCCCTTCGCAGGCCCTATTCCACACCCGTCAGCAACTCCGCCATCCAGAATCGATCTATCGACTCTCGCTCGAGAAGGTGGGTGATGCGTTTTGCAAAGTCGCTGAAGCGTACCTCGCAAAAACGGAAACTTATAGTGAGGCTACCCCTCCTAACAGTTGGGAGATCACCGAGCTCTTGAAGCATCAGGAAGACTTCCTGCGCGTGCTACAAGAGCATCTGGACGAGCTATGGCTGATTCTGAAAACACTGGTTGATCCAACCTCTGCGACTGAGGGGGCCCTGTTTGCAAATCAGTATGTGCTTGCAAACAAATTGTCCGGTGCAAAGACCTTTGAAGAGGCCATTGCGGGTTACAAAAAATCATTGCGTATCGCGAATAAATTGAAACATCAGCAGTGTTGCCTGCGAGGAGTTGCCGTCTGGCTACCGGGCAGCGCGCATCTCGGGTATTTCCTAGAGGAACCCGACGCGAAAGGTCATTTGGGCCCATCGCCAGATATTCATCCCGACCAGGGAGCGATCTCCTTCGCGAGAGACCTGACGTGGCACTTGTTCAACATTTATCTAGCGTCGGAGAAGCTTGTTGGAACCATCGAGAAGGCGCTGAATGCTCGCGGATCAAGCTTAAGTCCAGTAATCTCTCCCAGTAACGCCAAGTGGGAGCAAGTCATATCTCTGGCGCTCAAAATACCGGATGCATATTTCCCCAAGGAGGTGCGTGCAGTAGGCATCTATCGCGATGCACAGACGCTTGTGATTAAGTTCCCTAAGGAAGTGCGGTTAAGATTTCCCGCTCAGGTAAAGACAAGTTGCTCGTTTTGCATCGACAAACACAGTCGAAAATACAAATTGCCCTTGCCTTAGCCCGTTTTCGCAAGAACACGGGGAATTATCGTTGAACTGTCTCAGTATGGAGACAGGACCGGCAGAAATTCGGCCAACCGGGTGCTAGACTGGCCTTGGAAGCGATATGGCAACTCTATGCTTGGAGAACGTTCCCGACGCGCCATAAAAGCTGGCTATTTCGAAACTGCGAACTGCAACTTGTTGGACAACCGCTTTGTATCAGGGCACGGCTTCAGCCGTGCCGCAAGCGGGCTCATAACGACCTGGGCTTCAGCCCCTGGCAGGTCCGGTCTTGCAGGGACTAAAGCCCCGATCTTTGCTGCGCTTCGATCGGCACGACTGAAAGTCGTGCCCTGATACAAACCCGATGTCTTGCAAACCAGAATATGCAGTGAGTTCCACTCGCACTGCTCATCGCCTGCTTGACGAAAGAGGAACGACACGATGAAAGCAGTTCGCATTCATGAGTTCGGCGGTCCGGAAGTGCTCAAGTACGAAGAGATTCCTGATCCGGAGTTGCGCAAGGACCAGGTCCTGGTCCGGGTCCGCGCCTGTTCGCTGAACCATCTGGATCTCTGGGTCCGCAAGGGCCTGCCGGGCGTGAAGTTGCCGCACATCCTGGGCAGCGACGTGGCCGGCGAGGTTGTGGAGTGCGGCGAGTACATCACCGACCTCAAGCCGGGCACACGCGTCCTGCTGGCGCCGATGGTTTTCTGCAATCATTGCGAGCAATGCAACAACGGCCACCACAATTTCTGCCCGCAGTTCAACGTGTTGGGTGCCGGTGTGGACGGAGGGAATTGCGAACTGATCGCCGTGCCGCGCGTGAACGTTATCCCCATCCCCGATTCGCTAGGATTCGTGGAGGCTGCAAGTGTGCCGCTGGTCTTCCTCACTGCGTGGCACATGCTGGTCGGGCGCGCTCAGTTGCGGGCAGGACAAACCGTGCTGGTTTTGGGCGCGGGTTCGGGGGTAGGCTCGGCCGCAATCCAGATTTGCAAGATGCTGTCGGCCGAGGTGATCACCACCGCCGGCGATGAGCAGAAACTGGCGAAAGCCCGCGAACTGGGCGCCGATCACACCATCGATCATTACAAGCAGAAGATTGCCGACGAGGTGAAGCGCATCACCAATCGCCGCGGCGTGGACATCGTCTTCGAGCATGTCGGTCAGGCCACGTGGAAGGAGAGCGTGAAATCGCTGAAAACCGGCGGGACGCTCGTGACCTGCGGCGCCACAACGGGCTTTCAGGGCGATCTCGATCTCCGTTTCCTGTTCTCGCGGCAGCTCTCGCTGCTAGGGTCGTACATGGGCGCAATGGGTGAGTTGGAGGAGGTCCTCAAGCATGTTTTCGCGGGCAAGCTGAAGCCGGTCGTGGATCGCAGTTTCCCGCTTGGTGAAACTCGCGCGGCGCATGAGTACCTGGCCAAGAGCGAACAGTTCGGCAAGGTGGTGGTCACGCCGTAGTTGGTGCTGAAAGATGATTGCATTGAAGGAAACAGCAGATTCCTCCCCTCGGTCGGGATGACAACCGAAAGAGACAGGTATAATTAACCGAAATGACGACCGAGTACCGCCCCCAACACTTCGATAATCCTGAGCCTGGCAAAGAGCGCTTCGACAACCTTGTTGGATCGGACCAGAGCCGCGGCCAGATTCTGCGGGCCACGTTTGGTCAGCAGCAGCACGAAGGCGTCCTCATGGCCTCGATGGATGCGGTCGTAAACTGGGTGCGGAAGAATTCGATTTGGCCGATGACCTTTGGCCTGGCCTGCTGCGCCATCGAGATGATGTCGATGGGCGCCTCGCGTTTCGATATCGCCCGCTTTGGCGCCGAGGTTTTTCGCCCCTCGCCGCGGCAGTCGGACCTGATGATCATTGCCGGCCGGGTCTCGCAGAAGATGGCGCCGGTGATCCGCGAACTCTATATGCAGATGCCGGAACCCAAATGGGTCATCTCGATGGGAGCGTGCGCGACCTCGGGGGGCGTTTTCAACAATTACGCTCTGGTGCAGGGCGTGAATCAGTGGATTCCCGTCGATGTTTACGTGCCCGGCTGTCCTCCGCGTCCGGAGCAGTTGATTTACGCCATCATGCTGCTGCAAGAGAAGATCAAGAATGAGCGCGGCTCGTTCCGGCGAGCGCTCAACCTGGAACCCGCTTAAGTCGGCGATAGATTTCCGGCTGTTCGAGGCCCGCTGGGGGAAGCTTCTCGACTCGATGGGAAAGCGCCCTGAGCTGTGCGGCGGCTTTTCTTCAATGCGTGAGCTGTCCCCGGCTCGGGTCGTAGGCGAAGTCAACCAGTCCGTCGCGATAGTCGATCTTGACTTGCAACATCCGCAGCAATTGAAATCCCAGAATGCCGGAGACCTCGGTGCCCGTGTTCTTGCTGATCCCGGAAAGATCGAACGTTACGACATCCAGGTTCTTTTGGGCGAAGTGGCTAAATCGAAGCGTTGCTTTGTCAGCACTATAGACGTTGGCCACAGTCCCGCTGAGTCCCTTCACCTGCCACCTGGGGTCGGAGTTGATCTTAGTGACCTCGCGCCCAGCCCTGGTGGAGAGGAGGTTGGTCGCCGAGCCTGTATCGATTAGAAACAGCATCGGCTTGGAGTCGTTGACCGCGGTTCGGATCAGGAGTTCATGGCCGAAGCGGAAGACGGGAGTCCAGCTTTTCATCTCCGGAGCGATGTAGCGGTCCTTGGGCAGGCGAGGCGCAGGGGCGACCTTCGCGGTCTTGCTGGCGTCGCCGGTTGATTCCGCCTTCTGATCGCTCGCGCTCTCATCGGGGTTCGAGCGGGACTCGCCTTCGCTATTGAGGGCCGTGGGCGCAACCGTCTCATCGGGTCGCTTGGGAAGCGGCAACAACCTCAACTTCTCCGCCGGGAAGTCGATATCGATCAAATAGGAACTGAACACATCCGTGCCGATCAGGCCGTCTTCGTCGATGACGGACGCCCTATCGGTGACCGTGACTACACAATCGGCAAACTCCAGTTCCCCGATTCGAATATGATCGGCCACTGCCAGGTAACCACCCTGCAAGCCCTTGTCGCCGATTCCGGCAAAACGAATGTTGGAGATGCGCGTCAGCCCGGCCTTTTCCGCGCTCTTGTGACCGATGAGGATTCCGCCAGAGCCGCTATCCAGCAGCAGGTGGGCGTTGCGGTCGTTCAGCTTGACCGCCAAAGCATAACCGACGATGTGTCGCGGGTCGCGAAACATCCGTTGCAGGTTGGTATCGGTGTGCTCCACTTTGCTAACCAGCCGGCAGGCGTGTACGGGTTTGTCAACCGTGGCCTTGAGGAACTCCAGATAGTGTTGCAGATACTCAGTTTGTTCCGGATCGTCCGGATGCGGGCCGGCGAGATACGCCTCGATGGCGGCGATGCGCTCGCGGCGCGAAAGCCGGTCGAACCACAAGCGCTGGACTTCCGGATCGTTGGGAGCAAGCTCATACGCCACCTTCAGCGCATCGTAGGCATGGCGATAGAGCGAATAGGCGCGGTAGAGACGAGCCAGACCAACATAGGCGCGCAGTTCCCGAGGGTCGATTTGCAGCGCTTTGTGATAAGAAGCCTCGGCTTCAGCCATTTCGGCCAGGCGGAACTGCACGTTACCCATGGCCGCCAAAAGCGCCGCCGAATTGGGTTGAGCGCCCAGCGCCTTGACCGCCTCGGCGGAAGCGTCATCAATCTTCTGCTCGTGCAGTAATGACTCGATGAGACCGGCCTCTGCCGGCACGAGTCTGGCGTCGATCTTCAGAAGCGCTTGATACTTGTCTGCCGCCGCCGCGAATTTGCCGGCTTTGTAAAGCTGGTCAGCGGCGATCAGGCCAGGATTGTCGGGAACCGGCTTGGTATTCTGCGCCAGCACGCCAAACGAGAGGCACAGCGCGAGAGAGACCGTAAGTAAGACGATGAAGCGTCGGGGCATGAAGGGTCAGTCCTACTCGAAGGCAGAGTACCACGGACTGTAGTTTTCGATTTCCCTTTCTGCGGCCTTCCCCTGTGACCCACCTCACAGACCCCTGCCCACCATTCCCCTATCGTTATGAGTTATACCCTCAATTACTACGACTGAGAGGCACTCACACTATGTCTATCGCCCCCGTGTCTGCGACTTCCCGTGTCCTGAACCCTATACTGGCAAATCGCATCATGAGCGCTGAAGAAGCCGCCGCCCTCATCCACTCGGGCGACCAGATTGGCATGAGCGGATTCACCGGCTCCGGCTATCCCAAGGCCGTGCCCATGGCGCTGGCTCGCCGCATCTCCGATGCCAACCTGCGCGGCCAGAAGTTCCAGGTCAGCATCTTCACCGGCGCCTCCACCGGGCCCGAGCTCGACGGCGCACTCGCCATGGCAGGCGGCATTCATCTGCGGCTGCCGTACCAGTCCGATCCCGAGACGCGCAAACGCATCAACGCGGGCGAGATGGAGTACATGGACATCCACCTCAGCCACGTGGCGCAGTTCGTGGAGTATGGCTTCCTAGGAAAACTCGACCTTGCGCTGATCGAAGTGACCGCCGTGCTCGAGGACGGCCGCCTGATACCCAGTTCGTCCCTCGGCAACAACAAGACATGGATCGAGCAGGCGGAGCACGTGATCATCGAGGTCAACTCGTGGCAGCCTGCGGCGCTGGAAGGCATGCACGACATCTACTACGGCCTGAAGCCGCCGCCCAACCGGGGACCGATTCCCCTGACGTACACCGGGCAGCGCATCGGCAGCCCGTACCTCGAGGTGTCGCCAGAAAAGGTTGTCGCGGTGGTGCTCACCGACTCACCGGACCGCAACAGCGCCTTCAAGGCGCCTGACGAGGCCTCGCGCCGCATCGCCGGACACATTCTCGAATTCCTTACCTGGGAGGTGCAGAAAGGCCGCATGCCCGAGACGCTGCTGCCGCTGCAGTCGGGCGTCGGCAACACCGCCAACGCGGTGCTCTTCGGCCTCGAAGAGGGCCCGTTTGAAGGGCTCACTTCGTACACCGAAGTCATCCAGGACGGCATGATTCGCCTGCTGAAGTCGGGCAAGCTGACGGCAGCGTCGGCGACCGCGTTCTCGCTGAGCCCGGAGATGCTGACCGAGGTGAATGCCGACATGGCCAGCTATCGCAAGCAGATCGTGCTGCGTCCGCAGGAGATATCCAACAACCCTGAGATCATCCGCCGGCTGGGCGTGATCGCCATGAACGGCATGATCGAGGCCGACATGTATGGCAACGTGAACTCGACGCACGTCATGGGATCGCGCATTCAGAACGGCATTGGCGGCTCCGGTGACTTCGCCCGCAACGGATACCTGTCCATCTTCATGGCGCCATCGACGGCGCAGAAGGGGACCATCTCGACCATCGTACCCATGGCCTCGCACGTGGACCACACGGAGCACGATGTCCAGGTGGTTGTAACCGAACAAGGCCTCGCCGACCTGCGCGGACTCTCGCCACGACAGCGCGCGCACCTCATCATCGAGAAGTGCGCCTCGCCCGATTACAAGCCGCTGCTGTTGGACTACCTCAGCCGCGCGGAGCGACTGTCGTATGGACGCCACACTCCGCACCTATTGAGCGAAGCCCTGGGCTGGCACAATCGCTATTTGCGCAGCGGACGGATGAGGCCGCAGGGGGAAGACTAGCCAGCACCAGGAATCAATTGCGTGGCCTCCCTTCAGGAGGCCCGCAGGTCCCGGCGCACGAGGGTTGAATCGAGGAAGAAGCCCAGGCCGACCGCGAACGGAATCACGCCGAAGGCCGCAGCGACCCAAGCGTCGGGTTCGGCGCGTGCGATCAGCGCAAATGCCACGGTGTAGCCGATCGATGCGCTAACCAGCAGGATGCCTGCCCGGCGAGAACGAGCAGCCTGAGAAAGCTCGGGCTCCATGGGAACGCTGAGCCCGCGTGCCAGCGCGGCCAGACGTTCCTCGGTACGCAGCTTGCGAACGCGATAATACGTGTACATCCCCGCGATGGGAATCCCGAAGATCATAATGACCGCCACCAAGCCGATGATGTCTCCATCCATAGCCTGCCTCATTTCTTGTCGCGCTGCCCGCGCATCCTGAAAATCGCTTACAGTTTGAAATACGGGGAGTGTTCGAAGAAAGTTCCGCGGTTTTAAGGCAAGACCCCAGAGTGCCTGCACGCGCCGCTTCTATAGGTAGACCCCGGTTGCGGGGCTCGGATTTTACGCAATCACTCCACCGCACGAACTCAGAACGAGTTCTCACACATGCTCTAAAGTCCTCGGTCGGGATGACACCCTCGGCTCGCGATGAAAGCTGAATGCGGACTTCCCTGCTGCAAATCACTTGCCAAGAGCGAACGGCGAAAAGCGAATAGCGAGCAGCGTCGTCCCTACTCTTCCACCTCGACCTCTTCGCCGCGCTCGGCTTTGGCGGCCGCGATGATCTTCTCCTGTTGCAGCGCAGGGACGAAGTCATAGTGGTCCATTTCCATGGAGAAGCTGCCGCGGCCCTGCGTCATCGAGGTCAGGTCGGTGCCGTAAGTCAACATTTCGGCCATGGGCACCACGGCCTTCACGACGGTCTTGCCAGCCTTGTTGTCCATGCCCTGGATGCGGCCGCGACGGCTGTTCAGGTCGCCCATGATAGCGCCGGCAAACTCGTCAGGAATGGTGATCTCGACATTCATGATCGGTTCCAGCAGCGTGGGCTTGGCCTGCTCCATGGCTTTGCGAAAGGCGATGCGGCCCGCAGTCTTGAATGACAATTCGTTCGAGTCCACGTCGTGATAGGAGCCGTCGTACAGAATGACCCTGAAGTCCACCACCGGGAAGCCAGCGAGGAAGCCGCGCTGTGCAGCTTCGACGATGCCCTTCTCGACGGCGGGAATGTAGTTCTTGGGAATCGCGCCGCCGAAAATCTCGTTGACGAACTCAAAGTTACCGCCGCGCGGCATGGGTTCCATCTTGATCTTGCAATCGCCAAACTGGCCGTGTCCGCCGCTCTGTTTCTTGTGGCGTCCTTGCACGTCGGCCTTGCCACGAATGGTCTCGCGGTAGGGAACCTTGGGAGCCTTGAGGTTCACTTCTGTGTGATAACGGTTCTTGAGCTTTGAAACGACGACTTCGATGTGCTGCTGACCGGTGCCCGCGATGAGGAACTCCTTGGTCTGGGCATCGCGGAAGAAGCGCAGCATGGCATCCTCTTCCATCAGTTTGTGGATGCCGTTGCTCAGCTTGTCTTCGTCAGCACGGGTCTTGGGCTCGATCGCGAACGTGATTGCCGGCTCGGCGAAGGTGACCTGCGGATACTGGATTGGAGCGCCCTTGTCGCCCAAGGTATCGCCGGTCAGGGTGTCCTTCAGCTTCGCAACTGCGCCGATGTCGCCGGCATGGAGTTCGTTGACCGGGACCGCCGTCTTGCCCTGCATTATCGAAAGGTGGGCGAACTTTTCGGAGCCGCCGCGGTTGAAGTTTTGCAGGGTCGCGTCGTTCTTCAGCACGCCGGAATAAACCTTGAAGAAGGAGATGCGTCCCGAGAACGGATCGCTGATGGTCTTGAATACGCACAGCGAGAGCGGTTCGGAGTCGCTGATCTTGCGGGTTGCGGGCTCGCCATTGTTGGCGGTGGCGGCGGCTTTTACTTCGCCACGCTCGACCGCCGTCGGCATGTAGTCCACGATGAAGTCGAGTACTTCGTCGGTGCCGATGTTGCCCAGACCTGAGGCGAACAGAACCGGAAAGATCTTGTCTTCGCGGATGGCATTGTGCAGTCCGGCGATGATGTGTTCTTCGGCGATCGTGCCTTTGTCGAAGAACTCTTCCATCAACGCGTCGTCGCCTTCCGCAACCAGCTCCACCAGCCGCTCGTGCGCAGCTTTGGCCTGCCCTTCCATGTAGGCGGGAATTGGGCCGACGGTTGACTTGCCGTTGCCGCCCATCTCGTAGCTGTACGCCTGCATCTTCACCAGGTCCACGACGCCGGTAAAACTCTTCTCGGAGCCGATGGGCAACTGCACCGGCACAACCGTCCGTCCAAACGACGTAGTGAGCGATTCCATGACGCGGTTGAAGTCGGCGCGTTCGCGGTCCGTCCGCGTGCACACAATGACCCGCGGCAACGCGACCCGGTCGTAGTAATGCCAAATGCGCTCGGTCACAACTTCCACGCCGCTGACCGCATCCACCACGACCAGGGCGGCTTCCACCGCAGGCATCACCATCTCAGCTTCGTGGATGAACATGTTGAAACCGGGCGTGTCGATCAGGTTGATCTTGGTCTTGCCCCACTCGACGAAAGCGGTGGCGGCAGAGATAGACATCGCCCGCGAGACCTCTTCTTCGTCGTAATCGGTGACGGTGGTGCCTTCATCGACCCGGCCGAAGCGCTGGGTGGCGCCGGCAGTGAAGAGCATCGCCGAGGCGAGGGAAGTTTTGCCCGAATGTGAATGCCCGATCAGGGCGACGTTGCGGATGTTTGCGCCTTCGTAATTCTTCACCTATGGACTCCTTCGAGTGATCCGCTCCACCTGGCGCTCAGAGGCATTGCTCCCCAGTAGCACGCGATCGTGCTTGCACAACCCCGAGGTTGCCGGCGAGGCAAAAAGGCGGGGCACCATGCCGGCCTGCGCATGGTGAAACTGAACAAACTTAGAATGCTAGCACAACGAGTTCCCTGCTTCCACCGCAGGGGGGTGCCGGGTATTGTGAACCTCGTCGCGTTTAGAGGAGCGCCGGGGATGGAACCTGAACCCGGAGGCGGGGCGCCGCTTTACGCAAGGTGGGAACCGGCGCGGGGAAAGCCTCGTCCATTTGCAGCTTGGCGGCTGCGATTTCTTTTTGCGTGGGTGGACCGACCTGGATCACGACGTTGCTGTTCACCTCGGAAGCATGCTGGAACAGGTTCTGATTCAGCATGATCGACTCCAATAACCGCCCGAGATTTCGTGAATGAAAGCCGTTGCTGAAGCGTGGACCACTTGACCATCCGGGATTCACGGAGTAATCGCAGATTAGGCTCCAGTATCCGCTCGCGGTTTTACACCACATTTTCAGGCTGTCCACTGAACGCCCGCCGCCGATGTGATATTCGACCTGTAGCAAGCCCCCGGTTGTTAGTTGGACCAGGTCACTCCAGTTCACAATCACAGCGCTTTCCAGAATTTGGCTGAGCTGGACGTTCTGAGCAGGCAGAGATTGCGGTGTCGTAGTCATCGTGTCCTCCATGAATTACTAAATCGTTAGGTGACGAGCTTTTCTATCCGGCAATTTCTTGCAACACAGGTTCAGCCGCGGCGCTCAAAGGCTCTTCCACAGAAGCGGTATGTTCCTGTGGGCCATTGCGCGTCTTGGCCGCGGCGATGCGCCAACTGGCTTCCACGAATCCATTCCTCTGTGGCAGCAGTTCGCAACTTTCCCTCACTGCCGTACGCAACGACTCTCCCCATTCCATCCCGTGTGCTTCGGGAACATAGGAACCGGGGGCGGGCTGAAGCGCAACAAAATCCGGTCGGCCGACCAGGAAAGCGACAATCTGGTCTGGGCTCTCCTTCTTGATCTCATCGCGAAAGGCGAGGGCACCGTGGTAATCCCGGCGGATGTCAATCAGCACCATGTCATAGCGGTCCGGATGCCAAACCAACCCAGCCTCCTCGAGGTCGCTGGCACCGATCATGTCCACGCCGTGCAAGGCCATGATTTTCTTGCGCAGCGCCCGCCGCTCGGCATTTGTGTCCATGAGCAGAACGCATTTCTTAAGCTGAACCGTCTTATCGGCGAGACTTGATGCGGTTATCATCGCGCTCCTCCTGCGATTCCTTGCGCGGTCCCCCGGCAAAAGAAGGTCGTGGCTGTCTCGGAAGTACGCTTGTAAGGAGGGCTGAAGAGTACACCTTCTTCAGTAACGGAAGGCGCTGGAGGGGGGAACCCGCGGAAGATAACCCCACTACACTGATTATACGCCTGCTCAGGAAGCCGTGGTTCTAGTGGGCTTGCCGAAGCAAAAGGAAGAGGTACGGGAAAATCCATACCAATCCCTTCCCGCTTCAAGTTCCTGCCGCTCTAATAGCGGTGCGGCAACTCGCGCTCGGTGTCCACCGAGCTGGTCAACGTACCGATCAGGTAACTGACCAAAATCACGCCGACCACCGCAATCGTAACTACATCCATGTGGCACCTCACCCCGGTTCGGCCCCTGGCCCTATGAACCCCATCCTGTGGGAATGTTCTCCCGGTTGACCCTTAACGACGGTCGCACCGAAAGTGGTGCAATGTTTGTAGCACAATTTCACGCAGGTTGCAGTTTAAATCTTGGGCTGGACCTCGCTGATCACGCGCAACAGCGCGTCCGGTCCGTCTGCCCCAACCACGTATCGGTCGGCCTCCACCTCGGGCCACTCGCCATAAAGATGGACAATGTACACGACTTTGCCCTCCGGATGGCGCTCATGGAAGAGGCGGATCACTTTTCTTGCGGTAGCATCGGGCAGCCGGTGGCAGACCACAATCACATCGACGCGGCCTGGATTGTCCGGCGCCTCCAGCGCCTCTTTTTCTGTCATGATCGCAACCACTTCGTGGCCGGCGGTTTCCAGGGCCCGCTGGCGTAAGAGGGCCAGCTCCTGGTCCGTAGTGAGGATAAGAATTTTCATCGCGGATATTCTCTGCCAGTCCTGAAATCGTCCTTGCGGAGGATATCAAAACAAACGAAGGTTGGCAGCGCAATTTCTGATGGTTCTAATGTAGCCCTGCACCGGCGTTATTGCTGCGAGCCATCAGGTTCCGCAGCACCGCGACCTCGGACTCGATGGCCGTCTTCAGGCTGGGCTCCATGTCGGGTGCAAAGAACGGCGAATGGTTCGACGGAAGATGAATTCCGCTGGCCTTCGCCTCTTTGAACTTTTCGGGATCGGCAACGCCAAGCCATCCATATACAGCGTCTCGACCTGGGGGTAAACCGAATCGACCTGGGCGGAAAGTGGGGGCCAGCCCGCTGACTGCGACTAGCCGCTCGCTGCCAAAATCAAGCACGCCGCGGCAAACCACAAAGTCTTCATGATTTCCCTTCTGTAGTGTTATTTCCGCCAATTCTTCGCTCTTACGCGCCACGTATCTTACAATAAACACTCAGGATAGCTACTATCGACAGAATCTACCGCAATTTCATCAACTCTCGACCCGACCGGGAATCTAATACATATCCCATACCTACATTCTTAGAGAGGAGCTGGGTTTGAATTTATACCAGCAAAACCATCAACCCGAACCCGAAAGCATGATAGAGAAAATACATCCTAAGAAGCGATATATATTTGCCAGCGATTTTGACCAGACCCTGAGCTTTAACGACTCGGGGTACGTTTTGGCCGAGCTGTTGGGCATTTCCGAGGCTGAGTTCGAGCGCAAAGCCACCGGAATGGCGAAGTTGAACCTGGTACAGCAAGGGGGCGAACTCGCCTATCTTCTGCTGCACGATCCCGAGTTCCGCTCCAAGGTGCGTCCTGAGCATCTCTACAAAGCGGGCAAGCAGGTACGTCTGAAGCCGAATATTGACTTGCTCTACCGCTTCCTTTCCGAGGAAGTCGAGGGCTACCACTTCGACTTCTACGTGATCTCGGCTGGCCCGGTGGAAGTGATTCGCTCGGCGCTCGAGGGCATTATCCCCGCCGATCATATCTACGGCACGGAGTTTGAATACAACAAGCACGGTGAAATCGAACGAATCCTTCAGGTGACTGCCGGATACGGCAAGGTCGCGGTTATCGACCAATTGCTCGAAAACCTCAGGACCGGGCCTGACCGCATCGTCTATGTGGGCGACGGCAGCTCCGACATTCATGTCATGCTGCACGTGAATCGGCGCGATGGTTTCACCATTGCCGTTTCCGAGAACCAGTACCTGGCGCCCATCGCCAAGCGTTCCGTGATCAGCGACAGCGCACTGGCCATCCTCGTTCCCATCCTGGAAGAGGTGGTGGGCTGGGACCAGCATTCGATTCGCAATCTGTTCGAAGCCAAGGGTCTGCTCATTCAGCAGTGGGACAAGGTGCAAACCGACGTCCTGACCATCGTTCCCAGCTTCGCTCCGGCGGAAGAACGGGCTGACGCGGCCATCGTCGATTGATCGAGCGCGTGGTAGAACATGCTGATCGCGCTACACGCCAAGGCACACTTCGGCTAACGCGAGGCGGTAGTTTGCCCTGTCAACTTGGCGGTTGGGCCTGAGTGACGGTCAGCCCTGAAGTAACCGGATTAGGGAAGAGTTGCCGACGATCCAGGAGTTACTGGGTTGCGGTGCAAACGGACGAAGGCGTCTTCAGTTCCGATTCGGGAATCACCATTCCATTTCTCCGTGACCTCATGATCGGGGTCTGGCAAACGGGGATACACTGTTCTCGTGCGGTGAGCGTAATGAGAAAGCCACGCTCCGCTCTTATCTTTTTCGTGCTTCTGGTTTTGAGCCTTACTCTGGCTGTTCCCGCAGAAGATGTGCTGGAAACCACCTACGACGAGTCAGAGACCCAGCCGTACGAGGCCATTCCTCATTTTTCAATCCTCTCGCTGACGGCTGGCTGCACGAGCCAAGCCCATCTGAGCGGCGTACGCCTTCATTTTGGTGCGCCTTCTCGGTTGGCCCGTACTGGTTTCGCCGGCAAAGATAGCCGTCGATCCGCTAAGGCACGAGTTGCCCAAGCGTTGCTTTGTACCCTCCGCTGCTAGCGGACTCGCCTTCCGCACCCCTGTTTCTCTGATTACGATCCAAGGGCTTTTCTCTTCTTGAAGAGGAAGCACGCAAGCGTCATGTGTTACCCCCTGCTCAACCGATGTTGAGCGGGGAAGCATTGGAAGAAAAGATGACCTACTCAACTCGTCCGTGCGCGTTCTCGTCAACTTTCCATTCATCAACCCGAAGTTATTTCATCGAAACAAAAGCTAACTGGAGGACACCATGCGCCTAATAGGAACCGCATTATTGGTGCTTTGCCTTATGGGCCTCTTCGCGGTCGCTCAGCAGCCGACGACGGCGCCAGCAACACCAGCGCCGCCACCGGTAGCAACGACACCGCAGGAAACGCCACCGCCGCAACCTTCCACCACAGCCTCGCCGCAGCAGGAAGCGCCTGCGATCCAGCAGGCGGTCACTCCAAAAGAACCGGCATCACCCACCGCCGCGAAGCTGCAGAAGCCCGAGCCTACCACTGCGATGGTTTATGTCTATCGCTACAAGCAGTATGTGGGCAGTGCCCTGTCGCCTTCCGTCTATTGCGACGAGGTACAGCTGGCACGCATGGACAATGGTCGCTACTTCAGCGTCGCACTCGCCCCTGGAAAGCACGCCTTCCGTTCCAATGACAAACAATCAGGACTGGAATTGGACCTGAAAGCCGGCCAGATCTACTTCATCCGAGTCGAGATTGCAACCGGATTCTGGAAAGGCCATGGCCGCCTGATTCAGATGACTTCAGAACAGGGAAGCTATGAGCTCAAATCCAAACAGTTGCAGCCGTTGGATGCTGCCAAAACCGTAGATCGCACCCGGGTTTCAGTAGAAGCAGCGCAACTCGAATAATCAACAGACGAGCGTGGGGCAGCCCGAGTGAGTTGCCCCATTGAACTCGGTCCAAGCGATGCCCCCGAAGAGCATCGGCCCGCACAGAATCACCAGAGAGCGCAATGAGGTCATGCTCAGGATGAGGGTGGCGAATTGCTGTCGCGGTGACCAGGACGGCCTCTGGGGAAAGCTTCGACCGGGTCTGAGCCACTTGCACGCGGAGCTCGTCAAGAAACAAAAGCTGAGTAGTCTTCCTTTCCGTCAGATACTCACTGGCGCGCGAACGATTTCTACAGAGCACCTAGCATGGCGAGCGACGAATTCTGCAACGCTACCAAGCAAGAAACGCTGGATGGCGCTCTGTCCATGCGAGCCAACGACGATCAGATCGGCACCCCACCCGGCTGCGGAATCGATGATCGTCTCCCGGATGTCACCTACTTCGACGGCGGTGTCCACCTTGAATCCTGCACTGCGCAGGCCGTTCGCAATGCGCTCGACCAACTCACGGGCTGGCTTCTTCTGATCTTCCAACTCGGGAGCGTAGCCTGACCCCATTTGCGGTGGGGCCGGCGCCATCGGCTGCAACACATGCAAGACTCGGACCTCGGTATTCTCCGTCCGAAACTGCGTGACAATGGCCCTTAACACATCTCCGGAGGACTTCGAATCGTCAATTCCCGCGAGGATTTTCATGACTCCTCCTCCTTCTTGAGCAGCAACAGGGTACCACGGCGAAACTAAATACTTTGATCGCGCCCCGCGACACAGGTTTGGGGACGTGCTGGGTTGGGTTTGCCCGCCCGGGGCTCGACCTTCCCTCGACGGAGGTTTCGCTAACGCGCCTATTCAGTCGGAAACGGGTTCATCCTGGCGCCCTCGCGGACAGACAAAATGGGCGATATCGCTCCCTGCAGCCAGCTGCTTACTTCGGGGGCGCAGGCGCGTTAAGGAAACTCACCAGATCGCCGATGTCGGTGGCCTTCAGGGTCGGCCAGGGTATGCCCAATTCCTCAGCCCGGTCAATCATGCGGGGGCCATGCCGCCAGAGAGCGGCGGTGAAGGAAACAGTGGTGAAAGCTTCGGTGTTCGATCTGAGCCCGGGTCCAATCTTTGTGCCTTCCGCCATAGGTCCATGGCAAGCTGAGCAGCCGCGCTCGGCGAAAACCCGCTCTCCGACCAAGGGGGATCCGGTGGGCTCGAAGTAGCGCAGGCTCGCGAGAAACGTTAGCAAGTCCGCCATCTCGTTATCCTGAAGAACGGGAGCAGGAATCCCGTTTTCGCGGCCCTGACGGAGCATCGCTGGGGCGTGGTTCCACAGAACACTGGCAAACTGCCCGGTCGTGAGTGGAAGATCACGCTCTGGTCCCAGTTCCGGGCCCACGCTGCCACCCTGCCCGCGCACGGAATGGCACTGTATGCATCTGCTCTGGAACACACCCCAACCCCGCTCTGCATTGCCGGGTATTTGGCGGGCATTGGTCGCTGGCTGGGGAGCTTTGAGGCTTACATACGCGATCAGATCATTCATCTCATTACCGGTGAACTGGGGCCACTGTCCTAGGGTGCTGGTAATAGGAGCAATCATCGACCCGGCGTGGTTAAGCATGGCGCGTGTCCAGGCGTTCGAGTCGCCGCCGGCGGTGATCCCCGACAGCTCGGGCGCTGTTTTGCCGCCCGTCCCGCCCACCGAATGGCAGCGGACACAACCCTTCTCGTTGAAGACCCGCTGGCCAGCGCTGGGGTCTCCGGCGCGATCAAGGCTGCTCGCCTGGTACAAGAAGGCAAGGATGTCTGCCATTTCTTGCGAGTTCAACTGGGGATAAGGCTCGTTCTTTTGACGGATCTGCCGCCACATGCCAGGTCCATGGTTCCACAGTACCGTTACCAGCCAGCCCATGGCGGGAGTACCAGGGTGCTTTCCGGAGAGATCCGGGGCAACGCGCCCCCCTGATCCGTTGATGGAATGGCAAATGCCGCATTGCTTGTCACCAAAAAACAACGCGGCGCCTCTCTCGGGTTCACCGATAATGTAGAGTGCGCGGCGCGTAGTGGTCGGCCGGCGCACCTGCAGGAACACGGCCACCATTAAGGCTACGGGGATTACTGCTGCAGGGATCCAAAAGAGAAGCTCTTTGCGTCGATTTAGCATTGTCATAGACAACACTCCTCTCTCACGCCCAGCCCCTGAAATTGGGGACTCATCGCGGTTCAGGCCGACCTACAGCGCGGTCCGGGACTGGTGAATCGCAGGGTGGAGCGCCTCACTTCTGTTCCAAGTTCCTGATATAGAACCCCAGCCCCACCAGCGTGAGGGCGATCAGCACCAGCGATAGCCCAAGCCCGACACGCCGGAATCTCCATTCCTGCATCGCCTTCTGCCCAGCAGCGTACGTCAGTTTTGTCGTCGCAAGTCCGGCATCGGTGTCCTGCTTCAACCCGCTGTCGCGGAAGGCGTGCACCGCGACCCGTGCCTTCAACAGGGCATCGCGCGCTTGTGTCTGCTGCAGCTTGGGCTGGCTGACTTCCATGCCCTGCCGTTCGGCTCGGCTGAGTATTTCGTCGGAGGCAGCAATCGCCGACGCCAGGTTCGTCAGTTGAGTATGCATAGCTTCCGCTTGCATGGAGCCGGCATCTCCCGCGGTGTGACAGTTCATGCACACGGCTTTGGGGCCAGTGCCGATCATTTCGTCGGTGGGAGGTTTAATTGCGTGATTGCTGTGGCAGGTGACACACCCCGGGAATCCCATCGCGGCGAACGCGTCCTTGTGCGGGCTGGTCTGGAACAGCTGAGCCTGGAAGACGTGGCAATTGGAGCAGACATTGGTGACGTTGGCGACCCCTGGAGGCGTCGCTCCGTGGTTGCCATGGCAGGTAGTGCAGGTGGGCGCACTCAGGTCGCCTCGCACCACCATGGCATCATGGTGCACACTCTGCTCGTAATTTGCGAACTGGTCTGTCTTGATGCCGTAGGGCTTCATGTACTCGGCATCGGCATGACAACGCGAGCACGTGGTTGCGATGTTGATAGGATGCACCTTCGAGCGCGGATCCGACGGGGCGCGCAAGTCATGCACGCCGTGGCAATCGGTGCACACCGCGACCTTATTGTCGCCCTTGGCCCACTTCATTCCGTGCACGCTGGTCTTGTACTGCTGGAACTGATCGACGCGCAGGCTGGGGTTGTACTTCTTCATCCGCTCGGCATCGGCGTGGCACGAGGCGCAAAGTTCGGGAATCTGCTTACGCTCGATCTTGCCCTTCCACCCCGCCGCCCGGCTCATCGCCTTTTCCGGATCATCGCTGTTGGCGTCGCCACCATGGCACGCCGCGCAGGTAAGCCCCTTCTGGGCGTGGATGTTCTGGCCGTAAGTCTCCACGCTGACACCCAACGGTTCCGGCAAATTGGAATGGCAATCGAGACAGGAGTTCTTTGTCTGTGCGAAAGCTATCAGCCCGCTGCAAATCAGCCACGCAGCAACGACGATAGCCACAACGATTGTGGCCCCGCTCCTGTATGGCGCCGAATCGCGAACCTTAATCATGCAGCCTCACTTTGCCACCCAGCCGTCGACGGTCATAACCGCCATGTAACCGAGAAAGACACAAGCCAACCCGGTGATCCAACGCCGCGTCTTAAAAGGCTTTTCACGGTCGAGGAACGGCAGCAGCAGAGCTACGGCGCCGATCAACCCGAACGCCAGAATGCCCAACATCTCGCCGTCCATGCCGAGGATCTTCGCGGGAATCAGCTTTAGCGTCTGGAACATGAAAAGGAAGTACCACTCTGGCTTGATGCCCGCCGGAGCTGAGGCAAACGGGTCGGCCTTTACGCCGAGGCTCCAGGGAAACAGCGCCGCCAGCGCGCCGAGAAGCCCCAACGCCACGTACCACGCCATCAATTCCCGCAGCACGAAGTTGGGAAAGAAGCGGATTTCCTTCCTGTCTTCAGGAAAGGCTTGCCACTTCGCTTCCACCCCGGGCGGCACGCTCATGCCGAACCATTGAATCAGTGCCAGATGCAAGCCGATCAGCAAGGTCGCCAGGGCCGGCAATATGGCGACGTGAAATCCGTAGAGCCGCGTCAGGGTACTACCGGTAATGTCTTCGCCTCCGCGCAGGAACAGCAGAACGGGACGCCCGATGATGGGGATTTGCGCTGGTATCTCCGTGCCCACCTTGGTCGCGAAATACGACAGCGTGTTCCATGGCAACAGGTATCCACTGAAGCCGAAACCAAGCATCAGGAACAGCAGCAGTATGCCGCTCACCCACGTCAGCTCGCGCGGTTTTCGGTAAGACCGCAGAAAGAGCACGCTGAAAAGGTGGGCGAACGCCATGAAGACCAACAGATTCGCCGACCACGAGTGCACCGACCGGATAAGCCATCCGAACTGCACCTGGGTCATGATGAACTGCACGCTCTCGAAGGCTTCGTCGGCGCCAGGGCGGTAATACAGCAATAACAAAGCACCGGTGAGGACCTGCACCCCAAATAGGAACAGGGTCATGCCGCCGAGAAAATACCAGTACGAGTAATGGTGTACCGGGACCTTCTTTTTTTGCGCCAGCGCCTTAAGGTCGTCCAGAGGGAACCGTTCGTCGAACCATGCGCGAACGCTTGCAACCGGGCCCGCCATCAAGCCTCCTGCTTACGTCGCACAAAGATTTCGTCGCCGCGGACTTGGACCTCGAACGCCTCCAGCGGACGCGGTGGCGGCCCCGAGATGTTGCGGCCGTTCAGGTCGTACATGCCGTTGTGGCAGGCGCACCAGATCTCGCGCAGATCGGGACGATACTGCACCGTGCAACCCAGATGGGTGCAGGTCGCCGACATGGCGCGATATTCGCCCGCGGCCGTCTCCACCAGCAACCCGGGACGGGTGCCGAAGCGAAACGTCTTCGCGGTGTTGGGTTTCATCTCCGAAAGACGTGCCGCAAGTACGGCGTCGCCACCCAGGTCGGGAAGCTTGGGTGGGACTAGATAGCGCAAAATCGGGTAGAGGAACGAGGCTGCCGAGGCCAGCAGGCCAGTTCCCAGCAGGATGTTCACAAAACGGCGGCGCGGCAGATTCGCGGGCGCGGACCGAACCGCGGCGCCGGTATCGGGTGCCGAGGACATCGAAAGCCTACCCCCTATTTGCCGAGTTCACGTACGTACTTCACCAGTCCGTCCACCTGTTCAGGTGTAAGGCTCTTGTAGGACGGCATCTTGCCTTTGCCGTTCGTGATGACGTTCTTCAGATCGGCGTCCGACTGCTTCTGAATGTCAGGCGATTTGTAGCTCTTGACGCCGAGTTTCTGTCCCATCGTGTTTCCCGTGCCGTCCGGCCCGTGACACATGGCGCATTTGGACTTGAAGAGAGCAGCGCTATCGGTTGAATCCGCGAAACAATTGACGGAGACTATAAAGGCGACGAGCAATAACCAAGGCGACATCCGTTTCATTCCATTCCTCCCGAGGTACAGTGACTTGTGACTGCTAAAGATGTTGAGACCATGGCGGACTGCCGGCAGACGTAGAGCCAAACCGTCATAGGGTCACCGCTTTCTGCCATGAAGCTAGACGTACGTGAACGAGTTCCCCCTGCCGCATCCAAGAGAACGACCAAAGCGCTTTCGAACGAACGTTGATCTCTGTTGGAGGTGGCGGCAAGATAACATTCGCGATTCACACGAGGCAGTGATGCCAATCACCCTCAGGTGTGATTCGTGGTTCGCCAAAATAGCTCGCGTCGTTATCCATCCGCACTTGCACACGCAGCGATATCACTCCGACTCGTCGGTCAACGGCCCATTGCAAAGATCCGCCAGCGTCGAATGGTGGTGGAAGTCAAACCAACGACAGAAGACATCGAAACTGCGGTCCGGAGGTCAAGCTTTTGAGCAGCACGGAATTTCCGGCGCTAAGCTGAGTGACATACAGCGATAGGCGAGTTGATGTCCATCGCCATTCATTTCTTATCCTGGACGGGAGAGCTGTTCAAGAAAGCCAACAAGTGGCTCAGGTCACCCTCGTTCAAGGTGGGCCAGTCCAGACCCAGCTCCTCGGCCTTCGCGTACATGCGGGGTCCGTGAGACCAAAGAGCCAGGGCGAAGTTCACCGGTGTGTACACCTTGCCGACCTTCCTCAGGTTAGGGCCGATTTTTCCCCCACCCGCGTCACTTCCATGACACTGGCTGCATTTGCGTTCGTTGAATAGCTCCTGTCCGACGATGGGTGAGCCTCCCAGCTCGAAATAGCGCACGCTATAGAGGAATGCGATCAGATCGGCCATCTCCGCTCCTTCAAAAGTGGGGCGCTTGATGCCCTTGGTCTTCATAGCTGCCCACATCTCCGGAGAGTGATTCCACATCCGACCGGCCATCTGGGTCAGAGTGCGAGGTAACGGGCGATCCGATCCCAGGTCCGGGCCTACGGTTCCTCCTTCGCCGCGAATGGCATGACAGGAGATGCATCCCTTTTCGCGGAATAAAATCCAACCGCGGCGCGGATTCGCTGGAAGTACGTCGGACTCCCGCTCCGGCCCCCCTCGGGCGTAGCGCACGAAGGCCAACAAATCGTTCATCTGCTCCCCCTCAAATTGGGGCCAAGCCATGTTGAGTTCGTGCATGTGGGCTTCCATCGCCGGGGCATGGTTCCACATGGTTTGCGACCAAAAAATGGGCGTAACCACAGGACCGATTTCGCTCAGATTGGGCCCGATGCTGCCGCCCGGGTTTTCCCCGATCGAATGGCAGCGGATGCACCCTTTCTGTGTGAACAGGAGCTCTCCGTGGGCCCGGTCTCCCGATTCGTCGTCGTAGCAGGTGACATAAAGGTAGGCAAATAGGTTGGCCATCTCTTCGGGCGTAAACTGGGGAAAACTCACGTTGCTGATCTTTAATTGTTTCCACATGCGGGGCGCGTGGTTCCACATCTGGGTAACCAACTCGTTCATGCTGGACCCTGCCGCCCCCTGCAAACCCAGATCGGGAGCTAGCTTCGCGCCGGCGCCGAGAACGGAATGGCACCCGCTGCACCCCTTTTGCTGGAAGGTTTCTGCGCCCAGGCGTGGGTCGCCGACCAGAAAGGTGTTCCATCGTTCAGATGAACCGCGCCGCTGCCAGACGAGAATGCCGCACAGAAAGAGCAGAGCTACAGTAGTTGCAACAATCAATATTATTTTCTGCCGCCTGGAACTCATGCCTTCCCTCGATCGCTCCGATTCCTCTTGGGCCCCTAGGCCGGATGCGTGTCAGGCTCCGACCGGTTCATCACTCATTCCACTAACCGTTCTACCTAGCGCGAAGGCACTAAGCTCGCACTTTGCAACCCAAGAGACGTAGCCGCAAAGGCCAGCCCGCGCAGCTGGCTACCCATAATACGTTGGAATGTTGTCAGGTCGCTTCGGCCATCTGGCGGCACCGTTTCGCCAGCGCCGACTGGATGAAGGTAACCTCGCGTCCCAGCATGTCGGTTGCTTCGCGGCAGAGGTCGGGGCGCTCGCGCATGAGTTGCAGAAACTTTTCCCGGGGCAGGTGAACGATATCCGACCGGACCACCGTCACCGCGGTCAGGCTGTACGGACGTCCGCTAAACGTGGCGGGCAATCCCAGCAGCGAGCCCCCAGAAAAAACTCTGTCCAGCTCGGGCAGGTTGCGCACACCCATCAGCACCTTGCCCTTAAATACCAGGAACACACCCGCGGTTTCCCCGTCTTCACGAAACAGAACCTGCGCCGGCGGAAGGTCTCGCTTTCGACCCGCTGATTCCAGGCCGGCTTTCAATTCGTCAGACACCTTCAGGATATTGCTCTTCACACCCACACTTTTCATTCAGGACTTATGCCACAATTGCGCACAGCACTTCTGTGACTCGAATCACAGATAGCTGTGAGGAGGGAAATTGAAGAGCTGTACGGATCGCGCGGTTGCGCGGTGGACGCGTTCGGGCGTCTCGATGCCGGCAGTTCCGGCGACCGGGATCTTAGACACGGAAGCAAACTTTCTGAAGTCGCCACCGCCGAACCTGGGCATAACCGTTGACGGCCACGTGTTTTCGAGACGCCCTGCAGAGGTATTTGCAGCTGGCCAACCGTGCCGCGTCGATCTCCTGTCAGGCAACACTGGAAGCGCGGGTGTTTTAACTTGGTTTCAGCGGCAACGCGCGCAAGCGTTCGCCGGTGGCAGCGAAGATAGCATTCGCCACTGCGGGAGCCACTCCGACGATAGGCGTTTCGCCCGCCCCCGCCGAGGGCAAGTCTTTGCGGTCAACCAGTACGACATCGATCTGCGGCCTGTCTTTGAACCGAGGCACGCGATATTCGGAGAAATGCGGATTCAGGATGCGTCCGTCGGCAAAACGCACTTCCTCGAAAAGCGCTCCGCCAATGCCCATCATGATGGCGCCCTCGATCTGGTTGCGCAGCCCATTGGGATTGACCACTGCGCCGCACTCGAAGGCCTGCACCACGCGTCGAATGCGCACCGTCTTGGCGGGACCGATCTCGACCTCGGCGATGGTTGCGATATGGCCGCCTTTCTCGAATCCGCCGGCCATCCCGAAGCCGCGCTCCGCAGTCGATTTCTGCTTGCCCCACGCGGCTTTCTCCGCCACCGCTTCGAACACGCCGCGCAGGCGGTCGTCGTTTGTATTCTTCAGCCGGAACTGCAGGGGATCCATGCCAACCGCCTGCGATAACTCGTCCATGTGCGACTCGCGCGCGAAGTGATTGGCCGTTGCTGCCAGTCCGCGATACGAGCCCTGCCGCAAGGGACCATCCACGGGATGAAACTGGATCAGGCGGTTGGCAATGTCATAGGGGACGTTGATCGCCGCCGGACCGGAGTTGTAGTTGTGGCATTCCCATGCAGTGATGGTTCCCTCGCGAAGCGCTCCACTCTTGATTTCGATGACGCCTGCCGGACGGAAGTACGCCCAGGTGAACTCCTCTTCACGCGTCCAGATTACTTTGACCGGCTTGCCGGCAGCCCGCGCGAGACGAGCGGCTTCGATCGCTGTTTCACCCGTGTGCTTGCCGCCGTAGGCCGAGCCGGTATCGGGCACCAGCACACGAACGTTCTGCGACGGAATGCGAAACGCGGCGGCCAGTTCGTCGCGCACCGCGAAGGGACGCTGCGTGCCTGTCCAAACCGTAAGCTTGCCGCCTTGCCACTCCGCCAGAGCGGCGCGCGGCTCCAACGGAGCGTGCTGGATGTAAGCGACCGTATAGTTTTGCGACAGCTTGATCTCGGCGGTTGCCATTGCCTTCGTCACCGATCCGGTGACATCCGCAGCTTCCTGGTCATGCTTGCCGGCATTCGCTTTGAGATAGGCGAACAGCTCGCGGTTGGAGATCTGCGGCGGCACCTTCCACTGCGCCTTCAGCGCAGTCAAAGCCTGCTCGGCCGACCACATGTCGGGCGCAGCTACGCCGACGAAATCGCCGTCGCGCACCACTGTCACCTGCGACAGCTTCCTTGCCGCCTGCTCATCGAGTGAGACGAGACTTGCTTTGAATCCAGATGGGCGCAGAATCTTGCCGTAGAGCATGCCCGGCCGGCTCAGGTCGGACGTGTACTGATGTTTGCCGGTGACGAAGGCTGTGCCGTCAACCTTGGGAACCGCTGCGCCGGCAATCTTCCACTCAGTCGCGGGAGTGAGAGGCCGATCGCCTTCGATGATCTTCACCAGCTTCTGGCCGTGCGTTAGTTCGCCATAGCTGCGCGACAGCTTCGTCTTTGGGTTGGTGATCTTGCCGTCGGCCGCGACCAGCGCGGAAGGTTCCACATGCCAGCCCTGCACCGCGAGGTTGAGCAGCATCTCGCGCGCGGCAACCGCCATGGTGCGCAACTGCGGGCCCATCGTCGGTGTGGTGCGGCTGCCGAAGGTGCCCGCATCCCACGGCACCAGGTCGGTGTCGCCCATGGTGAGGGAGATGGACTCGATGGGCACGCGTAATTCTTCCGCCACTTGCTGCGCCAACGATGTTCGTATGTTCTGGCCGACTTCGACCTTTCCCGTGAAAACCGTTACGTGTCCATCGCCGGCGATGCGCAGCCAGGCGGCAATATCCTTTGGCAACTCGTGATTGCCGCCCCTCCGCCCGGATTCCTGAGCCACGGTTTTCGGCGCACACGCGCAGATCAGAAGGCCGCCGCCGAAGAGTTTCAGAAAGTCGCGGCGGTCGAGTTCGAACCAATGCAGGTCGCCATTCACCTCATGCTGCTTGATTTCCAGTGCGAGTGCTCGATCAGGAACAGGGGTCATGGCGCGTCATCCTTTCGTGGCCTGTGCTGCTGCACGCACAGCAGCCACAATGCGCGGGTAGGTTCCGCAGCGGCAAATGTTGCCGCTCATCGCATGTACTATCTCGCCGTCGGTGGGATTTCGGTTGCCGCCCAAAAGTGCGACTGCTGAGAGGATCATCCCCGAGGTGCAGTAGCCACACTGGAAGGCTTCCTCGCGAAGGAATGCCTGCTGTACCGGATGCAGAGCGCCGTTCTGCTCCAATCCCTCGACGGTGATGACATGTTTCCCGGCAGCCGCGGCAATCTGCGTCAGGCACGATCGCACCGGTTTTCCTTCGAGCAGGACGGTGCAAGCGCCACACTGTCCTTCGCCGCAGCCATACTTGGTTCCGGTAAGTTGCAAATGGTCACGCAAAACCCATAACAGAGGTTGGTCCGGCGGTGCTGTAATGCGCTGTTGCTTACCATTTACGATGACGGCAATCGCTTGCATGGTGATCTCCTGGCGAAGACACCTCAATTATAGGTCGATCGTGAGTTGCCGTTGGCGAAGGCGAGGTACATCGCGACGCCTGTGCGGAAACCTTCCGACTGGCCAACCGTTCGTGGCGTTGGCTGGTTCAAGGCTTGCCATTATCGTAGTCAAACTGTTTCGAGATTGCCGGCCAGCGCGGTCTTCACGGACCCAGAAAGTAGCTCGGAAATTTGAAAAATGGCGCCCAGCAATATCGAGGCTGCCCTTGTGTCAGAGCTCTCAAGCAGTGACCACCCTCAAGAGCGCCTTGACCTTGCAGTCGAGAGCGCGTGCGCCCTCAGAGCTTCTTGACTTCCATAAGGAGCAAGCAGGTGGGCGCCTAGTGACGGGCGATCCAACCAAAGGAAAGTGACTTGGGCCGTACTTGTCTTAGGACTAGCAACGCCGTGCCGTTCAGCGTTGGGCCGGGACCCGGTCCGCTGCAACGTCGCGCTGTGCGGCACTCCAGCCGCTGTAGCCGACAAGGTACACGGCTGCGGCTTCTTCCTGCTTGAGATAAGGATACGCCGGCATGACGTCAGCTCCCGCGATTTTCATCATGCCCGAGGAGCCAACCCGGGCAGCGGATTCAGGTACCAAAAGCCCATCGCGTTTGGTGGGCGGAACCCCCGCCAGTTTCTCCAGATACCCAAACAGAGCTTCCACTTCATCGGCACGCAGGTACTCAAACGACGGCATGCTCTTGCCACCATGTTGAAGCCGGTCCCGTAACGAGGCTTCCGCCAGCTTCCACCAGCGCGTGGGTACAGCCTCGGGTAGTTCAGGTGCTGCGGTCTCCTGTTCTTGCTCGCGCGTCTCCCAGATTGAGACGATGGGGAAGACTTTCACCATCAGGGTATAAATCAAGGCAAAGGCCGCCACCGCGGCAGCGGTGATCGACCACTCCACCCAGGTGGGATGGTAATGAGTCCAACCCCAGGGCAGTCTCTGTCCCGAGGGCAGATAGGGGCTGCGGAGTGTGGGAACAACGATGATGTAGCGCTTGACCCAGGCACCCACAATCACCAAGGCCGATGACGACACCACGCCGGGGATGGTGTAGCAGTGATAGCGCTTAAAGCCGAGGACGGCGATCAAGAGCGCAGCCGGGATAAACACGCACAGGCCCTGCCCCGCCCAGAACAACATGGCATAATCGCCGACGAACAGCCGGTCCAGCAAAACGCGCTCCGCTCCTTCCAGCTTGTAGCCCGCAGTCAGGTACTCGTTGATGTTGAAGTAAAGGTAAGTAAGTGAGAAGGCAAGCAGCAGCAGGCCGAGCTTACGGAAGTGCAGTTCCTGGACATAATCCCCAAGCTGCAACACCCGGCGCAGGATGTACATGGAAAAGATCACCCCAGCGGTTCCGGAATAAATGGCGCCTACCACAAAATACGGCCCAAAAATGCTACTGTTCCACCCCGGGCGCAGCGTCATGGCGAAGATCCACGAGACCACCGTGTGCACCGAAATTGCCAGCGGGATGATGAAGATGGCCATGGAAGAAATCGCCTTCTCCAGCAACGCCTGTGGGCAGCCGGTGATCCAGCACCTCCGGTTTGCTATAACCGTAGAGCCGCTCCGCCGCCGCGTTCCACTCGCTAACCATGAGCTCATCGTTGTAGAGCGCCACCGCGCCGGGAGAGGCTTCGAGCAGTCCGCGATAGCGTTCGCGAGAACGGCGTAACTGTTCTTCGCTGGCCCTGCGGTGATGCAGGACGAACCACGCCGCCCAAAAAGCCAGCAGCAGAGAGGTAACCATGCCGCGGCTGATATAGAGGTAATGCAGGGTAAGGTAGTCGGCCTCGCGGAAGAAATGCTTTTCGACCAACTCCCAGAGTCCGAACACAAGGGCAACGATACTGATGCTGGAAAGCGTCAGCGTGACCCAGAACCAGCGTCGCTTCTGCTCGCCAACTTCCATGGGAAGGTCCGGCCTGTGCTGCGTGTTATCCGCGGAGCCGCTGGGTGGTCGCGGATGGGCCCGAGTCAAACGCTTCGGGCTCAGGGGTGGAGTCATAATCCGCCGTTCCCGAACGTCTTGCTGTGACCCTGGTCACATAGGGTTGTGAGCACGGGTGCGCGCACCAAACACTGGCAGAAGCGGTGGAGAAACTCAAGGACAGACGCGGATCAGATCGAGCGATGGCGCCATTCAGCTCAGAAGTGTGCGAGGCGCTTTTCGTTCAGGCCTAACCGGTTGTACATTACAGCCAGCGCGGAAGTTTTATGTCCCTCGCCAGAGAGTTGAGTGCTTATGTCATTCGAGGAGCGCTGTGAGCATGTGCTGGTGCTTGCCCAGGCGCTCAAAAAACATCATGGGGAAGTAGTCGATTGCGCCGTCCGCGACCTGCAATTTACGGTCAAGGACAGCACGCGCGAGGTGGATACCACTATCGATCGGCTCAGCATGTACGCGGATGCGGTATTTTTGCGAGACCGCTTGCCTTTGCGTCCCAGGGCGCGTGTCAATCTGATGCTGTCGTACAACGGCAGTGCATGGCTCAATACTGCGATCACGTCAATCTATATCGTCGGCAACCGGCTGACCGTAAAGTTTTCGTCGAAGGGGCAGCGCATTATGGCGTTGACGAAAGACCTCTATCGGCCGATTTTCGGCGATGTAGTCGCGTTCTACGGCGGGACCGGCAAGAGCTTGCTTGAGGACTCGCTGACCGATCCCGAAGTGACCGCGGCGGTGGCATTCGGATTCGACGAGAACATCCTGCCTTACGAAGCAGCCTTTCGCGCGGCGGGCAAGAAGCTGGTATTTGAGGGGCCGGGGCAGGACCCATTCATCGTATTTGCCGATGCCGACCTGGACTTGGCGCTGGACGACCTGATGGCATCGAAGTTCATGTACTCGGGCCAGACCTGCACCGCGCCCAAGCGGATCTTCATCCAAGCCGGCATCTATCAGGAGTTCCTGGAGCGGTTTGTCGAACGTGTGCGACGCTTGGTAGTGGGCGATCCGGCAGACAGGAAGACCGACATCGGCCCGGTCGCTAGCACGGTCGCGGTGCGGCGCCTTCACCAGCAAATGGCCGATGCCTTGGACAAGGGCGCTAAGGTGCTGGTGGGCGGCCGCATCGAAGGCAACCTTGTCTATCCCACCGTGGTGAAGGACTGCGCTGATAATATGCTGGGCATGCGCGAGGAGGTCTTCGCACCGGTGGCCTTCACCTCGTGCTTTGCGACCGCCGGCGAGGTGCTGGAACGCGCGAAGAACCACAAGTATGGATTACGTGCGGCGGTGTACGGCGGCAGCGAGGCGGCCGGGGTGGCGAAGGAGCTTTTGGGTTGCGCTTACTGCCATCCGGTGCCGGCATACACCTTTGGAAAGTTTGGTACCGTCGCCTATAACCAGAGCCGTGCGGAGTCGTGGCGCGGGGCATTTATCACCAAGCCGGTCGGAGGATACGGCTACTCCGGTTGGATCTGGGAGACGGTCGATGGGCGCTTCCAGATCAAGCAGGGGCCAAAGCTGCTGAGCACGGAAACGTCGCAGTAGGTTTTTCATCCCAGCGATTCAGCTGGATTATCCATCTGTTTCGGTAGCTGAAGACAGCAAATTTTGAAAGGGCACGGCTTCAGCCGTGCCGTTACGTGGGCGTTGAGGACCGGGCTTCAGCCCCTGAGGGAATTCGCAGTTCGCCTCAACACCGAAGTCACCTCAGTGGCTAAAGCCACCATGACGACAGCGGCTTACGACACGGCTGAAGCCGTGCCCCTTCAAAGCGCGAGATCCTCATGAATGATGTGGATTCAGCGCTGAAAAAAGAAGGTTCCTACAGAGACCTGCCTGGTACACAATAGCGTTTCACCACAGAGGTACGGAGACTGCCCATGCTGGAGATTGGAACCACGGCGGAAGCCGCTTACATTGCTGACGACGATGATATGGCCAGCTCGTTTTGCATTGCCGAACAGGATGTTTTCCCGCAGGTTTTTTCCACCGCGCGCATGATCGGTCTGATGGAGACGGCGGGCGCGCGCGCCCTGAGGCCGCTGCTCCAACCGGGTCAGCTTTCGGTCGGCGTAATGGTCAACATCAAGCATCTGGCGGCTACGCCCAACCACACCCAGGTTTCCGCCCAAGCCACGTTCCTCGGCATGGAAGGCAAACTCTACAAGTTCAAGGTCGAAGCCTTCGATCCTGGGGGCAAAATTGGCGAAGGTGAGCACACCCGCGCCATTATTAGTAAGGAACGGCTGATGCAAGGGGCGAAGGCGCGTGTCGGTCGCTAAACGGAGACAGTGGGCCCCTCTTGCCATCTTTGGGCGGGATATCAGTACGCCACGAGGCGCCAGTTTGGTGCCTCCGCCCCCAAGGCTCCCCGGCCGTGGGCACAGAGGCGTGATCTGCATCACAGCAACCGCAGCGGTACAGGTGGATACTTATAACAAAGCGAGCAGCGAGAAGATACTGTCCCGCCTGAGCACTGCTGGCAGCGAAAAGACACTGCCGCGCTTGGCCGCGAGTGTCCCGTGGCCCCAAGTTCACCAAGTTAATTCCTTAAAGGGAGAGGTATGGTGCTCCCCGCATCCATCCATATGCCCTTCAGGAACGACCTCTGCGGAATGGCAGCGCAACTACTCGCTCCGGCTCGAGCCATAGGAGCAGGCATTCTGGAAGTCAGCCGTTGCGATGGCCTGGTCCGCGATCGTGGCTGAGAGCGCATCACCTCGTTCAAAGGAGGCATTTATGGCTGATCTATACACCTGCAGCTGCGGTAATCAAACCTGGGAGATCTTCGACACGGGCGTACGTTGTGCGACGTGCAAGACCGAGTATGTCACCCAGCACACGCCGGTAGGAGAATTCAACCACGCTGTCACCGAGGAATTGGAGGAAGCACTGGAAGAGTAACCCACGGCGGTTTTGCCGAGGTGTGCACGATGTTCCACTGCAACCCGAAACCGAAATGGAATCACGTTTCTGATGCCTACGGGCTACATCGAAGCTGGAGGACGGGGTGCGGCATGGGGCAGAATTCCCGCCAGCACCTGCACCTCGTGCTTCGGAAGGAGGTTTGTGATGCCAACAGTAACTGCTCCAACCCGCATTAAACTGCAAGACATTCTATTCGCAACTGACTTCTCGCCATCGGCGCAGGCAGTGCTGTCCCATGCTCTGGACCTGGCTCGCCGCTACGGCGCCAGGCTGTACACCGTCAATGTTCTGCCTCACATGCCGTTTGTCGAAGCTGCGCAGCCGGATCCCGAGCAAACCATGTTGTTAGCTAATCAACAGCTGGCTGCCTTGATGCGCTCCGCGTCGTTGAAGGATGTCGAACACAACGAACTGATTGAGCAAGGTGAAGTTCCGGAAGTGCTCTCGCAACTGGTCCGGAAGCATGACATTGACCTCATCGTGATCGGCACCGGCGGCCGCAAGGGACTAGGCAAGCTGCTGCTAGGCTCGATAGCGGAGGAGGTCTTTCGCAATGCCGACTGCCCAGTGCTCACCATGGGGCCGCACGCTACCCGCTGGAACATCGATGGCAACTTACGGCACATCCTGTATGCCACCGACTTCGGGCCAGAGTCGTTGCACGGGCTACCCTACGCCATATCGTTGGCTGAGGAGAACCGGGCTCGTCTGACTCTCCTGCACGTGGCGCCAGAACCTGGTGTTGCTCTGCCGGAGCCAGAACCCGGAGCTATGCCCGTGGTTGACCCGAGCGAGGTAGTGGCTTCCACGGAGAAACAACTCCGCGCCCTGATACCGGAAGGAACCCAGCTTTGGCATGAGCCGGAGTACATGGTCCAGTTCGGCCCCGCCGCTGAGACGATTGTGAGAATTGCCGCACCGACAGTCGACATGATCGTGCTGGGTGTGAAACGGCCAGTGGCTTTGACCAAACATCTGGGCGAGGGTGTAGCCTACAAGGTCGCCTGCGAAGCGCCCTGCCCGGTGCTTTCGGTGGGTGCCCGGTACCACGTCTGACGCGTGCGATCCGGCCCCTATGAGGACATCCGGAAAGGCGTGACGCTACGCGATGGCGCGGTGAGCAAATCACGCTCCCGGGTGTCCTTTTTCTCTGCTTGCTCTGACCTCTACCCACGATTCTGCGCCGGTGTACGCGCTTTTCTTCCGCCGGGGCGCTTCTCACTGGCCACCAAGTGGCGTACAGTGTTGTATCTGCCCGCTGGCTCCAGTCAAGGCGGTCAAAGAGAACCTGCGATGGCGCAAGACACTCTCACCATCATCGACAATCGCACCCAACAGACCTACACTCTCCCCATCGAAAATGGCGCCATCCGGGCCATGGATCTGCGGCAGATCAAGACCGGCCCTGAGGATTTCGGTCTGATGACCTATGATCCGGCTTTCATGAACACGGCCTCCTGCCGCAGCAGCATTACCTTTATTAACGGCGAGCGCGGGATCTTACGCTATCGCGGTTACCCCATTGAAGCGTTGGCCGCGCAGTGCACTTTCCTGGAGGTGGCGTACCTCTTGCTTTTTGGCGAACTCCCCACCGCGGCCGAGCTCACGAGATGGGCGAGTGAGATCGCTCACCACACCGTGCTGCATACGGCCATCGAGAAGTTCATGGAGGGCTTCCGCTACAACGCCCATCCCATGGGAATGTTGGTGAGCACGGTGGCCGCACTCTCCAGCGTTTATCCCGAAGCCAACGACATCCACGACCCGGAGAACCGGCTGCACCAGATCGTGCGGCTGATCGCCAAGGCGCCGTCCATCGCCGCCATAGCCTATCGCCATAGCAAGGGTTTCCCCTGCGTTTATCCCGACAACCAGCTTAGCTACACCGAGAATTTCATGAGTATGTTATGGAAGATGGCGGAGCCGAAGTACGTGGCCAATCCCGTGCTGGCCCGGGCCCTGGATACTTTGTTCATCTTGCATGCCGATCACGAACAGAATTGCAGCGCCAACGCCATGCGCTCGGTTGGCAGTGCGCACACGGACCCCTACCTGACCACTGCCGCGGCCGCGGCCGCCCTGGCTGGCCCGCTCCATGGCGGCGCCAACGAAGCCGTTCTCCAGATGCTCGACGAGATTGGCGCCAAGCAGAATGTTCCCGCGTATGTGAAAAAGGTCAAGGCAGGACACGGCAAACTGATGGGCTTCGGGCACCGCGTGTACAAGAACTACGATCCCCGCGCCAAAATCATCAAGCAGACCGCCGAGCAGGTGTTCGAAGTGACGGGACGTAATGCCAAACTGGAGATCGCGCTCGAATTGGAGCGGATCGCGCTCGAGGACGACTACTTCATCAAACGCAAGCTCTATCCTAACGTGGTCTTCTATTCCGGGATCATCTACCAGGCCATGGGCTTCACCCCCAAGATGTTTACCGTGCTGTTTGCCATTCCGCGGGTGGCCGGCTGGCTGGCCCAGTGGCAGGAGATGCTCACCGATACGGAGCAGAAGATTGCGCGTCCGCGTCAGATCTGGACGGGTCACGAGGTCCGCGAGTTCGTGCCCTTGAACAGCCGCACCACTGTGGCAGGCACGCGCGGAACGTAAGGTCGCAGAAAAATCTGTTGCGTCTCAGGCAACACCTGCGGACGTGACTGCCCCGCCCTAGCCAAAACCGGGCTAGAACGGGGCACCCGGCAATACGGGCACCCGCGGAAGGTAGGGTTGCAGCAAAATCTGTCGCGCCCCAGACGACACCTGCGGACGTGACTGCGAAAACGAGCCCGTCAGGGCGGAACAAAATTAGCCCAGGACGTAAGTCCTGGGTTAGCTGGTTATATGAATCCCGAGCCGGCTTCAGCCGGCGACACTATTGCGTGGGCGTGCTTACCAGCGGGGCTCATCGTCCGCTCCCATCCTGTCCGCGAAAGCAGCGGACAAGGATGGGGCAACTCGTTACCACCTCCCACCACTATTGGCTTTACCAGAACACTCCCGAAGGGTATGAAGATGATCTTCCGATCCATTTCAGACCCCACGGTTTATACGGCCCCGTCCCCTATCTCAAACTCATCGAGCCCAAAAGCAACAATCGCCCGCAAGAAACCAAAGAAACTGAAATGCAGATGAAGGAGAGAAAATTGAACGGGGAAGCCGCCCCCACGCAACGGGCATTATTGCCGATCACTGAAGTTATCGTAGGACCGATGGCGTACCAAAGGGAGGCAAAGACCGCTTGCGAAATCCTCCTATCCGAAAGAGGATACAAACGAGTCCCGGTAACGGTGTCTGGTCATTCTCGTCCAAATTAGCTCCGCTGTGCTGAGCGCCGCCGGGAAGAAGAAGGCTGAGAGTCTCTGATAAGTTGAGTTTGGGAAGACCAACGAGTCAGAGGAGGACTCAGCCTTGAACAGAG
>Ga0187864_10000609_pt1 | contig 38659 bp, 35 predicted proteins | sample June2016WEW_11_4_FD_132985 | JGI IMG/M metagenome (GOLD analysis project Ga0187864, IMG submission 132985) | Peatland microbial communities from SPRUCE experiment site at the Marcell Experimental Forest, Minnesota, USA - June2016WEW_11_40 | ecosystem: Environmental > Terrestrial > Soil >...
GCGCTGGGGAACATCAAGAAGATCGTGGAGCAGGCCGGTTTTCAGATGTCCGATGTTGTGTCCGTAACCGTGTACATGGCGGACCTGTCCGAATTCGGGGATATGAACAAGGTCTACAAGACGTTCTTCCCTGAGCCGCGCCCCGCTCGCGCCACGGTGCAGGTGGCGGCGTTGGTTTCTAACGCTCGGATAGAAATTTCGGCCATCGCGGTGAAGACGAAGTAAGTTGAGAGTCGAAAGTCGAGAGTCGAAAGTTCTGAACCCCGGAGTCGCGGAGTTGACAAGTCAGGACGTTGTGAGGCTGAAGAGTCAAGAATTGTTGAAGTTGAGACATTTCGACCTCGGGCTTCCGACTCTTCACTTTCGACTTTTGACTTTCGACTTTCGACTAAAAGGAGAAACCCATGTCAAACTCCATTAACCGCAGGAAATTCTTTCGCAAGGCCGGCGGTACGCTGATGGCGGGCGGGGCCGTGGCTTACGGCAGCGGGGTGGGAGAGGCCCGCTCCAAGAAGCGCCCTGCACCCATCAAGGGAGTAGACTACTATGCTAAACTAGGAGTTACGCCCTTCATCAACGCGGCGGGAACTTTCACCGTCCTCTCCGCCTCCATTCTGCCGGACGAGGTGCAGGCCGCGATGAACTTGGCGGCCCAGCAGCCCGTGAATATCGAGGAGCTTCATACGGCGGCCGGCGAGTACCTGGCGAAGCAACTGAAGTGCGAAGCCGCCCTGGTGACGGCCGGAGCCGCTTCGGCCTTGACGCTGGGAACGGCAGCTTGCGTGAGCATGGGCAACCACCAGGCGATTGTTAATCTGCCGAACGACATGTCGGGGTTAAAGAACGAGGTCATCGTTCAGAAGACACACCGCTACGAGTACGACCACGCCCTGCGCAATTGCGGCATCAAGTTCGTCAACGTCGAAACGCTGGCCGACTATGAGGCGGCGTTCAACGAGAACACCGTGATGGCCCATTTCTTCAACGCTGCGGAAAGCGGCCAGATCAGCCGCGAAGACTGGGTGCGGGTTGCCCGCAAGCATAATGTGCCGTGCTTCAACGATGCCGCCGCCGACGTGCCCCCTATCTCCAATCTCTGGAATTACACTCAGATGGGATTTGATCTCGTGACGTTCTCGGGCGGGAAGGGAATTCGCGGCCCGCAGTGCACCGGCTTGCTGCTGGGGAGGAAGGACCTCATCGAATATGCCGTAAAGAACAATAACCCCTACGGCAATACCGTGGGTCGCGGCATGAAGGTCGGCAAGGAAGAGATCGTGGGCATGGTCGCCGCCGTGGATTGGTTCCTGAGCCAGGACGAAACGGCCATGATGGCGGAGTTTCAGCGCCGCGCGGAGAGAGTCGCCGCCCAGGTAAAGAGTGTTCCTACCGTCGAGACCAAGATCTTCGTTCCTCCCGTCGCCAACCACGTTCCGCATTTGCAGGTCAGTTTCGACCAGAATCGCATTGGCATGAGCGGCCGGCAAATCATGGACAAAATGCGGCAGGGAAGTCCCCGAATTGAGTTGAATCCCGCCGTCGGTCCTAATTTCGTCACGGTGGGTGTCTGGATGCTAAAACCGGATGAGGACGTGATCGTCGCCCGGCGCCTGCGCGAGGTTTTCCAGGGGGCAATTCAGTCCTGATGTAGCGCCGGCATCTTGCCGGTCCCCCTCCTTGATCAGGAGGGGTCAGGGGTGGTTGACAGAAGCGCCGCTAGCCCTTATTCGTCGGGAGTGGAAGGGCGGGGCTTCAGCCCCGCCGCAGGCCTGAGAAGATATGCAGGGGCTCTAGCCCCTGAAGCAAGGCGGTTTCAGGGCCTAAGCGCCCATCCGTCTCTCTGCCCCTAATCGGCGGGGCTGAAGCCCCGCCCGTCCGAGCCATCAGTCAATAGGCTCCAGACTTCAGGTAATACATGAATATTGGGGACCTAATCTCCGAGCATCTTGGACTGCCGCGCCGTCCGTTGATGGTCCTGGCGGTCCTCGTCGCCTTCCAACCCTTCTTTAGCCTTGCCCAAGACAAAGGCACCTACCGGGAGGAGGCCGACCGCCTGGCCGTGCTGCTGGATTGGCAGCCTACCAGCACCGTGGCGGACATCGGGGCCGGCCACGGCCAGTTGACCCTGGCGGTAGCCAAGCGTGTGGGCAAGATCTACTCCACTGAACTCGAGGGCAAACTGCTCACCAATCTTCAGCAACTCGCGGAGACGGAGAAGAACGTTGTCGCCGTTAAAGCCGCTGAAACGGAAACGGACCTTCCGGACGCGTGCTGCGATTCGATCTTCATGCGATTGGTGTATCATCACTTCACAATACCCGCCGAAATGGATGCGAGCCTTTTTCGTGCCGTGAAGCCCGGAGGACTGCTGGCGGTAATCGATGAAGAGCCGCCCGCAAACACCAAGCCGCCCGAAGGCGTTCCGCAGAACCGAGGCGGCCACGGCATGCCGCAGAAACTCCTGGTCGAGGAGCTTACGTCCGCCGGCTTTCAGGTCGTCAAAACCGTCGACGATTGGCCCAACCACAGCTATTGCACCGTGTTCCGCAAGCCGAGCCTGTAAGGGACTTGCCGGAAGGCCGGAGCTAGACCCACCCTTAAGTTAACATAACATACCTTATCAGACGTAGCGATTATGCGTCAATTGCCCACAAATCCTCCACCAACCCGCTCTTTTGCTCCTCTTCCCTGGGGGCTTTATATGCCAGAACCGCCAAAAGCACGAGCGAAAGACCGAGATCCTTGGCCGAGGTCAGTAGGTATCGAGTCTCGAGGGCAGGCGCGAAGAGCGACTTACTAAGCAAGTAGATATGGTCGCAATCTCAAGCTAATGTTGAAAACCTGTAATCGCTCACGCGGAGAGATGTCGACGCGCAGACATTCGTCTCGCGCCTCCAGAGTTGGCCACCCCGGCTCGTAGCATGTATACTGATTAGCTGTCCAAACTCTTCCTGGGACGCTGATTATGCCTGTTGACATAGATCGTTATCGTTCGCAATTCCCAGTCACTGAATCTTTGGTTTACATGAACCACGCCGCGGTGTCGCCTCTTTCGCGGAGGGTGCGCGACGCCATGGTTGGACTGCTTGACGAAGTCCACCAGCGCGGCGCCGAAAACTGGCAGCAGTGGGTCCGTACTTACGACACCGCTCGACGCTCGCTGGCGCAGTTGCTCAACGCGGATCCGGGCGAAATCGCCCTCACCAAAAACACTTCTGAAGGGGTCTCCACCTTCGCAAACGGCCTCGAGTGGCGGCCGGGGGACGAGATCGTTTCAATCGAAGGCGAGTTCCCTTCTAACTACTATGCTTGGAAGGCCCTGGAAAAGCGCGGCGTGGTCCTGCGGTTGGTCCGGCCGGAACGAGGCCGGATGAGTCACGAGTCGATTGTAAGCGCGCTGTCTTCCCGCACGCGCGTGGTGGCAGTCAGCTTCGTCGATTACCTCAGCGGATTTCGGCTGGACCTCGAGAAACTGGGCCAAGCTTGCGCCGCACAAGGCTGTCTGTTGTTTGTTGACGCGATCCAAGGGCTGGGAGCGTTCCCCCTGGATGTGAAAGCGGCTCAAATCGCCGGCCTGGCTGCCGACGGGCACAAATGGCTGCTCGGTCCGGAAGGCGCCGGAGTGCTTTATGTCAGTCGGCAGGTGATGGACAGGATCACGCCGACAGAGGTCGGATGGTGGACAGTACGCCATTGGGCCGATTTCACCAAGCGCGAGCTGTCCTGGCGAGACGACGCCCGCCGGTACGAATGCGGCACGCTTAACACGGTTGGAATCTATGGCTTGGGGGCCGCGGTTGATTTCCTTCTCGAGGTAGGAATTCCGAATATCGCCGAGCGTGTTCTGGATTTGACCGATCGACTGCGTCGCGGACTGCTGGAACGCGGCCATTCGGTATTCGGTCCCCAGGCACGGGAAGAAGCCTCGGGGATTGTCTCTTTTGTGCCCCGCCAAGGCACCGCCGAGGGCCTCCTGGAATCGTTCCTCGCTCGTCGCGTACAAGTGGCGGCCCGCTGCGGGATGGTCAGGGTTTCTCCTCACTTCTATAACACGGAAGCGGAAATCGATCGGGTGCTGAAGCTGCTCTGAGAATCGTGGCGCGGGCGTCCCGCCCGCGGTCGCGGGAGCGTCCCGCTCCCGCGCACGGGCAGGATACCCGTGCCACAGCGGGCGAGACGCCCGCACCACATCCGTGTTATTCCTGGCGCAAGACTTCGATGAGGTCAACGCGTGTGGCGCGTCCCGCGGGCGCTGCGCAAGCGGCCAGCGCGACTGCTCCCAACAAGAGGCTCACGCCGCCGATCACCAGCGGATCGGAAGGACGAACTCCGTAGATCTGGCTCGCCACCGCCTTTTGCAGCGCCGCAGCGCCGATGAATCCTACCGCCAATCCGATGCCTACAAGGGTCAAGCCTTCCCTGAGGACTAGCTTCACCACAGACGATGTCGTGCTGCCGAGGGCCATCCGGATAGCGATCTCGCGCCTCCGCTGCGCTACCAGGTAGGCAAGCACCCCGTAGATGCCGATCGCCGCAAGGAACAACGCCAAGCCGCCAAACGCCAGGGCCAGTGTCAGCGACGCGCGGCGGGATGCCATCGAGAGCGCGGCGCGCTCGTCCATAGTTTTCACGTCGAACAACGCCAACTCCGGGTCGATGCGGGCGATCGCCGTGTGGAGCGTGCTTGCGGCGCCGCCTGCTTCGCCTACAGTCCTGGCCGCAAACGTAAAATCTGAAGACGGACGCTGTGCGTAGGGGAAGTAGTAAGCGCCGAACCCGTTTCTGGTGCCCGCGAGGTCTGCCTGGGTGACGGAGTGCACTACCCCAACCACCTGGTACCAGGCCGTGTGTGCTCCCGGCTTAGCTGGCTCCTTCGGGTTGTCCGATTGGTACATTCGGTGTCCAATCGGATCGAGGTTCGGCCAGAAGTGCCGAGCCAACTGTTCGTCCACAATGACCGTCTGCGGGGCGCTCTCGTTGTCCCGCTCGTCGAAGTATCGCCCGCGTTCGAGGGCGATGTTCATTGTCTCGAAGTAGCCCGGCGTGACTGTAACACTATACGGAGAGAACATGGATTCGCCCGGCTTCATAACGTAGCCCTCGGCCAGGATGACGTTGTCCTGTTCATTGTTGCCGAAGGGAATCGCCGTGGTCGCCCCGGCCGCGGCCACGCCCGGCTGGTGCCGAATCGAATCCAGCGCACGGTTCATCAGGGTCCGCAAGTCGCCGCTTCCCCGGTACCGGGATGCCGGCGCGGTGACGGACGCTGTCAGCACCCCACTGGTTTTGAAGCCCGGATCGACCGCCAGCAAGTGTCGAAAGCTGGCCAGTAGCAGTCCGGCCCCGGCAAGGAGTACAAAGGCCAGTCCAATCTCTGCGCTCACCAGGCCCTGGCGCAGCCTGCGGGTGCCGACGCCGCCCGTGCCCGTGCGGTCGCTGTCGCGCAACGTGCTCGTCAGGTTGATTTTGAAGGCGCTGGCAAGCGGCACAAGTCCCACCAGCACACCTACTACGACGGCCAGTGCGAGGCTGACAACAACCACGGTTCCGTTGATGCGGACTTCGTCCGCCCGGGGAAACTGAGCGAGCCCCGTCGCCGCCACGGCCCGCAATAGGGCTCGACCGAGCAGTACGCCGGCGATGCCGCCTGCTCCGGCCAACAGCACGTTTTCAACGATCGTCTGGCGCGCGATCTGAGCACGGCCCGCGCCCAGCGCCATGCGCGTAGCGACCTCCTTGCTGCGGGCGCTCAACCGCGCCAGCCCCAGGTTGGCGACGTTCAATCCGCCAATGAGCAGCACGAACACCGCTCCGCCCCACAGCAGGTAAAGCGCGCTCTCTACGCTCTTGACCAGTACATGCTGAAGCGGTTCCACCTTGGTGTAGTACCCCGCATTGATGAGGAAGTCTTTCATCGCAGGAAACCGCTCCAGGTTGGCAGCGTTAAGAGCGTTAACCTGCGCCTGGACTTGGGCTATGGTGGCGCCCGGTTTCAGCCGCCCGATGTTGCCCCACTGGTTGTTGTGATATTGGGTTTTCTGCGCGGGGGTGAACGCCACGGGCACCCAGAGACGGACCTGAGGGTCTACGAAAACGAAGTTTTTCGGCATGACGCCCACGATGGTGAAAGGCGTGCCGCCCAGACGCAGTTCGCGTCCGAGGGCGGAGGGGTCGCCGCCGTAGAGCTGATGCCAAAGCGCGTCGCTGAGGATCACCTTGTTTTCATTTCCGACTTCGCCTTCCTCCGCAGTAAATGATCGCCCGCGGGCCGGAGAAATCCCCACCAGCTTGAAAAACGACGGGGTGATTTTCATGGCCTCAATTCTTTCCGCTGTGCCGTTTATGTCGAGCGATGTGTCTCCCTCCCCGAACAAGGCTTGTTCCTGCAAAGCCGTCACAACGCGAAGGCGATCGTAGTAGTCGGGAGCGGCGCTGACGCTTTGATCGGCCGCCCCGGCTTTCGGGTACTCGTTGGACATCAGTATGAGGGCGTCGGCATTGGGGCCCGGCAGCGGCCGCAACAACACCGAATTAACAATCGCAAAGGTGGCAGTGTAGGCGGCAATGCCAATGGCCAGAGTCAGCATCACCGTGGCGCTAAACCCCTTGTCGCGCAGCAGGGAGCCCAGACCGTGCTTAATGTCGCGAAGTAGATTCTCCATCGCGCTCCTTCCCCCTCACTGTCTAATTACGTTCGGAGCAGCATTGCGGTTCGAGAAAAATCAGTTCCAGCCGCCTTCCCTGCTGCTCTGAAGACAGTAGCGCGTACGTCTCGCCCGCTGTGGCGCGGGCATTCCTTCGCCCCGCTCAGGACCGGCTCTGCCGGCGAGTTCCCGCGGGGGCAAGACGCTCCCAAGACAGCGGGCGAGACGCCCGCGCCACACCGCCGGGCGTGAGCGACTGCCGTATTCGCCGCCATTTTGTGTATGACATAAGGTTTCACCGAGTCCCCTGAATCCAATCGGCACCTCGGCTCGTAAGCTTTCACTTTAATAAGCGTAAAAAGGAGGACTTTTGGGTCAATCGGGAATAGCTTGCGTCCCCAAACGGGTGGTTCGGCATTTGACTCCCGCGACGGGAGAGGTTAGATTAATGCTTTCCATGGTTACGACCTTCTTCGAGTATCTTGCGCGCTTCATCATTTCAGTGATTTCACACTCAGGCTACCTGGGCATCGTGCTGCTGATGGGCATTGAGTCCGCCTGCATACCTCTGCCTTCGGAAGTCATAATGCCCTTCTCCGGGTATCTCGTCTCCGTGGGTCGATTCAAACTGGTGTGGGTAGCGATTGCCGGCGCCGTAGGATGCAACGTCGGCTCGCTGGTGGCATACTACGTGGGTTCATGGGGAGGACGGCCGCTGGTAGAGAAGTACGGCCGATATCTTCTTGTCACCCACCATGACTTGGAGATGGCGGACCGCTTCTTTGGCCGCTATGGCGATTGGGCAGTATTCCTGGCGCGCCTGCTTCCCGTGATTCGGACCTTCATCGCCTTTCCGGCGGGCGTGTCGCGCATGAATTTCCTGCGCTTTAACCTGTTTACTTTCCTCGGTTCCCTTCCCTGGTGCTTGGCCTTAGCTTACGCCGGCGAGAAGCTTGGCCAGCGCTGGGAAACTCTGCGGGCCTACTTCCATCGTTTCGATACCATCCTGGCAGTGCTGATCGTCATTGCCGCCGTCTGGTTCGTGCATGACAGGTGGAAGAACCGCATTCGTGCGGCGTAGACATGTGTCAACTCCCCAGCGCCTCGGCGCCCGACGAACTGACCCCTCACCCGTCCCGCTCCGGCTGATAAAAGCGCCGGACCGGGACACCCTCTCCCCATGGGAGAGGGCTACTCATTCAGGGGGCTAGGGCTGATTATTCCAAAGGACGTTAAATCGACCGCACTGGCATGTCCACGAGATCGTCCACGGCGGCGATCTCGCGGGCGACGAACGGCTCACCGTAGCGCACGCCGATCAGGTACCCGAAATGACGGGCTTGGGCCGCCAGACGTTCGCGGCAATCAGCGCGCGAGGGGAACAGATTTTGCCAATCCTGGCGAGGCGAGAACTGCGAACCATAGCAAAGGACTGCTTTGACCTTTCGTTCGAATTGGCCGGTGATGTCAACCACGAAGCTGGGAAGCACGGCGGGCACATACAGCGACGAATAGACGATCTTGTGCGGACGATGCGGCGCTCCTTCGAGCGGCAGCTTGGCCAGACCGGCAAGGAAGCACGCTTCGTAGCCGATTTGGCCGGCCGTATAGTGGTCCGGATGGCGCCCTTCCCAATACGGCAGAATCACCGTGCGTGGCTGGAGGGATCGGATACGCTGCGCAAGCTTCAGCTTAAAATCTCGGCGGTGCTCGACCCCGGCATCCGGCAGGCCCAGATTTTCGCGGTGAACGATGCCCATCACCTTCGAGGCGCGCGCCGATTCTTCCTGGCGCAGTGCGATGCTTCCGCGCGTACCGGTTTCACCCGCCGTCAGGTCTAAAATCCCCACCTTGTAGCCGGCATCGACCATCTTGATAACGGCGCCGCCACAAGTCAGTTCGATATCATCGGGATGCGCGGCGATGGCCAGCAGGTCGAGTTTCCTAGGACGCGGCATTTGACCTCCAAACAAGTGTCGGTGCTACGCTAGTTTTTTCAGGAATTGCTCCTCATTCAAGTAGTACTTGAAGGCTTTCTTCCCATTGATGAAAACCACTGGAATCTCTTCCTCGAACTTGCGGTAGGCCTGGGGATCTTCGAGAATGTTCACCACTCGCAAGCGGAAGGCATGGGTTCTCTGCAGAACTTCAAGTTTTTCTTTAACATCGTCGCACAGGCAGCAACCCGGCTTGGAATAAACTACAACTTCGGTCACAGGTTAAATTTTAGTTTATGGTGCGAAGACCGTCAACCGACCTGGAGGGGTAGGGCTTGCCCTACCCCTCCCGAGGCGCAATAAAACCTGGCAGGGGACGGCAAGCCGTCCCCCTACAGGTAGCGGAATTCCCCTTCGTGCGTTAAGCTATGTGCGAATTCTTCCTTGGGGACTCTCATGCCGATACGCACGATTTTCGAGCCATTCCGGATCAAGACCGTGGAGCCGATACGATGGACGACCCGCGAGGAGCGAGAGCAACGGCTGCGCGCGGCCCACTACAACCTGTTCCTGCTTCCTGCGGACGATGTGCTGATCGACCTGCTGACAGACTCCGGCACTGGGGCCATGTCGACTCACCAATGGGCGGCGATCATGGAGGGCGACGAGAGTTACGCCGGCAGCAGGAGCTTCGAACGCTTTCGGCATTCTGTGCAGGGAATCTTCGGCTACCGGCACGTTATCCCGGCCCACCAGGGGCGGGCGGCAGAGCGTATTCTTTTCGGCGTGATGTGTAAGAAGGGAGACGTGGTGCCCAACAACACGCATTTTGACACCACGCGCGCGAATATTGAGTTCCTGGGGGCGGAGGCAGTTGATCTGCCCACACAGGAAGGCAGGGAGCCGTCGGTCCCGTATCCGTTCAAAGGAAACATGGATGTGATGGCGCTGGAACAGTTGATTGAACGTGTGGGCAGGGAGCGCGTGCCGCTGGTGATGTTGACAATCACCAACAACTCCGGAGGCGGGCAACCTGCTTCACTGGAGAACATTCGCGCCGTCCGCGCAGTGTGCCTGAAGCATGCGATCCCGCTCTACTTTGACGCCTGCCGTTTTGCCGAGAACTCCTATTTCATCAAGCTGCGCGAGGCGGGTTATGAATCGAAGACGCCGAAGCAGATTGCGCAGGAGATCTTCAGCCTCGGCGACGGCTGCACCATGTCCGCCAAGAAGGACGGACTCGCCAACATCGGCGGCTTCCTCTGCACCAACGACGACGCGCTTGCTCAGCAGGAGAAGAACCTGCTGATTCTTACGGAAGGCTACCCTACGTATGGCGGCTTGGCGGGACGGGACCTCGAGGCGATTGCTGTGGGAGTCGAAGAAGTGTTAGAGGAGGATTATCTTCGCTACCGAATAGTCTCCACCGGCTACCTTGGCAAAAACATCGCCGAGGAAGGCGTGCCCATCGTGCAACCGCCCGGCGGACACGCCGTCTACCTGGATGCGCGGGCCTTCCTGCCGCATATCCCTCTCGAACAGTTTCCCGGGGTCGCGCTCGCCTCTGAGCTTTACCTCGAGGGTGGCATCAGGTCAGTGGAAATCGGCACGCTCATGTTCGGCGGTGCGGCAAAAATGGATTTGGTACGTTTGGCGATTCCACGACGCGTCTACACGCAGAGTCACATCGATTACGTCATCGAGATCATTCTGGAGGTGTGGAAGAGGCGGGAGCGGATTCGTGGGTTGAAGCTGACCTACGAAGCCCCCTTCTTGCGGCACTTCACGGCCTGGCTAGAGCCCCAAGGGATGAGTGACAAGTGACGAGTGACGAGCAAAAAGATGAATAGCCATCCACTCCAAAACCAGGTTGCCCTGGTCACCGGCGCCGGCAGGCGGATCGGACGCGTCATCGCCTTGACCTTGGCGCGCGCGGGCGCCGACGTTGTGGTGCATTACAACGAGTCCAAGCAGGGCGCACTCGCCACGGCGCGCGAGATTGAGAGCTTGGGGAGCCGAGCCATGGTGGCGCGCGCGGACGTATCCCGGCCGAAGCAGGTTGCGGCGCTGTTCCGGTCGGTCGAAAAACGTTTTGGCCGGCTCGACTTACTGGTCAATAACGCGGGCATCTTCTTCCCCGCCAAGTGGGACCAGCTCCGCGAAAAGGATTGGGACAAGATTCTCGGCATCAACCTGAAGGGAGCGTTTTTCTGCGCTCAGGCAGCCGCGCGCTTAATGCAACGCCAAGGGCACGGCCGGATTGTTATCATCTCTTCCCTGGGAGGGCTTCAGGCTTGGCCGGAATACATTCACTACTGCGCCTCGAAGGCGGGCGCGATTTCACTCACGCGCTCCCTGGCTAAAGCGCTCGCGCCGCACATCCAGGTCAACAGCGTAGCCCCCGGGACGATTCTCTTCCCCGGCGATCCGCGCGACGCCAAAACCGAGAAGATAATCCAGGCCATTCCGCTCAAGAAGGCAGGCCGGCCCGAAGACATTGCGGAGACGGTCCTCTTTCTTGCCGCTCGAAGCGACTTCATCACCGGGCAGGTTTTTGTTGTTGACGGAGGAAAATCGATTCCGTAGCAGGTGGCTCGGGGATTATTGATTTTCGCCCGACAACGGCAGGCGGAAGGAAAGCCTCACCACAGAGGTCACAGAGAGCACAGAGAAAAGCCGATTGTCTTTCTCCGTGAACTCTGTGCACTCTGTGGTGAACGCGGTTCTTGCTCGTCACGTCCCCTATTCGACGACAAAATCCGCGCTTCGTAAGGGGGTTACCCCACCCACTGAATTCCGCGCCCGGACCTCCAAGCGGTATTCGCCCGCTTGCAAGCCGTCTGTGGGAACCAGCTGTACCACGGGGATCAGAGGATCTCCAGTTTTCGCGAAAGTATCCACCAGTATGGTGTTCGAGGAATACACTTGCTGGTTCGTCTTGGAATTCACGATATTGAAAAGCACACCCACGCGCGGCGCCATGGCCGTTTGCATCTTGGGCTCAAACACCTCCACGTAGAACATCACTTTATCCCCGTGTTGGAAATGGTTGCCAGCCTGGGGGAACACTTCGTGGCCTTGGAAGACCAGTGGAGTCTGACCCTCAAGGAGTTCCGAGTCCAGGCTCGCTACAAGCTGGTTCACCGGACGAACATCATCGCTGAGCGCGGGTCCGCTGATCTCGAGCTGCTTGGCATCGAAAGGAGCTATCACCAAGGGCTTTTCGTATTTCGCAAACTTCTCCCCGCCCGAGCTTAGAACCAGTTTCAGCGTGTACTCTCCCGGCGCGATGTTAAAGGTGTTCTGATATTTGAAGGGCCCTTTGGTAAAGTCCTTCAGATCTTTCTTGTCCATGTCGAGCTTCACAGTGTCGCTGAACCGGGCGGCCACCGATCCGTCTGCTTTGGCGGCAATCCCGAGCACTTGCACTTCGGAGTGAAAATCCTTCTTTTCTTTTCCGAAGTCCACGGCCGACCCCGGAATCTGCAACGACACGTAGACGCGCGCTACGCCGGGCGAAGTGTAGAAGTAAGGAGCGCTCAGCAGTACGGGAACTTGTCCAGGTTGGGAACCTGCCACCAGCGCCTCGAGGTTTTTTCCTTCCGGCTTTCCGGCCAACAGGTCGGGAGTCTTCAGGTCGTAGTAGCCATTCCTGTGGCGGATCTGCATCCCTGCGCGAGTCACCTTCACTGAGATCTTGTGGTACGTTCCGTCGTGCACCTGGCTGGGAGGAACATACCCCAGAATGTAGTACTGGTCCAACTCGTTGACGATCTTGTTCAATCCTGCGAGGAAATCATTGGTATTGAGAATCGTAAAGCCGCCCGTGCCGCGTGCCAACGCGTCGAGTACTTGCTGGTTGGCGGAAACGCTCTGGTCCATCAACTGATTGAGACGATTCTGTGGGCACAAGGGGTTTTGCATGGCAGACATCGTGTCGTTGCACATATAGGCGTTGCCCGGCAGGTTCGAGTAGTTGCCGCCCGTGCCGTTGGGATTGCCCATCCCGCCGCCGCCCCTAGTGCCGCCGCCACCCGTTCCGCCCGTGCCGCCGGTGCCGCCGGTGCCACCTTTCCCGCCACCGGTACCGCCAGTGCCACCGGTGCCGCCGCTGCCGCCTTTCCCTCCGCTGCCCCCCGTCCCGCCTGTGCCGCCGGTACCGCCGCTACCGCCTTTCCCTCCGCCGCCACCGCTGGACCCACCGCCACCACCGGTGCCGCCACCTCCGCCTGTACCTCCCCCGCCACCTCCACCGCCGTGCTGGGGCCATGGGTCAGGCGGTTCGGCCAGGCTGGCGAGAGACGCCGGCGCGTGTGGGAAGGGCAAATCGAGATACGTGGTGGCCGAAAACCCGGGCATTGTCGCCAGGCCCCGCGCATCTATCGCATAGATCGCCACATTGGATCGATTCGCAGCATCGATCGTGGCATCGAGTTCGGGCTGCCGGTCCGCCGTATATGGGAACCCCCCGGAGAAGAGAATCAACGTCTTGCGCCCGGGGACAGCGCGCAAAGTTTTGGCCAAGTCGCGGATCGATAGAAGCAACGACCGGGCCCCGAAGTCGGATTGGTTCATGGCCATAGAGATCTGCCCCAAGGACGCCATGGAGGGTGCCATGCCTCCACCAAAGCCCGTTGGCCCCAATGCCTGCGTCTCGCTCATCGGGATCTCTGGATTCGACGCCACCGCGGAATACTGCACCTTCTCCGTCGCGGCTCGAAGCTTCGCACCATCCGAGGTGAAGTTCTGGACAATTTGAGTCGTCCCCGTAAAATCTACCACCGCCATCAACCGGTCCGGTGAAGCCGTCTTCTCCACAAATTGGTTTGCCGCCCGCCTGGCCAGCATCTGATCCTGGGTGGTCATGGACGAATCGTCGAAGAAGACCACAATATAGTGGGGCTGGCCCGGCTTTCTGGGGCCCTGGGTTCCTTCCGGGCGTTGGAAAGCCGTGATGGTTTGCGGTTGGTTATCTTCTAAGACCTGGAATTCCTTGACATCCAGGTCGTTGATGTATTCCCCTTTCTTGTTGGTGGCAACTACATCCACCAGCACAAGGTTTGCTTCAGTTCTCACAACTTGAGGTGAAGTGGGGGGCGCCTGCGGAGCAGCGCCCGGCGCTCCTCCGCTCTGGGCTAGAGTGACCGCCAGGCCCAGTCCCAGAATTCCGATTGCCGCAGGCAGGAGAATATACAGACCGAATTTGCTTCTTCGACGCATAGACGACCTCCTAATAAGGTATTTCAACCGTTCGACTCAGTCCGGATAACTGTCCAGCCTGGGAGTCGCGGACGATCTGCCGAACCATGTATGTCCCGGGCTTCAAATCGAACTCCATTTTCAGCGTTATGCCGGTCCGCGTCAGTCTCGCGAGCGTGTCGTCGCGAAGCCGGCATACTACCTTCTTTTCTTTTCCTGTCAGGTATTTTCCATCGCGATCGAAGAGAACGGTGATAAAGGTCAGATCATCCAGATTGCGATCCTGCCGCTTTTGGAAATGTACGGAGCTCATATCCAGATGGGTCAATACTGAGAGGCGCACATCGGATTCATTCAGTTTAAAAAACTGCGTATGCACATCGATGGGGAGTTCCCTGAGATCGTCCTGAGAGTAGACTGCGTCTTGAATTTCTTCCTTCGCCCTGGCAGCAGCATCCTCTGAGGCTTTAGGCGCGAAATAGCCGCGTCGCGCCTGAAGCGTGAAACCCTTGGGGTTCGCCAGGCTCACTTTCAGCTTGTGAAATCGGCCATCGGGCTTGAGGTTGCGGGGAGAAAACGCCAGGACGTAAGAAACCTCCGCAAGCGTCCCTACCTGCCGGAAGCCCCTGTCCAGATCGTTGCTGTTGTGAAAGAACTGCCCGCCCGTGTCCGCGGCCAGACCAGACAGAACATCTTCAGCAATCGAGTATGAGTTCTGAATGAGTTGGGACTTCCTCCCCATCAAGCCGGCATTGGAGGGAATCACGGTGTTCCCCTTAGACGCATCACCGCCAGGAATGATTACATACAGCCCCCGTGGGTCCAAGGCGTTCACGATCACGTTGGAGCGAAGGGCGCGATCCGAGATCTCACCAATCTGCGTTTCCAGGTGGTAGAAGAGAAACCCCGGCGAGAGGAAAATGACGCTGCGCTGCCCAGGCATCACAGCGGTGCGGCGGACGACTTGCTCGAGGCCCCGCAGAATCTGGGTATTCTCTGTCTCCCCCGTCTCCATTATCCTCATCGCGTCCCCCTCTATAACGCTGGAGGCTTGGCTGAGGCAGCTTTGCTGAGCTTGGGCGGGTAAAGAGGCGCAGTTGCACTGAAAATACTCGTCCGTAGCAATCGCAGTTGCATCAGTATCGCGCTGGTCCGCAATCAGGTAAGCCTGGTATTCACCGATATCAGGGCAGGCGTTTGATTCCCGAAGAAAGGTCGGCCGTTGCCGAAGGTTGAAAAGGGCCTCGTGGAGCTTGCTGCGGTCGTCAGTGAAGTCCAGAGCACCTAGGCCCGAGGAGGTAAAAATGCCAACCCTGCCCGCCGGAGTCAGCGTGGCCGTCAGATACCGTTCCGCTGCATCGCGGGCGTACACGATGTCTTGAAAGCTCATTTGAACGTCATCGAAATAGATCGCTTGGTATTTCCTGGGGATTGAATCTGTCGCCGGGCGTTCCGAACCCGCCTCCCCCTCCGGTTCCTTCTCGGAGGCTCGGGCGGAGACGGCGGCGGCGCTGGCAGAAGATTCCACTCCGAATTGGTCGATCTCCTGCGGCTTGCCGTTGTCGAATAGGCGAAAGTCCTCTTTCTTCAGTCCGGATATCGGACGGCCATTCGCGTCTCGAACGATAGTGCGCACCAACACCATGTTCCGCTGCACCTCTACCTTGAAGGTGGATTGGACATCCTGCGTGGCCAGCTCCTTGTCCCCCGCGCTTTGGCCGCCGGCCCCGTGCGCCGATATCAGAATCCCCGCCACGACTAACGCCGACAACAACACGAGCGCGCCGCCGCGCCCAATTCCGCATAAGCAGCGACCCCAGGCGCGCGAAGAAGCTGTCGCGAATGGAATCAAGCCCCGTTCGCAGCGCCGTTGCTCGAAACCACGGTCCATTTTTGCCCCAGCTACGCAGATTAACCAAGCTAAGTATCCGGCGGGCCGACCCTAAAGTCAAGGAAGGCCATTCTGGCAAATAGACTGAGGTGATGGCCCTTTCCTCCGGCCTCCCCCAACCGATCCTTACCGAGGAGGGGAGTCCTTAGTAGGGGATCTCGACGGGGCGGCTCAGCCCGGATAATTGGCCGGCCTCGGAGTCCCGGACGATCTGACGCAGCAGGTACGTTCCGGGCTTCAGGTCCACCTCCGTCTTCACGGTTATTCCGGTTTGTGCGAGTTTTGCAAGGGTGGCATCGCGGAGCTTAAGTTCGACCTCTTTCTCTGTAGCGACAACGCATTTCCCGTCCCCGTTAAACACCACAGTTAAGAAAGTAAGCTTGTTGAGATGGAGGTCTTTTTCCTGGCGGAAGCGCACGGAACTGATATCGAGATGCGTGAGGACGGCCAGGCGTGCCTCCGCGTCGTTAAGCTTGTAGTACTGGGTGTGCACATCGATCGGGAGATCCTTCAAGTCGTCCTGCGAATAGGCTGCCTGTTGGATTTCTTCCTTGGCGCGAGTGGCAGCATCTTCCGAGGCTTTGGGCGCGAAATACCCGCGCCGGGCCTGAAGGGTGTAGTTTCCAGGGTTCGCCAGGCTCACCTTCAGATTGTGGAATCGCCCGTCGAATTTGAGGTTGTGAGGAGAAAAAGTGAGAAGGTAATAAACCTCTGGGCCCGTCGCCACTTCCCTGAAGCCTTGGTCCAAGTCGTTGCTGTTGTGAAAAAATCGGCCGCCCGTGTCCGCGGCAAGACCGGCAAGCACCTGCTCGTCTAAAGTCAGCCCCTGTCGGATGATTTGGTCCTTTCTGGACATCAAATCGGGGCGAAGGCGGAGGAAAACAACGGAATTCTTCGTTTCGTCACCACCGGGATTTATCCCCCCGGGAATTATCGTATACAGGCCCCTGGGGTCCAGCGCACTGATGGCCACGTTCGCGCGCAAGGCTCGGTCGGTCAGCGCCGCGAGCCGAGACTCCATATCGCTGGAAAGAAAACCCGGTGAGATAAAAATCACATTGTGCTGCCCCGGGAGGATGGCGGTGCGCCGCACAACTTCTTCGAGCCCACGCAACACCGTTTCCGCCTGCGTTAACCACTCATTCCGCATGCGCGTCGCCTCTAACAAGACGAAGCGTGCGAGCGCCGTCTGGGTATCAACAGCCTTTCCCGGGCTTAAACCCGCGTCTTGGGCTTCACCGAAGGTACACTTCTCATACTCCATATTGGCGATGGCCGAAGCGTCCGGATCGTTCCTTTCGACGATCAAGTAAGCCTGGTATTCACCGATATCCGGGCAGGTGGCCCCACCGATGTTGAGGCGCGACCGCGGTTGCAACCGGAAGAGCGCTTCGTGAAGCTTTTCGCGATCGTCCGTGAAATCCTGGTCGCCCAGCCCCGAAGAAGTGAAGATGCCGGCCCTGTCCTGCGGCGTTAGCGTCCTGGTAAGATACCGGTCCGCAGCATCGCGGGCATGGGCGACGTCTTGAGCTCCCATCTGAGTGTCGTCGAAATAAAGGGCCTGGTAATTCCGCGGTATCGCTCTCGACGCTTCGCCTGTTGAGGGACCTCCCTCCCCTGCTTCTTTAGCAGTTGCCGCGGGCGCTGCGGCCGGAGCGCCACCGGTGGACTCGACACTAAAGTGATCAATTTCCTGCGGCTTACCGTTGTCGAATAGTCGAAAGTCCTCTTTTCGCAGGTTGGGCACAGGATTGCCCTTCGAGTCGCGCACCACCACTCGCACCAGCACCATGTTCCGCTGCACTTGCAGCTTGAACTCGGACTGGACTTCCTGGACGGCGATTTCCTTTTCGCTCGTGGCTTGCCCGGCCACTGCATGGGCGCTGAATATCCCTGCCGCGGCTAAGGCACACAGCACGAAAAGGGGGCCGGCTTCCTGGCCTCTCATGGGCCGGCGAGAGGGTAAATAGGTTAGCCCGAATGAACGTGGGCGAGTTGCGGGGTTGCGTAGCGTAGTACGGCAGTTCATTGGCGGCACCTCACGTCGCGCGGTAGCGCTGACCGTCAGGTCAGCGCAGCAAGTGGGAGCGTCTACGCAGATCAACCACGCTAAGTATCCGGCGGTGCGGGCGCAAAGTCAAGGCACGGCGCGGCAAGGCCTTTGGCCAACCGGTTCCAGCTTGATTTGGTTCGTGCAATCTGCAATGCTTCCACAACGAAGGGTTCTTCATCGTCATCGGAGAGGTCGCAGTGGCCTACAAAGACTTGCACGAGTTCGTGAAACTCCTGGAACGCGAAAGAGAGTTGAAGCGCATCTCCCTTCCGGCGGATGTGGATCTGGAGATGACCGAGATCACAGACCGGGTCTCGAAGGCCGGCGGACCCGCCCTTTTATTCGAGAAGCCGCGTTCGGCAAAGAACGGGACGGAATTCGCCATGCCGCTCTTGATCAATATGCTCGGGTCGAAAAGGAGGATGGAGCTTGCGCTGGGAGTTGACTCTCTAGAGGACGTGGCGCGGCGCATCGAGGACCTGTTGGACATGAAGCCGCCGGAAGGATTTTTGGACAAGGTGCGGCTGCTTCCCAAGCTTTCCGAACTCGGGTCGTTTTTCCCGAAAAGCGTGCGCTCGGGTGCGGCACAGGAAGTGGTCGAAACAGATAGTGCGTCGCTGGAGAGCCTGCCGATCATGAAGTGCTGGCCGCAGGATGGCGGGAACTTTATCACTTTCCCTTTGGTGATTACGAGGAGTCCTAAGAACGGACGCCGCAACGTGGGTTGCTACCGCATGCAAATCTATGATTCGCAGACCACCGGCATGCACTGGCAAATCCATAAGGGCGGGGCTGAGCATTTTCGCTGGCTGGAGCGGCGGGGCAAAGGCCGCCGCCTCGAAGTTGCCGTGGCGCTCGGGGCCGACCCGGTGACGATGCTCTCCGGAGTTCTGCCACTGCCCGAGGACCTGGACGAATTCCTGTTTGCCGGTTTCCTGCGCCAAGAGCCCGTCGAACTGGTCAAGTGCCACAGTGTCGATTTGGAGGTACCCGCCGATTCGGAAATCGTGCTGGAAGGCTACGTGGATCTCGATGACATCCGGGTCGAAGGTCCTTTCGGCGACCACACCGGTTATTATTCCCTGGAAGATAAGTTCCCGGCCTTTCATCTCACCTGCCTGACGCGGCGCCGCGATCCCATCTACGTTTCCACCATTGTCGGCCCTCCGCCCATGGAGGACTATTGGATGGGCTATGCCGTGGAACGCATCTTTCTTCCCCTCTTTCGCAAGCAGATGCCCGAAGTCGTTGACATGCATCTGCCCCCGGAAGGACTCTTTCATAACCTCCTGATTGTGGCGATCCGCAAAAGCTACCCGGGACACGCCCGCAAAGTGATGAACGCCATCTGGGGCTTGCCGGGAGCCATGTTCAGTAAGTGCATTGTGGTCGTGGACCACGATGTCGATGTTCACAATCTTCGCGAGGTGGCCTGGAAGGCGTTCAACCACATCGACCCCGAACGCGATATTCAGTTCACTCTCGGGCCGGTGGACCAACTCGAACACGCTTCCCGCCTTCCGAGCTTCGGCTCCAAGATGGGCGTGGACGCGACCACCAAATGGCCCTCCGAAGGCTTCACTCGCCCCTGGCCTGATGAGATCAAGATGGACCCGGAGGTAAAGAAGAAGGTGGACGCGATTTGGAGCATGTTGAATTTTGGATTTTAGTAATGGGGTTTTCTGCGCCTTTGGTGTATCCTCTGCACCACGGTCGTAGGACTTGTAGTGGCAAGCTATCGAGGAGGAATTGGTTGATGAAGAGGAGATTTATACTCGGCATCCTATTATTTACTTTAGCCGGCAGAGTTCTTGGCCAAGCCCCTGCCCAGACTCCAAAGCGAATCCGGGTCGGCGGCCAGGCGATGCAAGCCAAGTTGGTTCACCAAGTACGGCCTGACTATCCCCGGGAGGCGAAAAAGTTAGGAATCCAGGGCACAGTGCGCCTTGACGTGCTAATCGGGCACGACGGCAGCGTCCTCGATATGAAGCTGCGGAGCGGAGACCAAGCCCTCACGAAAGCAGCCATGAAGGCGGTTTCGAAGTGGCGGTATAAGCCCACGCTTCTCAACGGGACCCCCGTCGAGGTTATGACCGAAATTGATATCAACTTCAGATTGGGCGTAAATTGAGCGGGCGTGCAAGCGGGGCACAAGTGCGGACCAAACTGACGCACCCTAGCAAACCATGAACAAGCCCGGCATCACGATCGACATTCCCGGATTCGGGAAACTCCAAATCAACGCGATCCTCAGCGATTACACGGGAACGTTGTCATTCGGCGGCAAACTGTCGCCGGGCGTCAAGGACCGGCTGCTCCGACTGGCTCAACTTGTGGATATTCATGTTGTCACCGCGGATTCTTTCGGGACCGCCGAAAAGGAACTGGAGGGCCTGCCGCTGATTTGCCGCAAGCTCGCGGGGCCCGGCGAAGACGCGCAGAAACAGCGCTATGCAATGGAGTTGAATCCCCGCTGCCTGGCCTCGTTGGGAAATGGCGTCAACGACCGCCTGCTCATGAAACTGGTGAAAGAGGCGGGAGGGTTAACGATTGCCGTGGATAACGGCGAAGGCTGCGCGCACGAGGCTCTCCGGCATGCCAACATTTTTGTGGCCGGCGCCGTCAACGCCCTCGACCTGCTGCTCGAGCCTACCCGGCTTCGCGCCACGTTGCGCTTCTGACTTTGTTCTTGAACAGGAGACTATAGGCCGTTCATTGGAGGGCGGCTTGAGCCTCTGGCAGGGTCGGAAAAATGGACAGGATTTGCTCGACTTTGGTCACTTTCATCAGCGTCCTGATCCGGTCTTGCACGGCCACTAACAAGAGCCGACGGCCCGAATTGACGCAGGAGACATGCGCGTTAACGATGGCTCCCACACCTGCCGAATCCACGTAAGGGACCTGGGTGAAATCGAGAATGAGAGTTTTCGAGGTCTTTTCAGCGCGCACCGTATCCCGGAAATCAAACAAAGTGGCAATGGTTATCGGACCATTGAGCTGCAGAATTCGCTGCTCTTCGTTCGTACCCGCTGCATTGACGATGGTTAGCTTCTCTTCCCACATATCTAAGCAATATAGGGTGCCTGGGGGGTTTTGTCAATAAGTAACATCCCGCTCAAGGCATGTTATATGAATTGTTACGGGAGTGTTACAGCGCGGCAAAGCCGCAACCAACTGCGGATTCTTCGCTTCGCTCAGAATGACATGTCATCCTGAGCGAAGCGAAGGATCTGCTTTTCTTCGCGCGCCGCGCAGAAACTCACCTTTGGTTGCTTGTAGGGGGACGGCTTGCCGTCCCCTCATGAGCCGGGTAGGGCAAGCCCCACCCCTACACGTTCTCAACGCACGCCTCTATGCCTTTCGGGCTTACCACAGCGGCGTTGACATACCCCTCTGCAACCCCTAATATACCGCTCAAAGGAGGTAGTCATCATGCAACTGACCATCGACGCCAAGGAAGTCGAAGGGGTTCGCGTCCTGAGCCTTAACGGCAGAATCGTGGCCGGCCCTGAAGTCGACAGCGTGCGCAGTTTGATCAAGGAGTTTCTGGGCAATCATTGGAATCATATTGTACTCGACCTCGCTGAGGTGACGCGCATTGACAGCACGGGGATCGGCATGCTCGTCGAGTCGGTGATCTTAACGGTGAAGGAGGGGGGACAACTGAAACTTACGCGCCTTCCTCGGCTAATTCATAATATCCTTTCCACTCACCGGTTGCTGCAAGCCTTCGACATCTATGCCACCGAGGCGGACGCATTGGCGAGTTTTGCCAAGCCGGCCCCGTAGCCTGCCCTTGGCGGACGGGTGGTGCGGGCGGTTCGCCAGCCGTTCGCCGGGCTTGACCGTGCCAGACGGCGGCAGTTCCGGATTTCGAGTCAGCGCGAAAGACGCCGGCCTCAGGGCCGGCGCCGTAAACGAAACGGAGGCGGACATGAACACACTTATTGCGATGGAAGCATGCGGAGTACTGCTCTGCTGGGCAGTTCTTGCTCGTGCGATTTGGAAGTGGGGACCGGGTCTGCGCAGCAGGTCGGTTCGGTGCCCGGAGCGAAGGGTTTCAGCCAGAATCCTGGCGGACCAGCGCGAGCCAGAATTCGGCTCCCTGCGAGTGATGGACGTGAAAGGATGCTCGCTGCTCGGAAAAGCGCCACTCGCATGCGACAAAGGGTGTCTCGTCAAATTGTGAGTGCGGCCCAACCGTTAAGCAATCATTCCTTCTTCATCTTCACGGCAGGCTCGCCGAATGAGACGCAGAGCGCAATCACCGACGCCACCCAGATGTCCCACGGAAGTCGATCATGAAAATGAAATTGCAGAATGACACATACGGCAAAAAGCATGCTTCCGAACATGATTCCTCCTAGCCCGGCAGCGTGCCGCTGATCGCCAAAGCAACGAACCCCAGGATGAGAAAGAGGATTCCCCCCAGCATGGTAGTCAGCGCTTTCGTACCGGCAGCCTTCCATTCGCCAGTCACAAATCCCCAGACGTTCGACGTGATGATAATGGACGACATAAAAAGAGGCCAACCCAGAATCGGTCCCATCTCGGAAAGGCGCGCCGAGACGCCGCCATAAATGACCGTGCTTCCAAACCAGAACAATCCCATAACGGCGCCAAAGACCCAATTTAGGCCGGTCCCTGGAGCCCGGAACAGGTGCGCGGACCCATTCTTTTTCCACAGGTAAGCGCAATAGAGGAGATAAGGGATAAGAGCAGCCGTATTCAGGGGCGCCCAAATCACATTCGCCTGGCTGCCCGGGCCCACACCTTGAGCGACCGCGGCGTCAATGAGCGGCTTTCCAAAAGCCAGTCCGAAGTTAGTAAACGGAGAACCGATGCCTGCCAGGATACATAGGAACAATCCCAGCTTGAAACTTATTCTAACCGCGGCGGATTCCTTGGGGCGCGCACCGGCGGCGAGTTGTTTCTCCTTCATGCCCCCGGCGACGGCGCATCCTACGATTCCGGCGATGGCCAGCGCCACGCCGAGGAAGATCATATGCCCTTGAGGTGTGAAGATTTTCTGCCTTTGCAACACAAGCAGTGGGACCAGGGAGCCGAGGGCCGTGGCGAGGCCAATGGCGATCGCAAAGTTGAGAGCAATGCCAATCGCGGCAATTCCCAGGCCGAAGAAGATTTGCGCCAGCCCAAAACCCACGCCGAACAGGACCATCAGCAGCAGGACTCGAAATCCAGCCGCCTCGAAGACGCCCCAGGCATTCGGAATGGTCAGCCAAACCGCCAGCCAAGGGAATACGACCATGCCCATGACTCCCCACACGGACCAGATGTTTTCCCACTTCCAGGCTTTCAGAAATTTGGTGGGAGTCGCGAAACTACCGTTGAGAATCCCGGCAAGCAACGCCAAGCCCACGGCTAAAGGCACATTTGCCATATGAGAACCCTCGTTAAAGCAGAGATTAGAAATCAGTGACAAGTGGCGAGTGACAAGTGACGAGCAAGAAGCGCTGGGAGGCTAACGATTCGACGACTATCGGCCGTTCCCTGACACCTGGCACCTGAAACCGGCCTCTCGGCTCGTCACTCGTCACTGCCTTATCTGTCCTGACCCAAGGATCTGGTATTTAACGGACGTCAGTTCCGGCAAGGCAAACGGGCCGCGGCAATGGAGCTTTTGGGTGCTGATACCCATTTCGGCGCCTAAGCCGAACTCTCCCCCATCCGTGAAGCGCGTGGAAGCGTTCCAATAAACCGCCGCCGAGTCCACCTGGTCCAAAAACCTCTGTGCGCGCGTGGCATCGCGGGTGATGATAGCGTCAGAATGGCGAGTGGAGTAACGATTGATGTGCGCGATGGCATCGTCCAAGCTCCCCACCACCGCGACGGCCATTTTCAAGTCGGAGTATTCGGTGAGCCAATCCTCCGCACAAGCGGCGCCAACCTTCTCTTCGCCCGCCAGGCGGCGCGTCTGCTCATCACCCCGCACCTCAACCCCGGCGGCGCGCAACCGCTCGACAATTCTGGGGACGTATTCGGCCGCGATGTCGCGGTGCACGATCAGCTTTTCCGCGGCGTTGCACACCGAAGGCCGCTGCGTCTTGGCATTGATCACGATGCGGTCCGCAACCTCGAAGTCCGCTTCCTTGTCCACATAAACATGACAATTCCCTGCCCCGGTTTCGATCACCGGCACCGTGGCCTGCTCCACGACACGGTTGATTAACTCCGCTCCGCCGCGCGGCACAAGGACGTCCACATAGCCCCGCGCCCGCATGAGTTCCGCCGCCGAGTCACGGGAACGGGAATCCAGCAACTCGATGGCTCCCTCCGGCAACCCCGGCGCCTGGTTGAGAAGTTCCACTAACCGCTCATTGGTGTGAACCGCCTCGCGTCCTCCGCGCAGGACCGCCGCATTCCCAGCTTTCAGCGCCAGCACTGCCGCATCCACCGTCACATTGGGCCGCGACTCATAAATGACGCCCACAACGCCCAGCGGCACTCGCACTTTCCGCATGCGCAGGCCGTTGGGACGAACCCATTCGGCCAAGACTTCGCCCACCGGGTCAGGCAAAGAGATGACCGCCCGAATTCCCGCCAGCATGTCGGCCAAGCGAGCGGGATTCAGCAGAAGCCGGTCGCGGCTGGAGGGACGCAGCTCGTTGGATTCAAGATCGGCGCGGTTGGCCGCCAGAATCGTTTCCTGGCCCGCTGCCAAAAGCTCCGCCATCGCCTCGAGGATGGCATTCTTCGGCTGCGAAGTCAGCAAGGCGAGGCTGGGAGCAGCCGTCCGGGCTCTGCGCAGTTTATCGAGCGTACTAGACATGAAGGATCGCCGTAAATCGTGCTCAAAGTAGCCCTCTCCCTTGGGGAGAGGGCATTGTACCGATTATGAGGCGCTCTCACCCTTAACGCGCAAGGGCGCAAAATAGGTCCCGACGCGGCGCTGCAGGGCAAGGGGAATGACCTCAGGATGGTTTCCGTTGGCAATCACCACCTGAATTCCCGCCGCCGTGGCCCTCAGTGCCGCTCGCAATTTGGAGCGCATCCCGCCTCGCCCCAACTGGCTTTTGCCGCTGCAGGCGGCTTCCATCGCGGGTGTGACACGACGGACGGCCCGCACCAGGTCAAGTTTTCCCGAGACGCCTCTGGACCGGAAGAAACCGTCCACGTCGGTCAGCAAGATCAGCCAGTCCGCTCCTAAAGCGGAAGCTACAAGGGCGCTCAGCTCGTCGTTATCACCGAACGCTCCTTCCAGTTCGCGCACTGAGACGCTATCGTTTTCGTTCACGATGGGCAGCACTTTCATGCGCAGCAACTGGCGGAGCGTCTTGCAGAGGTTTTGATAGCGGAGGGGAGAGGAAAAGTCATCACTCGAAAGGAGCAGTTGGGCCACCACTTTCTTCCCAAATAGCAGCCGCTCGTAGGTGTGCATCAGCCTGCTCTGGCCGACCGCCGCGGTGGCCTGCATCAGCCCCAACTTCCTGGGCCGCCGCTTGATGCCCAGCGAATCCATTCCGCAGGCGATCGCGCCTGAGCTGACGATGACGTACTCATGACGGGCCAGTTCAAGTTGATCGATCAACGACCGCATCCAAGTGAAGTTGATCTGCCCATCCGGGGCGATCAAGCTGGTCCCGATTTTGATGACTACACGCATGGGCTCGAATCGCCCCGTGAAATGAAAATGGCGTAGAGTCATTGGGAGGCGATACACTACGCCCGCTTGGGAAAAACCGCGGACCCCAGCATCGGGGGTCCGCGCTACCTTATCCCTGTCTCACCAACGCGGCCTGCTCGGAAGGACAAAGCTATTTGCTCTCGGCCGCGGCCTGTTTTTTGCCTTCCCAGGTGCCGTTTTCGGTGTCGCTTGTCCACTTGCCGGAAAGCTCACCCTTCTTGATTTTGGCGGTTAGTTGGTAGTTGCCTTGCGGCGTGTCGATGTGGATTTCAACGTCGTCTTTCTTAACCGTTCCGGCACTGATCTGGGTCCCGCCCATGGGCGAAGAAACCGACCCCGTCAACGAATCCTTGGTCTGCTCGAGATACAGAGTGAACGGCATATCACCTTGCGAGCCCCCGTGCGCCGTGCACTCCCACGTTCCCGTCAAAGGGCCGGGCTTGGGTTTCTTCGCTTGCGACTGCTCTTGCGCTAGCGCGAAGCCCGCCACGCACAATATACCCAGGCTCAGAACGAAAGGAATCATCTTCCTCATCTTCATGCATTTGCTCCTTGTTCAATCTCATGAAATAGACTATCGAGGCATTTTACAGCGGGTCAGGGAGTTACGTCCAGAAGAAGTCGAGAGTTGAAAGTCGAGAGTCGAGAGCAACCCCTTTGACTTTCGGCTTTCGACTTTTGACTCTCGACTCTTGACTGCCCTTCAAAACCAAAAATGCCATGCCGTGTCGACCAGTGCGTGGGTCAAAGCGGAAGCGGAAATCCTCTGCCGGTTTCTAAATGTGTATCCGTAGAAGATTCCCGCCACGGTGGCCATAATCGCGTATCGCCAGTTGGGAACCGGAGCGTGATGGAGATGCGACGCCCCGAATATCACGGAAGCAATCAGCAAGCCGTAGACGCCGCGCGGTCCTCCCCGGATGCTTTGGCACAAGAGGTTTTGCAGGATCCCCCGGAACAGCAGTTCCTCCGGAATGGCAATCGTGAAGTAGATGGCAAAGAACTGCAGCGGGATCTGCCCGAACGAGGCGCTCGAGAAGTGGGGGTGGATGAAATGCAGCAACAACCCCAGCGGGATGCCGAATACACAAAACCCCAGAAAATTGGCGACCCCGTCCGCCACGTCCGGTTTACGCCATAACAGCCGGTAACCTACGCCTTCCAGATTGCGGACCACCGCAAACGCGTACACGCCCACGCACACGCAAAACAGAGGACGGAAAAAGTAAAGGTCGAACGGCCAGGTCCATATCCCCGTTAACCAATTGGCGGCGACGGGCAACGCCAACGCCAGCATGGCCACCACGTCCCGCCATCCGATGAGCGGCGGACGGTGCAGGCGATCAGGAAGCAGCAACAAGCTAGGCGCTAGAATATAGGCCAGCAGCTTCCCCGCCCCCAGAAACGTGAAAGAGCGCGTTCCAAAGGCGTACACGAGGTACGGGATCAGCAGCAGCAATGGCAAGGTTGCGGCTGCCCATACCGACTCCACCGCGCGCTGCCGCAGGTGGCGCACCAGGCTCTGCTGTGCCAATCCCACAAATGCGCACAGAATCAGGCCAAGACTTAATAAGATGGCTCCCAGCCGGACCGGGTCCGGATGAACCTGAAGCAGAATCACGGCCTCCGCCACGGCGCATAGAGCAAGGACTCCGATTGCAAACAGGCCCAGGTTTTTCATCGCATGATACCGACTCGGGACACTGGCGGGCGCTTTGGTCGTGGAGCTTACTGCGCCCCCAAGTCCACGTTGGCCAGGGGAACGAATTCCATCGGCCCCAGCTTCTTCAAGTCTTTCTCGAACCCCGAAAGATTACCCACCAAGACGATGATGTTGTTCTCGGGCGCCAGGCGACGGCCGGCGGCGTTCCACACCTCCTCGGTGGTCAGGGCTCGGATCTTCTCCGGAAAGCGATTCCAATAGTCCAGGGGCAGATTGTAAACCAAAAGTTCCAGTGTGTGACTGGCAATATTTTCCGAAGACTCAAAATCCAGTGCGAGATGCCCAATCAAGTATCCCTGCGCCGTTTCGAGTTCCTGGGGCGTGATCGGGTGGTCATGCATCTGCTTAATCTGTTCGAGGGCCAGCCGAAGGCTTTTCAAAGTCTCCGGAGTGCGTGTAAAGGTCTTGCACTGCCAGACGCCCGCTGTCCGATAGGAGAGAAGTTCACTCGAAGCGCCGTAAGTCAGGCCCTGGTGGCTGCGCAAGGCCTTAAAGAGCCGGTTCTCAGAAGGTCCACCCAGAATCTGGTCCGCAACGCTCAGCGCCAGGTAATCCGGGTCCGCTCGCGGCGCTCCGAGATTGGCGATGCGAATCTCGGTTTGAACCGCATCCGGTTTGTCGATGGCAAGAATCCGGTGTCTGCCGGCCTCCGACGAGGCAGCGGGCACGGAAGGCGGGGTTGGGTTGGCCCAGGCGCCAAACCACTTTTGGGCGCGCTCAAAGGCCTCGGGGGCACGGATGTCTCCGACGATAGCGAGCACGGCGTTTGAGGGCTGATAATGGGCCGCGTAGAAGGCTCGAAGGTCTTCCGGGGCAATGTGGCGCACCGAAGCTAGGGTTCCATCTTCGGGGTGGCCGTACGGAGTCCCGGAGAAGGCAAGGCGCCTCAAGGCAGTATCGGCGACGTAGTCGGGGTCGTCGCGAACCACCTCGAGGCCCGAAAGAGTCTGCCGGCGCTTGCGATCGACCTCCGCGGGCGCAAAGGTGGAATGCATCACCATGTCGGAGAGAAGATCGAAAGCCAACTCCTCATGGTCGTTCAGGACGCTCAGACTTATGTACGATTCGTCCCAACCGGCCCCCGTATCGACCAACCCGCCGATTGAATCAATCGCCTCGGAGATTTGGCCTGCCGTGCGCGTCGGAGTCCCCTCCGTCAGCAACGCGGCCACCAGTTGAGCCGTTCCCGGCAGCGTAGCCGGATCTGATTCCGCGCCCGATTTTACCATCAGGCGCAGCGTCACGAGAGGAAGCGCACGTCTTTCAACGGCCACCAGCTTCAGGCCATTGGGAAGGACGCGCAACTCCGGCGAGGGAAGAACCAGCGGCTTGGGAGGCAAGGCCGCAGGGGGAAACTCACGAGCCGATGACAAGGCGGCAAATAACAGAACTGCAAGGCAGAGGGTAGAGGAGACCAAGCCTCTCAAGGTGAAGGCGAAGATCGAGAACAGTTCAAATGGCAAATGGCAAAGGTCAAATGGTAAAGGCTTTGCGATTTGACAATTCCCAAATTGCAAACCATTTGAATTTTGCCATTTGCCATTTGCCATTTGAATTCGCCCTTTCCTCGGGCAACGAAGAGGCGAAGAAATCCCTCACCCGTTCATTCAGCTCCTGCCCCACTCCCTCGCTGGCCGCCTTGCGCATTCTTCGGATACACTTCCACCAGCGTCATATTCTCCGGCACAAAATACTTCTGGGCCACACGCTGAATATCCGCCGGCGTCACCGCCAGGAACCGGGCCAGCTCCGTGTTGACCAAATTTGCATCCTTCAGAACCACCGCCGCATAGCCCAGTTCCTCGCCCCGTGTTTGCACCGTCTGCCGGCTCAGAATGAAATCGCGCAGGGTTTCGTTCTTGGCTTTCTCCAGCTCGGCATCAGTGACCAACTGGCTCTTCAGCCGCGTCAACTCCGCCTCGACCTCAGCCTCACCCTCAGCCGGCGCGTGGCCCTGGTTCAAGACGGCAAAAACAAAAAAGAGGTTGGGATCTTCGGTGAAGTTGCCGGTGCTCTCCGCCTCCAGGGCAATCTGCTTGTCATAGACCAGCCGGCGGTAGATCCGCGAACTCTCGCCCTCCGAGAGGATGTTGGATGCCAGCCGCAAAGGATAGGCATCCGGGGTTCCGTCCGCCGGCATATGGTAACCCTCGATAAAGGCGGGAAGCGCCACGTTCAAATCGAGTTTCACCACTCGCTTGGCGGTCTGAGGCGGTTCCTGTTGGATGTGATTTGCAGGAAGGCGCGCTCCCCGCGCGAGGGGGCCGAAATACTTCTGGATCATGGATTCCGTCTCGTTCGGATCCAGATCGCCGACAATCACCAGCGTGGCGTTGTTAGGCACGTAGTACGTGTCGTAGAAGTCTTTTATGTCCTCGATCCGTGCATTGTCCAGGTCATGCATGCTGCCAATCGTCATGTGCTGGTAGGGATGCACGCTATAGGCGTGTTGATAGAGGGTCTCCACGACCGTGCCGTACGGCGGGTTATCGAACTTCAGGCGTCTCTCTTCTTCCACCACTTCCCTTTCGTTGTTGAAAACCGATTGCGTAATGTCCAGGCTGCGCATCCGGTCAGCCTCCAGCCACAGAACCACAGGGAGCTGCGAGCTGGGAGTTGTCTCCCAGAAGACGGTTGTGTCCTCGGTCGTGTAGGCGTTGTCGATGCCCCCGGAGCGGATGATGTAGTCCGAGAAGTCCTCCGCACCGATGTTCGTCGTCCCGTCAAACATCAGGTGCTCGAACAAGTGGGCAAAACCCGTCCTACCGGGGACCTCATTCTTCGAGCCCACGTGGTACCAGACTTGCACGTCCACCACCGGCGATTGCTGGTCTTCAATAAGACAGGCGCTCAGACCATTCGGAAGGGTCAGTTGCCGGACCGTAGTATGCGGCAGAGTGACCGCGCCTTTCGCTTGCCAACAACTCCCTCCCAGAACAGAGAGACCAGCCGTAACAAGAACCAAACGCGCGATGTGGGCTTTGTGGAAGATTCTGGACAACCTGCTCCTGACGCGTAGCGCCGACCTTCAGGTCGGCATGCCGCCCTCCTGCTGACCTGAAGGTCGGCGACGAGATCGTGAAGCTCTAATCTTACCATCGAACTGCTTGAGCCGGCGACCTGGCAGGCCTTATTCCGCGAGACATGCGACGAAGAAAGCCGTAGAAGCAGCTTCCCGTGCGAGGGTTGGCAACGGGTGCCCCGTCAATCCCCGGGCGGAGTCGTGGGCAGCAGCGGCACACGCCGCGCCTATAAGGGTGGTAAAATGACCCATGCGCACCAGAATGAGCTTCAGACCTGCCAATATCGACGGAATGATCGGCTCCTATGCTGAGTATTTGTCGCGGAAGCATGCTTCCAACTGCAAGCGCTTCGAGTCACTCCTCGTCGCTAACCATGAGGGTGCCATGGCCGAAGCGATTGTGTTTGGCCTGCTTCAGAGACTTCATTTGAGCCCCGAGATAAACGAAGACGTTGAAGTCGGCGGTCCGGATTTCATATGCGCGGGCTCGGCCCTGAATTTCGGCCTTCGACGGGTCATTAAGCCCTCTCCCGAGGACCGATTTGTGGTGGAAGCAACATGTCTCGACCCGGACGCGGTAACCAGGCGTTCGGATATCCCCAATCAGTTGCCCGACGACATAAGCGGAGGACCATTTTCATTACTCACAAAGTCAATCTGCAACAAGGTAAAGGACAAGACGACGCAATTGGGTGGCCACGCGATGCCTCGGGTCCTCGCGGTGGCGTCCAGTCACGCCGGGGTAGGGGCTCTCTTCAACACAGGAGCAGCAGAATGGGCGCTCACTTCAGAACCCCGGATTGTCGCCGGAATCGGGAGTCCCGGACCTGGGAGGCAATGCACAGACCTTCGAAGCTCGGTGTTCCTGAGGATCGCCGATGACGGGCGAACTGTCCTCCCTTGTCGTCAGACCATATCGGCAATCCTGCTGATTGCGGTGTATGGCGACAAAAGCGAGGTTTATGGCATCCTGCACCCGCAAGCGGCGCGGCCGTTGCGGATCGGCTTCTTTCCGAAAGTCCCGTTTGTCCGCCTGACGAAGTGGCCAATTACTGACGGAATCATCTCTACGGAATGGATACTTGCGAACCCGGGAGGTCTCGGTGTCCCTCACTTCCGTGTTGATGCGGACTGACTGAGCATTGGGCGCAAGTCCGTGGACACCGAAGCATCCAGACGATAAACTCAACTCGAAGGTGAAGAACGAGGATCTTATGGCGATAACTTTGAACCTACCTCCCGACATCGAAGCAAAATTGGCGGCTCAGGCTCGGGAGTTGGGCCTGCAACTGGACACCTATGTCCAAAGCGTGCTCCAGCAGCAGGCCGCGATGGAGGATTCGCTGCAAACGCTCAATCTTGAGCAATTCGAGGTCGAGCTCGATGCTCTCGCGGAAGGCTCCGACAGACTTCCCTACCTGCCACCCGAGGCTTTGACCCGGGCGAGCATCTACCGGGATCACGACTGATGGCCGGCTTATTGTACCTGGTCGACACGAACATTCTCTTGCGCCTCGTCAAATCGAACGACCCGGAATTCCCGCTGGTTCGGAGGGCTGTTCAGACCTTGAAGGCGCGGGGCGAGCGACTCTGCTACGTCCCTCAAAACATCGTTGAGTTCTGGAACGTCTGCACACGCCCGTCAGGCCGGAACGGATATGGCCTGGCACCGACGGAAGCTGATGAACGCGCCCGGCGAGTGGAGCGCGCGTTCACGCTGTTACCCGACAACGAACTCATCCACGCCGAATGGCGGCGCCTCGTGCTGGCTCAGTCCGTTTCTGGAGCGCAGGTCCATGATGCGCGATTGGTTGCCTCGATGCACGTTCATGGCATCGCACACCTGCTCACCTTAAACATCCGCGATTTCACTCGGTACTCCGGTATCACTGTTGTGCATCCACAAACCACTCTCGAACAGGGATTGTAATCCGGAGCTGATCCTTCGTGAGTGTGCTCTAAATCCTCTGCAGTGGCGAGTGTCCAGCGGGTAGACATCATTTTGCAGTGTCTGTCGGTGAATCCATGACTCAATGGCTCAATGATTCAATTCTTTGCCTCACTCGGTGTATTTCTGCGCGATGGGATATCGCCGCCCCATGCCGAAGGCCTTGGCGGTGACTTTGAGCGTGGGAGGGGCCTGCTGGCGCTTGTATTCGGCGCCGGCAATCATGCGTACGGTATTCTTCACTAAGTTGAGGTCGAAATGGTGCTTCTCGGCAATCTCCTGCGCGGAGAGCGCCTCCTCGATGTAATCCTTAAGGATGGCGTCCAAAATCTCATACGGGGGAAGACTATCCTGGTCGGTCTGATTGGGACGCAATTCGGCCGAAGGCGGTTTTTCAAGGCAAGCCTGCGGGATGCGTTCGCCGGCGCGATTCACGTAGCGCGCCAGTTCGTAGACCATGATCTTGGGCACGTCGGCGATTACGGCGAGACCTCCGGCCATGTCGCCGTAAAGAGTGCAGTAACCGGCGCCCAACTCCGATTTGTTGCCGGTGCTGAGAAGCAGGGAGCCAAATTTATTGGACAAGGCCATCAGAATATTGCCGCGTACGCGGGCTTGAATATTCTCTTCCGTCACGTCGCGAGGTTTTCCTGCGAAGGTGGGTTCGAGCGCCTGAAGATACGCCTCATAGATGGGAGTGATGGGAATAATCTGGAAGTTGATGTGCAAATTGCGAGCCAGCGCTTCGGCGTCGCCTACGCTTCCGGGCGAAGAATAAGGGCCCGGCATGCCCACCCCGGTGACGTTTTCGGGGCCCAGGGCGTCCGCCGCGAGCGTGGCCACCAGTGACGAGTCGATGCCGCCGCTCAGGCCCACGATCACTTTCCGGAACCCGCACTTCATCACGTAGTCATGCACGCCCAGTTTGAGCGCCTGATAGACGCCTTCGGCTTCGGAAGCGGGCGCCGGGTGGAGATCGCGGTGACCGCCGGAGGTATCGAAAATCACCAGATCTTCCTCGAACGACCGGGCGCGCGCGCAGATCTCGCCGCGAGCGTTGAACGCCATGCTGCCGCCATCGAAGACCAGTTGATCGTTTCCGCCCACCTGGTTCACGTAGACTACCGGAATATGCCGTGTTTCCGCGATGGCCTTGAGCATGTCGTGGCGCAGTTGAACTTTCTCTTTACCGTAAGGTGAAGAGGCGATATTGAGCAGCAAATTGGCTCCGGCGCCGACACACTCCTCAACGGGATTCCGTTCGTAGCGCGGCTGCCTCCAGAAATGCTTGTCGTTCCAAACGTCCTCGCAGACGGTGATTCCCAGCTTGAAGCCGTTGAACTCCTGGACTTCGATCGACTTGCCGGGCTCGAAGTAACGCGATTCGTCGAATACGTCGTAGAAGGGGAGCAGGATTTTCGTATAATCCACCACGACCCTGCCATCCTTAATCAGCGCTGCCGCGTCTGCCACGGCTTTGCCTTGCGCCGCGTGAGACCGGCGCACGTAGCCCACCAGCGTCGGGATGGGCGGAAGCAGGTCAACCAGTCGCGCCAGTTCGGACTCCGACTTGAGGATGAAACCCGGCCTTTCCACCAGATCGCGTGGCGGATATCCGCAAATCGCCAACTCCGGAAACACCACCAGGTCTGCGCTTCGTTCCCGCGCGCATTGCGCATACTTCAGGATGCGGTCGATATTGCCAGCAAAATCCCCCACCGTCGTATTGATTTGGGCGAGGGCGATCTTCATGGCATTTGTGATTTGTGATTGGTGATCTGCGATTGGTGTCGGCGGTTTGCGGATTCCCACTGGGGTGAGAATCCCGTCGCCGCTATCACTGAAGGCGCCCCGAAGCCGTCAAGAGGTGCTGTTTCAAAAGGCGCACCCGAGTTTCGAATGTCGATTTTCGGCCTTCGCGGCTAGGCGCTGAAAGAACTTCCACAGCCGCAGGTGGTCTTTACGTTCGGGTTCTCGAACTTAAATCCCGCGCCTTCCAGGGTTTCGACGTAGTCGATCTTGGTGCCGGTGATGTACATCAGGGAGGCCTGGTCAATAAACACCCTCAGGCCGTCGAATTCGTACACTTTGTCCACCCCGTTGGTCTGGTTCTCAAAGTTCATTTGATAGGAGAATCCAGAACATCCGCCGCCCACTACGGCGACGCGCAAACCCGCAGGGGCAGGGTCCTGTTGGGCCATGATTTCCTTCACCTTGGAAACGGCCTTGGGGGTCAGCTCAATTTTCATCGAATACTCCTTTATGAATTACCTCATACCAATAACATCTGATGAGCCATCATACCAAAGAGATACAAGGAAATCAAGCCCCTAGGGACCTGATCCGTGCCATGATCGGCGAGGCACCGCGCTGACATTTAGTCCCATCTCGGGTTTGCACTTCCTCAACCCTTTTTTGTTTGCACTTTTCACTTGACATCCCCGGAGACTTATGATAGCCTATTATTGTTGGCCGGTGGGAGACATTATGTCGCAAACGAGCCTCGGCACGAGTTTGCAGGTATGGCGCCTCAACCAACCGGAGAACCGCGCCCCTCGCCGGCCCGGGGGAGCGGAAAGCCGGGTGATGCAAATAATGAAAAACAGTGGGAACGAAGCTAAGAAGTTGTTGAAAACAAAGGACATCACTTTTTTGAATGGTGCAAATTTCGCGCTTTTTGCATGCAAATCAACACAGATTAAGGCCTCCAACGAGCAAAAACGCCACATCTTGCACAAACGAACCGAAACCTGCAAGCCGCAAGGAGAGGCCGGGACAGTGGCGGGCACTCGGCTACACAGGACCGCCGCCACCCCCGGCCACGGCTCCCTGCCGGGAGGTAACGTCCGGTGAAAAAGTACATGCTGGCAATGGCGTTGGTAGCGGCCGCAGGCCTTCTTCTGGAGAGCGGCTGTAGCGGTCCGGGTGGCCACGGAACCCCGCCACAAATCGTTAGTACCCCGGGAACGCTGGCGATTTTCGGTGGCGACACTCCCTTCTGTGGCGTGCTGTCTTTCACGGTCACGATCACCAGCCTGACCTTAACGCCGCAATCAGGTTCGACCCCGGTATCGGTCCTTTCCAGTGGCACGGCGGTGACGGTGGATTTTGCCTCCCTGATGGATTTCGCCACCATGTTTAGCCTTTCGAACGTTCCTCCGGGAACTTACACGGCGTTGGGAATGACCCTCTCCAACCCGCAACTGACGTACATGGATACTTCCACCAACCCGCCCTCGATCAAGACTGTCATCCCGGCCATGCCCACCCTGGTAGTCAGTCTGCCTTTCAACCCGGCAATTACTGTTGCCAGCGCCGGCAGCCTTGCCTTGCAACTCGACTTCAACCTCCTTAATTCGGTTACCGCCGGCGCCGGCGGTCTGTTCACGGCGACCCCGGCTTTCAGCGCTACTGTAGCCTCGGCCTCGGGAAGCAAGGGTTATGCCCAGTTTGACGACTTAAGCGGGGTCGTTCAGAGTGTCAGCACAAGTTCAACCAATCCGTCCTTCCTTGGAAGCTTCACGATCTCCAGCCCTAACGCTCCAACCTTCACGGTCAACGTCAACAGTTCCACGAGCTTCGCGGGGGCTTCCGGCCTGAGTGGGCTGACTCCCGGGACCTTTGTCGAAATGAGCGCCGTCCTCGACGCCAATGCGAACATCGTTGCGAACGCGGTTGTCGCCGAGGCTCAAGAGGACGCGGCAAGTGGCCAGGCGGCTTTTGTCGGCTTAATCACCGCCGTGACGCCGCCGACGGGTACCGCTACGCAATTCACTATGCTGGTCCAACAGGAGAATCCCGACGTGAGCAGCCGGGTGCCGGTCTTCTCCCTGTTGACGGTTAATGTCTCTCCTGTATCGACGACTTTCGGAATCAGCGCGCCGGGAGCGGATTTTGCCGGCTTCTCGTATGGCCCCAACAGCCTCGCGGTAGGCCAGCGCGTGGTGGTCCAGGGCACGCTCCCCAGCGGGTCGGCCACGGTCTCCAGTGCCACGGCGCGCGCGGTGTTTCTGGGCCTCCAGTCCGTTCTGGGAAACCTCTCCACGAACCCGAGCACCCCTGTCACCGTTGCCAACGACGGCGTAGACGGAGGCTTCACCCTGGTTCCCTGCTCGCCTCTGTTTCAGGGCGCGCCGATTACAGCCCTCGTTAACCAGCAAACCGTTTATTCCGGCCTTGCGAATCTGTCCAGCCTCAATAACCCTGGCGCCCATTTCCTCTTGACCAAGGGGTTGCTTTTCTATGAGCAGAGCGCTACGACGTACGGGTTGGAGAGTTGGACCGTGCCGGCCGAAGTTCACGTGGCCACGGAGGTCCACCAGTTGCCTTAAGATTATCGTGAATGTTGTCATTCCTCGCTGCGCTCAGAATGACAGACTTAACAGCGTTTTTCCGCATCCTATAAGGGAGTACGAGGGAGCACGTAGAACTTCAGACCATGTCGCATCGTGACCATGCCAAGTCGCTGCCGGCCCGCGCACTGTGGTGCGCCGGGATGGCCCTGGCCTTTTCGAGCCTGCTGGGCGCCCAGGAAGCCGCGCGCACGGGGCTGGCTTATTTTCCCGCTGACACGCAGCAGATTGCGTACTCGAGCTTCGCGCAACTGCGGTCTTCGGCGGATTATCCCCAGATCCGCCGGCATGTTCTTTATCAACAGTTGCACGGATTTCAGGAGTTCCTCCACTCGTTGGGCATCAACCCCGAGAAGGACGTCGATGAGGTGATGCTGGGCTGGCGCGGCGAGTCCCCGAGCGGGCCGGGGAGTTTCGGCGTCGCGGCAGGACGCTTCGAACCCGATAAAGTGAGCGAGTATTTCACCAAGGCCCAGTTGCCGGTCCGGTCATACGACGGCTGCGACCTCTACGCTTTTGGTTCGGGGGCCGACCAGGACGATACCTTTTTCACTTTTCTCGATTCCACCCTGGCCGCTTTCGGCCGATTGCACGACCTGAAAGCCCTCTTGGATGTGCGCGAGGGTCTGGCACCGCCCCTCGAAGCAAACCAGGCCCTCCAAGGCTACGAAGCCGAACTCGACGGGACGTCTCCTCAATGGGGAATCCTGACCGGGAGGGCCGCGGCCAATGTGGCGACGCCCTGGCTGGCGGGAGGCAAGAAGACTAGCGTAGATTTGACGGCTTTTCTGCAGCCGGTGCAGGCCGTCCTCTATCGCATCGATTGGGACGGCGGCTTCGTGGCTCACATCAGCGTGGTCTGCAATTCGCCCGAAACCGCCGCAGGGCTGTTCCAGCTTTTGAATCTCCTCAAGTCGGCGCCGGTGTTTGCGGCTGCGGCGGGTGGTTCCGCACCGAGCCCGATCGTCCAGAACCTGGATGCTCGCCGGGAAGGAGCACGCCTCGAGTTGAGCGCCTCAGGGCCTGCGGATGCGCTGGATCAATTGATCCATTGAGCCATTGGGCCATTGAGTCATTGGGCGATTGAGCCATTGGGTCATTGGACTAACGCATTCCCGCGGACGCGGCGCAGATTTTTCAATGGCCCAATGACTCAATCGCTCAATGGCTCAATTTGGCGTGTAGGGCTTCAGTTCCTGCTCGAAATCCGCCTTGCTAACCGCCTCGCCATCGTTCAGGCGGCTGAGCAGTTTGTCGATGACTTGTTTGGCTTGGTCCTTGCGGTAGGCGCGGATGAAGCCGTCAAGGAAATGCTCTCCCGCCATGGCGCGATTGATCTCCGCTTCCTTGTTGTGGTCCTGCAGCTCCGTGAAATAGACTACGCGGTATTTCCCGGAGTAGGTGGACTCTTTATAAACCTCAAACATGATCTTGTCTAAGTCAAATGGCATGGAATACCTCGGGACTAGGAGCTAGTTAAACACACTCAGCCGCTGATTTGTTCCCTAATGCCCTCTATCTTTGATAGCAGAGATACGGGCAATGGTCAATGCTAGTCCGTGTTTCGTAGGGCCGAACGGCGTTCGGCCCTGCGGCGAGCGCCGCTCGCCCCTACAAGGTGCGCAAAAACCCTTCGCGCCGAGACACATCGAAACCCTCTGGAGCCGCTGTCGCCCACGGATCACAAAGTGTCTGCACGATGCTTGGCAAGGAGTATGATCACCACTGAGGAGAAGTGACTATGGGCAAATCCGAGAGTCTAATGGCACCCGTCCATCCGGGAGAGATCCTGCGAGAGGATTTCATGAAGCCAATCGGCCTTTCGATCAACAAGCTGGCGCTCGACCTCCACGTGCCCGCGACCCGCGTCCATGAAATCGTCCACGAGCGCCGCCGCATCACTGCCGATTCCGCCCTGCGCTTAGCGCGTTATTTCAATACCAATCCCGAGTTCTGGCTCAACCTGCAAAACTTCTTCGACTTGGAAGTCGAAAGACGCGCAGGGGCCGAAGTCGCAATTGAGCGCCAGGTGCATCCCGCCCAAATGACCGAGTTCTGACAGCTCAGCTCGTAACCCCGCGAAGCGACCCCTGACCCGGCCCGCCCCGGCTGAAGAGAACGCCGGCTGCGGGCCACCCTCTCCCCAGGGGAGAAGGCTGTCATTCCATTCGAGGGCTACGTTTTGAGGGCGGGCGGGTGCCCCCGCGCCTCCGGCCAATCCAAAATCTAAAATCCGAAATAATCC
>Ga0187864_10000610_pt1 | contig 38657 bp, 40 predicted proteins | sample June2016WEW_11_4_FD_132985 | JGI IMG/M metagenome (GOLD analysis project Ga0187864, IMG submission 132985) | Peatland microbial communities from SPRUCE experiment site at the Marcell Experimental Forest, Minnesota, USA - June2016WEW_11_40 | ecosystem: Environmental > Terrestrial > Soil >...
CGTCTTGATTTGTTGAGGGTTTCACGGTACATTAGGAAATGCCTGCTCCCAACCGGAAGCTGCTGATAAACGCCCCCTACGATATGGTGAGGCCGGGTATGGACAGGATGCTGTCCCTCCAGGTAGGGGTCGAGGTGTATCTGAGCAACGAGGCGGTCAATGAGATAGATCGGCAAGATGCCCGTCAACTTGGCCGCGAGCTCGAAGACCGCGGCATTATCTGTACTGTCCACGCGCCGTTTATTGACCTTAGTCCCGGCGGCGTCGATAAAGAGATAAGGCATATCAGCCTGGAAAAGCTGAAGAAAAGTAGTGAGGCAGCGCGTCTCCTGGGGGCGCAGGGCATGGTGTGCCACGGCGGATACGACAGGTGGCGCTTCGACGGCCATGAGGGGTTGTGGCTCAGAAACAGCATGGATACGTGGACGGAACTGCTCAAGGAGTCGGGCGACATGCCGCTCATGATAGAGAACGTTTTCGAAGAGACGCCCTCGACGATCGTCGCCCTCCTCGACCGGTTTGCCGAAAAGAACCTGTGGTTTTGCTTCGACACGGGCCACTTCAACCTGTTTACCACGCTCTCCCTCGGCGACTGGCTCATGCCGCTCCGGGATAGGCTGAGGGAGTTCCATATCCACGACAACCACGGGAAGAGCGATGAACATTTACCGGTGGGACGCGGCATATTCCCTTTCCGGGAACTGAAGCGTTTAATGAAGGGCCTGGACGCTCCGCTCTTCACCGCAGAGATCCCCGACGAATCTGCTGCGTTTGATGCCATAAAGGCCGCGAAGGAGTTTTTATCCTGATATGGCGGTGAGAATTGAAGTCGCTTATAGAGAAGGCATCAAAGACGTACCCGGCGAAAAGCTGAAATCGCGCATAAAGGCCGAGCTGGGAATCAGCGTCTCCGTCCACGTGGCGGACGTCTACACGATCGATGCGGACCTCCCCGCCGCCGCGGTTGAGACCTTAAGGACGGATGCGTTCATCGACCCCGTGCTCCAGGAAGGCTTCAGCCGGACTCCCGTGCTTTTTGACGCCGATTGGGTGATCGAGATCGGCTTCAAGCCCGGCGTCACCGATAACGTGGGAAGAACGGCAAAAGAGGTGATCGAGGCAGCCGCGGCCTACACCTTCGGAGAGGACGAAGGCGTCTACACCTCCAAAATGTATTTTATCAAGGGTCCCCTCTCCCGGGACGATGTCCCGGCTATTGCCGAAGGGATACTCGCGAACACCCTCATCAACCGCTATGCGGTGAAGCATATCGATGACTACAAGAAAGACGGAGGCATGGGCCAGACCGTGCCGAAGGCGACAACCGGGCACGAGCCGGTCGTCGAATCCTTCGACCTCACCGTGGACATCGCCGGCCTCATGAAGGTGAACCGCGAGCGCACCTGGGCGCTCTCCGAGGAGGAGCTCCGCGTTATCCGGGCCTACTTCAAAAGGGACGACGTGGTGGCTGAGAGGCTGGCGTTGGGACTTTCTGCGAGGGCCACCGACGTGGAGATGGAGGCGTTGGCCCAGACCTGGTCGGAGCACTGCAAGCACAAGATATTCAACGCCGTCATCGACTACAGGGAGGGCGGCCGGACATCGGTGATCGACGGTCTTTTCAAGACCTGCATTGCCGCATCGACCAACGCTATCCGCGAGGCGGCCGGAGAGAAGGATTTCTGCCTTTCCGTATTCAAGGACAATGCGGGGATCATCAAGTTTAACGACAAGTACAACCTGGCGTTTAAGGTTGAAACGCACAATACGCCCTCTGCCCTTGACCCATACGGGGGCGCCCTCACCGGTATCGTAGGCGTCAACAGAGACCCTTTCGGGTCGGGCAAAGGCGCCCGCCTCCTCTTCAATACGGATATCTTTTGCTTTGCCCCGCCCGACTACAAAGGTCCGATACCGCCGCGGTTGCTCCATCCGCGGAGGGTGCTCGACGGCGTCAGGGAAGGGGTGGAGCACGGCGGCAACAAGAGCGGCATCCCCACGGTCAACGGCTCTCTCGTGTTCGACGAAAGTTTTCTGGGTAAGCCCCTTGTCTACTGCGGCACCTGCGGCATCATGCCGGCCCTCGTCTGCAATGAGCCGAGCTACGTGAAAAGGGCCCAGGTCGGCGATTACATCGTCATGGTGGGCGGAAGAATCGGCAAGGACGGCATTCACGGCGCCACCTTCTCATCGGAGGAGCTTTCCGAGGCGTCTCCCACAAGCGCCGTTCAGATAGGCGACCCGATCACCCAGAAGCGGATGACCGACTTTCTTCTGGTTGCGAGGGATGAGTGCCTCTACAACTCGATTACCGATGACGGCGCGGGCGGGCTTTCCTCGTCGGTCGGAGAAATGGCGGAGGATACACACGGGTGCATGATCGAACTGGAGAAGGCGCCCCTCAAGTATCACGGCCTCGATCCCTGGGAGATTCTGCTGAGCGAAGCCCAGGAGCGCATGACCCTCGCGGTAAGTCCGGTCAAAATCGAGAGGTTCCTGGACCTTTCACGGAAGATGGGCGTCCTTTCGACCGTACTCGGGACTTTTAACGCGTCCGGGAAATTCCACGTGTGCTTCCGGGGAAGGACGGTTGCATACCTGGATATGGCGTTTCTCCATAACGGTCTGCCCAGGATGCATCTCCAGGCCGCGTGGGAGAGGCGCATCTTTGACGAAGCGCCGCCCGGGGAGCCGAAAGATTACATGCAGGCGCTCCTCGCCGTGCTCGGTCGCTGGAATGTGTGCAGTAAAGAGTACGTGGTGCGGCAGTATGACCACGAGGTCCAGGCGGGAAGCGTGGTGAAGCCCCTCACGGGTGCTCAGAATGACGGCCCGTCCGACGCGGCCGTGCTCAGACCGGATCTGTCAAGCCTCGAAGGCGTAGTAGTCAGCCACGGTATCTGTCCGAAATACAGCCGCTACGACACCTACGATATGGCTGCCTGCGCGATAGACGAAGCAATCAGGAACAACATCGCCTCAGGCGGAAGCCTCGACCGGATGGCAATCCTCGATAATTTTTGCTGGTGCGACCCTGTGCGATCCGAAAAGAACCCTGACGGGGAATATAAGCTGGCTCAACTGGTGAGGGCGAACAAGGCCCTCCATGATTATACGGTGCTCTTTGGCACGCCCTGCATTTCCGGCAAAGACAGCATGAAAAACGATTACGTGAACGGTGATATCAGGATCTCGATCCCGCCCACCCTCCTTGTCTCCGCAATCTCAAGGGTAAGAGACGTGAGAAAGACGGTTACCATCGATTTCAAGCAGGGAGGAGACCTGATTATTCTGCTCGGAAAAACGTATGCCGAGCTTGCGGGATCGGAATACTTCACCCAGTTGGGCTTGCGCGGCAATATCTGTCCCAAGGTGGACGGCCCGCAGGCATTGAGGACCTACCGTGCCCTGGAAAAGGCTATCAGGATGGGCCTTGTCCGGTCAGTGCACGATGTGTCGGACGGCGGCATCGGGGTCTCCCTCGCGGAAAGCGCGTTTGCAGGCGGGCTTGGCGCTGAAGCCGATCTCGCTTCCGTCCCCCAGGCGGGCGTGTTCAGGGATGATTACCTCCTCTTTTCCGAATCCCAAAGCCGGTTTGTGATCACGGTCAAGGAAGAACACGCGGATTCCGTGTACAAGCTGTTCAGGTCGCTGCCGTATGGGGTAATCGGCAAAGTGACAAAAGAGCCGCGCCTTGTCATCAGCGGCATCTATGGCGCCCGGCTCATAGATATAGATATCGCGCAGTTGAAGGAATACTGGCTTGCCCCATTCCAAAGGCTTTTCGGATGACTGCCTGAGAAAAACAGCAAAGGCCCTCCTTAGCCTGAAGACCAAAAAGCCCGCGTAACCGGTCGCCTATGCACGTCACGGGACTAGTCCCGGTAGAATTGCTCCTCGGACATCATCCGCAGCTCAAGCCGTGCGAACTCATCGTGGAGGGCGTCCACGCTTTTGCCTACGATAGCAAAGGTACCGATTATCATGGCGAGGGTATCCGATAGGGTCTGGATGTTCTGTCTGGCAGCGTCGGAAGCCTCTTTGATCTGTGTTTCCCTTAACCGGCATTCTTCGATGATATCGCGGAGCTGTTCCTCCTCGTCGGCGGTGACCCCTTTTTTTCTGAGAAGATCATCCACTGTCTTTACTCCGTCCATATGCTTCACCTCCCTGCGTTTTGAGCCGGACCGAAGGCCACGTGCGTTTTGCGGCCGGGTTTTGCCCGCCCTCATGCTTCACGGCTGTGCGCAAACGCTCATCGAGGGCACAAAAGGTTATACTTAATTATACAACAAGAGAGAGAGTTAGTCAAGGGAATAAAGAAGAGAGGCGACAATGAGCCCTTTTTCAACGATGTCCGTATTCGACCATCCGGGCGTTTCCGGTATGCCGAAATAGCCCGGCCCTTACAAACAGGTGCTATGTATAAAAAAGGCGGGTGGACTACGTGCCCGTTATCCTGTTATGCCCGTCCACAAACACAACGTTCGGCTGAAAACCTTCAAGCTCGTTATCCTGGAAAACCCCATAAGAGACAATAATGACCAGATCTCCTTTCTTTGCCTTGTGCGCCGCGGCGCCGTTGATGCAAATGACGCCCGAATCCCTTGGCCCCACTATGGCGTAGGTCGTAAAACGCTCGCCATTGGTGATGTTGTAGATGTCCACCTGCTCGTAGGGAATAATGGCTGTCTTTTCGAGCAGCGCCTCATCTATGGTAATACTGCCCTGGTAATCGAGGTTACTGTCCGTAACCGTGGCCCGGTGAATCTTTGCCTTCATCATGGTCCTTAACATAATTATGGCTCCGTTAAAACAGTGTTATCGATAAGCCTGGTTTTCCCCACTTTAGCCGCGATGGCAAGGAGGGCGCTCGCGCCGACCTCCTCCAGGCCGTGAAACGTCTCCGGATCGCATAGAGTGACGTACTCTATGTCGATACCGTCTTTCGATGTCAGTACCCTGCGAGCCTCTCCTTCCAGCACGCGGGCCTTCCTCTCCCCACCCCTGAAGAGCTCTTCAACCTTTTTCATCGAGGCCTGGATAAGGAGGGCCTTCTCTCGCTCGTCAGCGTTGAGGTATGCGTTCCTCGAGCTCATGGCGAGCCCTCCCTCCTCCCTTACCGTAGGATACCCGATGATTTCAAGATCCATGTTGAGATCCTTCACCATCCTCTGGATGATCTTTAACTGCTGATAATCCTTTTGTCCAAAAACCGCGAGGTGCGGCTTCACCGCGTTAAAAAGCTTTGCCACCACAGTGGCTACCCCCCCGAAGTGACCCTTCCTCGAAAGCCCGCACAGGTGATCCTCCAGCTCCTTCACCTCAACGTAGGTCGAGTACCCTTGCGGATACATCTCGGCGACGTCGGGAAAGTAGAGCACGTCCGTCAGCTCCTGTTCGAGCAATGCCCTGTCGCGCTCAAACGCTCTGGGATAGCGGGCGAGATCCTCTTTTGGGCCGAACTGTATGGGGTTCACAAATATGCTTGCCACGACTATATCGGCGAGCCCTCTCGCTTTTCTTACAAGGGCCAGATGACCCGCGTGCAGATACCCCATGGTGGGGACAAAGCCTATCTTTTTCCCTGCTTTTCGGAAGGTATCGGAGGCCGCCTGCATCTCTTTGACCGTGCGTATAATCTTCATGGCTTAATGGAAAGAATGGGCATCATCAGGAAAGGCGCCCGATCTCACCTCCTCGATATACTCCTTCACGCCCTTTTCTATCTCCTCGCGAAGGTGTACATAGGTCTTGACGAATTTTGGCCTGAACTGGCCGAACAAGCCCAGGAGGTCATGGACGACGAGGACCTGCCCATCGCAGTCGGGACCCGCCCCTATCCCGATTGTCGGGATAGAGAGCATCTCCGTGATCCGCTTCGCAAGGCCCCTCGGAATGCCCTCAAGGACCACCGAGAATGCACCTGCTTCTTCAACGGCCTTTGCATCTTCGATGAGCATCTCCTCCGCGGACCCCTTGCCCTGCACCTTATATCCCCCCATGGCGTTTACGGACTGCGGAGTAAGACCGATGTGAGCCATCACCGGGATATCGATATCGACGATCGCCCTGATCACGTCCCGCATTTTTCTTCCGCCCTCTATCTTGACTGTTTCCGCGCCGCTCTCCTTGATCATACGGCCGGCATTCTTCCGCGCCTGCTCGATGCTTTCCTGGTAGGACATGAAAGGCATATCGATAACGACCAACGCCCTCCTGGCGCCCCTCGTCACCGCGCCGGTATGATGGATCATCTCTTCCACGGTGACGGGGAGCGTATTGGGGTATCCGAGCACCGCGTTTCCCACGGAATCTCCTACGAGGATGATATCGATCCCCGCGGCATCCATTATCTGCGCAAAGGGAAAGTCATACGCGGTCAGCATGGTGATTTTCTCTCCGCCCTTCCGTGCCCTTATCATCGGCGCCGTTATTTTTTCCATCGATCCCCCAAAAAAAAGCCTTCTGAACTGTAATTTCAGAAGGCAAAGGTCCTCACGTTCCTTCCGTCTCAGTCCAAGTCTGGATCCAAGCGGTATATATATTCATCATACACCTGATTCCCGATTCCCGTCAAGGGTTTTATAGAAAATTATTGTATACATAGTCCGGGGGCAACCGGGGATATTGAGGCCGGGGTAATTTGAATGAAGGCTCGTGCTCAGATATACGTTTCGAGGAGTAAAGACAGGTGCTGCTCGACCGACCCCGGCCCCTTCTCCTCCATCTCCCGGATCGCCCTTTCGACGCGCCCGTAAGTCGCCACGTCCGACAGATCGTCGGTGCTCCGGTAGATGCCGGCTCGCCTCCCCATGCGGTAGACGAGCCGCTGTTCCTCGTTCAGCGCTAAATAGCGGTCGATAACCGACAAGATCTTCTTCTTCTCCTCCGGCAGCTTTCCCTCCACTTCCTCCAGGAGATTGAGTATATGATCGCTCTTTACGAAGCTCCCGATGCCCTCTAGATGCTCGATGAACAGCCTCAATTCAGCGAGGACCTCCTCGTCGTGCTCGATGACGAACGCTCCGCTTGCCACCTTCTCATGAAGGAGCATGCCCCTGGTGACCTTGAGCGTCCTTATGCGAATGAAGTCGGGATCGATCTGGTTCAGCGCGTCTGCCGTCTCGAGGGCATGTTCCCGCCACCACTTCTTTCCCCCCAGACCGGCGATGACATATTCGGACAGCTCTATCCCCGATTCCTTTATCCGGCGTCCGGCGATGATATGCTGCTCTTTCGTGGTCCCCTTGCGCATATACCGCAACAAGAAATCGGAACCCGTCTCCAGGCCGAGGTGGAGCCTTGTCAGCCCCGCTTCTTTCAGACGTCTCAAGTCGACGACGGTGTAGAGCTGTGCAATTGTCTGAGAACGGGCGTAGCACGTGACCCGGTCGATGGTGGGGAAGGCTTGCCGGAGGTACTGCGCCGCCTCGACAAAGTCGTCCTTTTTCATGACCAGCGAGTTGGCATCCTGGATGAAGACGTTCCTGGCGCCAAAATAGATCCAGACGGCGATACTCTTGAAGAAATCGTTATAGCGGGGAGCGGCGAGTATCTCTTCGGTCAGGCCCTGGGAGAGTTTCCCTCCCCCGCCCCTTTGCCATGACAGGGCAACAATCCGGCTTTGTATCGTCTTGATCGCATCGATGTCTTTCTTTATGTCGGCGAGCGGCCTCCGCTCGAACCGCGTGCCTTTGTAGAGGTGGCAAAATTCGCATTTGTTCCAGGGGCAATTCCGCGTAAAGCGGACAAGCAGGCTGTAAGCCTCACTGGGTGGCCGTATCGGTCCTATCTCGTAGCTAAGAAGGGTCTCTGCCGGGCTGTTTTCACTCATGGAACCTCGCTGCCTTTACACCCGGCCTTCCGGATCGTCCCCTTCACGCGTGATGACCCGACCCCCTATCAGTCTTTTTGCACGTGGATCTGGAAAGCGGGTGTGGAGTGCTTCGACTCGGCCTTCTTTCTCTTTTTGCCGAGATTGCCCTTTTTTCTCTTTCTCTTCATTTCAGTGATCTTGGTGTTCGACGGCATCGCTCCCTCCTCTCGCAACGCAGAGAGCATAGCACAAAAATGGGCCGCCTTCAACATTTCCCGGCGGGTCAAAAGCTCCGCTCCTCCTTTTGTTTTTACTTTCTCCAGGGCCTTCTATATAATAACCGGAGCATACGGACCGCTTCGCGGCGCTTGGCAGGGCGGATGGAGGCACCTCGTGACCGCTCACACAATTATAGTCGGCGATTCCAGGGAAATGCGTGAAGTGCCTTCCGGGTCGGTCCATCTCGTCGTCACGTCACCGCCGTATTGGCAACTGAAAGATTACGGCGTCGCCGGTCAGATCGGGTTTGATGACTCTTACGAGGATTATATTAACAACCTCGACATCGTGTGGCTGGAGACGCATCGCGTCCTCCATAATGGGTGCAGGCTGTGCGTGGTCATAGGGGATCAATTCGCCCGGTCCGTCTATTACGGAAGATACAAGATCATCCCCATCAAAACCCAGATCGTCAGGTTTTGCGAGACCATCGGCTTTGACTATATGGGGGCGATCATATGGCAGAAGGTCACTACCTGCAATACATCGGGCGGCGCCACCATCATGGGTTCTTATCCCTATCCCCGGAACGGGATCGTGAAGCTCGACTATGAATCGATTCTTCTCTTCAAGAAGCCGGGGGCTCCGCCTCCTGTGTCGAAGGAGATCAAGGTGCGGTCAAAGCTCTCTCCGGCGGAGTGGAAGCTCTATTTCTCCGGCCATTGGCGTCTGCCCGGGGAAAAGCAGCGCAGCCATCTGGCCGTTTTTCCGGAAGAGCTGGCTCAAAGGCTCATCAGGATGTTCAGTTTTGTGGGAGAGACCGTGCTCGATCCCTTCCTCGGAAGCGGCACAACGAGCCTCGCTGCCAGGAACAGCGGCAGAGATTCGATAGGCTATGAAATTAACCGGGAGGCCCTCCCTGTGATAGAACAAAAGCTGGGGGCGAACGGACTCATCCATTTGGGGGACTTTACGATCATGGAGCGGGACAGGGAACCGGTGCGGGTGCAAGAGAGGTTGGCCGAACTCCCGTACGTGTTCAGGGACCCGGTCCGCATAGCGAAACAGATCGACCCCAGAAAAAAAGATTTCGGGTCAAGAATCGGGGCAGAGCGGCCGTCCGGACAGGAATTCCATACTGTCAGGGAGGTGCACAGCCCTGAAGAAATGATATTAAGCAACGGGTGGGTCGTCAGGCTCCTGGGCGTCCTGGGAAACGGCCTGACGGACCGGGAGGCAGTGGCGTTTCTGGAGAGACTGACCAGGAATCAGAAGGTTTTTCTCAAGTTCGATCCCGCCAAAGGTGACGCTTCCCCCCGTTTCTGTTACCTTTATCTGAAGAACAAAACCTTTGTCAACGCCCACCTTATCAGGACAGGATTTGTTGACGTCGATATGTCTATCGAGTACGGGAAGCGGACGAAATTTCTCGATTACCTCCGCGCCGTCCCCGCCGTGTGATGCTTCTCCCCCTCACAACCCCAGGCCATCGATCTTTGTCTTACAGAATCGACAGCGGCCTGCTTCGAGATTGTACTCGGCAACGGCAAAACCCCACCTCTTGATGACGGGTTCTTTGCAGGTGTAGCAGTACGTGTTCTCTCCGTCTATGCCGGGGATATTTCCCGTGTATACATACCTGAGCCCGGCCGCAAGCCCTATCTCTCTCGCCCGCAGCAGCGTTTCGGGCGGTGTCCGGAAACTGTCCCGAAGCTTGTACGTGGGGTGGAAGGCGCTCACGTGCCACGGGGTCTCGACTCCCGCCTCGTCCCGTATGAAAGCGGCGATCTTTTCGAATTCCTCAACGCTATCGTTGTAGTTGGGGATAACGAGGGTGGTCAGCTCGATCCAGATACCCAGGGACTTATAGTGCTTTATGGACTCCAGGACTCCTTCCACCCCGGCGCCGCACACGTTCCTGTAAAAACTCGGGGAAAAACTCTTAAGGTCGATGTTTGCCGCGTCCAGATAGGGTCTTATCGCGGTGAGGGGCTTTGTCTCGATGTAGCCGTTTGTGACAAAATTATTGTGGATGCCCGCACCACGCGCGAGCTTTGCGATGTCGAAGGCATACTCGTAAAAGATAGTGGGTTCGGTGTAGGTGTAGGAGATACTCGCGCATCCTTCTGTTCGTGCCCGCGCAACTACCTCTTCCGGGGTCATCGCATAGCCCTCGATCCGGTCTTCGCCCCGGGGGAGCTGGGAGATATCATGGTTCTGACAGTGGAGGCACCGGAAGTTGCAGCCCACCGTGGCAATGGAAAACGCTTTCGAGCCGGGAAAAAAATGGTAAAGGGGTTTTTTTTCTATCGGATCTACGTGCCACGAACACGGGGCGCCGTAGACCCGGGTGTAAAGAACACCGCCATGGTTTTCCCTGACGCAGCAGATGCCCCTCTTTCCGTCAGGTATCACGCAGTGGTGTCTGCAGAGAAGACAGGCGGTCTTCTTTTCCTCACGCTTTTCGTAGAAGGAGGCCTCTTTCACGACTTACCCCCCTTTTAGGCTGCTTTTTCTTCCTGTTTTTCTTCGGCGCTATCTGAAACAGGATAGTGATCACGTCCTCCATAGTTTTTACAGGCAGGAACTCGAGCCGTCGCTTCACGTAGGAGGGCATCTCTTCCACCTCGTTCTTATTTGCTTCAGGAATAATCACCCTGCCGATTCCCGCACGGAGCGCCGCCAGCGTCTTTTCCTTCAAGCCGCCGATAGGAAGAACCCTGCCGGTGAGGGTGATCTCCCCCGTCATCGCGATCTTCTTGTCTACAGGCATCCCGGTCAGTGCGCTCACCATGGCAGCAGCCATGGTGATGCCCGCAGAAGGGCCGTCTTTCGGTATCGCGCCCTGGGGCACGTGAATATGCAGCTCCAACTGGTCGAATACGGCATCGTCTATCCCGAGGGCGTCACTCCTTGCCTTGATGCAGCTGAGCGCAGCCTGGGCCGATTCCTTCATTACGTTCCCCATATTTCCCGTCAGTATCAGCTCTTTTTTGCCCTTCCTCGCGGATGCCTCGATAAAAAGCAGGTCGCCGCCCGCTTCAGTCCATGCGAGACCGCAGACGATCCCGACCATATCCTCAGGCAAGGTGTTTTCGGCCAGAAATTTCGGCCGGCCAAGCAGGCTGCGAAGGTTTTTTGGCGTTGCCGAGATATTTCTGTCGAGCCCTTCCGCGATCTTGCGCGCCACCTTGCGCGCCACCGAAGCTATTTCCCGCTCCAGATTCCTCAGACCTGCTTCTCTTGTGTAAGAGGTAATGATCTTCTCGATAGCCTTATCGGTGAACCTCAAGGCGCCTTTCTTGAGTCCGTTCTCCCTGATCTGCTTTGAAACGAGATGGCGCTTCGCGATGAGCAGCTTTTCCCGCTCGGTATAACCGGAGATGCCGATGGTTTCCATCCGGTCGTGGAGCGCCGCGGGGATAGTATCGACCTGATTGGCAGTGGTGATGAACATGACCTTCGAAAGGTCGAAGGGCACATTCAGGTAGTGATCGCTGAAGGCGACGTTTTGTTCAGGATCGAGCACTTCGAGGAGCGCGCTTGCCGGGTCGCCCCTGAAGTCCATCCCGATCTTGTCTACCTCGTCGAGCATGAAGACGGGATTATTGGTGCCGCCCTGCTTCAGGCCCTGCATGATCCTGCCCGGCATGGCCCCCACGTACGTTCTCCTGTGGCCCCGGATTTCCGCTTCGTCCTTCATGCCGCCCAGGGATATGCGCTGGAAGCTCCTGCCAAGGGCCCTGGCAATGCTCCGTCCCAGGGAAGTCTTACCGACACCGGGAGGCCCGACGAAGCAGAGGATGGGACCTTTCATCTCGCCTTTCAGCTTGATGACGCTCAGGAATTCGAGGATCCTCTCCTTCACCTTTTCGAGGCCGTAGTGGTCCTCGTCGAGGATGGCCTTCACTTTTTTTATGTCTATGTTGTCTTTGGTGGAGGTGCTCCACGGCAATTCCACGAGGCACTCTATGTAGGTTTTGAGCATGCTTGACTCAATCGCATCGGGATGCATCATTTCGAGGCGCTCTACCTGCTTTTTTGCTTCTTTCTCCACCTCGCGCGGCATCTTTGCCTTCTTGATCTTCTTGCGCAGGTCCTTTACGTCCTCATCCCGCTCGTCGGTCTCGCCAAGCTCAGACCGTATCGCCTTCATCTGTTCCCTTAAGAAATACTCTCTCTGGCTTTTTGTCATCTCATCCTTGGCCTGGGAGAGTATCTTTGCCTGCATGTTCAACAGCTCGATTTCCTTGCCGACGATCTCCGAGAGCTTCCGCAGCCGCTCGATCGGATCGACGATCTCGAGAAGCTCCTGTGCCTTGTCGACCTGGAGCCCGAGGTTCGCGCACGCGACATCGGCGAATTTCCCCGGCTCGTCTATCGTGTCGAGGACGAGGAGGACGTCCGAGGGGACCAGTCTCCCCATGGAGACCACTTTCTCCATCTCCTCCCTGATGTAGCGCATGAGCGCTTCTATCTCAAGGGTAATTTCCGTGATAAGCGGCTCCTCCACCGGTTTTATCCGCACAAGAAACGTCGGCCTCTCTTGCACATATTCTTCGATCTGCGCTTTTTTCAGCCCCTGGATGAGGATTTTTATCCTGCCGTCGGGAAGGCGCAGCATGCGCATGATCTGAGAGACGACGCCCATGGAATAGATTTTTGCGGGCAGCGGATCTTCGTCGGTCAGGTCCTTTTGGGCGGCGACGAGAATGAGCCTATCCTGCGAAAGGGATTTCTCCACTGCGTTTATTGACATCTCCCTTCCGAGAAAAAGCGGAAGGGTGACCGCAGGATACATGACCATGTCCCGCACAGGGAGCAGGGGGAGTATCTCCGGCACTTTCAATGTTTCGTTTTCCCACATGCGCTGATTGCCTCCGTTTTATGATGCGAAAAATGCCTTAAAGGCCCGGTAAGCTTCATATATATCGAGCTTGCTCGATATTTCAAAAGGGGAATGCATGGTAAGGATCGGGGCGCCCATATCTATAATGTCCATGCCGTACTCGGCGAGGTATTTTGCTACCGTTCCGCCTCCCCCTTCGTCGATTTTTCCCAGTTCTCCGGCCTGCCAGATGACGTCGTTCTTTGAAAGGACGCTCCTTATCTCGGCCACATATTCGGCATGGGCGTCGTTTGCGCCCACTTTGCCGCCGTGACCGGTAAACTTGGTAATGCAGATTCCGCCACCAAGATAACACGCATTTTGTTTCTCATGCACCTCCTGCCAGGTGGGGTTCATTGCGCCGTTCACGTCAGCGCTGATCGCCTTCGACCTGAAAAGCAGACGCCGTATGAGTGTTTCCGCATTGCCGAGCCCCAGTCCTTCGATCAGATCCTGAAGAAACATTTGAATGAAATGGGATTGAGCGCCCGTATTCCCTTCCGAGCCTATCTCTTCTTTGTCAATGAAAACGGCAAGAACCGGCCAGGAGGGTTCCTCATCGAGGTCTACCAGGGCGGTGAGCAGCGGGTAGACCGACGCCCGGTCGTCCTGGCCGTAAGCCCCTACCATGCTCCTGTCGATACCCACGTCTCGTGCTTTGAAGGCCGGTACGACCTCGATTTCGGCGCTGATAAAATCTTCTTCCTCAAGGCCGTACTGTGCTCGCAGCAGCTCGAGGACAGCCTTTTTTACCGGTTCCCGCTCCTCGCCCCGCAGAGGCATGCTGCCAAAGAGGAGGATCAGTTTCTCTCCCTCGATCGCCTCTGAGAGTTTTTTCTCGTCCTGGTGCTTCCGTGAAAGGTGGGGGAGCAGATCGTCGATGGAGAACACCGGGTCCTTCTCATCCTCGCCGACGACGAAGTCGACGAGGGTCCCGTCCGCCTTTACCACAACCCCATGCATGGCCAGGGGCATTGCCACCCACTGGTACTTCTTTATACCTCCGTAATAGTGCGTCCGAAGGAGCGCGAGATCCACGTCTTCATAGAGAGGGTTCTGTTTGAGATCGAGGCGGGGGGCGTCAATGTGGGCAATGATGATCTTCATGCCCTGGGTAAGGTCACGGCTGCCCTTTCGGAAGGCAATAACCTCTTTCCCTCTGTTCACGCCATAAACCTTCGGTCCTTTCAACTCCCTCGTAAAACCGTGGGCACGGAGGGTCTGCTCAATCTGTGCGGCTGCTTCCCGCTCGGTCTTGGCTGCATCGAGAAACTGTTTATACCGTTCGGAGAACGCGTTGAGCCGCCTGACTTCTTCCAGGGATTTTCTTTTCCAGCCGGCTTGTCTTTCCATGAGAATCCTTTCACCTTAATCGGAATTGAGTGCGGCTCGTCAACGAACGGCCTGATGACCGGGCAGATGAAGAGAGGCGGACCCCTTCTTCCCTCATCGACATAGTGTACCTCATTGGCTGTTTTGTTGCAACTTGCGCCCTGCGCGTCTCTGGGCAAAGCGGTCCTGCGGAAACGGTGAAGCATGCAGTATCTTACGGGCCGCCGCCTGTTTTTGAAAAACCGTTCTTACGGCTAGCCGGCGACCCGCTCGGAAGAACCCAAAAAAAAGGAGATGGCCACCCGGGGCATAGGGGTTTAGGGGGTGTGGGTGGCCATCTCCTGTTGGGGAGGAGTAATACGCCGTAATTACCTGTCTGTAATCAATATAAGCACGCAACCCGCCGTGTCAAGGGAGACCGCATCTCCTTTTATCGACAAATGTGCTGCCGCCTTCAGGCATCGACCTGCCTTCCATCCCCCTCGTGAGGAAGCGCTGGACACGCCGGGGCTTGCTTCTTGCAAACGGGATGGGGAGACGGTAAAATAGGTGAGACGGAGGGATGGCTGAGCGGCCGAAAGCGGCGGTCTTGAAAACCGTTGGGCGTTTACGCGCCCCGTGGGTTCGAATCCTACTCCCTCCGCCAGTTTTTCCCTTGATACGTCTCATTTCTTACCCTCAAAATCGGCTCCCTTTTATTCGTTACCGGATGGACAAATAGCTTCAGTTCCTATTCCAAAAACTGAGGAAGCTCTTTCAAAAACAGATCAGGTCAACTTGTCAAAATAGGTTTCTTTAGTGACTACAAACAGTTAGCGAGTATTGGGCGAAAAAAGCCAGGAAACTCCAGGCTGGATTCTTGCGAAGATTTCCGGCCAGTGGTATACTTAATGAATTATACTTTTTACCGGATACGCCTATCGGAACAAGCCTGTATTCTTTTTTATGCACAAAGCGGAAAAGCCCTCGAATAAAGAGAAATGCCGGGCACAACCGCAGGGGAATAAAGGAAAGCTCAAGCTTGACAAACACCCAAAAAGTGCTATATTTAAGGAAAGTTTGCGGTTAACTATGCAGCGAGAATGCCCTTGATTTACGAGAAAGGGCATTTTTTTGCACCTGGAGAAAAGTCGATGAGCATAAAGAACTTTGATCAAATTAAGACATTAATCGACATTGGCATGGAAAAAGGTTACCTGACGCCCGATGAGATAAACGATTTTCTGCCTCAAAACATATTCTCGCCGGAGGACATCGAGGATATATTCGATTTCCTGTCCGAGTCCAATATAGATGTGGTGGAGACCATCAAGGAGAAAATCGAGACGGCAGAGGAAGAGCAGCGGGAGTGGGAGGAGCCGGAACGCTTCCCGACCGAAAAGACCGACAACATTATCTGGGCTTACTTAAAAGATATCGGGAGAATTTCACTTCTTTCTTCTGATGAAGAGTACGATATAGCCAAGAGGATCGAAGAGGGAGAACGGAAGATCAGAAGCCTCCTCTTCGAAATGTCTCAGGCGATTGCCGAGCTGCAGGAGCTGGCGGCTCAAATAAAGAAGGACGCAGTCAACATCATCGATGTGGTAAAGAACATCGACGAGATGAACTACACGAAGAAAGACGAAGAGCAGTACAAGAAGAAGACGGTCACCCTTGCCAACAGCCTGAAAAACCTTTTCGAGAAAAAAGAGGAGATGAAAAGCCAGGCGGCCGGAGCCGATGAGTTCACGAGAAAACAAATCGAGAAGAAGCTCCTGAACACAGAGAACAAAACAGAAGAAGTGCTGGCGAACCTCGGCCTGCAGAAGAAAGTCATGGAAGAGATTACGCGAAAGGTGGAGAAACGGGTAAAGTTCCTGGATGAAAAGGAGGCCCGGGCCGTCGAGGCAAACCTTCACGAGATGGAACTGGTCGAAAGAGAGCTGAAGGTCGTAAAGAACCGGCTGATCAAGGCCAATCTGAGACTCGTCATCAATATCGCCAAGAAGTACCTGAACAGAGGACTTTCCTTCCTTGACCTTATACAGGAAGGAAACATGGGTCTCATGAAGGCTGCGGAAAAATACGATTATCAGAAAGGGTATAAATTCTCCACGTATTCGACCTGGTGGATCAGGCAAGCGATCACGAGGGCCATTGCGGACTACGCGAGGACGATCAGGGTGCCGGTACACGTCCTCGAAACGATGAACAAGATAACGAAGGTGACCATTTCCCTTTTTCAGGAGCTGGGAAGAGAGCCTACCCTCGAAGAGATATCGGTTAAGGCGGCCTTGCCTCTCGAAAAGATAAGAAAGATCATGAAGGTCTCGAACGAGCCCATATCGATAGAGACTCCCATCGGCGACGATGATTCGAAGCTTGGCGATTTCATCGCCGATCCCAAATCACCTTCCCCCTTTGAAGAGCTGGTGAACATTTCGTGCAAAGAGGAGATAGACAAGGTGCTCTCCACTCTGACGCCGAGAGAAGAGAAGGTAATACGCATGAGACTCGGTATAGGCGAAAAAACGGATTATACCCTTGAGGAGGTAGGTGACGTCTTCGGTCTCACCAGGGAAAGGATACGGCAGATTGAGGCAAAAGCACTGCGAAAGCTCAAACACCCTTCCAGGCGAAAAAGGCTCGAGAGCTTTCTCGAATAATTGACAGACAGGAAAAGAATCTGCTCACCGCCCCTGATAGGGCGTTTAGCACTGGTGCCGATCTGTCGTCGCTCCCCGCGCTTTAGGTCTTTCCGTTCACTCGGTGAGGTAGTCCTGAAGGCTCCTATAACTGTGGAAATCGGTATCGACCAATGATGCCCCGATGTTTAGCTGACCGTTGGGACGGATATACCGGGGTGCGCACTGCATGGTGAGCGGCTTTTCACTCTGAGGCAGGGTGAACACGACGGATATCTTGGAATCCTCCCGCATCTCTTGTTGAAAGTTGTTGGGGACCGAGATATGGAGACCTCCGAGTGAAATGTCGTTTACCATCCCGGCATGCACGACCCCGTCAAGGTCGGTCACCAGGGCGGGGGCGGAGATCTTTTTCCGTGGATAGCGCCGCTTCTCTTCGCTTATCTCTTTCGGCTCCCTCCGCTCTACGTAATCGTAGAGGATATTCTCGATGACGGAAGAAAGCGACCTCCTCTCCGTTTCCGAGACTTTTTCCAACGCCTTGCGTAAATCCTCGCTTGTACGGAAGCATATCACCGTATCCCGCATGCCATCCCCCCTTTGCTGATGGAATGAACTCCTATTCCTTATACCACAAGATAAAAATAAATACCACAATATTGTATTACTTTGTTGGGAAAAATAAAACGATTGAAGATATTTTTTTTCGCCCTCTTTTTGCTTTCTCATCCGCGACACGGGCTCCTTGACTTTGGGCGGGACCGCACTATATTATGAGAAACGATCGCCAATAACCATCCCCGGAGGCGGCACCTATGGAAGGAGAGCACGAACATACCCATCTTCACGGCCACGAGCATACACATGTGCACAGCCATGAACATACGCACGCCGATGTAACGCATGCTCACGAGCATACGCATCTCCACTCTCACGAACATGCTCACGAGCACAAGCATGCTCACACGCACGAAGGCCAGGGGGCGGTGCACGCTCATGCCCATACCGGCGAGCACGGTCCTCACGACCACGACCATCTCGCTCATCAGAGGGAGATGCACGAGCACGTCCATCAACGGCAGGTCTGAAACGAGTGGATGCGCCGGTTGCAGCAAGGAAATCGAACGGTGCGGATGTGAGCTGTCAACAGGTCTTGAAGTAGTGTTTCATGTCCGCGGCCACCTGCTCGGGCATGACGACGCTTACCGGTTCTGCGAGAAGCATTTGGTGGAAGCTCATATCGGAGGCGAAATCTCTCATGTTGAGGAAGGTCCGCGCGGCTATTCTAAAATGGCATGAGAAGGAGTTCCGGCCGGCCGGGCCGAAGAACAGCGAGGCATTGAAGCTGTAAATGGCGTTCTCCCTGTAGTAGGCAAACACCCTCTGCAAACCGTCGCTCAACCCGGCAACCTGTTCAGCGCCGAAGTCGTCGACCGCAAAGAGTTCGGAAAGGGGGAGCTTCTGTGGCTTAATCACCGTCAACCTCCCTTTTCCCCTCTTTTCCGCCCGCGCCCTCCCATTTCTCCTTATTCTCGTAGCCCCGGGGCGTGATCATCAGGTTGTTCCAGACAATCGTCTTCGAGTTGCCGATGATCACCGTCGTCTGCATATCGATCTCATCGAACGGCATATGGGCAAGGTCGGTCACCATTACCGACTCATGCTCCCGCATCGCCGCCCTGACGACCCCCACGGGCGTCGCCGGGACCCTGTATCTCAGGATGATCTGCTGCGCCTTCCGGATATGGTCGCAGCGTGTCCTGGACTTCGGGTTGTAGAGGACGATCACGAAATCAGCGCGGGCCGCGGCGTCGAGGCGTTCTTCAATTGCCCTCCAGGGCGTCAACCGGTCGGAAAGGCTTATCGAGGCAAAATCGTGCATCAAAGGCGCACCGAGCCGTGCGGCACAGGCGCTGAGGGCTGATATGCCGGGAATGACCTCGACCGTGCACATGGCGTGCGGTCCACTGCTTTTCCTCAGGAGCTCAAGCACCGGTCCCGCCATGGCGTAGATGCCCGGGTCCCCGCCGCTGACCACGGAAATTGTCCTGCCCTGGGCGGACAGGTCGATGGCTCTTTGGCAGCGGTCGATCTCGCGGGTCATCCCCGTTGTCACGCACTCCTTGCCCGCGATCAGTCCCCCCAGGAGGTCCAGATAGGGGCCGTAACCGACAATAACGTCCGATTCCCGGATAGCGGCCAACGCGGCCGGCGTCAGATAGTCGACATTCCCCGGTCCGGTACCGACAATGTAGATAGTGCCTTTCCCCGGCTTCTTCCTTTCGTCTGTTTCTTGTGCGAACCGGTGCGCCCCTTCGGCAATGGCGACTGTCACATTGCCCATCCGCTGCTTTTGGACGACGAGGCCACCGCTCCCGGCGCCCAGAATTGCCGCGGGTTCTGCCACGCCTTGTGCGCCCGTGGCCCTCCATGCCGCGGGAGAAGGCGTCACCCCGGGGACCCGGTTCAATTGATGAGCGGGGAAGGTGATGAGGGGCAATCCGGTTCTTTTAACAAATCCACCGAGCCCCGGCTCGCTCCCTTTTTTGTCGATGGTCGCGACGGCACGGAGAGAGAGGAAGGAGAGCTTGTGGGCAGCGAGGGTCTTTCTCACGGCGTCCTCGATTTCATCGGCCGATGCGCCCCTGTTGCATCCTATGCCTGCAACCAGGTTTTTCGGCCGCAGGACAAGGGCATCCCGTCGCAAATCCTGCGCCTGCCCCTCCTTGTTCGTGACGACAACGTCCGCAGAGGCAGGATCTTCAGCGGGAAGAAAGGCCGCAGGCGCATCCAGGGGGACGTCCGAGAAGAGCCGAAGCGTCTTTTGATCCACCAGTTTCGCCGCGGTCTTTGGAAGGCGCTTCCAGTCCTCGATGGCGAGTTCCGCACCCTTAGCCCAAAGGTCGAGGCTGGGAAGCCCGCTCACATCGGTTGCGGTGGTGATGACGGCGCTGCCGCCAAGGATGCGCGCGATCTCTCCCGCAAGCACGTTTGCCCCGCCTACGTGGCCGCTAAGCAGGCTGACCACATGAGTACCCAACTCGTCCAGAACGACGACCGCCGGGTCGACCCGTTTATCCGCAAGGAGCGGGGCGATCGCCCGCACGACGATGCCTGCCGCCATAATGAAAACGAGCCTCCCGCCTTTTCCCCAGCTCTGCCTGACCGCGCCCGTTGAAAAGCGCTTCCTCGCGGCGTCCGGGTAGTATGGTCCGAGGGTCTCTGCCAGCCTGCGTCCCCCTTCGGTGACATAAAAGAAGACGACCCTATTTCCGGTAGCCATGGGTGAACGCCTTATGGTAGAGCCTCGATGCTTTCCCGAGGTTTTCGCGCGATGCCCTGAGCGATTCACCCACGTAGATGAGGGCCGTCTTCTCCACCCCGGCCTCTCTTGCAAGGGCCGCGATCTCTTTCAGGCTGCCCCTCACCACCTTTTGTTCAGGCCACGACGCCTTCTCGATCACCACGGCAGGGGTCCGCCCGGGATAGCCCTTGAGCAGCTCCTCCACGACCTTTTCGATCATCCCGGCGCTCAAGAATATGACCATGGAAGCCTTGTGCCGGGCAAGGCCGGCGAGCCCCTCTTTTTCCGGCACCGGGGTGCGCCCGCCAAGTCTCGTGAAGATTACGGTCTGGCTTATCTCAGGGACGGTGAGCTCCTGTCCCAGGAAGGCCGCGCCCGCCATTGCAGAGGAAACGCCGGGGATCACCTCATAGGTGATCTTGAGGTCCCGGAGCCGCTCTATCTGCTCCGATATGGCGCTGTAAAAGGCGGTATCTCCCGTGTGGAGCCGTGCGACGAGCAACCCCTTTTCCGCCGCCCCTTTCATGATCCCGATGATATCGTCCAGCGTCATATGGGCCGAATCGTAGATCGCGGCCTTCAGACCCTCCAGGAGGGCCTGGTTTACGAGACTTCCCGCGTAGACGATGATATCGGCCGCCTCCAGGACCTTACGGCCCTTCACGGTGATCAGCTCGGGGTCGCCCGGTCCCGCTCCGACAAAGTAGACGGTCACCCTCTCTTCTGCCAATCGTATGCTCCTTTCGTTTTTTTTACGATCACCAGTGAAAAATAGTCGAGGTCCCGCATCTTCAAGCCGGCGAGGTCCGTGGAGACGAACTCATCGGCCATGCCCACGCGCGACACGCAGACAGCCCGCTCCAGAAGACCGAAATCGGCTAGCGTCGCGACGACCCGGTCGAAGACTTTGTAGACCTTCATCAGCACCACCGTGTCGAATTGCTCGAGCACGACGCCCAGGCTATCCAGGCAGGCTGCGGGTAAAATGGCGATCCGCTCTTCCCCGAGGCCGAGGGATATCCGCGCCCGTGACGCGGAGGCGTTGATCGATGAGACGCCGGGGATGATCTCTATGCGCAGTCCGGGGCTCGCCTCGAGGAGCCTCTCATAGAGGTAAAAGAAGGTGCTGTAGACGGCAGGGTCGCCGATAGTGATAAAGGCCATATCGACCCCCCTTTCCAGCCTGCCGAGCATGGCGGCGACGGTCTCATCCCATCGCGCGTTAAGCTCCCGCCCATTGGCGGCCTTGTCGGCTTTTTTCATGGGGAAAAAGGCCTCCACGACCTCTTTGCCTTCAATGCTGACTGCCTTGCGCACAATCGAGAGGGCGAGGCTCGGGCCTTCTTCTTTTCCCTTCGGCACGCAAATGGCGCCCACCTGTCCGAGTATCCGTGCCGCCTTGAGGGTCAAGAGCTCGGGATCACCCGGTCCTATACCGATCACATAGAGGGTCCCGGCCATCTATCTTTTCTCTCCCGTTATCACAAATACCGGGTTCTGGGCGGCCAGATGCCGCTTTTCGCCCACCGGTTTTGCCCGCGCCACGGAGACTTCCGATATCCTCAATGCGTAACCTGCCTTTTCAAGCTCCCTGCAGGCATCATGCAATGTCTCCAGCGTTGCCGCATTGATGACGACGATCCCGCCTTCCATCCTGCGCTGCACGGTGTCGATGATCTCGCGGAGTTTGCCGCCGCCCCCACCGATAAAAACCCGATCGGGGCAGGGGAGGGACGCGAGCGCCCGTGGCGCCTCACCGCCCACTACGGTAAGTGTCAGGAGGCCGAAAAGCGCGCGGTTCCGGCTGATGAGTCCGCGCTGTCCCTCATCCCTTTCGACGGCAAAGACCTGAAGCCCCGGACAGAGGCGTGCCGCCTCTATCGACACTGCGCCCGAGCCGGCCCCTATATCCCACAACACGCCTTTCTCGGGCAGCCTGAGGCTATGGAGCGTGACGGCCCTCACCTCATCCTTGGTAATGAGCCCGCCTGAGTGGGCCATCTCCTCTTCCCGGAGCCCGAACCTCGGATGCGTCGCTTCCACGTCGACCCGGGGTGGGTCCGCCGTGTCCCTGATGATCACCACATTCGGATCACTGAAGGACATGGCGGCAATTTCATCCGGACTCCCTTCGGTAATCCCCTCATCGTCATAGCCCAGTCTTTCGCAGACGGAGAGGAGAAGAGAGGGCCGGGACGCGCAGCCGTCTCTCACGGCCGCGGCAATGGCGGCCGGGTTATGCGCCCTGTCCGTGAGCACGGCTATGGTGTGATGGGCTGCCAGAAGTCCGGGCAGGTCCGGTAGCTCATACCGTAATTTCCGCCGTCTGCCCGCATCCGAGCTCCCGTGCAGGCTGATCAGCAGGGCGTCGTCCCACGGCTCTTTGATGCGGGAGAACGCAAGCTGGACGCTGGAGACGTCGGGGATGATCTCAACGCTATCCCCGCCGAACTCCAGCACCGCCCGCCTGCCTATGCCGAAGAAAAGCGGGTCTCCCGACGCGAGGAGGACGATTCGCTCTTTTCCCCTGGCGAAGCTTTCGCGAATGAAATCGATAGTCTCGTCGGGCGTAGCGATCTGTCTCATTCGCCCTTGCGCCTCCGGCCACTCGGCGTAGCCGGCAAAGAGCGCGCAGAGGCGCCGGGGGCCGACTATAACCTGGGCCGACACGGCGGCCTGCCGGGCCCTTGTGTCGAGCGGTCTAGCCCCGATGCCTATAATTGTCAGCTTAGCCATGCTGCGCCATGACCTCTTTTTCGTAGGAAACGAGATAGACAGAGACCGGGACCCCCCGGGTAATCGATTCGGCGAAGTCCTTTGCCGCAGCGCAGACATGGGAAAAGACCGGCCGCCGGGCGCTGCCCGATGCCGCCGCGATCAGCTCGAACATCTCCCGCGCTGTAGTGAACTCCCTGCCTTTGAGTTCAGGAAAACCCAGGTCCCCGAGGAACGCCGCCGCCCTTGCCACATCGATCACCCCGTGCCTCACATGGGTCTGGGGTGTCGCCATGGCAATTTTCAGCATCTTTGCCCACTGCGCGCAGAGGTGAACCCTGTCGAACCCGTGCTTCTTTGTCTCAAGAAGTGCGTATTCCACGTAATCACCCATCATGACGTACGCCTCTTCGGGAAAGGCGTATCGCGCCATGTGGGCCCGCTCGGAGCTCCTGCCCGCCGAGAGCACGATCTCTTTCCTCCCCATGGCGCGAGCCACGCTCATCGATGCAGCGATCGTCGCCGTCCATGCCTCGCTCGAAAGCGGTCTCACTATACCGGACGTGCCAAGGATCGAGATGCCCCCCACAATGCCGAGGCGCGAGTTCAAGGTCTTTCCGGCAAGTGATGTGCCCCGGGGGACTGAGATTGTCACCTCGATCCCCGCAGGCGGGTTATGGAAAGGGACCGGTACGCTGGTGAGCGCTTCCATTACCGCCTCACGCACCATCGCCCTTGGGCCCGGATTTATTGCCGCCTCGCCGATAGCCAGGGGCAGCCCGGGGCGGGTAACGACACCGACGCCCTCACCGCCCTTAATCACGACGCGGGACAGCTCTTCTTCCCCGGGGGCAGCACCCCCCCTCGCCGTATCCCTGAAAATAACCCTTGCGATGATCTCGACCCCGTGCGTCACGTCGGGGTCGTCTCCCGCATCCTTGATGACCGACGCACATGCCGCGCCTCCTGCTTCCTCATGCCATGCCCTTTCGATCGTGAACGCATGCCTTGAGCCGTCGGGAAACGGGACCTCCACCGCCCCGCCCCTGTCCTCTCTTGCCGGTCCTCGCGCCGCCGTGGCCGCGGAGGTGCGGGCTGCCCCGGAAAGCAAGAGCAGGGTTGCCCCCTTGGCGGCTGCCGCGGCGCAGGCGCCGCTTGTATAGCCGGACCGCAGATGTCTACTTTTCGATCCCACGGCGGGCGTGTACCCCTTTTTCATAATAGTGCTTGATCTCGCGCATTTCAGTCACGAGGTCGGCCTCCTCCATCACCGCGTCGTGGGCGTTCCTCCCGGTGAGCACCAGCTCGACGGCTGCGGGCTTCCCCCTTATCAACCCAAGGACCTCTTCCACGCTGATGAGCCCCAGACTGACCGCCACGTTTACCTCGTCGAGAATAACGACATCATAGGAGCCGGAGCGGACCGCATCGCCGACTTCCCGCATACCCTCCCGGGCCCCGGCGATGTCCTTCCCAGTGGGAGTATGCCTGATCAGACCCCGCCCGTACTGCCGACACGTGATCATCTCCCCGAATCGTTCGAGCATCAGGTGCTCGCTGCACCGCTGCCCCTTGATGAACTGGGCGATGAACACTTTCAGCCCGGCCCCCGCCGCCCTGAGGGCAAGCCCGAGGGCAGCCGTTGTCTTCCCTTTGCCGTTGCCCGTGTACACCTGCACATAACCTTTACGCATGGGACCCCTCCAGAAGGCGTAAGATCTCTCTTCTCGCTTCTCCTATGGTCAGCGGGACCTTTTCAAAAGGGAGACGGTCCTCGTGCTTGAGCCTGTAGATCAGCTCGGCGATCTGCGGCAGTCGCAGCCGCACATGCTCCATATCCTGGGGGGCTGTAAAAACCTCCTCAGGCGGACCGCTCCTGACTACCCGACCCTTGCTCAGGATATGGAGGTTATCGAGGAACAAGGGCACCAGGTCAACGCTGTGCGTCGCCATGACGATGGTGACCCGCCCCTCCCTGTTCAGCTTCACGAGGAGGCCCATCATCTTATACTCCCCCATGGGGTCGAGCCCGGCGGTAGGCTCGTCGAGCAGCAGGATCTCATGGCCCATGGCGAGAAGCCCGGCAATGCAGACGCGCTTCTTCTGCCCGAAGCTGAGCGTGTGGATGGACTTATCCAGATACTTCTCCATCTCGACGTCGGCGAGGGCCTTCCTTACCCTGGCCGTGACCTCTTCCTTAGAGAACCCCATGTTGAGAGGACCGAAGGCGACATCCTCCGAGACGGTGGGCGCGAAGAGCTGGTCGTCGGGGTTTTGGAAGACGAGGCCGACCTTGCGGTAGATCTCCCGGGGCGACAGCTTCCTGATATCGGTTCCATCGAGCATGACCCTGCCTTGGGACGGCTTCAGCAGCCCGTCGATGAGTTTGAGAAGCGTTGTTTTCCCCGAGCCGTTGGAGCCAAGGAGGCCCACAAAGTCCCCGCTTTTCACGTCGAGCCTGATATCGTGCATGGCGGCCGTGCCGTCCGGGTAGACAAAAGAATCGATGGCGACGCGGAGTCTGGCTACATCCTCCATAGCACCCCCATGAGGAACAGGAAGAGCGCCGACAGCGCCAGATGACCGCCTTTCAAGCGCCTCCGGCCGGTGGAAGGCAGAGACCCGTCATAGCCCCGCTGGATCATGGCTACGGCGCACGTGCGGCTGTTCTCAAAAGCCTTCAGCGCAAGGGCGCCTGCGAGCACGCCGAACGAGGTCACTCCCCGCCTGACGCTCGAATAGCCCAGGCGGTTCTTTTGCGCGCAATAAATGACGGTCGCGTCATCGAGGAGCAGAAAGATGCAACGGTACGCAAAGGTCGATATCTCTATGAAACCCTTCGGGACCCGAAGCCAGGCAAGGGCGTCGAGGAACTCGGTGAAGGGGGTTGCAAAGCCGAGCACGGCGATCACGGAGACCGCGCTGATTATCCGCGCGCCCAGGAAAAGACCGTCGATGAGCCCGTCTCTGTGGGCCGTGATTCCCATCCCCAGGACGTGCCATGTCCCGATGACCTCTTTTCCCGAGAAGAGGACCTTCAGCGCTATCAGGACAACGACAATGAACGCGGGTTCAGAAAACCGCACGAGGAGCCTCTTGAGCGGTATACGCAGAGACGCGCAGGCCGCAAGGCAGAGCAGGGCGACGAGCAGAGGAAAGGGGAAGCCCCGGCACGTCAGCACCATGGAAAGAACGGCCGCGGCGCAGAGGAGCTTGATCCTTGCGTCGATTGCCGTGAGGGGGTGGCTCCTTTTTTCTTCCCAAAAAAACGTATGCATGTGCTAGTGCCCCCGTTGTTCCGTCAGTTTCCTCCAGTAGTACCCGGCGACAAAGCCGCCGCAAGCGCCCGCCGCAAGAAAGACAAAGAGAAGCAGGTCTCCCTGGCCCGTATCGATGAGGGGAGGCCGTGCCTCCCTGTGGTGAACTCTAGCGATCTTTTCCACAACCGCTTCATCGACTCCCTGCCATTTACCCTCCCCATGGCTTTCGGCCGCGGCAGCGTAGAGAGCGGGCAGAATAAGCACCGACGCAATGATGCACAGGCAGATCGCCGCTATTGTCAGGCCTGCGTTTGTGCCCCTGCCGCTCAAGGCGCAACCTCCCCGGTTTTAAGCACCTTCATCTTCACGAGGAGATCGGGCCGCTTTTTCTGAAGGAGCATTACCATGCCGGCGGTCATCGCCCCTTCGAGAAAGCCGATAGGCAGTTGGGTGGGGACGAAGGCCATTGATATTTTTATAAGGAGCGGCATCAGGGGCTCGCTCCCCTTCAAGGCGGACGCCAGGATGAACGACGTCGCAAGGTAGGTGAGCCAGTCTGCCGCGACACCCGCTGCGAAGCAGGCAACCGGCAGGCCCGCCCCGCAGGCCCGCATGAGCCTGAACATGAGGAACCCCGAGAACGACCCGACGATGCCCATTGACACGATGTTTGCGCCCAGCGTGCTCAGGCCCCCGTGGGCAAGAAAGAGCGCCTGTATCAGCAAAGCGACCGCAGCGACCAGAACACTTATCGCGGGGCCGAGGAGTATGGCGGAGATGGCCGTGCCGCAAGGGTGGCTACAGGTCCCGACGGTCGGGACCGGCAAGGGGATGCAGGAAATGATGAAAACCACCGCCGCCATAAAGCCGACAAGGGGCTTGAAGGAGAGGTCGTCTTTTGAGGCAGCCGCGAGACGGCGAAGTCCCACCGCGAGAAAGGGGGCCGCGACGCAAAACCAGAAAAGGGCCCATGGAAAAGGGAGTATCCCTTCCGAGATATGCATGGCCCGGGCGGGTTGAGCGCAAGCCATGAGGAGGGCGCAGCCGCTTCCGAGACCTCGCAGGTATGTCGTGCGGCTGGGTTGGGCCTTCATACCAAGTCGCCTTCTTCGTCCCATCTTTGTTGGCGCATCAAAGCTCTCCTTGACGTACAAACGCGTACGCCTGCGTCGGCGCATCAAAGCCGCCTCGATGTGCCTTCGAATGCAACTCGTTATCATGCATCCTCCGCTGCCATCGTGAGCAAGGCATTGACGATGGCGACGGCAACAGGCGTCCCGCCTTTTCTGCTCAGGTTCGTGATAAAGGGAAACTTCTGGCTGGAGAGCAGAACCTTCGACTCAAGGGCGTTGACAAATCCGACCGGCACACCGACGACGAGGGGCGGGCAGGCAGGTTGCTCCGCCTTGAAGGTTTCGATGACCTTCAGGAGCGCGGTGGGCGCGTTGCCGATAGCGATGATACCGATAGTATGCTCGCCTTTGAGGGCCCGCTCTATCCCCATCTCCGCCCTGGTTTTCCCTTGCGGCGCATCTCCTTCCGCAGGACCGGCCGATATGCCGCACGAGACGGACGCGCCCCATCGGGCAAGGAGCCGCTTATTGATCCCCGTTCTGACCATCTCCACATCGGTGAGGATGTCCTTCCCGGCCCTGATCGCACTGATGCCCGTCCTCACGGCGTCGGGGTGAAAAACGAGGCCCGATGCGTACTCGAAATCGGCCGTGGCGTGGATGACCCTCCTGACGATGGGCTGCCGCTCTGCCGGCAGCATGCTGAGGTCTGCTTCCTGTGAGATGATCTCGAAGCTTCGTCTTTCTATGTCCTCCGGGGCAGAGGCGCCGGCGGACCTGATCCTTTCCACAATGATGCGGGCGAGACCTTCGTGGATGCCGAGAGATTGGGTATAGACGAACTCGACACCGGGGTGCTTTTTCTTCCCCTCCGCGATCTTTGCAGGGATGTCCCTTGTCACGTGCACGCCCCCATAGAGGAAGAAGGGGTGGACGATGACCCTCCGGCTACCTTCGGCGACGCAGGCATCTATGGCGGCGCCGATATCGGGCTGGGCGAACTGGAGGTAGGCTACCTTCACGCAGTGGTCGGCACAGCCCGGGTGGAGCATCCGATGGAGGAGTCCGCCGATAATCTCCACGTTGTTTGCGTCTTTTTTTGGGCTGCCGTGTCCTACAAGGATGATCCTTTCCATCGGTTCTTCAGGTCCTTCCTTTTCTTATGAAATCGATGAAGCTCCGGCTAACCGTGCGGTTACTGCCGAAATGGACGTGAATATAGCTTCCCAGCGTATTCTTATAACAATACCCTTCGGCTGCTTGTTCTTTACCCGATCCGTCCGTCACCGCGTAGACCTTTCTACCCGGCCGGCCGCATCTCCCTTCGATGATATCGGAGTAGCGAAACTCATGGCCCCTCACCTTCTGCCCGGCCGGGCCGAGCATGCAGTCTTCTCTCAGCAGCACCTCCCGGTACCCGAGGTGCGCCCTCTCCCTCCCCATGGCTATCTCAAAAGGGAAAACGCCCGCCATCTCGAAGACGTGGTTGTCGAATGCGCGTATGCTCCGGGAAAGGTACATCAATCCCCCGCACTCGGCGTAAAGCGGCCCGCCGGAAGCCGCCCATTCCCGGATCGCCCTCCCCATGGAAGCGTTCTGCGAAAGCGCACCCGCGTAGAGCTCGGGGTACCCGCCGCCGATATAGACCGCGTCGATGCCGGTGGGCAGGCTGCCGTCCGCGAGGGGGCTGAAGAAGAGTATCTCGGCCCCTGCCTCCCGCATAAGGTCGATGTTGTCCTGATAGGTGAAGCAGAAGGCCCTGTCCGACGCGACGGCCACCCGGCACGGCGCGAGAACGTGCTCCCCTCCCGGCGTCTCCCCGGCCGGTAAGGGGAAATGCGGGCCGGTGGAAGTGGACAGGGCCACGAGGCCGTCGACATCGACGCATGCGATGACCGCCTCGGTGAGCCTGTCGAGGGCCGCAGGCGAGACCGGCTCCTCTTCCGCGACCATCAGCCCAAGATGCCTGTGGGGGATTTCGAAGCCCATGTCCCTCGGCACGTAACCAAGGAGATTAACCTCTTCGACCCCATGGGTCAGCCGCTCGTAGTGGCGGCTGGAGCCGACACGGTTGAAAATAACTCCCTTCAGCTCTATGGGGCAACCGGGCAGCTCCGATCCCCATTGCCTGAACCCCTTGATGAGCGCACCCGCGCTCTCAGCCATGCCGTAGGCGTCGACAACGAGGATCACCGGGATGCCGAGGACGCGGCTGAGACGGGCCGTGCTCAGTGGACCGTCATAAAGTCCCATGACCCCTTCCACAACCGCGATGTCCGCCTTTGATCCATGCCGGTGAAAGCACTCCCTCACGTAGGCGTCCCCGCACATCCAGAGGTCGAGGTTGCGCGATGTCAAGCCTGCCGCGATACGGTGGAGGCCCGAGTCGATAAAGTCCGGACCCGCCTTGAACGGCTGAACCACGAAGCCCTTTTTTCGCAGGGCCGAGAGCAGACCGAGGGTCACGGTGGTCTTGCCGCAGCCTGAGTGGGTGCCCGCTATCACGAACCCGCGCATATGTCCGCCATCTCCTTCAGGAGCCGTTCGTTTTCCGCGCGCGACCTGACAGCCACGCGGATGTACGTCCGGTCGAGCCCGGCGAAGCTCGCACAATTCCTCACCAGGATGCCCTTCCCCTCGAGGGCGGCCACCGTCTTCGCGGCCCCGTGCTCCACCTTGAGCAGATAATAGTTGGCCGCCGACGGGATGAAGGCGATGCCCATTTTTTTGAATCCCGCTTCCACAAACGATTTTTCCCGCTCCATCGTCTCCCGCGAGGCCTTCTGATAGGCGGTATCTTCAAGGACCGCGACCCCTGCGACCTGGGCAAGGGAATTGACCGTCCACGGCTCCTTGCAGGCCCTTATCTTTTCCGCGACCGAGGGATAAAACACGCCGTATCCTATCCTGATGCCGGAAAGGGCATAAAATTTCGTCAAAGACCTGAGCACGATCAGGTAGGGGTTCCGGGCGACCTCCGCGACCACGGAGGCGGCAGGGCAGAAATCGATGAAGGCTTCGTCGACAACGAGGTAGCACGAAAGACTTCCGGCCGCGTCGGCTATGCTGAGCACCTCTTTTTTGGAGATGAGCCGTCCCGTCGGATTGTTGGGGTTGCAGAGAAAGGCCATGCGGCACGGCTCATGCCCCTTGGGGGCGCCCGGCCCGGACGCGGGGCTGCTGCCCGGCCTTCCCGACATCGCCTCGACAAAGAGTTCCGGATCCACGTCGAAGGCGTCCTCGTGTCTCAGCCGGTAGCCCACCACTTCCGGTGCGCCGCTGCTTCCGCATGCCCTTTCGTATTCCCCGAAGGTCGGCGACGGGATAAGGACCCTTGCCGGCCGCAATGCACGGGGGATAAGGTATATCAGCTCGGTGCTGCCGTTTCCGCAGATGATTGTCTCGCCGCCGGTCCCGAGCTGCCGCCCGATATGAGCGGCAAGCCCTTCCGCATAGGGCTCGGGGTAGTGGCGGAGGAGGTTGATATGCTCCTTCATGAGCAGGGCCGCCCGTTTCGGTACGCCGAGGGGATTGATCGACGCGCTGAAGTCGAGGATCTGCGATAGGGGGATGCCGGTCCTCCGCGACGCTGCATAAATATTTCCGCCGTGATCACTCATATGACCTTCCGGAAGACAATTACCGGGACACCCGCAAGCGGGTACCCGGTCGCCCCCTCCGGCGGCAAAGCCGCCGAAGCCACCCCCTCATAAAAAGGAAGAGACGCAAATGGGTGTTTTATGTTCACCTCTAGGCTTTTCATAAGACCCTTGACAATACCCCGACGCACAGAAGTGCCAGCACGACCGTAAGGGATGCCGCGCATGCCGCGAGGGCGACTGCGCAATCGGCCGATCGCAGATAGTCCGCGGCCACGCCGTCGCCGATAAAAGGCTTTTCCACCATAACGCCGCCATAGGTCGAAGGGCCTCCGAGCCTCACCCCGAGGGCGCCTGCCATAGCGCTTTCCGGGATGCCGCTGTTCGGGCTCGTGTGGTTTTTGCCGTCCCGGCGCATGATGGCGAAGGATCTGCGGGCAGCGTGGAAGGCGTCATACCAAGTCGCCTTCTTCGCCCCATCTTTGTTGGCACCTCGTCGCCCTCCTCGACGTACAACGGAGTACGCCTGCGGCGGCTCCTCGCCGCCGCCTTGATGGGCCTTTGAATGCAACTCGGTATGAGAAGCGCCGCCTGCAAATGCACAGAAGAAGGCAGCAGGGGCAAGGATGAGCCCGGTTATCCGGGCGGGGATATAGTTCGCCGCGTCGTCGAGCCGCGCTGCGGCCCAGCCGAACCTGATATACCGCGGGTTCTTGTAGCCGACCATGGAATCGAGCGTGTTGACCGCCTTGTACGCGATGGCAAGGGGCAGCCCTCCCACGACAAGGTAGAGCAGGGGCGCAACGAACCCGTCAGAGAGGTTCTCGGCCAGGGTCTCTATGGTTGCGCGCAGGATTGCCTCTTCCCCGAGGTTGTCCGTATCGCGGCCCACGATCATGGCGAGCCTTTGCCTCGATACGCTAAGGCTCTTCTCCCTGACTGCGCCGATGACGTGCCGGGCTGAGCTGATAAGCCCGCGCAGGGCAAGGGTCGTCGACACCAGGTAGATAAAGACCAGGGCGCCGATAACGGAGAGGGGGGGGCCGGAAAACGACAGAAGGAGACGGCCGGCGACAAAGGCAATGAAGGTCGCAGGCAGCACGACGGCGCAGACGAGGAGCACGCCTGCCGCCTTCTCATGCTCGTCGTCGAACCAGCCGCGGAGGAGCCTCTCCATCGCTTCTATGGACTTCCCGATGATCCTCACCGGGTGGGGCAGCCACCGTGGGTCGCCTATGGCGAGGTCGAGGAAAAATGCCGATACGAGGTTAACAGGCGCTATCACAGACCGAGAATCCTCCTGATAAAGCCGATGTCGACGTGCAGCCGCAGCAGGTCGGCCAGCCTGTCGAGGGCCCTCTCCTTCATCTCCGTGTAAGAGACCGAGCCCGGGAGGGGGGCCAGGCCTTTCTTCTCTCTGAGCCGGTTCAGGACACCCCTTCTGAATGCGTCGTTTTCAAAGATGCCGTGGATATACGTACCCCAGCAATGGTCCCGCGCCGACCCGTCCGGTAGGGAGACGGACGGCAACGCCTGCCCGGAGAGTCTCCTTATCTCAAAGAGACCGATATCGCCTCTGCTTTCTCCCATGTGGATCTCATAACCCTTCAGCTCTCCGCCGTCAACGCCCGGAAGGAAGGCTGCCGGTCTCTGCACGATCTTTGCCTCCACCTGGCACGTGGTCTTCGTCTCTCCGAAGGTAGTCTCTATGTCCAGAAGACCGAGGCCATTGACCTCGCCGACCGTGCTTTCGACAAAATGGGGGTCGTAGATCTTTCTGCCCGCCATCTGGTAGCCGCCGCAGATAGCCACGATCCGGGCGCCTCTGTCACGGGCCGTCCGGATGCTCCTGTCAAGCCCGGCGTCCTTAAGCAAGAGCAAATCCTTCACGGTGTTCTTCGATCCCGGGATGATTACCATGTCGGCGTTCTCTATATCAGCGGGGCTGACGGAATACTGAAGCTGCACGTCCGGCTCGCAGAGGAAAGGGTCGAAATCGGTGAAGTTGGAGATGTAGCGGAGCCGCACCACGACGATCCTGATCGTGCCGTCTCCCCGGCTCATTGTCCCGTTCCTCAAGGAAAGACTGTCTTCTTCGGGAAGCCCCAGATCGGCCGCGTAGGGAAGGACGCCTATCACCGGCCTGCCCGTGGCTGCTTCTATCATGTCGAGACCCGGCTTGAGTATGTCCAGGTCTCCCCTGAACTTGTTGATGAGGTATCCCTTGATACGCCTCCCGTCCCTGCCGAGGAGCTTCACGGTCCCGTAGAGGGAGGCGAAGACGCCGCCTTTGTCGATGTCCCCGACGAGGAGCACCGGGGCGCCGGCGAGCTTTGCCGCTGACATGTTGACGATATCGACGTCCATGAGATTGATTTCAGCCGGGCTGCCCGCCCCCTCCATGAAGATCAGGTCGAAGGTCTTCGAAAGGCGGTGATACGACTCTTTTACCGCCTCCCAGGCCCTTTCCCTGAAGCCGTAATACTCCCGCGCCGACATGACCCGGTGCGGGCGGCCCTGGATGATCACCTGCGACCCCATTTCCCCGGACGCCTTGAGCAGCACGGGGTTCATATCGACGGTGGGGTCGATGCCCGCGGCTTGCGCCTGAAGCACCTGCGCGCGCCCGATCTCCCCCCCGTCAGCGGTGACGTAGGAGTTGAGGGCCATATTCTGCGCCTTGAAAGGAGCGACCCTCACGCCCTCATCGTGGAATATCCTGCACAGCCCCGCAACGACGAGACTCTTCCCCACGCCGGAGCCGGTACCCTGTACCATCAGTGCTTTAGCCACGTTGTCTCCCGGTCTCCTAAAGCCTATCTAAGGGACCCCGATCTCTCCTGAGACCCCTGCCTCGCTGAATGTCGCCATTTCCCGGTATATCTTCAGACCGCCTTCGATAAGCAGCATGGCCAGCGCAGCGCCGGTGCCTTCGCCGAGCCTCATGTCGAGGTCGAGGATGGGCGTGAGCCCCATCCGGTCGAGCATTACTTTGTGGCCTATCTCAACGGACTTGTGGGCCGCGAACATGTACTCTTTCGTAGTCGGTTCGAGGGCGTACGCGATGAGGGCGCCCGCCGTCGAGATGAGGCCGTCTATCACTACCGGTACCCTGGCTGCCGCCGCACCAAGGATCAGTCCGGCAATCCCCCCTATCTCGGTACCGCCGACTTTCGCCAGCACGTCCAGGGGGTCATCGGGGCGGGGCTTATGAAGGCGTATGCTCTCCTCTATCACCGCGACCTTCCTGGCGAGGGAGGCATCCGTGATGCCGGTGCCCCTGCCGGTCACTTGTGCCACAGGCTTCCCCGTCAGCACGGCGGCAATGGCGCTGGACGGGGTCGTGTTGCCGATGCCCATATCGCCGGTGCCGAAAAGGCGATATCCTTTTTCCGCATAGAGCGACGCAAGCTCAATCCCCACGTTGAGGCACGCTTCGGCCTCATTCCTGGTCATGGCCGGCTCTTTCAGCATATTCCTCGTGCCCGGCATCACCTTGCGTATGACGAGGCCGGGCGTTTCTTCGAAGGTGTAATCGACCCCGATGTCGACGACGAGGACCTCGGCCCCCGCATGGCGGGCAAGCACGTTTATCGCCGCGCCCCCATGCAGAAAATTGAAGACCATTTCCGGCGTCACCTCTTTCGGGTATGCCGACACCCCTTCAGCCACGACGCCGTGGTCCCCGGCGAAGGTGAAGACGATTTTCCTGCCGGGGACGGGCATCATCTCCTCGGTGATGGCGACGAGCCGGCGGGCGAACTCCTCAAGCCTGCCGAGACTTCCCACCGGCTTCGTGAGGTCGTCGAGCCTCTTTTGGGCGTTTTCCATGAACTCCTTTTTTAGCGGCGCGATTTTCTGCATGATCCTTTCTCCGGACTTCCATCCTGCCTGCTGCATGGTATCTCCCTCCATGATTGCGGCTCCTAGTTGTACCTCTTTTCGGCGCTTTCCCTCGACCGGGGCGCCCCTACTTTATTTTCACCGGTATGCCGGCCACCATCAGGTAGACCGCGTCGGCAAGCCCTGCAAGGCGCAGGTTTAGCCTTCCCGCCATGTCCCTGAACTGCCTGGCCATATCATTTTCCGGCACTATCCCCATGCCGACCTCATTCGACACGACGAAAATATGGAGAAGCCGGCCGGGGGTGCGCAGGGAGTCGATAAAGTCGTCCTGCGCCTCTTCCACATCGAGATTGCCGCACAAGAGGTTCGAAAGCCAAAGGGTCAGGCAGTCGATCACCGCAACCGCGTAGGAGCGGGACGCGGCCCTCACGGCGCTGCCCAGATGCAGCGGCTCCTCACAGGTAGCCCAGGCGCTGCCCCGTTCCCTCCTGTGCTTTTCGATCCGGTCCTCCATTTCCGCGTCGAGGGGTTGGGCGGTAGCTATATAAATCCGGCTGCCAACGCCTGCCGCCTCTTGCGCCTTGCCCAGGGCAAAAGCGGTCTTTCCGCTCCTCGATCCGCCAATGACGAATACTACGTTGCTCATCATTCCACGTCACTCAGGTGGTCAAAAAAATCCCCAGGACATAATCGCCTGGGGATTGCACCCTGATTTACTTGGTCCCCGCCTTCCAGCCACGGGAAGGCAACTTTTTTGCGTCTCAGGCAGGTCTTCTGGCTCTCCCGACCCCTTACCGGTCTTCCCGTCCCCTTTCGTCTTAAGGACAGTGACCCTACGCGGCAGAGGCGCTTATTCCGAGGTTTTCGGAATCGGGATCACAGCGGCGGGACCGCTCCCGGATTTCACGGGATTCCCTATTAAGCTTCGCTGCACCTGAACGCGCTTACTTCTTTCTCTTATCTACGTTGTACAACAGACTGGGGCGCTTGTCAATCACGATTTCGAGGCGACACAAAATACTTGACGTGGCTTTCCTCAAAAAAACCACCTACACGACCGTCGTAAAACCTTGTCCCGACTGCTGGCGGGCCAACTGTCCGCACTGGGCAAAGTAGTTCTTCAAAACGTTATTGACTCCGCCGGTTTTGGCTGAGGCCGATCCGGCCCCGTTTGCGCCATTTGCTGCGACCGGATGATTGACAGGGGATGACGTTGTCCCCGGGAGGGAAGCGCCCTTGTTCCCGACGGCCGACGTTTTCTTGCCCCTTTCCAGGGCCGCCTTCAGCTCCGCCTTATCGATCACGCCGCTTTTGTTGGCATCCAGTTTCCTGGACAAGGCCATGCGTAGCTGTGATGCCGTAGTGGAGCTCCCAATGCTTGTGATCCCATCGATCATGATGTGCTCCCCATCAAAGAGATGAAAGGAAGGAAAGCAAAATGCGGGCCACGGACGAGACGTCGCGGCATCGGACGGGATCGGCCGCCTTACGGGCGAAAAACGCTCATCCTACGCCCCTCGCCGCCTGGAGGAAGTGGGAAAATAATTCCTCACGATAAGGAAAAAACCTCCTTCACCACGGCCGCGGCATGGGGAAAACGCGTTGCTCATGGAGGCGGACGCGTTGTGTCTTGCAAGTGCGCGCAGCCGACTTTACATTCATTAGGGAATAACGCGAGAGAAGAAAAGGAGGTCCGTTGAAGATCGCCATGATATGCACTATCGTATCGGCCGTCCTTATGCTGACGACCCTCCCGGTTCACGGGAAAACCGCCGGGCAGGCAGGAGATGGCAGTCCCCTCGAGAAGGCGATCTTCGCGGGCGGGTGTTTCTGGTGCATGGAGCCGGCCTTCGACAAACTGGGAGGCGTGATATCCGTGATGCCGGGCTATGCCGGCGGCCGGAAAAAGAACCCTACCTACGAAGAGGTATCTTCAGGCCGCACGGGGCATGCGGAATCGGTGCAGATTATCTACGATCCTTCAAAAATCAGCTACGCAAGGCTGCTCGATGTGTTTTGGCACAACATAGACCCTACCGTAAAGGACAGGCAGTTCTGCGACGTGGGCAACCAGTACCGTTCCGCCATCTTCACCCATAATGAGGAACAGAGGAAGCTCGCCGAAGAATCGAAGAAAAGACTGGAGGAATCGAAAGGCTTCCCCGGTCCGATCGCTACCGGGATCGTGGCGGCGTCGGAATTCTACCCGGCCGAGGAATACCACCGGAAGTATTACAAGAAGAATCCGGTGCGATATAAATTCTACCGCTGGAATTGCGGCAGGGACGCGCGCCTCAAGGAACTCTGGGGCGAGACCGGCGATGTCCATGAGTAGAAGCGTTGTGGAGAACCTGACCGGGCATAGACCCGCCGCCTCTCCTGCGATGAGACAACTACGCTGATTTTGTGTGCGGGTTTCAGGCTGTCGTGCTTACCGTCGGGGTGCTGCCCGAAGAGGAGCCCTCGATTATGGATAAGAGCGTGTCCGGACTGACGGTGAGCAGATTTATGCTCTGGAGCGCATTCACGAGACTTTCGGTGCTGGTCGAGGTGGAGGAGGAACCGCCAGTTGTGGATGTCTGCTCCGCAGCGGTGATCTCGTTGACGAGGGCAGGATTGGACTGCATTATGGATGCGCTTTCGGCCGACAGGAGAATATTGTACATGGGATCCGTTGAGGCGGACCCCGAACTGCCGGTGAGCGCGCTGTAGAGAGAGCTGCTTGAGCTCGACGAGGAGCCGCTCAGGAGACTGACAATATCGGCGGCCGTGCCGGTGGAGTCTGAACTCGCGCCGGTTGACGAGGCCGAAGCCGACGACTGCAAGCTGCTGAGCAGTGATGATGTAAGGGCGCTGCTGATGCTGCTGATGCTGGACATGGGCTTTCTCCCTCCTCTGTGCACATTATCGGATGGTCCGGGGATTACTTAAGCCTCTATCCATCCTTTTTTGCGGGCCGCCTGCGAACTCTTTTTCCGGAAGCGCGTCACGACAGGCCGGAGGCAAAGGCATTACTGAAGGCACGTTTTTTCTCGAAGATCACGCCCTCTGTTTCGCGCCGGCCCGCGGAAGCACGAGCAGCCTTGCGTCCATTATGCCGTTGGCTGTCTCATGGTTGCTCGCTGATCTGCTTCTTTGCCTCCTGAAGCAACCCTATTGCCTGTTCTGCCTGATCGAGGGTAAGAGAGACACCGGCCGGCGTCCCTACCAGCTCACCGTCATCGGCCGTATGATGAAGCCTGAAATCGATCATTTTGATGCCTTTGACGCTCCGAATGGTTACCAGCAATTTCTGTCTGTTTCTGTCGTTGATCTTTCCTATAAGCATAAAGCTCCTTTTTATTATGAGATCGCGCCGTGAGGCGGGACCCCTGTCCGGTTCTCCCGACCGTACGGAACCCCGGTATACACACGTCCTCGTTCTCGTGGCTCAACGCGGCCTCAAGGACCGCCAGGCTCGCACACACCTTGCGCAGGTTTCAATGGTACATCTTCATCCCGCACGGCTGATCGACTCCTCTTCTTAAGAAACGGGAATGGAAACAAGGCTAGACGTGCTGAATACGATGATACCGCAGAAGCATCGGGATTGATGCGTTTGCCCTGCCAATTCCCGGCGGTCCGCCCGGGCAGGTCCGCGCAAGGAAATAAGGGCCCCCTGAAAAAGGGAGCCCTTATTATCGTTCGGCCTGTGGTCTACCCTACTACGACGTTGACGGCTCTTGGGCCTTTCGGCGTCTTTTCGACGTCGAACGAAACAGCCTGACCCTCGGACAGGGATTTGAATCCACTGCCGCTGATCGATGTATGATGCACAAAAATGTCATCGCCGTCTTCTCTGCTGATAAAGCCGAAACCTTTTGCATCGTTGAACCACTTAACAGTTCCTTTTGCCATACCCGAACACCTCCTTTTTAGCGTTAAGAAGGTTACGAGCAGCAATAAAAAAGCCGCAAAGCTCAGAGTCTTTGCGGC
>Ga0187864_10000611_pt1 | contig 38604 bp, 29 predicted proteins | sample June2016WEW_11_4_FD_132985 | JGI IMG/M metagenome (GOLD analysis project Ga0187864, IMG submission 132985) | Peatland microbial communities from SPRUCE experiment site at the Marcell Experimental Forest, Minnesota, USA - June2016WEW_11_40 | ecosystem: Environmental > Terrestrial > Soil >...
CTGTCAGTACAGGCCGCAGGGGTTCCCCGGGTCGTGAGAGGCCTTGCCCGCGAGCTCGAAAAGGCCGACCAGGCGAATTCCTACTACTTGTACTCACACCGCGAATTTGACTTTCCTTTGGGGAACCCGCGCTGGCACAAGAGAATAGCGTCACGCGGATCTCGCCTTCCGGGCATTGTCTGGTTTTTGACGGAAGGAAGAAGGGCGATTCTTGAAGACAATTTGGACGTCTTTTGGAGCGCGATGTACATTCCGCACCTCGCTATTCCTTCTCGTGTCGCAACCGTTCTCACTGTGCACGACCTCGAGTGGCGCCTTTATCCACAGACGATGAGCCGGAAGACCTACTATGCCCATCGGTTGCTGGTCTGGCCATCGGTTCAAAAAGCGGACAGGATCGTCTCGGATTCGCAGTCGACAGCACGCGATCTCCAACGCGTCTTGCACCTTCCCGAATCGAGGATGGAGGTCATTCATCTAGGGATCGACTCGGCCTACAAACCCCAAGACCACTTAATGGCGGCAGAATATGTCGCCGGCAGGTACGGGGTATCGACAGACTACGCACTCGCGGTAGGAACCGTGCAGCCGCGCAAGAACCTGGCTACTCTGGTTGAAGCGTGGAAGATACTACGCGATCGAGTAAAAGACTGTTTCCAGCTTGTCGTGGCTGGGGCACGAGGCTGGAAGAACACTCAACTGGACGAAACCATCCGCCGCCTAGGCCTTACCGGCGACGAAGTCCGTTTCCTGGGCGTGGTGCCGGAGGAAGACCTGCCCGTGTTATACTCAGGGAGTAGTGTGTTTGTATTTCCTTCGCTTTATGAGGGTTTTGGGCTACCCCTGGTGGAAGCGATGGCTTGCGGAGTCCCGGTCATAGCTTCGAATACATCCTCCGTACCGGAGGTTGTCGGGGAGGCGGCTCTGCTGGTTTCTCCCACTGAACCCGAGGCATTCGCAGAGGCCATTTTGCGGGTGAGAGGTGACGATAGCCTACGGAAAGCGATGATCGAAAAGGGGCTTAGCCGGGCGGCTTGTTTTAGCTGGGGCAGAGCCGCGGCTCAGCTCTTGGAGTGCATGGAGCGCGTGGTCGCGGGAAAAAACTCTGCGAGGCAGCCCTCGAAATGAAGGAGTTACAAATGGCAAAGGGCAAGGCTTTCCCAAATGCCCTTTTCCCTTTGCGCTTTGCCGCCTTACCAGGGGCAAAACAGACCTGGTAAGAATAGCCTCTCAGCAGGCAAGGGATTTCGAGTGGTTAACAGACCAGTAAGGGTCCTCCAAGTCGTGCGCGCCGTACCGGGCGGCGGCGCCGAGGCTTGGCTGCTGAAGGCCACCAGGCAAATCGACCACGGTCGTATCAAGTCTGATTTTTGCTGCCTCTGGCCGCCGTCAGCAAGCCTTTGCGAGGAGGTCACAGCGTTGGGCGGGCGCGTGATACTCTGCCCCCTCAGGTCCAACTTGGCGACCTTCCCTTGGCGGTTTCGCCAACTCCTTCGCGCGGAGCGATATGATGTCGTGCATTCCCACGTGGGTTTGCCTTCGGGGGTGGTGCTGCGGGGGGCGATGCTTGAAGGTGTTCCGAAACGCATTGCGCATAGCCACAACAGCAACGACCTCCATTCGCACTCCCTTTTGAGGGGCGCCTGGCGCGCAGCCATGCGGACCGCGGTTCAAAAGTATGCGACCACGGGCTTGGCTTGTTCCGAGGCGGCTGCGAGATTCCTGTTCGGTTCCCAGTGGAGGTCGGACCCACGCTTTCGCGTGCTTCACTGCGGAATCAATTTGGACCAATTTCGGACTCTTCCATCGCGAGAAGAAACGCGAAGGGAGTTTGGAATTCCCGTCGACGCTCCGGTCGTAGGACACGTGGGCCTGTTCGAGCGCAGAAAAAACCAGGCCTTCTTGTTGCAAGTAGGCCGGGCGATCCTGAAAGTACGACCCGAGGTGAGGTTCTTATTGGTGGGCGACGGCCCGATGCGCCCCAAGATCGAGGCCATGGCGCGGGAGTTTGGCTTGGACAAGAATGTCGTCTTCGCCGGTCAGCGGTCCGACGTCCCTCGCTTGATGCTCTCGGCAATGGACGTGTTTGCTTTACCGTCCTTGGAAGAGGGTTTAGCAATCGTTTTGACCGAGGCCCAGGCTGCGGGACTTCACAGCCTCGCTTCCAGTGCAGTCCCTGCTGAAGCGAGCGTGGTGCCTGGGGGCGTGGAACAGCTTTCTTTGTCCGAAGGCCCGAAGCCTTGGGCTGCAACCTTGTTGAGACTGCTCCAGAGCGGACGATTGGAGAAACAGATGGCACTGGGCATCATCGAGCAGACAGATTTCAACATCCGGCGATCCTGTTCTGAACTCACCCGATTTTACGGCGAGGGTGATTAATCGGCACCAAAGCTCGAAATTCGGATATCCAGCAGCCGGACAAAATCAGGTCTGTCGAGTTTTGAATTCGATTATCGAATTTCGAATCTCGAGCTTCCAATGATATGGGAGGACGGGTGGAAAGAGTGGCGCGTTCTTACGATTCCGAGGCGATTACTCGCACGGCAGATCACGACCAACTGCAATTGGAAGGAAGGGCGCTGAAATCTGCCACATGGAGGGTGTTCGCCTTTCATTTGCTTCGGGTCGCTTTGTTTTTCGGGGCCGCGTACAACTACTACTCGCATAATGACGGGACCGCATGGTTGCTTGGAATCCTTTTCGTCTATTCGTTCCTGGACCGGGAGTTCTTCCTGAAGCCCAACCTCATGAATGCCTATCTCGCGTTCACCGTGATCTACTATTATTCGCGATGGGTGATGGGGTGGGGGAACCCCTACACGACGATCTACGGGCAGGACGCTCCGGGCTGGGTGAAAGTCATCAAGGATATTGTGTGGATAGGTTTTGTGGGAGTGTTTGCTTTCAGAGCATTAACTAAACCGCGCTATGACCGAAATATGCCTTTGCGGCTGACCGCTCGAGGATTGATATTAGTCCTTCTGACGTTGGTTTATCTCGTCTTGCCGACTTTCGCTTTGATTTACGCACGCGGCAGGGTGTTTGATATTGTCCTCACTGCCATGAGATACCCGCTGGAGTATGTTCCCTTTGTGTTTCTGTTGCCTTTTATCTTGCGGGGCGAAAGCTCCATCAGGTATCTCCGCACATTCATTCCCTTGGTCTCGCTCTCCCTCATATTCCTGGGCATTGAGATGTTCTCAGGCCGGCGAACGGGTTTCGGGTACGGTGGACTGTACACCCGCTATGGCTCAATCATCGGCTCCCCCAACGATTACGGGGTGTTCATGATGCTGACGATTGCGACCGTGCTGGCCTTTCTGGCTGAACGGGCAATAAGGTGGTCTCCAAAAGTTGTCGCGTTCTTGATCCTCTGCTTGTGCGCGCTCGCGGCGACCATATCCCTGAGCGCCAGCTTTGCGATGGTCTTCACCACAATGAACCTGGTGCTTTTTACGAAAGACAGGGTAAAGAGCGCCATGACCGTAATTGCGGTCGCCGTCTTGGTTGCTGCACTCTATTACATATTTCCGGATGTCGGGGTTGCCAAATTCCTTGTCATACGCATGGAGAGACTAGCCGCCTTTAGGGAGGAGAGCGCCACTTCTCACTACACGAGCGTTGTTCTGGCCGAGGACGCGATCAAACGGTTTGAGCCGGCCGAGTACGTCTTTGGCACATTTGTACCGCGCAATCAGGCTTTAGCGCCAGAAACATACTACCTGAGGACATTTTACCTTCGGGGGGGCGCCAGCCTGGTTATTCTCCTGGCTATCATCGGCCTGTCGCTATTCGAGAGCCACCATCGGTACCGCGCGGTCAAGGGAGATCGCGAGAGGAGAGGCTTGTTCCTAGCCACCTTCCTGGGTGTCGCCGGGATCGCGTTCGCTTGTTTGTTCATTCCATATCTTGACAGCTTCCCTTCGAATTTCTATTTCTGGTTCCTCGTAGCGATCATCTGGTGCGAACCGATGAGTGAAAGAGAAATCGCAGCAATGCACGCAGCCCGGCCTCAGCAACAGGTTGTGGGCGGAAAAACGCGAAAGTTGGCGCCTGGACTTGCGCGATTATAATCTGAGACGGGAGGTGGAACGGGGAGGAAGACAAGCATGCGCAAGTTGTTTCCCTGTCTCGTTCTGTTCTCGCAGTTTAGGGCCAAGGGGTGACTCCACATCGTGCGGAATCTCAAAATTGCTTTCGTCCTTGCGGCGGCTTCCCTTTCTCTGCAGGGTAGCCTCACGGAGGGTTACAGTCCACTATGGGGGCCGATCCCTGCGCACAAAAACTTGTCGCAATCCGTGCACCTCTTACCGCACTTGCTGCGGCATCTTGGCGCCGCTCTTCAGGAAAGCCGCGCGCCGGCGCTTCCGGGGGAGTCCGGGAATATTCGATGGGCTGAACATCACCAAGGAAACGACTTGGGCGCGCAGATTAATGCCGCAGATGCCAGTCTGGGGCGTGAAGCCGGGGAAATCCGGGTAGGCCGGGCAGGCACCGTGGAAACTCGAGTCACTCTTTCTTCGAATCATGTCCTGCGCCTTCTTGCGCCGACGACGTGGAATGCCGGAATCCAGGTACAGAATGGCAATTCGGTAGTAGGCGAAGGCTGCGCTACATTGATCACTTTGTCTTTCCCTTCGCCCGGGCCGTTCATTTCCGGGAAAAGCACTTACAATCTGAAAGTGTCGAATCTTTGTGCCCAGGCCCCGCGCGAGTCGCCTGGATCTGTGTTGGTGAAAGTTGACGAGGGACAGGAAGTCGAGGTGACGGGTTGCCACACAAACAACATTCGCCTTAGTGAGTTGAACTCCTCTTCTGACATCAAGCTGATCGGGAATACGGCATTCTCAAACCGCAGTGATGGCCCTTCGGGGGCAGCCGTTAACATTACCTTCACGCAGGGCGTCGTCGCGAACGACAACTTCATTCAGGGCTTCGTGCATGGCTTCCAGTGGTGGGGTGGCGACGCGAACCCCAAGACAGGCCAGGGCGCCGTGACGAACAAGCGCGGAGCCCGCGATCTCTCCTTCATTGGCAACAAAATTACCGATGTCGGGGGAGGGGGGATTTGGGGCAGCATGGGCGAGGGCGTCGTCGCTTCTGGCAATATCATCGAGACGTGCGGCGACGTATGCCTCGACTCGGAAGGGAGCAATTCCGTCGTCTTCTCGAACAACTACGTAAAAGACGGGGCTAATGGGGCCATTGCTACTTTCTATTACAACCGGGACGTTCTGATAACCGGCAACACCGTGGTTTCCAGTAGCTGGGATAAACCGCTGCTTCGCACCTATACGACCGGCCAAACCGCGCCTTATGATCGCGACACGCAAGTGGTGGGCAATCATTTTACCTGCCTTGATACTACTCCGTGCTTCATTAGTTCAACGAGCGGACTGCCGGAGAGATTCGTTTTCAAAGACAACACGTTGCGAAATGTCACGGTGTTCCTTTCCGATGCGAACCCTAAGCATATCGTGGTGATTTCCGGTAATGACTTCCTGTTTGACGTGGTTGCTACCAGGGTGCATGGAGCCATTTGGGCGGGTCGTACGTACTCGTTGTCGCCTGGCGACCCCGGTTACTGCGACATCTCGAATAACACGGTGCGCTCAAACGTAGAACAGCCTCCCGGAAGTGCAGCCATTTTCGTGTATCAGGACGATCCAAAGATCGCTCCATTGACCGTTGTTGAAGGCAATCGCCTGGTTGGACTGCACCCATTCCCAGTTGATATTTCGGTGGAGGGGGGAAGCAAGAACCCTTCCGTGACACCTGTTTTTCTGATTCGGAACAACCTTATGGGGGCAGGCGTATTCTCCCGTCTGGATCAGGCGAGCCCCAGATCAACGGTCAAACTGGAAGGGAACTATCGTATGGATTTGTCCTCCATTCCTGGTCAATGAATCGCGAAAGGCCAGGGCGGTTAGCGAACCACCCCGGCTCGATATAGGAGCTTACGTGGGCAAGTTGAGACGATGTTGGGTCGACAAGTCTGAGTCGCGAGCGGAAAAGAAGCGGCCACTGAGTTCAGCCAGAAGGGCGGTGCCGTTCCGCTGCGCTCTTAGAGTTTTCTCAGGCCCCTCTTAAGTGTTTTATCCTCACCAATTGTCGGCGCAATGCCGTCTCTACGGGACGGAAAGATGGAGCGCGTAATTGCAATTGATGCCAGAATGTCCGAGCATTCCGGTATCGGGACCTATCTCAGGAACTTGCTCACGCACCTGGCAGCTTTGGAGAACGAATACGTGTTTGAAGTGATTTGCCAGCGGCGGGAAGCCTTGGATGGCCTGCCGCCCGCGAGGTTCCGATTCGTCGCAGCCAGGTCGCCGATCTACAGCTTGAGCGAGCAATGGGAAATAGCGCGGCTCGCACGGCACGCTCAAATACTCCACAGCCCGCACTATAACGCCTCACTGCTGTATCGAGGCAACCTGGTAGTGACGATTCACGATGTTATTCACTTATCGGACCCGACGATCGGACGAACTCTTGCTGCGTGGTTCTATGCTCGGCCGATGTTCCACCTGGTGGCGAGGAAAGCTGATCGCATCATTGCCAATTCAGAATTCACAAAGCAGCAGATCGTTGAACACCTCGCGGTTTCACCTTCAAAAGTGAGTGTGGCTTACCTGGGGGTCAGCGAACGCTTCCGCCCACAGGACCGCAAGGAGGCTCTTAGCCGCGTCTCCTTTTTGCTGGGCGTTAGTCGGCCTTATATACTTTTTGTCGGCAATCTAAAACCCCACAAGAACGTTAAAACCCTCATCCGGGCATTCGCTCAAATATGCGCTCACAGTGCCTTTGATCTCCAACTGGTAATCCTTGGTGATGACCGAAAATGGAAGGCAGGTTTAGTCGATGAATCCATGAGCCTGGGGCTCGGGGAGCGAGTCATCTTCGCTCCGCATGCCCCGCGCCAGGACCTTCCGTGGGTGTATGCGGCGGCCGAGATATTGGTGATGCCGTCCTTGATCGAGGGATTCGGCCTGCCTGTTTTGGAGGCTATGGCCTGCGGGACCCCAGTAGTATGCTCACGGGCTGCTTCCCTGCCCGAAGTGGCGGGGGAAGCGGCCGAGTATTTTGAACCGGCGAGTGTGGATGACCTTGCAATGGCCATGGAAAGGGTTCTAAGATCAAGCCAGCTTCAAGTAACACTGCGCTCGAAAGGTCTGGAGCGAGCCAAGCTCTTCTCCTGGGAGGAATTCGCGCGCAGACACTGCGAGGTGTATCGGGAGGCGCTGGGGACCTGAGCAAGGTTATGCCATGACGCTTGTTTCGAAGAATGCTGTTGCTGCCGTCAACGCGCCGCTCGTTGGAGAAGATGACAGTAGCGTACAGCGATGGTCTAATTCGCGTTTTCTCATCGTGGGGAGCGTAGTCCTTTTCTGTTTCTGCCTCGCCACGAGAATCCCCTTACGGTCCAAGTTGCTATCCGGTTGGGACCCCGTCCAATTTGCGCTTGCTATCCACCATTTCGATATCGGCCATGACCAGCCCCAGCCACCGGGGTATATTGTCTACGTCGGACTGGCAAGAACGCTGTTCCGGCTTGTCCATGACGACAACTTGACGCTCACCGCGCTCTCCGCGCTCTTCTCCGCCCTTTCAACGGTGCTGATATTCGTCCTTGCCTTTTCGATGTACGATCGGCGCACTGCGCTGCTAGCGTCCGCTGTGTGGGCTACGTGTCCCCTCGTGTGGTTCCATGGACTAATCGGGGAAATCTATGCCGCCGCCGGCTTCAGCAGCCTGGCAGTTGGTCTTGCTGTCTTCTTGTTGTTGAGGTCACCAAGCGCGTTAGCGGCAGCATGCGCAGGCATTGTCTATGGTCTGGCCACCGGCCTTAGGCCAGACCAGCTTCTTCTGCTCGCCCCCCTCTTCCTTTTTCCCTTCTGGCGCTCTGCTCTGTGCCGGCGCTGGGTGCCCCTCGCATTCTCATCCGCATTGGTTGTCTATGCCGCATGGTACATTCCCACAGTCATTTCCGCCGGCGGCTACAGCAGGTACAGCGGGCTTGTGGGTACCCAATTCTCCGACGCTCTTAAGAGGGGGAACATCTTTTTCGGCGCTTCACCAGAGGCGCACATCTGGATGTTGATAAAGTTGGTCGGCGGCGTGGCGCTGGGGTTGTTACCGTTTCTAGTTGTTCTCGCTGTGCTGTGCATGCTGCTCAGGCCCAACAGGGAAGCGGATCAGATAGAAGGGGACCAAGCCCTACTTCTGGTTGTCTGGGCCGTTCCATTTCTACTGTTTTTCAGCCTGCTTTACATTGGGAGGGTCTCCCACTGCCTGGCCTGCCTGCCACCTCTGCTTCTGCTGGTTTCGAGGTGGGCTGTCCTCACCCTCTCCGCGCCGAATCGAAGCGGCAAGAACCAGTTTTGGCTCCTCCTGTTCTTGGCCGTTCTCGCGAATGGGGGTGTTTTCTTCCTTACCCCCAGGTTGCCCGAACCCAAGGTCGCATCCAAATCTCTCAGACTGTCCAGACTTGTCCCTGAGGCGTTGAACCGCTCATTTATTTCCTGCGTGTATGACCAGCTACGCTTCGACCAATCGGTGAAAGAGAGATACTTCGAGGAGATCCGGAGGCTCCTTCTGCAAGGTGATTCGGCGATGCTCTTTATACAGCTTGGACCACCAGACTGCCTGAACGGCCGGATCTTTGAATACTACTTTCCCAAAGTACCGTTCTATACAGCCCTGGGAGATAGCGATCCGATTCCCGGATTTCGCCGTCCGCCCCCGGTACAGCAAGGCGGCTCTCTCAACGAAGTCAGCCTGCTGAACGCGAGCGAAGGGGGCGAACGCGGGCCGACTTTGGAGGTCTCGAGAGACCGGGTACTGATGCTCTGCTCGAAAGGCCTGTTCCTCGAGGTGAATGGACAAGGCGGAGGCGCGCGGGTGGTCAAAACCGAAGACCGGGACGATCGCTTAGACATCTACCAAGTTTACGACCTGCGTTTGGCTCCAACATCTTCGATAGAGGTTAGAGCGGGTCGCCAATCTGTATCGATTGTGGAACGCCCCTGATCCTGCCGCAATTTGCCAGGTGCACTTATGGATGACGCCAAACGACCCGAGGAAGACAGCTCCGAGAGCGGGCAAACTCAAGGCGCGCAGAAGCCGGACCCCCTCGCGAGTCTTCGGGTGGCCATTGTCCATTACTGGTTCGTAAAACTCCGGGGCGGGGAGCGTGTCGTTGAAGCCCTGGCCGACATCTTTCCCCAGGCCGATCTCTTCACCATGGTTCTCGATCCGGATGCGCTTCCTCCGTCGCTACGCTCGCGCAATTTCACGACCTCGTTTCTTCAGAAAATGCCGGGTGTCAAGCTCCACTATAAGAAACTCTTCCCTCTCTTCCCCCTGGCGCTCGAGGAGTTCAATCTGGACGATTACGACCTGGTGATCAGTTCGGAGTCCGGCGCGGCCAAAGGCGTTCTAACTCGACCGCGCGCCTGCCACATCTGCTATTGCCACACACCTATGCGCTATATCTGGGATATGTACCATCAGTATCGCGCCAAGCCAGGGATGGGAGGAGTGGCGCGCTTGGTGTTTTCCCTCTCGGCGCATTACATGCGACTCTGGGATTATGCTGCCGCTGCGCGCGTTGACTATTTTGTGGCGAATTCCCAGAATGTGGCGGGCCGCATCGGCAAGCATTATCGCCGCAAGGCAACGGTGATCAATCCACCTGTGGACGTCTGCGCCGGGTATATCTCGCCGGAAGTGGACGACTACTACCTTACGGTAGGTCAACTTGTGGATTATAAGCGTGTCGACCTGGCGATTGAGGCGTGCAATCGCCTGCGGCGGCCTCTGCGGGTTATCGGCGAAGGTGAAGAGTTTGAGCGCCTGCGGACTCTGGCCGGCCCCACCGTCAAGTTTTTGGGACACTTACCCGACCAGGAATTGCGGGAGAATTACGCGCGCTGCCGCGCCCTGCTGTTTCCCGGCGAAGAAGACTTCGGGATCGTCCCGGTCGAAGCCCAGTCTTTTGGCCGGCCTGTGATCGCCTTTGGCCGAGGAGGAGCCTTGGAGACCGTAGTTGGCGGCAGCCCTACAGATCCTGGCGCCCCCGAAGCTTCCACCGGCATATTTTTCGCCGAACAGTCCGCCGATTCCCTGGCTGGCGCAATTCGCTTGTTCGAGTCAAACGAGAGCCGCTTTTCGCCTGCCTTTATTCAACGTCACGCAGAACGCTTCGGCGTGTCGCGCTTCAAAGCAGAGATGCGTGCCTTTATTAGCGCTAGAATGCTAGAATTCAGGAATAAGCAGATTGAAACCGGAGGCTAACTATGAAGCCGCGGCGGCGCCGGAAGAGTCGCAGGCTGCGGCTTATGATCGTGTGCAGGAATTCGACTCAGTCGGTCTGAGTCATGACGTTTGATTCCTGACTTTCCTCACGGATCGCAAAAGGGGGAAACTGGTGGCGGACACCGCGCTGATCACGGGAATTACAGGGCAAGACGGGTCATACCTGGCTGAGTTCCTGCTCTCCAAGGGATATCGTGTTTGCGGCTTGGTCCGGCGCAGCAGCACGGTAAACTTCGAAAGGCTGTACCACTTGCAAGACAAGATCGAGCTTATTCCCGGGGATCTGCTTGACCAGAATTCACTGATCAGCGCCATCCAGCAATGCGAACCAAAGGAACTGTATAACCTGGCGTCCCAATCTTTTGTCCCGACCTCCTGGAACCAGCCGACTCTGACCGGCGAATTCACAGCCCTCGGGGTGACCAGGATGCTGGAGGCGATCCGCCTGGTGAATCCCAGAATACGGTTCTACCAAGCCTCCTCGAGTGAAATGTTCGGCATGGTCCGCGAGAGTCCGCAAAATGAAAACACGGCCTTCTACCCTCGCAGCCCCTACGGCGTGGCCAAGCTCTACGGCCACTGGATCACCGTCAATTACCGGGAGAGTTACGGCCTTTTCACCTGCTCAGGAATTCTGTTCAATCACGAATCGCCTCGGCGCGGCCTGGAGTTTGTCACCCGAAAGGCGAGTTACGGCGCGGCGCGGATCAAACTGGGCCAGCAAAAAAAGCTCAAGATGGGAAACCTTGACGCTGAGCGTGACTGGGGATTCGCCGGCGATTACGTCGAGGCCATGTGGCAGATGCTCCAACGGGACGAACCGAAAGATTACGTTGTGGCCAGCGGAGTGGCCCATTCCGTACGCCAGCTTCTGGAAATCGCCTTTGGCCACCTGGGCATGGATTACCGGGATTACGTTGAAACGGACGCGGCTTTGCTACGCCCGGCAGAGGTGTATCACCTGCTCGGAGACTCTAGCAGAGCGCGGCAGGAATTGGGCTGGAAACCCAAAGTGAGTTTCGTCCGCCTGGTCAAAATGATGGTGGACGAGGATCTGGCGCGGCTAGAGGCGGAATGAGGACACTGATTACAGGTTGTGCTGGGTTCGCAGGCTCTCACCTGGCAGAATACCTGCTGGGAAAAGACGAGGAAGTCATTGGCCTTCGTGCTCCCGATGACGACTGTGCCAACCTTCAGCACATCAAGGAACGTCTCAATATCGTTGGCGCGGATCTGCGCGAAATCGGCCGGGTGCGGGAAGTGATCGAGTCACTCAAGCCCCAACGCATCTATCACCTTGCCGCGTCTTCTTCGCCGGCGGAGTCGTTCGAGGACCCGGAGCGGACCTACCATGTGAACTTCATGGGCACCCTCAACCTTCTCTCCGCTTGGCTTCGGGCGGGGATGGAGTGTCGATTTCTTTTGGTAAGCTCCGCCGAGGTCTACGGCATGGTTCCTAGGGAGAAACTGCCGCTACGGGAGGAAATGGAACCTCGCCCCGTCAATCCTTACGCGGGAAGCAAAGCGGCCGCGGAGATCCTGGCCTTGCAGTTCTTCCGAAGCTACGGGCTTCCCATTGTCCTCGTCAGGCCTTTTAATCACACCGGCCCTCGCCAGTCCCCGAGATTCGTCTGCTCAAACCTTGCCCGGCAGGTGGCGGAAATCGAATTGGGTTTGCGCCCGCCCACGGTCGTGGCCGGAAATCTCGATGCTGCGCGCGACTTCACCGACGTGCGCGACATCGTGAGGGGCTACTTCGATCTGCTGGAACACGGCGCCCTAGGCGAAGTCTACCAACTCTGTTCGGGCCATTCCATCTCAATAAGAAGCGTTCTGGGCCTGCTGACCTCCTGCGCCTCGAAACCAATTCAAGTCTCGGTCGACAATCCCTCACTCCGCAAGCACGACGCGCCTGAGATTTGGGGTGATTATTCGAAAGCCAAACTTGCGGTCGGCTGGGAACCTCGTCGCAAACTGACGGATACGCTGCGCGAGCTCACAGACTATTGGAGGGAGAAGGTCAAGCTGAAGGCATGATAATGTCGGAACCTCACGGCGGAGCCTCGCAGACGCAGAGAAAGGCATTTTGATTCCACCCCCTGCACCCGAGCGGCGCAAGTGGGCAAAGTCGTGAATCGGCGAGGAGCTTATTAAACTATGAACATTCTCGTTACAGGCGCAGCGGGCTACGTGGGCAGTGTCTGCGCCGCGGAACTGGTCAGGCAAGGTAATCAGGTGGTCGCCTATGACAATCTCAGCGCGGGACACCGCCAAGCGGTAGCCAGGGGCGCTCGACTTGTGGTGGGAGACATTGCGGATACCGAAAAACTCAAGCGCGTGTGTAAACGGCACCGCATTGATGCCGTCATGCACTTTGCGGCCAGCGCTCTAGTGGAGGAGTCGGTTCGCAATCCTCATTTGTTTTATTCCAACAACGTCAGCGGCACGCTCGCGCTTCTGGAGGTCATGACATCGTTGAAGATCGGACGGCTGATCTTTTCCTCCAGCGCCGCCGTTTATGGCGAGCCTAAAATAGTTCCAATCCCGGAGGATCATCCGACCGGTCCTGTGAATCCCTATGGCGAGACCAAACTCGTGATCGAACGGGCGCTGGCTTGGTACCACAAGGCATACGGAATTCAGTCTGCTGCCTTGAGGTATTTCAATGCCGCCGGGGCGACGGCCGAGTTCGGCGAAGACCACCGGCCGGAGACCCATCTTCTGCCCTGTTTGTTTGCGGCCGCCTCCGGCTCGAAAGGCGTTTTCCAAATTTATGGCGACGATTATCCGACCCCGGACGGCACCTGTGTGCGGGATTACGTGCACGTTCTGGATATTGCTCAGGCTCACATCCTTGCCCTGCACTCTCTTTCAAAACTGGGTTCGCGGATATATAATGTGGGTCACGGTAAAGGATATTCGATTCGGGCGGTTCTGAAAGCCGTCGAGGAGATCACTGGACGCAAGTTCGAAGTCCAAGTGAGCGGACGACGACCCGGCGACCCGGCGGTCTTGGTTGCGACCGCACGAAAACTGCGCCGGGAGTTGAGATGGCAACCCCGGCACTCCGACCTTAAGAACATCATTCGGTCAGCCTGGGCGTGGATGCAGAAGTATCCTAAAGGGTACCGGAACTAAAGCGTTGATCCGACGACGTCTCAACCAGATCGAGTTCGCACTTCGGCTGTCGGTGTTAATGCTGCCGCTTCCCGCCTTTGTGGTCGCGGCTTTCGTTCGCTTTGCGGCCGGCATAATCCCTCTTGGATATGATGCGCGCTATATAGACCCGACTCCCTACTTCGGCTTGCTGCTTTTGGCGGTGTTAGCCTGGGCTGTGGTGGTCGAGCATTTTGACCTGTCCCGCGTTGACCACTTGTTTCCGGCCCGCGACGCAACCCGCAACGCTTTGGTGGCCAGCGCGGCTGCGTATACGGCGGTCACCGCCGCCTCGTTTTTCTATCGTAACGTCAGCTTCTCCCGCCTCTTCGTCGTCATTAGCGGCGTGGCGCTCTTCTTCCTTGTCCTCGTTACCCAGCACGCCTTTAGAGCGTACCTCAACAGCATGCGGCAAAGGGGCGAGAAATGCTCCCGCCTGCTTGTGGTAGGAGCCGACGAGTACGCCGAGCGAGCAGTCCACTCCTTCCTTCAATCCATGGTGATCCCGTGCAGCCTGGAGGGATTCGTCCGCTTGCCGGGACAAACCCCGTGTCCGGGTTGCAAGCCCTTGTTCGAACTCGAGGCGATCGAGACCATGGCCGTAGATCCCCGCCCCGACGATGTGCTGATCGCCGTCCCTCTCCCGCGCCTTGTGGAGGCTTCCACTCTCGTTCGCCAGTTGGAGCGGTTGAGCGTCCCCGTAAGAGCGATCCTGGATCTGGGGCCGGGTATCTCATTTCGCAATACCATCTTCCACACCGGTGATACCACCCTGCTGGATTTGAAAGCCACACCCTCCGAGGCGGTCGCCTACACAATTCTGAAGCGCACCTTTGATCTAGTCTTTGCGACGGTCGTTGCTATCCTTGCGGCCCCGTTGATGTTAGTGATTTCGGCGGCCATTCGCCTGACCTCTCCAGGGCCGGTTTTCTTTGCCCAGGAACGTGTGGGCTTAAACGGACGATTGTTTCGGGTATACAAGTTTCGGACTATGAGCGCGGGCAATCCGGGAGAGAGCGACACGCGTTGGACCACCAGCGATGACCCACGAAGGACCAGGTTGGGCGCCTTCCTGCGGGCCACGAACCTCGACGAACTTCCCCAGTTCTTCAACGTGCTGAAAGGCGATATGAGCGTGGTCGGCCCGCGGCCCGAGCGACCCTACTTCGTCAAGAAATTTCAGGATGACGTTGCTCAGTATAATACTCGCCATTACCTGAAGGTGGGGATTACAGGCTGGGCGCAAGTGAATGGCTGGCGTGGCGATACCTCCATTGCCAAACGTGTGGAGCATGACCTTTACTACTTGCGAAATTGGTCGCTCTGGTTTGATATGAAGATTATCTGGCTGACCCTGTGGCGCGGCTTCTTCAGCAAGAACGCCTATTAAGGTAAGGCTGTCGTCCTGGGCCAACTTATTCCACCCCTGACGGGTCTAAGCACGGCGCAGGTTTCGAACCTGATTTAACGAATGGAAGAGTTTTGTGGGTCACTATGGCGAACCTCCGATTGTGAGGTCCACGATTCTTAGGCTGGCTTTTCGAGGTGAATAAGTGAAGCGAATCATTCAATGGAGTCTTCTGCTGGTCATTGCAGGGTCCATCCTGGCCTTCGGGGCTGTGCAACCTCCCACATATAGCGCCATGGAGGCTGCTCTCTTCCTCTTATCCGCAGTGGTGCTGATCAAACAAACTAGCGAAGGGAAAATAGACGTCCCTGTTCCGCTGTGGATTTTTCCGTTCCTGGCCCTCGTCCTTCTACAGATGATTCCCCTTCCGGGAAAAATCGTATCCTGGCTCTCGCCGAACCGTTTGTTCTTTGACGTTCAAGCTGCCCTCGCCCCGGGGGCTGCGCACTGGGCTACTTTGACCATCTACCCTCACAACACGCTCTTCGGCTTCTTCAAACTGCTCGCCTACCTGGCAGCCTTTATTTTGGCCGCTTATTCCTTTGAGCCCAAAGAAGGCAGGAGTATCCTGGCGCCCGGCCTGATCGTGCTGGGAACATTTGAAGCCGGCTATGGGATTGTCCAGTATCTGACCGGTTACCAGAAGATCTTTGGCTTTACGAAGCAATTTTACACCGAGGAAGCCACCGGGACTTACATCAATCACAATCACTTTGCCGGGCTGCTGGAGCTAGTGATCCCCTTTGCGGCGATGATGGTTTTCTACAACCTGCAATCCCGGCCCGGCCAAGGTGGTGCCGAAAGGTGGCGCGGGCGGCCCGGCAGGACTGGATTTGATCCACGGATCGTTTTCTACGCGTTCATCGTGGTCTTGCTGCTCATTGGCGTGGTCTTTTCGCGCTCGCGCATGGGTATTTTCTCAGTATTGACAGGTCTAATTCTAATGGGCCTGTTGGGCCTTCTGGGAGAAGGGCGTCGGACCTGGATGGTTATCACCTTGCTGGTTATAGCCTGTTCGATGACTTACGCCGTTTGGATTGGCCTCGACCCCGTGGTCAAGCGATTCGAACTGATCTCACCCGGGGGCATTGAAAACCCTTATTCCCGCATATCCATTTGGAAGCAGGTCGACGGCATCCTCAGGGATTATCCTGCTGTGGGTACAGGGTTGGGAACATTTCCGGTGGCCTTCCGCCGCTATCAGACTTCCTTGCTCGAACTCCAGGTCGACCACGCGCACAACGATTATCTGGAAGTGGCTACTGACACGGGAATCGCCGGCGCGGTTTTGCTCTTCCTCCCCATCCTGTGGCTGCTGATCAGGATGATCCTGGCTTATGCCGGAGCGCGAAACCCCTATCGCCGCTCCGTGCTTCTGGCGTGTATAGGGAGCATCGCGGCCTTACTCGTTCACTCTACGATGGATTTTAATCTGCAGATCCCGGCCAACGCCTTGCTTTTTGCGGTCGTGCTGGGCATCGGATCCAAGGCCACTATTTCCGGAGCTCGATCCAGGAGTGTAGCCGCATGAAAGGCATCATACTGGCGGGTGGGATCGGTTCCCGATTGTTCCCGCTCACGCGGGTTACCAACAAGCACCTGCTGCCCGTGTATGACCGCCCCATGATCTTTTATCCCATCCAGACGTTGGTGAATGCCGGGATCACGGATATCCTCCTGGTGACGGGAGGACAGAATGCCGGTGACTTCTTGCGCCTGCTGGGCAATGGAAAGGACTTCGGCCTCCAGCATATCAACTATACCTATCAGCAAGGCGAAGGCGGGATTGCGGACGCCCTCCGCCTGGCGGAGTACTTTGCAGCCGGCGAGAAGATCTGTGTAGTTCTCGGTGACAATATTATTGAGACGAATATTATCGCCGCGTGCGCGCAATTCAGGAATCAGGATAGGGGCGCGCATATCCTTCTGAAGGAAGTTGCCGATCCGCAACGCTTCGGCGTCCCGGTGTTTGAAGGTGAGCGAATCGTGCGCATCGAGGAAAAACCCAAGGAGCCCAAGTCACCGTACGCCGTGATTGGCATTTACATGTATGATGCCACGGTGTTCGACCGCATCCGAAAGCTGAAGCCTTCCACCAGGGGAGAATTCGAAATCACCGATGTGAACAACCAGTTCCTGGCTGATGGCGCCCTTACGTACAGTTTGCTGGATGGTTGGTGGACCGACGCCGGGACCTTCGACTCTCTCTTGCGCGCCACGGACCTCGTTGCGCAAGGGGGAGCGAATAAAGTCTCTTAAGCTTGGGAGTGTGAGTTTTGAAGATTCTGGTCACGGGCGGCGCCGGATTCATCGGCTCCAATTTCGTTCGTTACTTTCTCAGCGCCCATCCTGAAAGCGCGGTGGTTAATTTTGACAAGTTAACCTACGCAGGAAACCTGGATAACCTCTCCGATCTCCAATCGCACTCCGCTTACAAATTCGTCCGGGGCGACATTTGCGATGCCGACGCGGTACGGGATGTCCTGGAACAGCACGTCGACGCAGTGGTGCACTTTGCCGCGGAAAGTCATGTCGATCGGAGCATCGCCGATGCGCGCGAGTTTATTCGCACCAACGTCGAGGGTACCTGGTCGATTCTGGAAGCCGCGCGCCGAGCTAAGCTCACCCGCTTCGTGCACGTGTCCACCGACGAGGTCTACGGAAGTCTGCCTCATGGGGTGACCGCCGATGAAAGCGCTCCTCTTCAACCTAACAGCCCCTATGCGGCGAGCAAGGCGGCGTCGGATCTGCTGGTCCGAAGTTTCTGGCAGACCTACCGTTTCCCTGCTCTACTGACGCGTTCCTCGAATAACTACGGTCCGTACCAGTTCCCAGAGAAGTTTCTGCCGTTGATGATTACCAACGCTCTTGAAGGCAAGCCACTTCCCGTGTACGGCGACGGGCTGAATGAGAGGGATTGGGTTTTTGTGGAGGATCACTGCCGCGCTCTCGACCGCGTCCTTGAAGCAGGCCGTCCGGGGGAGATTTATAACATCGGATACGGGCAAGGCCTCACAAACTTGAGTGTGGTGCGCAGGTTGTTGCAGATCTTGCGCAAGCCCGAGGGTCTAATCAAGTTTGTGGAAGACCGGCCAGGACACGATCGCCGATATGCGCTCGATAGCGCCAAGATCCGCGCGGAGTTGGGCTGGAAGCCCGCTGTGACCTTCGAGGAAGGGTTGCTGCGAACCGTCGAGTGGTATCGCCTCCACCCCGAATGGGTACAGAAAACCAAGAGCGGAGAGTACAAGAGTTACTACCTCAAGTTCTATGAGAACCGTCGCAACTCCCTCGCTCAACTGTAGGAACATCGTAACAACGTACGTCGCCCGCTCCCGTGGGGAAGAGGCTGGCCCGCGACGGCGCTTTCATTAGCCGGCGAGGACCGGGTTAGGGGTCATTTCCCTTGGTCGAAGCTAGTTAATGGAAGTGACTCGCAGTATAGACCTGGAGAGAGTCGAGAAGGTGCGAATTCTGATCACAGGTAGCAACGGTATGTTGGGCCGAGACCTTTCGGCCCTCCTCTGCGCCCGTCACGCAGTGCTTGGCGCGGACCTGCCCGAGGTCGAGATTACCAATCTCCGCCTTGTGCGCGGAGCGATTCAAGGCGCTGGCCTCGACGCGGTGATCCACACCGCCGCCTTGACCGCCGTGGACGACTGCGAGCGGCGCCCCGAGGTCGCTTTCCAGGTGAATGCGGAAGGCACCCGCAACGTGGCAATCGCCTGCCGCGAGTCCTCTGTCCCTTTGTGTTACATCAGCACCGACTACGTCTTCGACGGCCGCAAGCCTACACCCTACGTCGAAAACGACGCTCCCAACGCGCTGAACGTTTACGGCGCGAGCAAACTGCAAGGCGAGAAGTACGTCGCGGAATTACTTCCGGCGGCCTGGATTGTCAGAACGTCGTGGCTCTTTGGCCCCCTGGGCAAGAACTTCGTTCGCGCCATCCTGGAGCGAGCCGGGCAGGGAAATCCACTGCGTGTAGTGGACGATCAGTTTGGAGCGCCCACCTACACTGTGGACTTGGCCGAGAAACTCGAACGGATTGTGATGAAAGGGAAACCCGGCATCTATCACGCAACGAACTACGGGTCTTGCTCCTGGTTCGAGTTTGCGGGCGAGATCCTTCGCCAGGCAGGACTAAGCCACATTCCACTGGCCGCTATCCCGACCTCGGCCTCGGACCGCCCCGCCCTGCGGCCACGAAACTCTCGACTTGCACACACACGCCTGGAAAGCGAAGGACTCGGCCTCCTCCCGCCTTGGCAGGATGCCCTAGCCCGCTACCTCCTTCGGGAAGGCCAGGTGCAGGGTTGTGGACTAATTGAATAACCCGCGCCCCCAGAATATCATAGTAAGTGAAGTTCGCAATTTGCAGTGATCTCAGGGCCAGATGACGCCACAACCTTTTAGAATGCGCAATTACCTATGACGCTACCTTCAAAAAGGGAATTCTCGGTGAACACTTACGAAAGGTACGCGGACCTGCGGCCCCGCACATTCCGCCCTTCCAGGTCTCGCGCATTTGCGATGGTGATGGAGCCGACCTTTCGCAAATTGTACGCTGCTTATCTTCCTGCGAAAAAGGACGCCCGGATCCTGGACATGGGTTCCGGTAACGGCGAGTTCCTCTACCTCATGCAACGCGCCGGCTATGAGTCGGCGACGGGCGTGGACCTGGACCCGAAACACGTGGAAGAAGGGCGTGCTGCGGGGGTCAGGAACCTGGCTTGCGGGGACGCACGTTCGATGCTGCGGGACTCTTTGGGTCAATTCGATTTTATTTCTTCCATCAATATGCTGGAGCATTTTCCAAAGGACCAGCTTCTCGAGCTGCTCAAACTCATAGGGACTGCGCTCCGGCCTGGGGGCAGATTCCTGTGTCAAGTACCGAACGCGGCCACGTTTTTTCTGCCCCTTTTCTTCATGGATTTTACCCACGAAACTCCTTTCGCGCCTACCAGCCTGAAGCAGGTCTTGGAGATGACGGGCTTTGTAAATGTTCGCGTGGGGGGTGTTAGACCGGTAGTTCATGGCGTGAAAAGCGCAGTCCGCTTTGTCCTTTGGAAACTCATCGAAGCAGGTTTGAGTTTCATCCAGCTAGTCGAGCAGGGTCCTACAAACGACCTGTGTCGTATCTTCACGGCAAACATATTCGCGGTAGCTGACAAAAAAGCGGATGCTGCGAATGCCTAGATTCGTCCTGCTTGACCGCGACGGTGTTATCAATCGTCGAATTATCTCCGGCTATGTTAGCCGTTGGGGAGAGTTCGTTTTCCTGCCCGGCGCTCTCGAGGCTTTACGCCTTCTGAATGAGAAGAACTACCAGGTCATCGTCGTCTCAAACCAGGCAGGAGTGGGAAAGGGTCTGATGTCCGCCGCCGACCTCGACGAAGTCACGCTCCGGTTCATTGCCGAGGTTGAAGCGCATGGCGGACGGATACTAAGTGTTTACTATTGCACCCACCGCGCAGAGGATGGTTGCGAGTGCCGGAAACCAAAGCCCGGACTGCTTCGGCGTGCCCAAGCGGAGCACCACTTCGATTTTGAGCGTACCTTCCTCGTCGGCGACACTGAAAGCGATCTTCGGGCGGCGCAGGCAGCGGGTTGTCCCGCGATCATGGTCTCCGGCACCCCCGTATCCGCGTTGGAAACGCTGCCCCATGCCCCTCGCCTGACCGTCCCCACCTTGTTGGCGGCGGCAGAATTCCTAATCAACGAACCGGAATGATATAATTCGAGAACATGATTCAAGAATATCTCGCCGACTATTGCGCGGGCTTGAGCAAGGCCCTCGAGGGCGTCTCTCGAGAGCGATTCGAAGAGTTTATCCACCTTCTCGAGGACGCCTATCACCATGATCGCCAGGTGTTCTTCATGGGAAACGGAGGCAGCGGGTCAACTGCGTCCCATTTCATTTGCGATCTGAACAAAGGCGTGTCCTACGGCCGCTCAAAACGTTTCCGCGGGACCTCTCTAAACGATAACCTCGCCACGATTACAGCCTATGCCAACGATGTCGCCTACGAGGATGTTTTCGTCGAGCAGTTGAAGAATTTCCTTCAGCCCGGCGACCTTGTGGTAGCCATCTCAGGCAGCGGCAACTCTCGCAATGTCCTCAAGGCCATCGACTACGCGAACAGCCGTGGCGCTCACACGGTTGGCCTGTGCGGTTTCGATGGCGGCAAACTCGCCGCTGCGGTGCGAACCCCCGTCCTCGTCCCCGTGCGCGACATGCAAAAAGCCGAAGACGCCCATGTGATCCTGCTGCACGTCGCGATGCAACTCTTGTGCGCCCGCTTGTAGCACCGGCCCTCGGGACTGAAGTCCGCAGGTTGTGCTGGGCAAGCGCCGTAGTTTCGCGCGACCCCAGACCCAGTTTGGCTCTCAAAGTGCTACGCTCCCATCCTGAGGACGTCCAACTGGGCGGGGAATCTCCGACTCCCTCGCGCCCAGAAGATCCGAGATAGTGCCATGCCTACAGACACATACGGGCAGACTCGACGTACTTTCCTACAAAGAGGGGTTGCAGTCGGCGGCGCCCTGCTGGCAGGTGGAGTTCAGGGTTGGCTCGGCTCCCAAGTGACCTTTGCCGCAGTTCCTCCCCAATCTCGCCTGGTCATCTCCCGCGACCCCAACCTCCGCTCCACCCCCACCAGCCTGGATTCCTCCCGGCTCGTCAACTGCCTGGACCGCGCCATGCAGGCCTTGCATGACTGCGACTCGCCACTCGAGGCGTGGCGCAAGGTCGTGCGACCGGGCGAGGTGGTAGGGCTAAAGGTTAACTGCCTTGCAGGCAGAGGGAACTGCACGCGGCCGGAGCTCGTGAACGCCGTCTGCGAGCGCCTCCAGCAAGCCGGCATCAGGGAAATCGTCATCTGGGACCGGCTGAATTCAGACCTCGAGAGCGCGCACTTCAAGATCGTGGAGCGTGGCTCCGGAATTCGCTGTTTCGGAAACGATGTGCTGGGATTCGATGAGGACTTGGCCGTTTTCGGCAGCGTGGGAAGCCTCGTGGCCAAGACGCTCACCCAAGTCTGCGATGCCGTTATTAACCTGCCCGTGCTCAAGGACCACGGCATCGCGGGCGTCACGATTGGGCTCAAGAGCATGTTTGGCGCCATCCATAACCCCAACAAATACCACGTCAACGTTTGCAATCCGTACGTGGCGGACGTTAATATGCTGCCGCCCATTCGCCGGAAGGTGCGGTTGCATATTTGTGACGCCACCACCGCGCAGTACGAAGGCGGGCCTTCGTTCATGCCTCACTGGACTTGGCCGTACAATGGCTTGCTCATAAGCCGCGATCCGGTGGCCCTGGATTACTCAGGCTGGCAAATCATCGAAAGAAAGCGGGCCGAGGTGGGCATGAAATCGCTACAGGAGATGAAGCGCGAGCCAACTTACATTTCAACCGCCGCCGACGCGCAGCATAACTTGGGGACTGACGATCCAAGATTCATTAAGGCGGTGGAAGTTTGACTCTTGAATCTTGAATTTGGAATCTCGAACTAGGATTACACGAGGTTGAAGTCCGATGGCAACCAAATATGATCTGCGGCTCCTCGAGGCAGAGTCGCCGGCAGCGTCCGCCGGCCTCGCCTGGGACCGCCGCTCCTTCCTCAAAGCGGCTTCCCTTCCCTGCCTCGCCGCCTGCGCCGCAGCGGCAATGGGAGGCCGCAATGCGGTCCCCCTGTTCGCGGCTCCGCCCGCGGAAGACGACTCGCAATTCGTCAAGGAGGCCAGGTTCTACGATAAACAGCCCTACCGGAAGATCAAGTGCAAGCTTTGCCCGCGCGGCTGCACGATCGACGACCGGGAGCGCGGCTATTGCGGCGTGCGCGAGAATCGCGGCGGCACCTACTACACGCTGGTGCACTCGCGCGTGGTGACGGCTCATATTGATCCCATCGAGAAGAAGCCTTTCTTTCATTTTCTCCCCGGAACGGTTGCCTTCTCCATTGCCACCGCCGGTTGCAATGTGAACTGCAAGATGTGTCAAAACTGGGATATCTCCCAGGTCCGCCCTGAGCAGGTCCGGTCGAACTACGCTCCCCCGGAGCGCGTGGCAGTGTTAGCCCAGCAGAACAGTTGCCCGACCATTGCCTACACCTACAGCGAGCCGGTGGTGTTTTACGAGTACGTCGCGGATACTGCCGAAGCGGCTCACAGGCTGGGCGTGAAAAGTGTCGTGGTCACGGGCGGGTACATCCAACAAGAGCCGCTCGAGAAACTGTGCCGCCAGGTGGACGCCATCAAGGTTGACCTTAAAGGTTATTCCGAGAAGTTTTATAAGGAAGTAGTAAACGGCGAACTGAAGCCGGTGCTCGACGGCCTGGTGACCATCCGCAAGCACGGAGTATGGAACGAGATCGTTTACCTGGTGATTCCCACTCTGAACGACAGCGAGACGGAGTTTCAAGGGCTCGCCAAATGGGTCAAGTCCGAATTGGGCCCCGACGTTCCCGTCCACTTCACACGCTTCCATCCCGAGTATCTCCTCAAGAACCTTCCTCCCACGCCGGTGGAAACGCTCGAACGCGCCAAAGCCATCGCCGACGCCGAGGGTCTCCACTTTGTTTACATCGGCAACGTGCCCGGCCACCCGGCCGAGAATACCTATTGCCCCAAGTGCCGCAAGATTGTGGTGGAGCGCACCGGGTTCACCGTGGGGACAGTGCACATCCACAACAATAAATGCCAATACTGCCAGCAACCGATTCCCGGAGTCTGGCGCTCGTAAGCGAGCTCGAAAGCAATCCTGCCTTGATTACCTGGAGAACGGAAGGCGTGTTCTGACGCTTTGGAATTCGGGTTTGACGTTTTCCGACCAGTTTCTTCTTGCCCTACGCGGCTGCCGGTGTAAAATCTCCACTCAACTTATTCTGAGGTTGCCATCATGATGAATCCTTTCCAACGCATCGGCCGGCGTCAGTTCCTCCACAACTCGGCCTTCGGTCTGGGAGCCGCGCCGTTAATCACCAATGCGGCCTTGGCAGTTCAGGGGGAAGCTTCAGCCCATCCCGCTTCACCCCAGAGTGCTCCAAATCCCAATGGCCTCAGGATGCGGGCGAGGCTCGAACCAAAAGAAACGGTATGGATCGTGCGCGAGCCTCAGGCAGGCTTTCCGGAGCAGTTCGCGTCTTGCGAACTGGCGCGCGGCTTGCGAAACCTGGGGCTGGCTAGCGACCCTGTCCAAGCCGTGCTGGGTGAAGGCGCGCCGCCAGCGTCAGGTCTCGTCTTCTCTCTCGCCATCAAGAAGGACCTCTCCACGCACTCTGAAGCTTATCAAATCTCAAACGAATCGCCGGGCGGCAACGCCTCCCATGTCCGCCTGACCGGCGCTACGCCACACGCCGTTCCGTACGCCGTATTTGACTTCCTGGAGCGCCAGGGGGCGTTCTTTGGGCTGGATGGAGAAGTGTATCCGCTGGAACCCGCGCGCGCCCTCAACCTGCCGCCGGCCGGCCGGAACTGGCAGGCGCAGCCGCGCTTCAACGCGCGAGGGCTGGTGCCGTGGCCTGACTTTCTCAACTGCGTCACCGTTTACAATCGCGAAGACTGGCGCGCCTATCTCGAAGCCATGGTTCGAATGCGCTTCAACACGCTGGGCGTGCACGTCTACTCCGGCGAAAACCAGTGGGCTGAATCTTTTCTTTCTTTCGAATACGCTGGCGCCGGCCACCTGGCCTATACCGACACGACCGCGACGAACCGCTGGGGCTACCTGCCGGAGCGAACCTCGCGTTTCGGCATGGGCTCTGCTGACTTCTTCGCAGAAGAAGTTTTCGGCTCCGAAGCAACTACCAGGGCCCGGAGTTGCTGGGAGGCTGAAGAATCCGCGCAGAAGCTTTGGGGCGAGGCCCTTCAATACGCCAAGCAGCTTGGCATCCGCACAGGTGTCGGGTTTGAGCCTTACGAGATTCCCGATGAGATTTACCGCGCCGTTCCTCCCGAAGCGCACTACGCATCCGCTGATCCGAAAGCCCCCGGGCCGCGCATCGACCCTGAGTCGGTTGCCGCGAAGGACATCCTGGAAGCGCGCCTGGCGCGACTGCTCGAAGCTTATCCGACGGTAGACTACGTCTGGTTGTGGGAAGACGAAGGGATGAGCTGGGCCAGCCAAAAGCAAAATGTTCCGCTCTCCGTCACTCCATTCAAGCAGGCCCACGACTTTCTAAAGCGTCATGCTCCTCGAAAGCGCCTGGTGATTTCCGGTTGGGGCGGCGTCGTCCGCCACTTCGCCTATTTCCACAAGGCGCTCCCGGAGGACATTATCTTTTCGTCGCTGAACGACAACCTGGGTTGGGATCCGGTCAGCGAGGAGTACGGCAAACTCGAATCGCGCGAGCGCTGGCCGATTCCCTGGCTCGAAGACGATCCGGCCATGTGGCTGCCCCAGTTTCATGTCCATCGCTTCGTGCGCGATATGGACTTGGCGGAACAGTATGGGTGTCAAGGCCTCCTGGGCATTCACTGGCGGCATCGCATCATGGACATCGACGCCGGTTTTCAAGCGGGCTATTCGTGGAACAAGGAGCTCACCCCAACCCGCTTCTTCCAACGGTTTGCATCGGCCCAGGCACGGGAACCGCGCGCCGCCAAACTGGCCAAGCTCCTCGATGACACGGACCGCGACCGGCTGGTTCTATGCTCGTGGACCGGCCAGATTAAAGATGGCCACAGCCAAATCAACGAATACTCCGGTGATTATGACGAAGCGTTTCAGTTCTGGAACGGCTACGAACCCTCCGAGAGTGTGAAGAAGTCGCAGGCAGAGGTGGCGAAGCAAATTCGCGCGCTTACCGATTCCGCCTCGAGCACTGCGGAGCGAGAGCGCCTCAATTACCTTAGCCGCTTTATCGAGTTCCTCACTCCCTATTCTGACTCGTGGTCCCTGGCGGCGCGCCTGAACCAGAAACTTCAAAAAGCGAGCGAGTTGAAGAAGCAGAACAAAGGCGATGAGGCGCGCAGCCTGATTCTGACGGAAGGTGTGCCACTTTGGCTCGAATTGGCGCCCCTGGTTCGAAAAGCCATTCTCGATTACCAGGAGATCGTGAGCACCAGGAACGACCTGGGACAACTGGCTTCGATGCATAATAAGTATGAGCGGCTGGCCTTGTATCGGCTTCGAGCCTCTATGAAGGAGTTCGTCGGCGAACTGCCGCCCGAAACCGAACAGTTGTTTGCCGCCGTTCGTAAGCCCGACCCCAAGGCTGCGGCCCGCGCCTTTGTTCCGACTCGCCCAACGATCCTGCGCAGAAGCGAACGGGTGCAAATCTCCGCCGTGTTTACTGGGCCAGGACAACTATCGCGCGTCACTCTCTTCACTCGCGCCAAAGACTCGGACCAGTGGACTCCTTGGGCCATGGAACTGACCGGCCGGCGCACTTATGCGAGTGCTATCAAATGGCAAGAGGCCGCCCCCCTGATCGATTACTACGTCGAGGCTGAATTTGAAAGCGCAGGGACCAAGAACAGTGTCACGTCCCCGCCTGAGGCCCCCGCCCGTTTTTATACCGTGACCCTCCTGTAGGGGCGGCCCTTGTGGCCGCCCGGGCAACCACAAGGGTTGCCCCAACAACCGCCATCCGTTGATAACAGTCCCGCCGTAGGGAAACGGCTTGCCGTCCCCTCGCGGTTATGCCGCTAATCAACCACGGGTAGGGCAGCCCCACCCCTACGCCGCCCGGGTCCAGCCGCGTCCGGCGTAGATGCGGAGGGCCATGGCCCCTACCATCCTCGACCTCTGTTATCGACGTATTGGGGCACAACTACTCCCCTTGACTATTGACAGGAGAGTGTGTAATCTGTTGTCGATAACTGAGAGGTGTTCCATGAGCAAGCCGACCGATCTTGTACAAGGTACGTTAGATGTTCTCATTCTTAAGACCATCGCCCTCGAGCCCATGCACGGCTGGGGCATCGCCCAGCGTATTCGCCAGGTCTCCAAGGAAGTGCTCCAGGTGAATCAGGGAGCGCTCTACCCCGCCCTGCATCGCCTCGAGCAAAGCGGGTGGATCAAAGCCAAGTGGGGAGAGTCCGACAACAATCGCCGCGCCAAGTTCTACTCGCTGACTGCGGCCGGGCAGAAGTACTTGGAGCAGGAGCAAGCCCACTGGAAGAAACTCTCCGCCGCCATCGGTCTGGTGTTAGAAGCATCATAGGATTCAGGATTCGGGCTGTGGCGAGAAAATCCCTCGCCCCCTGGGGGAGAGGGTGGACCGTGACGGCGCTTTCATCAGCCGCCACGGGCCGGGTGAGGGGGCCGTTCAAAATTCAGGATCCATAGTTCAGGAAAACAGCAGGGTAACCCAATGGAGCGCTGGCTTTACAAACTCCCGTTGCGCTTCCGCTCGTTATTCAGGCGCGGAAGTGTGGAAGGCGAGCTAAGTGACGAACTGCGCTTTCACCTCGAGAAGTTGGCCGAGGAAAACGTTGCAAAAGGGATGACGCCAAAGGAAGCCCGCTACGCCGCCCTGCGCGATCTGGGCGGTGTCGATCAAATAAAGGAGGAATGCCGAGATATGCGCCGGCTAAACTTCATCGACAACCTCATTCAAGACTTGCGGTATGGCGCGCGAACGCTGGCAAGAAATCGCGGCTTCGCTGCGGTGGCGATTATCACTCTGGCATTGGGGATCGGCGCTAACACTGCGATCTTCAGCGTGGTTAATACGGTCCTGCTGCGGCCGTTGCCTTTCAAAGATCCGTCGAGCCTGGTTTGGGCTACGGAACGGTTCCAACTCACTCACGGCGCGGCGGTCGTGATTAGCCCCGATTTTATTGGCTGGAAGGATCGCAACCAGGTCTTCGAGCAAATCGGCGCTTTCGGCGGAGGCGTGGGCGCGAATCTCACTGGGGCGGGCGAACCGGCGCGCGTCCGCGTGACCAGCGTCACCGCGGGTTTTTTCCCCATGTTGGGTGTCCAGCCGATTGCCGGGCGCATGTTCCTGTCGTCGGAAAGCAAGGAGGCTCAGCGCCACGTGGCGCTTCTCAACGAGGCGCTGTGGCGCAGCCGTTTCGGCTCCGACCCTCATATATTGGGGAAGTCCGTGCGGCTTGATGACGATACTTTCACCGTTGTCGGCGTCCTGCCGGCAAACCTGCGCTACCCCGCTGCGGATTTCTGGATACCTCTGGCACTTGATACTGAGGAGTTTTCTCCGCATTCTCCCCGATGGAGCGTCCTTACTGTTATTGCGCGTCTGAAGCCTGGCGTCTATGCCGCCCGCGCCCAATCCGACTTGCAGTTGATCACTCAACGAATGGACCGGGAATACCCACAGGAAGCCGCGCCCTTTCGTGCGCACGAGCGTGTCGAGGTGATTCCGCTTCACGCCCTGCTCGTCCAAAACGTGCGCTCTCTGCTGTTAATTCTCTTGGGAGTTGTCGGGTTCGTCCTATTGATTGCTTGCGCGAATGTCGCCAACCTGCTGCTTTCCCGCGGCGTGCTTCGCGGCAGGGAGATGGCCGTACGAGCGGCGCTGGGAGCCCGGCGCCTGCGCCTCGTCCGTCAATTGCTCACCGAAGACTTGCTACTGGCGATGGCGGGGGGGGTGCTGGGACTTCTGGCCGGATTGTGGGGAACCAAGATCCTTCGCCAACTTATTCCTTCCAACCTTTCGCAGGACGTCCACCTTGACCTGCGCGTCCTCGCCTTCTTCGGCGGCATCGCGGTTTTAGCCGTGCTGGTTTTCGGTTTCGTCCCCGCCTTCATCGCCTCCCGAACTGACGTGGGCGAAGCGCTCAAAGAAGGAGGAGCGCAGGGAGGCGCCGGTCGCGCCGCGCACCGTCTCCGCGCCCTGTTGGCGGTGGGCGAAATCGCTCTATCGCTGATTCTGCTGGCAAGCGCGGGCCTTCTGACGCGGAGTTTTCTGCGCCTCAGCCAGGTTGAACTCGGCTTTGACCCTCACGATCTATTGATGGCGACTGTCGAAAGGCCTTGGACGAGCAACCCCAACCCACGACAGTTTGCCGCCTTCTTTCAAGATGCACTGCAACGAGTTCGAAGCCTGCCGGGCGTCAAAGAAGCCGCAGTGACCACGCGCTACCCGTTACAGGACTCTCACAATACTACGTTAATGCTCAAGATTCGCGGCATGGAGAACTTCCACCCTCCGCAGCCTGTCCCTACGATTGCCGTTAGCCAGGATTACTTCCGCGTGACGCGGATTCTTTTACTAAAGGGACGAACCTTCAGCGACGCCGATGCCGGTACCGCTCCTAGTGTAGTTGTCGTTAACGAAGCTTTTGCGCGCATGGCCTTTGAGGCACGCGATCCTCTGGCGCAGCAGATCAGCTTTGGGCCGCCGCCCGCACCGTGGTCAGAGGTGGTGGGCGTCGTTGCCGACACCAGGGACCACGCTCTCGCCGAGGAGCCCATCCCGGAGATCTACGTGCCCTATCTCCAGCAACCCTCGTTCAGCATGGCTTTTATACTTCGAACCACAGCCGATCCGCAGCCGCTGGTGAAGACTGTTCGGGGAGCCATCGAAAGCATCGATAAGAATCAACCCTTGTCCGACGCCACGACCATGGACGAAGTCATCGCCGGCTTGGTGGCGCCCCGGCGTTTCCAGATGATGCTGCTGGGATTGTTTGCGCTCCTTGCGCTGGTGCTGGCCGCTGTGGGAGTTTACGGCGTGGTAAGCTACTCATGTAGTCTGCGAGTGCATGAATTCGGCGTTCGCATGGCGCTCGGCGCGGAGCGCCGTGATTTGCTCGGGCTGGTTATCCGGCAAGGAGCGCGGCTCGCGCTGATCGGTGTCTTCGCCGGGCTTGGAGGTGCGCTGGCATTAACGCGCTACTTATCGAGCATGCTCTACGGTATCAAGCCTACGGATCCCTTGACGCTGCTGGCAGTTTCCTTGCTCCTCGCCGCCGTGGCGCTCCTGGCCAGCTACATCCCCGCCCGTCGCGCGACCAACGTCGATCCCATAGTGGCGCTGCGCTACGAATGAAGTTATCAGCCATCTGCTATCGCCCTCAGCCAATGGGGTTCGGGATTCAGGATGCAAGGACAGACCAGGTAAACCCTCTCCCCCTTGGGGGAGAGGGCGGCCCGCAACGGCGCTTTCATCAGCCGTCGCAGGCCGGGTGAGGGGGTCCCGGACTGATTGGCAGCAAGGCTCATTTGACTTATTTAAGTCACACGCTCATAATGAGCGAATGAAAGCTTCCTCGATCCGCACCTCCATCGACCTGCCCCGCGACCTTCACCGTCGTGTCCGTGAAGCCGCTGCCCAGAAAGGCTGCTCTGCCCGCAAGCTCATCCTTGCGGGAATCGAGCGCGCGGTTGAAGAAGTCAAGACCTCTCGGCCCCGCCGCCGTCTCAGCCTTGACCCACCCTTGATCCGTCCCGCAGGGCGGCGCATCCGGATCACCAACGAAGAGGCTTATGAACTCATTGAATTTCCCTGACATCAATGTTTGGCTCGCGCTGGCGGCGCCAGAACATATCCATGCCGCGGTGGCTAGGCGATGGTGGGATGGGGAATCGGGCGCCATCGCATTCTCCCGCCTCACGCAGCTTGGCTTTCTGCGTCTCATGACCACGGCAGCGGTTATGGACGGGAAGCCGCTGACCATTGCCGCGGCCTGGCGCGTCTACGACCGTCTGTATGACGACGATCGAGTGGTCTTCATCTCGGAACCACCTGAGGCGCAAAGGCGGTTCCGCGAAAAGGCCTCAGGACGAACGGCATCTTCCAAACTTTGGGCTGATGCGTGGTTGCTCGCCGTTGCACAGGCAGCAGGGGGAATCCTCATCACCTTTGATAAGGCGCTAGCTTCGCGCGGCGCCCACTGCCTTCTGGGCAGATAGGGACGGCGCCATATCGTACGGGCGACCCTCGTGGCCGCCCTAGGGCAGCTTCAAGGGCTCCCCCAACAGTGAATAGGAATTGTGGTATGTTGTCTGTCGGCGGGTAGCTCGGACCGCCGGTTAGGGGTTCGAAGCGCATCGGCATTCGCGAGACAATGTCGCAAGCGCAATCTCGCCTCTTCAGGCCCAACATGAAGAAAGCGACCTACCTTGAAAATCTCATTCAGGATGCAGCCTACGGCCTGCGCATGGTCGCGAAGTGGCGTGGAATCTCCGCGGTTCTGGCGCTCACCCTGGCGTTGGGCATCGGAGTTAACACGGCGATTTTCAGCGTCTTGAATGGATGGCTGCTGCGTCCGCTCCCTGTGCCGAATCCGGAGCAAATCACCGTTGTGGCCTTTCAACCCAAGGAAACATCTGATTCAAATTTCTCTTATCCTGACCTGGTGGATTTCGAAAAGCAGGCCGGTACTTTCTCCAGCCTGTTTGCCTTCGCAGTGGGCGGCGCCGGGCTCAGTGCGGACGGCGTCGCGAGCGAGTTCGCCTATAGTGCTGTAACCGGCAATTACTTTTCCGCCCTCGGGGTGAAGCCGCTGCTTGGCCGGCTGCTGCTTCCTGGCGAAGGCGAAAAACCCGGCGAAGAATTGCTGGTGGTGCTTGGCTACGCTTTCTGGCAAAAACGATTCGGAGGCGATGCCGGTCTCGTCGGCAAGCGCGTGCTGTTGAATGGATTGCCGGCGATGGTTATTGGGGTCACGCCAAGGGAGTTTCACGGCACACTGTTTGCTTTCGACATGGATGGCTACCTTTCGCTCAATGCTCTGCCGCAAATCCAGGGCTCGAGCGCGTTCTGGACCGACCGCCACGACCGGGAATTGATGGTGCTCGGACGGTTGAAGCCCGACACCAGCCTTGCGCAGGCGCAGAGTTCCTTGACCGTCATTGCGCAGCGCTTGGCAGCCCAATATCCCGCCACAAATAAAGACGTCACGATGCGCGTCATTCCGGAGCGGTTAGCACGCCCGGCGCCCTTCGTCACCAACTTCGTTCCTGTTATTGCCAGTCTGTTCCTGATTCTTCCCGCCCTCGTCCTGCTGCTGGCCTGCCTGAGCGTGGCGAATATCCTGCTGGCGCGGGCGACGGTGCGCCAGCGTGAGATGGCCATTCGCGCCGCTCTGGGCGCAGGCCGCGGACGGCTCATCCGCCAGATGCTCACGGAATGTCTCCTCCTGGCGCTCCTGGGGGGCATGGGAGGAGTGCTCCTCGGAGAATGGGCGATCAGCGCCAGTGGCGCAATGATTCATTCCGTAACCTCAACCTCATCCGGCGTTGCTTTCCGCATGGACTACACCCTTGATTGGCGAGTCTTTTTCTACACCTTGGGGATTGTAATTTTGTCGGGAATCTTTCTGGGCGTGTGGCCCGCCTTGCGCGCCGGCCGAGTGGACGTGAATACCGTATTGCACGAAGGTGGGCGAAACGATTCCGCGGGCGTGGGAAGCCATGGCATCCGCAGTGCCCTGCTGGTAGCCCAAGTGGCCGGGTCGCTGATGCTCTTGATTGTCGCCGGCCTCTTCGTGCGCAGCCTCGAGCGCGCCGAGCACATGGATCTGGGCTTCGATCCTGGTCACGTGCTGAACGTCATGCTGGACCTGCGCCAAATCGGCTACGACGACACACGCGCCAAGGCTTTCTGCCGCGAACTCAAGGGTCGCGTGCGAGCCTTGCCGGGCGTCCAATCAGCCAGTTTGAGCTTCAACGTTCCCCTGCAAATGCCCAGTCCCGCCAGCCCCATTCACGTCGAGGCTCATCCCCTCCCCCCCGGGCAGCCGCCTCCGGAGGTCTCGTACAACAGCATTGACCCCGCCTATTTTGAGACTATGCGGATTGCCCTCCTCGCGGGCCGAACCTTCCGGGACTCCGACGACCAATCGGCGCGGCAGGTGGCAATCGTAAATCAGTCGATGGCAAAGAAGTTCTGGCCGAATCAGGATCCCGTCGGCAAGCGCTTCAGTTTGAAAAGCGACGCCGGACCTTTCATCGAGATGGTCGGCTTGGCCCGCGACGGCCAAAGCTTGTGGCATTTTTCAGCCGACCCGCAGCCCTATTTTTATCTCCCATTCGCACAAGACTTCACTCCGTTTCTGTCTCTGCAAGTCAGAACCACGGCCGCGCCTGAAAGTCTGCTTCTGGCCGTACAGGACCAGATCCATCAGCTTGCGCCCGATCTCCCGGTGTTTAACGCCGGCACCATGCAGCAAGGGATTCACGGACTCGGAGGTTTGTTTATGTTCCGTCTGGCTGCCACACTCGCCGGCATCATGGGAATCCTCGGGCTGACGCTTGCCACCGTCGGTGTTTACGGAGTGGTTTCGTTTGGCGCGGCGCAGCGCACGCGCGAGATGGGGATTCGCATGGCCCTGGGCGCCTCCCGTCGCGACGTCCTGATTGCGGTCGTACGGCATGGGTTGCGACTGACCCTGGCAGGCATCGCGGTAGGAGTGGTGGGGGCGTTCGCACTCAGCCGGCTTCTGCAGAGCATGCTGGTGGGCGTCAGACCCGGTGACCCTGGAACGTTCATCGCCGTATCGCTGCTCATGCTCGCCGTCGCTCTCGTGGCAAGTTACCTCCCGGCACGCCGGGCAACCAAGGTCGATCCCATGGTGGCGCTGCGGTACGAATAAAGCAGTGGCTAGTGGTTGGTGGCTAGTGGCTAGAAATCTAATCACTAGACACTAGCCGCTCGCAACCAGCCACTAGCCGATTGAGGATTCAAAACATGACCACACTGTTTACTGACCTTCGCTACGGCGCTCGCATGCTATCCAAGAATCCTAGCTTCACTGCTGCCGCCATCATTACGCTGGCCCTCGGCATCGGCGCCAATACCACGATCTTCAGTGTGGCGTGGCGCCCCATGCGCTACCAAGCCGCCGACCGTCTTCTGATGGTCTGGGAAACGAGGCCCGATGGCAGTCGAAGCCCCGTGTCCGCTCCTACCTATCTTGATTGGCGGGACCAAGCCAAGTCCTTCGAGCAGCTCGCCGCGGCTCGCAGGGCTAGCGTTGCCCTGTCCGGAAACCCTCCCATTCAGGTGTCAGGAGCGCGCGTCACTTCGAACTTCTTTGACGCTTTCCGACTGCGGCCTGAGCGAGGACGGTTTTTCTCGGCGGAGGACTTCGGCCCGGACGGTAACAGGGTAACCGTCCTGAGCCACGAAGTGTGGCAAACCCAATTTGCAGGGGCGGCGGATATCGTGGGCAAAACCGTTCGCCTCAACGGCGAATCGTACTCGGTGATCGGCATTGCTCCCGCTGATTTCGAGTTTTGGGGGCGGATGGACGTCTGGATGCCGCTAGTCCATCTCAACGCGGCGCCCGACCGCCAGACTCGCGACCTGCTGGTCGTTGGGCGAATGAGGCCGGGCATCACGGCCTCCCAGGCAGGCGAGGAAATGCGCACGCTGGCGGCTCGAGTCGCGCTCGAATCGCCGGAAACCAACAAGCAGTGGAGCGCCCTCACGCAGGAGTTCCATCAGGCCTTGGCGGGTCCGGGAGTCCTGTTGATGATGGTGCTCTTGCTTGTTATCGTGTCTGTGGTGCTGCTGCTGGCCTGTGTGAACGTGGCCAACTTGCTCCTCGCCCGCGCCACCACGCGCCAAAAGGAAATTGCGGTCCGGTTCGCCTTCGGAGCCAGCCGCTGGCGGGTGGTACGGCAACTGCTGGCGGAAACTCTTCTCTTGGCCGTGCTGGGCGGCGCACTGGGCCTGCTGCTGGCCTTTGCCGCGGTGCGCTACTTGGCGACTCTCCCGGTCCTTCAGGCGCCGGGCCTGGCGCCTATCGAAATCAACCGCCTGGTGCTTGAGTTCGCCGTAGCACTCTGCGTGGCCTCGACGGTGATTTCCGGATTCGTCCCCGCCTGGCGGACAACCGCCGCGAATTTGATCGAACACGTCAAAGCGGCAGGTCACACCACGGTGGGCGATCGAAAGCAGATCCGCCTGCGGAATGGCCTGGTGATGGCGGAACTGGCACTATCGGTGGTGCTCATGGTGACCGCCGGCCTCAGCCTGCGCAGCTTCATACGTCTGTCTGAGGTGGATCCGGGCTTTCCCAGCCGGGGCCTGCTGACCGCCCACATGTCGCTACCTGCGCCGCAGTATGCCGATGCGGATCGCGTGCGCGCGTTCAGTACGCAATTGCTGGAAAAGGTTCGCGCCATCCCCGGCGTCGAGGACGCCGCAATCTCTAGCGGCCTGTCGCCCATGAACTTCGAAAACGGCCAGCCTTTTCGTGTCGACGGTAGAGACCCGGCCGCGGCGAATGCTTCCGGCGTCGCAAATTACCAGGTTATCAGCGCCGGATTTTTCCACACCCTCGGTCTTAGGGTATTAAAAGGGCGCGCCTTCAGCGAAGACGACCGCCAGGGTTCAACCCCGGTGGTAATTGTCAATCGCAGGCTGGCTGAGAAATTCTTCTTAACCGGCGATCCCTTGGGCAGGCTCCTGCTGATTTCAGAACTTGTTCCGGGCCGCAACGGGCCCGCGCAACCGATCGCTCTCGAAATCGTGGGCGTCGTAAACAACTTGAAGAGCTTCCGAGTGAACGAACCGAGCAACCCCGAGATCTATATTCCCTACATGCAAGCGCCGTGGAGCAGCGAATACCTTCTGGTCCGCAGCCGCAGCGAGACCTCTTCGCTTGTCGCCGCAGTCCGCAAGGCCCTGAGCGCGGTCGATCCCGATTTGCCCCTGACCGACGTCAGCACCATGGACGAGCGCCTCTCGCTCGCGCTCGCCGGCGGCCGGGTGGTCGTGGCCCTTATGGTCATCTTCGCCTTTATGGCCCTCTCGATGGGCAGCGTGGGTCTGTATGGAGTGATCTCCTATTCGGCGGCTCAGCGCACCACCGAATTTGCCCTGCGATTGGCATTGGGTGCTCCGCAGCGCGAGGTTTTACGTTTGGTGGCGAGCGGAGCGTTTCGCCTGCTGATGGTCGGCGGCGCCGTGGGAATGGCGTTGGCCCTCGGTATGGCGCACCTGCTCAGTAGTTCGATCTACGGCATCAGCCCCTATGATCCCCTCACGTTCGCCACCGTGACGTTCGTTCTTTTGGGTGTCGTCCTCACTGCCAGTTACCTGCCCGCGCGTCGAGCCATGAAAGTTGATCCCATGGTGGCGCTGCGGTATGAATGAAGTTCTCGGTCATCAGTTCTCAGTCATTAGTCAGATGCGACGACCTTAGATGTAGAATAAGCTCCTACTGAGGATTGCAGAATTAAGTGACATCACCCCCTCACTCCCCGCCCCCTCTCCCCCAAGCGGGCGAGAGGAGGAATAACTCGAGTTTATACCCTCGCCCCCTCACGGGAGAGGGTGGCGCGCAGCGCCGGGTGAGGGGGTGGGTACGACACAATACTATGTAACGCTTAGTAAAGGAGTTGATACATGCGCCGAATCGTTTTTGTCAAGCGCGTCGTGCGGGATCTGCAGTACTTTGTCAAGATCACACTCAGGGCTCCCGGCTTCACGGCTGCTGTTTTCGCGGCGGCCACCCTTTGCCTGTGCGGCTCCCCTTCCCCGGCTCAAGTCGCGCCGACCTGGGTGCCCCGCTTCGTGCCGGACATCGCGGAGAAGGCCGCCGACTTGAGCACTGCCAACTGTCATTACCTGCCGATATTCGGGGAGAGCGATTCGGCGGCCCGGATCGCCCGGAGCGTCGCGCGTTTCGCCGAGGTCAAAGTCGATCCGCAGGGAACCTGCCGTCCCGTCAGCTACGAGCGCGAGGAGCAGATTTACTTCATCCTCGAAGGCAGCGGAATTCTACACTACGGCGAAGAGAAAGCTCCGGTTCGCAAGAACGACTTCATGTATCTTCCTCCGGGGATCACGCACACCATCTCCGCCTCCGCCGATCAGCCCTGCCGCGTGTTGGTGATGGGGTTCAGGATCCCTGCTGGGACAAATCTCGAGCCGCCGCCCAAGCTCGTGGTGGCCAACATGGATGACGTCAAGGAACAAACCGTTGAAGGGCACCCCTCGTCCGTTCTCTATAAGCTCCTGGTCGGCGATCGGAAGAGTACGCGAGACCGAATTGCCGCCGGCTACGTCGTCACCAGCCTCTTTTTGATGGATTTTGCGCCGGAAGGCACAAACACCCCGCACCATCACGAAACCGCGGAGGAGATTTATCTTATTCTGGATGGGCATGGTAAGATCGTCGCCGGTGGTGGAGAAGACGGCGTAGAAGGCTTGCACGAAGCCCATGCCGGCGATGCGTATTTCTTCCGCCTGAATTGCACGGTCGGCTTCTACAACAGCTCGGAGCCGGGCGCCAAGGCTCACATCCTGGCCGTACGCTCGAGGTTTCCGTTTCACGCCGAGGAGGATTAAACTTTGCCCTGCACACGGATGTAGCGGCGAGTTTACCTCGCCACATGGCGGCGTAAAGCCGCCTCTACATTCCTAGCAGTGACGGGAGGAACACATGTCGACGCTTATCACTTCCTTTGATCGTCGCGCGTTTATGAAATGGGCTGCGGCGCTGCCTCTGCTTGGCCAGATCGCCGCCCAAGATCTCTTCGCCAACGTGCAGGAAGCCGTCGGCAAGGGTCCTGCGAGCAACGTCTATCGCCGTCTGGGGGTCAGGCCTCTCATCAACTGCCGTGGAACCTGGACGTATCTGAGCGGCTCCTTGGAACTCCCCGAAGTGCGCGCCGCTATGCTCGAAGCGGCGAAACACTTTGTGGATATTATTGAGCTGCAAAAAGGGGTGGGCAGGCGCCTGGCAGAACTGACGGGCGCTGAATCGGGGATGGTGACCTCCGGCGCGGCGGGAGCGATGGCCGCCGCCACCGCGGCCTGCATCGCGGGAAACGACCCGGCCAAAATCTGGCAACTTCCCGATACGACCGGCCTTAAGCACGAGGTGGTGATGGTGGGCGGGCGCAGCGCCTTTGACAGCGCCATTCGCCTCGCCGGCGCCAAGTTGACCCTCGTCTATTCGCCCGAGGAACTCCAGACTGCCCTTAACGAAAACACCGCCATGATTTATACCACCGACCTCGGTGACCAGTTGGCGAAAGAGATCGAAATCGCCAAGAATGCGAAAGTTCCTCTGCTCCTCGACGACGCCGCCGGTATCCCTCCCATCGAGAACATGAAGCTCTATGCAAAAATGGGGGCGGACCTCTTCACCTTCAGCGGCGGGAAAGGCCTCATGGGACCGCAATGCAGCGGCCTGTTGCTGGGACGCAAGGACCTGATCGATGCCGCCATGGCTAACACCAGTCCCTATGAAGGAGCAGTTTGCCGTCCCATGAAGGTCGGCAAGGAAGAGATCATCGGCTGCCTGACCGCCGTGGAAACCTGGCTCAAGTTGGACCTTGACGCCCTCAACCGCGAATGGAATATGCGCGTGCAGCGAATCGTGAAGCTCGTCGAAACGGTCCCGGGAGTGAAGGCCGATGTTCACATCCCCAAAGGCGGCAATCGCTATCCCACGCTAACCGTGAGCTGGGACGAACCAGCCTGGGGATTCACCGTGGAAGACTGCGCCCGCAAGCTGAGCGACGGCGAGCCACGCATCGAAGTCCTCACGGCGAGTAATCCCAGCCTCGTTCCCGCCGTGGTCGAGGGTAAGCCGAATCCCAAAGAACCCAAAGAGAAAAACCAGTTGCAGATCGTCTCCATGACCTTGCGGCCCGGCGAAGACATGATCGTCGGCCGGCGCCTGCGCGAAGTTCTGGGCGCAGCGCGAAAAGCAGCCAAGGCGTCATCCTGAGTGGAGATGGGACCGCGGGCCACGCGCCGAAATGGAAGTCAGCAGTCGTAACCCCCGGAGTAAAAAGCTGTGAAAAAATTGGCAAAAGGCAAAAACATGCACGCGCTGTC
>Ga0187864_10000614_pt1 | contig 38507 bp, 48 predicted proteins | sample June2016WEW_11_4_FD_132985 | JGI IMG/M metagenome (GOLD analysis project Ga0187864, IMG submission 132985) | Peatland microbial communities from SPRUCE experiment site at the Marcell Experimental Forest, Minnesota, USA - June2016WEW_11_40 | ecosystem: Environmental > Terrestrial > Soil >...
AGGTGGTCGAAAACCAAGAAGAAGACCCAGTGAGCACCGCTCACAGAATCAGCCGATACCCGCATCTCGGCGCCGCGGACCAGCAGAGAAACGTTGCAGGGGTCAGCGTCGCCGTAGCCGACGAAACCTGCCGAATCCTTGGACGGATACACCGTCGCCTTGAGCACGAAACGATTGGCTGCAGAATCACACAGCGAATCGACGGCCTCCACGTGGATGCCGCGGCATCGCTTGCGACGCGCCAGGCGAAGGAGACCGGTGTGCGTGACGTACCAGTTGCAGTTGATCATTTGCAGTTCACCGGCCGCGATTGAAAAACCGAAATCTCGAGTGAGGACTTTCAACTGCGCGAGCACCAGAGGGGTTACGGTATGGCCGAAAGCACGTTTCGTCACGCGAACGTTCTCCTGCAGAACTTTCGCTTGCCGATTGCGTGCTTTGCCAAGTTGGCTACAGAGCTCTGACAGATGCTTAGTCATAGGGGATCCTTATGGTTGACTCAAATCGTGCGTTTGACACCGAGGGTGGCATAACCTAGCAATGAACCTCTTCTGACAATTGCGTAAGGACGGCTTGCCGTGCCATAAATAAGCGACCGGACGTAGAAGCCGTGCGTGCTTTATACGGGTAACATACCACTGTTACGCTTACTATGTCAACTAAAAAGATTAAACCTGTCGTTCCAGACCTAGTGGCAATTGGGCGCCGAATCCGGGAAATTCGCGGTTTTGATTACAATCAGCGGGATTTCGGCAGATTGCTCGGAATAGGTCAGACGCAGCTATCGAAGTACGAGAAGGGGCAGAGTGTGCCAACGCTGGAACTGCTTCTGAAGCTGAAAACACACTCCGGGCGTAGCATTGACTGGATTGTGACGGGCGAGGAGGGAGCATGATTCCAGCATCTGATTCGCTTCCGTAACAATCCACCACCATCTGTAATTCCGCCCAGGATCAGATCCGGTTTACCCATAGCACCCTGCGCAACGTCTGCTTTAGCTGGAAGCCGCCTTTGCGGCGTTGGGCGGAAATCTACCACGCCCAACGCGCGCTGGCCCCCCGGCCTGGTGCTGGATGCGCAGTGGGAATGGCGCATTCAGCGGAACGTTGAATCCTCCGGTGGATGTGTTGGGGAATCTGGTGGGGTACTCTCACAATCGCAGGCTTACGTGCTTAATGCGACGGTGGTGCCGTTGGGATCGCTGGGTTACCAGACCTTGTGGCCGGATGGCGAACAGCAGCCCTACGTCTCGGCATTGAATGCCTACGACGGCGCGATTAGCTCAAACATGGCCGCTGTGCCCGCGGGCAACAACAGCAAGATCGAAGCTTACGCTTATAGGACTGGGACGACGAACCTGATTCTGGATATCTCCAGCTACTTCGGTATCACGCGAATTCCTCGGCCCCCTCGCGACCTCCGCCTCGGCCCGGTCCGGTGAGCGCCATGATTGGTATTACGGCAGACTCTGGTCAAGCTGGTAAAGTTCGATTTCATCCCGGTCCGTCGTGCCGATTTCTTCCGGCTCCAACGCTCTGATGCTATGTAGGACTATCATGGCGGTCTTAAGTCGCATAGCTGCCGGCACATCCTTGTTGGTCAGCAATTCCAGAAGGGTTGCCAGGGCTGTCTCAGACAGTCCCCGCAGTTGTGCACACATCGACTCGGCTTGCTCTTGCTTGGAGAGGTTCATCTCAGCCACAAAGTTTGCATCCGACTTCAGCCAGAGGTAGTAGGTCGACCGATCCACTTCGGCCTGCTTGGTCGCCTCGGTTACGGTTGCTCCCCGCACCAAGCCTGCGATGACCGACGCTTGTTGCGGCGTAAGTGTAGATTTTGTCGAGTTTTGTCGAGTGCGGGTCATGTGAGCTCCTCTCTTGCCTTGTAGGTGCGCCGCAGCTTTGATCAGCTGATACGCGCTTCCTGGCTCTCATGATGGGACCCTGCCGGAATCTGCACAATCGTCGTGGAGAAATCTGAAGATTAGCGGACAAGAAACACCTGCTAACCGGCGTACTGACAGCGGATTAAACATGACCCTAAAATTTCAGGGTCGTTCATTCCGGACGACAGAAATGGTCAGGATTAGATCTCACAGGCTTTTTCATACCGCCGTTTCGCGTCAGAGAGACACCTGCGGATCCCACGTGGGTGATATTGGATAGCCTGCTCGAAGGTGCGAATAGCTTTTCGAGCGTACTTCTGATTGTACTGTGCTATTTTTCCCCAATCAGCAGGTTGTAGGTGCGGCTTAAGCTCGAAACCAACATCGTCCAACTGCCTTGCTATGGACAGTACAGCTTGATCGGATACTCTGTTTTGAACCATTGCCCCTTGAAACAATCGGCCGGCAAGTCTCTCAAAAGGGGTGAGACGTTTCAGCTTGACCTTGCTTCGCAGTTGCTTCGGTGTCAGAACCTCGATCGAAAGCCCCTCTTCAGAAACCCACCAGAACATCCGTTTCCAATTCTGTGTAAGGTCATCTATCATTTTCCACAAGTGGCCGCGATAAACTCCCCCTCTGACAAGAGTCTTTCCGTCGAGCGCGGTCGACAGTGAATTGATCGCTAACGGGCGCTCTGCTCCTTTGGCAATTTTTTTCACGGCCTTGCGAAAGGTCGCTTGAACTTCGACCGACAGATTGACGAAATTATTGAATGCCAGTGCGCTGGCTTGTGCCGGTTCTGCAAGCTCCGCAATGAACCTTTTTGGGTACGCCACGAATTCGCTTTCGCCATCTCTTAGGAAATCTCTCACCACATATTCGGTCAGATTCGGAGAAGTTCTGATGCGTCTGCGGCGCTTTCTTTTCATAGAAATCTCACTCTCACTAGTATCGCTGTTCGTGACCAGCGATCAAATAGCGACCGAAGGTCGGGGCGGAACACAGAGCATTCAAACTCATGATCGATAAGCTTAAACGCGAGACCTCAGAGCACAATGATCCCTGCATATAGCCGGTTTGGCTTCTGCCAGATTGACGGGGAGGCGAATCCTACCCTGGCATTGAGCAGCAGCGCCTCCCAGGTGGAGATGGGAGAAAGCCACAGCTCGTTGGTGCGGTTGCGCAGCTCTGCTCGGAAAGAAATACGGAGGCGTGCCTACGCATGAGCTTCCTCGACGTGCTTCAGCGTGGGCAGTCGGCTGATCGATTTTCCCACCTTCTTCTGCGCCATGCGCAGCTCGTAGAGGCTTTGCAGGTTGAGCCAAAACTCGGCAGTCGTCCCGAAGAAATGAGCGAGCCGAAGAGCGGTGTCACCTGTGATCGCCCGCCTGCCGTTCAAGATTTCAGTGACACGATTGGTGGGCACATCGAGCTGACGAGCAAGTTCAGCAGCGCTTATGCCGAGTTCCTTAAGCTCTTCGGCCAGATGTTCTCCAGGATGAATCGCACTGATTGCCACGGTGGTTTCTCCTAATGATAATCAACAATCTCCACATTTAATGGACCAGACGCTCCCGCCGGCCACTCAAAGCAGATTCTCCATTGGTCGTTGACGCGGATACTATACTGACCCTTCCGGTCACCTTTCAAAGCTTCGAATCGGTTGCCCGGTAACGCACCAAGATCTCTGAGCTCGACAGCTGCCTCCAAACGATCGAGCTTGAGCCGGGCCGAGCGTTCAAACCCCGAGAACGCTTTGACCCGCTTACCGGATGCGAAGGTTCTTGTCCGCTTGTCCCGGTAGCTGACGATCACGCTTAAGAAATAGCAAACTGTTACGTGTTACGTCAAGCGTAACCAATGACCAATAGACCCGGGAGGTTAAACGCTGTGGCCAGCCACCACCTTCCAGTAGTCCCGCGCCATATTGTGGACGCCACCATCCTGCACGCGCCCAGCTCGACCAAGAACCGGGACCAGCAGCGGGATCCGGAGATGCACCAGACGAGGAAGGGGAAGGATTGGTATTTCGGGATGAAGGCGCACGTAGGCGTTTATCAGCCTTTAGCCGGAGAGTCCCACGGTACAGAGTTTTCCGCTTCGATGGATTCATCTAATCATCTGATAACAATTGACTTATACCAAAAGTTTAATAACTAACAATAAAAAGATAATACGCAGCTCATATATGTGTAGCCCAGCGCTGCGGTCAACCAGCCGCGGTTGCCTGGACCAGATTAAAGACGGAGGAGAACATCTCATGCAAGAACTAGAAGAACTAAGAGAAGCAAATGTCCAAGTCGCCAGCGCAGACAATGAACAGCGCAGTGATAAGCAGCAGGAACTTGAGCCCTCCGACGGCAACGGCGGAGGACGCGATGCACATCCGATTTCGCTGGCGAAGCTGGCTGCCAACCGTCAGAATGCCCAGCACTCGACGGGACCGAAGACCGAAGCAGGCAAAGCCCAGTCGCGGCGGAATGCGCTCAAGCATGGCATCTTCGCGGCGAATATGTTCGTGTACGGAGAGAACCCGAGCGAGTACGAGGAGCTGCTGGGTGTACTTCGCGAAGACTTGGCGCCCGAGAGCGCACTGGAAGAGTTGTTGGTGGAGAAGCTCGCAATCTGCGTTTGGAGAGGGAAACGCGTTTTGCGCTGTGAGGGAGGCTTGGTTAGAAGTTTGGTGGGCAACTCGGAAAAAGACATGCGTGATTCGAGGGCGCTTCCTATTCTCTCCGAACATCAGATGGATCGCGTCTTGCGCTATGAGGGCATGATCCAGCGTCAATTGTCCTCCACGCTGAGTCAGCTCGAGCGCTTGCAGCGGGCACGAAGGGAGCGGCAAGCGGCTGCAGCGGTTAGTGATCACAACGCAGACGACCAGTAGCGTTTGGGCAAATCGGGTGGGCTTTGGTGTTGCGGTACAACTGGCACACCAGCACGCGGCGGCTCCGCTGCTGGAAGTTCGGCATGCTCTCGTCGCACGAATTCGTCTGAGCGTGTTCCTGCGGTGTCGCCGGAGCTCGCTCATTCGGAGTGAGATGACTGATTTCGACTTGCTCGCCACGCAGATGCAAACCGTGTGGTCCCCGGAATTTTGGTGGGGGAGAGGGTATCATTCGCTGGGTCAAATCCCGGCCATTCGAGAACAGCGGCCGGTGGTGAAAATCTGGTTCGTAGCACAGCAAGACGGGGACTATGCGCGAAGAAACGCGCCCATGGCAATGGGGGAAGCGCAAGCAGCGAGGCCCAAACACGCGTGCTTCGACCACGGGGAGTTGCTCCTACGGCCAGCGGTGCCCGTTCTGGGCTAAAGCCCTTGTCCCAAACGCCGCCACATCTCGACCGCGTTTGGTGCCTTCATATGATCGAGTGCCTGGGTGGTTGAGTCGACCTGATCGTCATAGTTGGTTCCGGGGAAGCAGCCCGTAGTGCGTCTATTGCTGTGGCGGGCGACCCTTCTGCATCATGCTGCCCACGTCCATCTTGGTGTAGCCGGCAGGAATCTGGAACAGGCTGGCGGCGGGCTCGCTTTCCTTGATGTTGGTCAGCGTCCAGGTTGAATCTTCGGCCACGGTCTTGATGGGGAAATGAATCTTCCGGTCAATCCAGACATCGGCCACCTTGCCGTTCTTGTCGGTGATCTGCCAATGGTCGCACGTGCGGCCGTTGATCTGTTCGACGCCGAGGTTCTTGCAGGTCACACCCTGTTCGCCGGCGCAGGGGTTGCTAGGGTCGCGGAGTGGCCTGAGCATCATGGCGGGACGCTGACCCTGCATCTCACTAGCCTTGTACTCCATGTACATGTGTTTTGCGGGGATGAGGATGTCGGTGGTCTGGGTCTTGAAGTCGGTGATTATGATGCTGCCACCGCGCGGGCCAACCTGCATGTCCCGACGCAAGTGTCCGGCGGCGAAGTACATCTTGCCGGACATATCGCGCTTCATGCCGCCTTCAGCGGTGGAGGTGAATTGCACGTCGGCCGAGAACGGCTGACGTCGCATGGGCGTTTGCGCGGTTGCAAGCTGAATCAGGACGAGAAAAGCAGCGGTTGCCATAAGGATGATTGCAGATCGGGATTTCACGGGGGCTCCTTGTGCACGAGTTATTGTATTTGTTTTCTTGTGGGTTGGTGCCGACAATCAGGAAGTCTTGGAGGCAGCCAACGGTACGGCGTATCCGCCCTGGCTTGCCTCAAACAACCCGATCTTTTGACCGAGAATATCCGGCCGATGACGAAGCAGTTCTGACGTGACCGCGCCTCAGTGTGAAGACACGATCCGTTTGCTCGCCTCGACGAGCTGGGTCTGAACTTCTGGATGACTGTTGGCGTACACGATGTCAGCTTGATACATCTGCAGGTATTGAACAGGAACCGTTCCGTTCTGCGCGCCATACAAGTGGCCGTAGGGCGTGCCGGCGAAGAAGGCCGTCAGGGCGTTGGCGAACGCCTGCTCTAGCGTGAGGTTGTTGCAGCCAGCCGAGGCCTTGTCGTTGCTCGAGCAACCCTCCCTTGTCGGGTCCCTGGAAATCGCAGTGCCGAACTCTCCTCCGGCCAGGACCCGCGGATTGAGCCTCGCCACCGACTCCATCACCGGTCTCATGGCCTGAGGGTGGGACGCCGCGATCCCGTTGTTCTGCGTTGCCTTCGCGTTTGTTCCCAGTGGCTGGCGGGCAAAATACGTCGCAATCTCCAACGTCGAAGCCAGGTGTTCTCTCGGTGGACTGAAGGGAAGACCGGCCGCAAGGGTCAGGGCGAGGGTGACATGGCTGAAGATCTTTCCATAATCGTCGATCTCCGCCTTCCACTCCTCGACAAATGCCTTGTTCGACCGGTGGTATGACGGATCACTGTAGAACGCATCGAGAAGCTGCGCCCACTTCTCCTTCTCGCCGGATCCATGAAACGGCATGATGATTTCTTCGGATTGGGACGTGGGGCCTGCAATCGCGATCGATACGAAGGCATTGCGCTGTCCAAACCTCTTGGCAAACTCCACCAGAAATGCGTGCCAGTGTTCCTTGTACACGGGGTTCCAGGGCAGCGGTAGCTCGTGCACCTCGCCCTTGTGGCTGTAGCCTTCGGGCAAGGCGAAGGTTGCCTTTGCGCAGGCGGGCGATGCGGAGCCCCTCCTCTGGGCTGTCACTGGCCGGCCGTCGCAGGACGTGAGCTTGTCCAGGAGCCAGGTCGGTGTCCAAAAGCCAGGAACCACGACGAGCTGCAGGGTCTTGTGCTTCGACTCCGCCATCACGAGCGCTTCTTCCACCGGACTGAAGTCGAATTGGCCCTCCTTGGGCTCAAGGGTCGCCCAGTGGAAGTACAAGAACAGCCCTGAGATCGCGGGATTCTCAATCGTGGCGGTGTACGAGCGCTGGCCGGTGTCCAGGAAGACGCCGTAAATGCCCCTGGGCTGACGAGTGGTGCTCTGGGCCCCCGCCTGCTGAACCATTGGAGCTGGCGAGGCGGGCATCTCGCTCCCCGCCGAGGAACGCGCAACGACCTCGCGGATGGCGTGCTCCCAGGCACGCGCCATCTTGTCGTACCCAACGGCTTTCGGATGAAAGCCGTCCGCGTAATCGGCTCGAGAGAGGATGTTCCGCATGTCAACGATCGACACACCCGGGCCCTTGGAGGCGGCGATGGTTGGAATCGCAGCATTGTAGGCCCGATGGGCCTCATCGGTTCCGGCCGCGAACGGAATGATCTGCGCCACGATCACCCGAACCTGTGGCAGGCGAGTCAGAATATCGTCGAGCAGGGCGGAGAGCTTCTCGGGCGCCGATGCCGCACCGCCCACGCGAGGCCGAAGATCGTTCGTGCCGATGTGGAGCAGAATCACATCGGGCCGGTAGGTTTCGAGCCACCCTTGTGAATCAATGCCTTTCTGGATCTGCTGGATTGTCCAGCCTGAATGCCCTTCGTTGTTGGCCGACGGGGTGACACCAGTCCCACTCTGCATGGACCCAACGAATTCGAAGCTGTACCCATCGTTTGCCAGCAACGTCCCGAGCAAGTGCCGGTAGCCCCCGTAGTCAGGGTCTTTCAGGCCCCAGGTGATGGAATCTCCAAGTGCCATTATCTTGAGATGGGCTGTTTGCGAAGGTCTCTGGCCAGAGAGGACGACAGTCTTCGATGGCACGTCCATGCAGACGAGACAAAGAACGAGAAGGACGGGAACAATCGGCGACGCTGTTGGTCTGCGGTCGCGGAGTCGGACGTGCATCATGACGACCTCCTCAGACGCTCGGGTCGAACTTCGTCGTGTGGTTGTATCGACCAACGATAGTTCAAGTTGGAGGCGCTTGCAATGGAGCGGCGGCCTTAGGCGACCTTCCGTCGTTTCATGCGACTTCCTTGCTCGGACTCGTGGGAGCTCGTGTCGGCCGCCTGGTGCTTCGCTGGTATGAAGTCGAGAGGATAGAGGATGGGAGTGACGTAGAACCAGGCGGACAGAACCACCTGCAGAATGTGCGTGACGTCTCGGCATCGCCGAGTCCTTAAGCTCGTAAGTTCGCGGAATGGGCGAGATTTGGAACCGCGTCGCTGCGATGCGCGAGCTGTTCGCGCAATTTTGCAGATACGCTACAGCATGGGACAATGCTTTTATGCTTAGATCGTTCAACCTGCCAATAAGTGTCGTGGCCGCCGGCATGATGCTGCTCGGAAGTGCCTTGGCGCAGCAGAGCCCAGCCACGAATACCCAACAAGCTGCTCCGGCGAAGACCGGACAGGCCCCCGCGGCAGGAAGCCAAAACAACCCGGCCCTACCCACGCAGAAAGCCAAGCTCAGCTACGCGATTGGCATGAGGGTTGGAAAGGGACTGCGCGGCCAAGGCTCCGACATTGGACCGAACCCCACTCTCATCTTTGACGTGGATCTGCATTCGATCCAATCCAAAGGCCAATAATGTCTCAATTTCCTTTATACGTCCTCGTGCGTTCGGCTCCGTTCTGGCGATGCCAGGAGTCTCTCATGTCGGCACTAACTAATGGCCCTCGTTTCGTAGACATTGAAACGACCCAGACAGGCGGCCGGTTTCCGCCGCCAAGCATACGCTGTAAGGAGAAGAGGAAGCTGTCGGCCCGGACCTAAATCTTAAGAAACCCGTCGCTTTCCCGACGAACATACCGGGTTGCGAATGAAGGATGTACGCGCCAGTTTGAGGCTGTGACCGCGATGAAAAATCGTTTTGCCAAGTCGCAAACAGATGAGATAGGCGTACAGAGGTGCCGTTCTTGAGGTCAAGAAGGAAATTCCGGCTTATGTACCTTTCATGGCTTCGCTGTGCGATTCGGGTTCTGCTTGGTGTGTGTTTTTTGTCATGGATCCTGCCGTCGGCTCATGCTCAGCCCAACGGCGATGACGTCAAGGGCCGGCAGCCGATTCCGTGTGCATCCACCGCCGATGCAATACCCAGCGGACTAGCTGTCGTTCTACCGACGGGAGACACCAGGGATCAATCGGTGAATCTACAAGCTCTGAATAATTCGTTCATGAGTGGCGTCGCCGTGCAAATCAATTGGCGCGACATCGAGCCGGTAGAAGGAAAACCCAATTGGTCGAGGCTGGATGCGTTGTTCGCCGCCGCAGAATCATCCAATAAATGGGTACGCCTCTCCGTCTTTCCCGGTTTTTTCTCTCCTGCGTGGGCCTTGGAAGGCGCAAAGACCGATGTGTTCGAGATTCAGTATGGACCTGGCCACGGGACGCCGGCGAAGCTGCCCATGCCGTGGGATCGGGTGTACCTCAGCCGCTGGTTCGCATTCATGAGACAGGTCGCCGAAAGGTATGGAGACTCGCCGGCTTTTAGAGCAATCGGAGCCGCCGGTCCAACCTCGGTTTCCGACGAAATGACCTTGCCCGTTTCCCGGCCGGCTATACAGAAATGGCTCAGTGACGGCTATACGCCGGCTAAGTATTTAGACGCATGGGAAGAAGTTTTTCACGTCTATGCGCGCTCCTTTCCCAATCAGTGTGTTTCACTCTCGGGTCCGGACCTGCCCATTCTGGAGAGTGGAAGATTGAATCGTCCTGAACGTATGCGCGCAAAGCAAGATATCGTGGAACGGGCGATGCGGGCCTTTGGACGCCGGCTTGCCATTCAGTCGAACGATCTTCACGCTGGGCATGCTGCGGTGGAAGCTATGGATAACACCGATTTCATCAATAGCTATAGCGGACGAATCATCACCGGCTTCGAAATGCGCGGTGGTTCGCAAGGTCCCATTGCCAGCCAAATCATGGGCGCCGAGGGCAATCCTCCCCTGGCTTTGAGGAGGTCGATCGATAAAGGGATGGCGCCGAACAGTGTCGGCCGACACATCAATTACCTGGAAATTTACGAAGGAGATGTGCTTTCGGCCGATATGCAGCCTGTCCTAGAGTATGCAGCGTCGCTGTTCCACCAGTCACGCCCCTGATGAATTCGCGAGCCTTGCTTCCACATCCCCGCGCCTCATTTGCTGCCTTAACCTAGCCATCGCTTGCTGGCATCATGTTCACCCGTGCCGGTGGCCGGCACCAGGCACCTCTACGGTTGGGCTGCAGGGTGGTTCTTCGCATGTGAAGTAAATTCTCGAAGCACAAACCCCGTGAAATCTGATCGTGAGTCTGCTGGCGGAAGCTCTCTACCTTTCCCGTGGAGAGCTACCACCTTCCCCAATGAAGGGGGAGAGGTGGGAGAAGACAGGAGGTCGAGATATCGAAGCTCGAAGAGAATTAAACATGCCCCTACCACGACGTGCAGCAGTAACCCTGCTAACCACAACCGTACCAGTGCACTGGGACCTAACACAAGTAGGAGAAACAAGATGGCAGTTACTCATGATGACGGCTATAACCAAAACATCGCCATCGCCAGGGACCGTCACCAACGGAGTGCCATCGAACTTCAGAAGATGTTCCTTAACCAGGCGCCACATCATGTCTGACGTGGCCGCCAGATGCGCTCCGTCGCGGAAGCGCCCTGCAATGTGTTTCGAGTTTTCACCTGGTTCCGGCGCTCAGGAGCCGGACCCGATGCGCCGGGACTGGGACTCTGAGCGTGTTGTTCTGGGCAGCCAATACATCGCCGCTGACGCCGTCTTTCCAGGTTCCACTGATGTTCGGGAAGTTCACAGCGCGCGGCGCGTCGGACACGTTTATAGCGGTAAGCGCCATCCCTTTGTCGCTGGTGAACCGCCAGCCGGCAGCTTCCGGGAAAGGCGTACGGACCAACTCCACCGAGCTGCCGTGATCAACGAACGGAGCGAGCTTCTGTCTCGCCGTCAATAACGCCTTTACGTATTCTGCTGCTGCCGGAGCTTTCCTGCCCGCCAACGTCTTATCGATGGCCGCGGCGCGAGGGCGCAACCCCTCGAGCACTCCACGCAGCGTCTCGCTGTTCGAGTATAAGTGCTTGAAAGGGTCGGGCACACCTTCCATCTGTTCCCAATACCTCGGGAGGATATCATCGAGGCCAGGCATTGTGAGGCCAAGCATCAGACCGGCATTACGCCATGCATGCAGTCCCCAGAACGCGTGGTGGGCAATGTGTTCCAAATCAACCCGCTTTTCCGGCAGATCGTTCTTGAGAAACTCCCCGAGAAACTCTTGCGCTGAGGAGCTGGGCGGAGTCTGTAAGAACTGGGACCCACAGCCGAGTTTGGCGCCGATAGCCAGGATCTGGTTCCAGTCATCGAGCGAATAGCTGCTCGTCATCGTATCGGTCTTTCCCTGGTCATCCCATAGCCAGCGCCTTACGAAAGTGTCGATGCCCCACTCGAGAGATCCGTCGGTGTGCTCGAACAGTCTCATCATTTTCGGGCCCTCGGTGAATATGATGGCCTCCGAATTTCCTTCGCGCAATGCGGCACGGGCCCGGCGGACGAGATTGGCGCAGCCGTTGTTGAATACCTCCGGATCTCCTGGGGGATGCCCATGCTTCCTTGACATGCACTTCCACCCCTTCTGGAACCCCTGGGAATCGAAGAAGATTCCATCGGCGCCGTATCCACCGATTCGCCGCGCGACGCCCTCAACATACGCGAGCCATCCTTCCACCCCTGGGCACGGCTTCCAGGTTCCAGGATATGGTTGTTCGGGAGGACCGTTGGGCCCCATGATCGACCACTGCGCTCCATGCGTCGTGCCGACATTTGAATCTTTGTTGATGATGAACCCTTCGACATACAGGATTACGCGCCCTCCCTGGGCGTGCAGGGCGGAGATACCGTCCTTGAGCGCGGCGGCGCCGCCCATGTCAAGGCGAGGAATGTAATCTCCCTTGTTCATCCAGTAATTGAATGGACGCGCCCCCGGCTTCCCTTCGAACCAATCCACCAGGTAGATTGTGCTGGTACCAAGTGACCTCGCCTGGTCGAGCAGCGAGGGAAGCTCGCGGAAGTTTTTAATCAAGGACGACAAGAAGGTTATAAGAGGAAAATCAAGCATGCAGGCGCCGGCGCTGACGGTTGACGGGATGTACCATCCTGGGGTGTTCCGCACCCAATCGGGAGAATTGGCGAACTTAACCTTGGCCCCCTGGCCGCGATTCGTTGGCAACCAGAGTTGCGGTTCCGGGGAAACTTTAACCGGGGCCGATTCGCGCTTTCGCGCACCGCGAACCGGTAGTCTACCCTGGCCGTAGGCAGCAAGTGCGTTCCCCGCCAGGACCGCGGCAAGGAACTGGCGTCGGGACAAATATTTCGTCATTGTTTTCTCTCCTGGCGGGCGGTGGTTGCGTTGGAGGAAGCTTACCTTTTCTTTGGAAATTTACAAGTAAGTTGATTTGCAATATCGACATCAATGAGTTTGTGGTTTCCCTCTGGCCAGGCCAGTCCCGCACTCCTGCCTCCGCATCCCGGCGCTTACACTTTGCGTCTGGAACTTGTCTCGGAGTGGGTGACCTGGTTCAACGACCGGGGCGTCCAGCCAGGAAGGGCCGAAGTTCATGCGAGTGAATCGGGCCGAGGATCACGCCGAAGAGCCAGAAAAACACAAAGGCAAGCACGAAGGGATTGGCAAGGTCGGACTGGAGTGCCTTGCCTGCGACGGCGAAGACGAAACAGGTCGCCAGGCTGATGGCCAGAAACCATTCCGCTCGCCACGTGGCACGACCAAGGGCGGTCTTAGGGCCCCTCACCCCCTTGGCCCCCCGAAATTCACCCGATAACGGCATTGTTGAAGGCGATGTTGACGCAAACGATCGGCAAGTGGCCAAACGGAACCCACCCCATGCTTATGTTCCTCTTTCTTGCGCATGACATCCTCCTCGCAGCAAATCCTCAAGCGTCCAGACGTGGTCCGTTAGCCCGCTCTTCATCGCAGGGGTCACCGAAGCGTTTTGTGCGTCCGGCAGGGGGCACGTCATCATGCGGTCGTCGATGCTGCCCTTCCCTGGTAGCGGTAGTTTCCAAATCCGAGGATGAGGTAGCCGATGCCGCACAGAAGAAAGAGCAGAAGGAACCCGAACAACGCGCTCTGACCGAAGGCCTTAGCGATATCGATGGCCACCACAATCGCGATCACGATATTCACCAGCGGAACGAAGTAGAGCAGCAGCCACCATCCGGGCCTGCCTGCAATCTTCAGCAGGATGTAGACGTTGTAAACGGTCGAGGGATTCCATCGCGCTATTTTTCCTTGATGGAGGTCCTTCAGCGCAGGAACCTCATCGCCATTTTCGTCCGCCCACGACTCGCGCCAGCGAGCGCGGACAGGCACGAAGAAAGTATCCCCGTAGGAAGTTTTGTCCTCAAGAATCTCTTTCATCATCAACGGGTCTGTGATGTGGGCAAACTCTTCTCGTGGGACTTCGCGCTTACGACAACTCCTAAAGAGGCCAGCAAACCGTTCACGCTGGTTCAGAACTGGACCGAGGACCTTAAGAAATAAGTACAACGTGCGAGCAGGCGCGGGCGTCCCAAATCCGTTCTTACGAGAGTTTCGATTCAGTAAATCTCGACACGGACAATGACTTGTTTCCCGCAGCCCCAAACGAGGGCAAACGGGGACAGTACGACAAAGACGCTGCCTGGCCAGGGAACCGGGCATACTCTACGCCAAGAAGCCAATGACTAGGAACAGCAATAGCCCGAAGTACGCCAGCGGGTAGGCCCACCGTCCCGCGCTGTGTACCTTCACTGCCAAGGCTCTCCGCCCGTCCTTTTGCAGGAGATAAACCAGCGTAATATCCAGGATGGCGAGAAAGCAGAACGCGAAACTCGCGATGAACATCGCGTCCAGAAAAGTAAGGTACCCGACTCTTGGAAGATCGCGCACCACGGCGAATTCGAAGGCGACAATGGCCAGCAGCATGGTCAGAGGCACTTTCAGCAACCAGTCGAACTCCTTGGGGTCGATCCAGAAGACGACCCCAGGGATCATGGTCATCATCAGGAGTGGCAGAATAATCTTCCAGACATAGAAGCCTGATCGGCGCTTAATGCCAACCTGGAACAATGCCTCGCGAGTTGCGGGAGCCACACCGTCGCCAGCCAATTCTTCGCGCGAGTACCGAAGATCTTGCATACGCCAGGCAGCCAATTCAACGTGCTGGTCGGGGCTGATTGCTGTGGAAGGCAGGGCCTGCGGGGCGAATTGAACCTCGGAAACCGAAGAGAGGAAAGGCTGAAACTCAAACTGCAGGACTTGGGAGTCAAAGGGAAATCTCCTCAAGGCATAAAGATTGGAGAGCACCGCATCAAAGCTTTCCACGTAGGTCACGGTGCCATTTCGGTCAATGACCAGCGAATACGAGTTCCTCTTGTGGGAAATCGAATTCGCCGCCTCAATCGGCGGAGTCCAAATGTCTTCAACTTGAAACACACGCGTAGCATTTGTTTCGGCCCGGTCATCGGCAGTCCCGTCGACAGGCAATGCGAGGCGAGGATCGTTCCATCTGGTGGTGAGGTACCCGACCACTTCAAAACTGTCCCGAGTTTCATCGACGGCTACCAGATTGGTGATGTACAGCCCGACAGAAACCTCTACTGGAGTCTTACCGCCTGTCGGATGTTGGCGAAGGTTCGCGTCGAGCGTCAGCCTCGCGGCATGCGGTCTTGGGTTTGCCGCAACCGCAACCAACGTCATTGCCGCTACGCAAAACATGGCCAAGGTCTTACCCAACCAACTGCATCGCTGGCTCAAGCTCACCTCGTAAGAAGCGGCCTCACTTTAGCACAAAGGTTATGCTTTCGCCGATTCTAGCTGGCTGACCGGCAAACCGGAGATTGGTCGGATTAGTCAAGAGTTTCGCATGGCCTGCGTCCCACCCATAGATATGAAAATTGAGCCGAGTCGCGGGTACGATCAAGCGGGCGTGGGACGGTTGAACGTACTCCTTTGACGTTGGCGCGTTCCGCCCTACAGGCCCTTTATGGCTGTTGGGGCTCTGCTGCACAGCGCGTTCCGCCTTCTTTCTGTCGGCTCCCAAGTGGCCCTCGAAACAGAAGCGCCCCGACAGATTCGCGTGGATCGCTGCGAGGGTGAAAGCTGAATCTGGCGGGAAGTTGAATTCGTCTCCGCCTTGCGATAGTTCGATATCGCAAATGACAGTTGAGTGACTTCGGGCGGCCATCGATCCTTGTGAGCCTCTGCGAAATCTAGGGTAATGAGTACAGTTGCGCTGCGCCGGGCGCGTCTGCGGCATCCTGGCGGCCCACGGCGGTTGACCACCTGGGCCTGAACCCTACGAGAACCAAAGCGCCAGGCCGATCAGTACCCTTGTCCAGTCCAGCAAATTTTGCTGCTCTGATTCTTAATACGCCCATTCTTCGCCCGAAAAAAAGCTGGAGCACCATCCCAGTGATCCTGCGCAGGGCGTTTGTTTAGGACACTATCGTCTCGCTGTAGACCGCCTAAAACGAGATGCTAATTGCAACCCCGGGCCGGTTAGTATACCTGCGGTTGTATAGGTAATACCCGTCATTAGAGTATGCGACGTAAACATCATCGGTTTGGTACCAGGTGTCTCCCCAGTATTCTGGATACGGATCAACCAATAGGAACCAATAGCCACCGTACTGGAAGCGCGGATACCCGCCCTCCACCATGAAGGGGAGGCTGTAGACGCGGAAATAGTGACTCGGACCATAGTAGCTGCGGTAGTAGTCGTCAGGAACGCGGTAACCGTTGTAGCCGCCGCGCTGCTGCCAATTGCGGTGCTCGGACTGCCAGTTGTGAGCGCGATGCTGCTGCCAGGTACTCTGCTGTTGCTGCTGATAGTCATGCTGCTGTTGCGGCGTGGGTCGTAGCTGTGCGTGCTGATTATTCTGGCCTTGTTGTTGCGGCTGGGCCTGCTGCTTGTTCTGGTTTTGCTGTGGTTGCTGTGGTTGCTGGGGGTGCTGTGTCTGCTGCGGCGGCTGGACCTTCTGGGGGTGCTGTATCGCCTGCGGCGGCTGGGCCTGCTGCTTGTTCTGGTTTTGCTGTGGTTGCTGGGGGTGCTGTGTCTGCTGCGGCGGCTGGACCTTCTGGGGGTGCTGTATCGCCTGCGGCGGCTGGGCGTGTTGTTGTTCGGGTTTGGCTTGCTTTTCCTGGTTGGTCTGCTTTTCGCTTTGCTGTTCCTGCTGCGCGTAGCTAAAAGCAGTGGCTCCGAGAAGCACAAACAACAGAAATGCTCTGCTGACAACTCCAAATCGCTTCATAAGCGTGCCTCACATTTCAGCTTAAGCGTAGCCACGTTGATTGACTGTCTCGTTTTGACCAGTTCAGGAAAGGATGATCCTGCGACGGTTGCCGAGCTTTGGCCAGGGCTTCCCCTCATGTACGGCGAAGGTGCTTGGCGCAGCGCGGCAGGCGGCGGACGGTACGCAAAGAATTCGCCTTTGATTTAGTCTTGGTCACGTTCCTGTTCCCCTTTTCTGAGACGTGTGAGCGTTCTCTAAAACCGCAGCCTTGCCACCTAGGGGAGGAGGCATCATGCGTGCTATGACGACGTTTCTCGCCTTGCTTGCATTTGCCTCGCCGGTCGTTGCGCAATACTGCCCGGTTGCCGTCGGGCCCGGCTGCGACAGGATCTGGCTCGTCGAGAACGGCGCGCCGCCCCAGGGAGAGGATCGGGATCCCACACTGCCGACGCACTTCCGCCATTTGCCGGAGGTGGGCTTGCGAAGCCTCGGTGAATCCGGCTCCGCGCAGCCCACGGCTAACGGATACAGGCAGATTGCATCCTGGCTGCGCAAGACCTATCCGCAGGTGAGCACGGTGGCCGTGTTCGACTTGCGCCAGGAGTCGCACGGCTATGTCGCCGGCACGCCGCTCAGCTGGTACTACGGGCGTGACCAAGTCAACTGCGGAAAATCCGAATTGGGCATGGCTCAGGACGAGGGCGAGCGGCTAGCAGCGTTCAGCAAGCAGACGGTGGTCCATCTGTTTGGCCGTACAACCCCCCCGACAGACGCTGCGTGCAAGACGGGTATTGCCCCGCGTACGATCCCCGCCCGCCTTGTTCAGTCGGAAGCCGAGGTTGTGGAAGCGCTTGGATCTTCCTGGCGCTATTATCGCCTGCGCATCGCCGATTTCCACGCGCCCAGCGACGACACGGTGGGTTTTTTCGTCGGCGTGTTGAAGACCCTGCCGGAGAAGAGCTGGCTGCACTTTCATTGCGCGGCCGGCGATGGCCGCACCACTACCCTGATGGCGATGGCTGAGATGATGCGCAGCGCGCGCACGACCGACCTGGAAAGAATCATTGCCGGACAAAGGCAATTGGGTCATGGCGCCATCGACCTCGGCGAGTACTGCAACATTCCCAAGTGGAAGAGCGACTGGGCGCGCGACCGGCTATGGTTCCTGCGGCTCTTTTACCAATACGCCAAGGAACAATCGCCGGGATTCGAGCTCGCTTTCAGCCAATGGAAGGCCAAAAACAGCGACTTGGTGAAGGACTTACGCCCGCTTGAATGCCCTGCAGGCGCGCTCCCCGCCGCTCCCGCAGCGACATCACCAGATTGCGACGACTGCCCGAATCCGCGCCGCTAAACCAGCCGAAGAAGACCGCAAACAGCAGTACACTCGCCACGAGCGGCGCCACGAGGTTTATCACTCTGGCTGGCATTAATATGTCTAAGGCTGCCGGCGCCCGCCCCTCAGCATGTCACTCCAAAGGTAAAGTATCGCGGCCAGTCCGATAACAAAACGGTGCGCGAAGGCAACGCTGTCCCGCGATCCCAGATTTCTCTATGCCGATCAAGCGGAAGGTGGGGTCTTGCTATAGCAGAGCTGGTAAGCTGTGGCCGGATTGCCCGCTCCTGTTTTATACGGCAAGTCAAGTCATAGCGTGTGCGCCGTGGCAGATTCCCGCGGAGGCAGTGAAGAGTACAGCCGTGCAGAAGGCAGTCGCAAACATCAAGAACCGGGCGAGTGTTCCACCAACTCGAAACGACTCAGGGCAAACGCTCTTACTTTTAATGAGTTAGCGAGGTGCAGCAGAATGTAACCGGATCGGGCGGACCGAGAAACAAGGCGTCTTCGTGCCGGGCGATGAAGGCGCCGGTCGCCAGATCGAAGACCAGGCTGCGATTCATCTTCTTATTGAAGGTGAAGTCGAAGTTGTCGAGGGTCTTCTGGGAGTCGCGGAACTGGGCCTGCTTTGTCCGTCGCTCCAACAAGCGCTCGCCACGCCGGGCCAGTTCGTCAGAGACCAGCGTGCGCCCTGCGGACTGCCTCACCGTGGCTCGATCACCTTCAGCCCTCTTATCTGGGCAAAGTGACGTTTGTTGAATGTAGCTACGTCACTGCCGCGTTCCAAAGCCGTCGCTCCGACGATGAGGTCGTAGAAGCCAATCATTTTGCCGGCGGACTCCAAGGCAGCCCAAATGCGCGCGTGTTCATATGCCGTCTGCTCTGTATAGGCAAGGATTGGCAACGGTGCCAAAACGGTGCGAAGATAATGCTCGCGCTTGGCCTTATGTGATCCTGCAGCCCGTTCCACTCCATGCCAAAGTTCGGCCACGGTGATGGCCGCGATCTCGAATTGATCGTTCGGGCGCGACGCCACCCAGTTCTTGAGATCGAAGGTCCCTTTTGCACCGCGAATGACAACGTCAGCGTCAAGAATTATCGCCATTTATCACCCGGAGCTTTGAGGGTTTTGCGGGCGGCCTCTAAATCACGACGCCATGCCCTGGCTTCGTCCTCCGGCAACTGGGTTTTGCCCAAAACCAGGGCCAAGTCCCGGCCGGAACAGAGCTTCTCATCATCCGGCACCAGTCGGGCAACCGGAGAGCCATTCCGGAGCAGTACAAACGTGACGTTTTGATAGTGGGCGCGGTTGACGCAATCGGCAAAATTTCGTGCAGCCTCCGTCACGCTAATGCTAGTTGTTTTCATACAATAAGATTATCAGATTTTTTGCAGATTAAGTAGCGCTGCGCTCCGACCTCAAGAAGAAGCTTGAGTTGGTTGGGGCATTAGCGGGAAGAAGCGTCGCCCGGATTTGCGACGCATTTCTCCGAACCGGATTGATTGCTTACGGCAAGGAAGGCTCGAAGTACCTCCAGCGATTCTTGGCTCGACGCAGCGACCAGTCGCAACACCGTTAGCAGCCTGTGGTGCAAGTAGCTGATTTCGGGCACGGCCAGCGGCATGTTCGGCTTCGTGGTCCCGCTCAGGATTCCGCGCCGGACATCTTGTTTCGGCTTCTGTAAAGCCGATTCCGAGCCTCCCGGCACGTGAAAATAAACGAGCTGAAGAAGCATGCCACCGCGGCTTCTCCACCCGCGGCGTGCCCGCACGCAGCAACTGGCGCAGGATCAGGCTCAGATTGAACGCTCCCGCATCGATCAACTGTCGCCTGTGAATGTTCTCCCACCCGCGCAGGTGGGTGCGCCTTATGCCGCCCGTCTCGTAAGGTGTGTCAATTGTTCTGTGTAAACGACCAGGATTTGTTTTTGGGCTAGGGTGCAGGGAAGAGGGCGATTCCCCTTACCCAGCGCATTGATGTCGAAGCATTCTGCGCTTTCATGATGCCTGTGCCGCCGCTGGAGAAAATTATTCCGCCCAAGTAGATATAGATGTTGGCCGATACGCGTCCGTGTTATCCGCGGACGGCCAACGATGCGCTCTGCACAATCCTGCATGAATTCGTGAGCCGCCGTTCCGCTCCGGTCGCTGGAGTAGTGCGTGACGCAGAACTTTGTGTCAGCATCAATCGCGGTCCCCGTCGACGAGTCACCCCAGACCCTCTGCTCCTGCTCAGGCGTTACGTTCTTTTTTTTTGACCCCGATGAACTGCCAGATTTCGTCCCGTTGCAAGCGACGGACCCGCACATTGCGAATGTGGCGGTGATGATACGCGGCCCAGGCGCAATCCATATCAACCGGCGACTTCGTGACTGTATTGGATGTGATTGCGGATCTGACTCCGGACAACCGGCGGTGAGGAATGTGCTAGCAAGAACTCCTGACCCGTGGCGACCCATGCCGAATTAGAGCGGCGCATTCCCACAACGGGAACAGCGAATTGGTGGGACTTTGGCAAGCCGCAAACGACGAGATGGGGCAGTTTGGCGCCCTTGAGTGGCATGCCGGCAGACTGTTGGTGCTCGCACGATCCAACGGCAGTACCGATCGCTCCGTCGGGTAGCCTACCAAGTAAACAAAATTCTTTCAAAATAACCAAAAATTGTGCTTGACGGGCCCGTGACCGATTGTTATAGTTTTGCAGACTCATAAAGTAACCTCCAAGGAGCGAAGACACGATGGACACCCTGCGCCGTTTTATGTCAATAACCCTTTTCCTCTGCTTGATGACGATGATAACGACCTTCATCGCTCAGGCTCAGACACCTTTATATTATGTTCCGACCGGTCCGTGTCGCTTGGCGGATACGCGCGACTCCCATCAGCCCCCCGGATTCGGGACTGACGCCACGCTGATAGGAGGCGTAGCTCGGGCATTCATCCCTTCAAACAATCCCAACTGCCATATCCCCAACGATGCGGCAGCGTACGCGCTGAACCTCACTGTGGTCCCGCCTGGCTACTTGGATTACGTGACAGTGTGGCCCGACGATGAGGCGACACAGCCTGGAGTGTCCACGCTGAACTCTTGGGATGGTCGCATAAAAGCAAACTCCCTCATCGTGGGAGGAGGTGCCAAGGACGGTGGCTTTTACGTCTTTGCCACCGACAATACGGACGTCGTGTTGGATGTCACTGGCTACTGGGTCACTCCGGAGTTTTTTAGTAACGATGTCGGGCTGATGTACTCCCTCCTTCCGGGCGTGGTACCCTGCAATGTGTATAACAGCCTGAACGGGAACCAGGGAGGGATGCCAATACTGGCCAATACCGTGACCAATATCAACGTTGCGACTGGCAACCCGTTTTGTAATATACCCGGAAACGCCAAAGCGTACGCGCTGAACTTTACGGCAATACCGGCGGGTGGTGCGCCTGCGCCTATAAGCTACTTCCAGGCGTGGCCAGGGGACCAACCCGTTCCCCCGCATACTTCTGTTCTTAACGCTCCAACGGGCACGACGGTTGCGAATATGTCGATCGTGGAAACATCAGATGGCACGATTAATGTGTATTCCACCGCTGACACGAACCTGAGTATCGACGTCTACGGGTACTTTGCCGACGCTAATACCAGTCCTAATGAGCTAGCGTTGTATCCTGTGGTACCCGCTCGTTGCTGGGATACGCGGCCGAACCCGATCGACCTGGGTCCGTACGGTGTCGATATTCACACAACTAATAGCCCGTGCTATTCCTCCTTCGAGCCGGACTTCCTTCCCAATGCGGAGGCTTATGTGCTCAATGCAACGGTGATTCCATTGACCAGTGGAGGGATCCCGGAGGCATTGGGTGCACTCTACGTTTGGACGTCCGGCATGGCACTGCCTGAGCTGGCGGTTCTGGAGGCATTGGATGGGGCGGTTACTTCGAACATGACGATCACGCCCAGCCTGTTCGCGCTGAACAGCCCGGGTGCGGTTTCCACTGACGCAAGCAATCCGACCAACATGGTCCTCGACGTGAGCGCTGTCTTTCAAACCGATCAGCTCAGCGTTGCTAGCAGCCATCTGCCGGATGCACAGGACAACGTTACTTATTATGCCCCGGCGTCTACGGGGTTTCAAATGATTGGGTGGGGTGGCGTTGGTCCGGGCCCGGGGGGGGTACCGGGGTACACCTGGACTGGTGGGGGGTTCCCGGCTGCTCTTGGGATTAGTGCGAGTGGCCTAGTTTCCGGTTGCCCGACAGCTTCCCCTGGCACATACCAGCCAGTTGCTCAGGTGACTGACCCTGCGGGCAATGTCTCGACGCTAACAGTGCTTTCTATCAATGTCATTGGGCCTCCTCCTCCTCCTCTGATCTCAACTGTGCTCCTGCCGCCTGCGCCGGTCAACCAGCCCTACAGTTTTCAGCTGGCTGTTGGCGGAGGATTGGCGCCCTTCACGTGGACCTATTCACCGACCGGTCCACCAACCTGCGTGGGTAACGTCTGCACCGGCTTGCCGGATAACATGACCATGTCATCCACCGGCTTGATCACGGGAGCGCCGCCACTGGCGGACAACGGTAACACCTACACATTCGCTGTGACGGTTACTGACTCTGAGTGCCCCAGCGGGTTAACCGATACCGTTCTGCTCTCCATTACCGTACCCCTTACTATGTAACGTACGCGGAGTGGTGAGTGGCAACTACGTGGATAAGGCTCCTGGGTAATAGCCCGGGAGCCTTATCACAAAGAGAGACTGGTCGCGAATCAACTAGCACTTTCGGGCTCGGCTCAGCGGTGTTTGGAGGGAGAGGGCTCAAAGTTGACTTTACATATAGGAGAAAAGGTTATGATGAGGAGTAGGTTATTGGCAATCACAGGGCTTGTGTCATTCGCTCTGGCCACCTCGGCTCTGGCAGTCGCTCAATCGAGTGACACATTGAGTCCCAAGGGTACCGCATTGAGTGCCACCAAGACGCAGATTAAGTCAACTGGCACTAAGCCGACACACCACCAATCGCCTCCGCCGCCAGGGGCGGTTAGGCCTACAGGCACGGTGACCATACCAGCCAGCAGCAATAAAACTGCCAAGGGTTTTGCCCACACCAACATTGAGATCTTTGTACCTAAGGGACAGCCCAGTATAGCTATCCCTGGCCCCGCGGTGCCGGTTAGCCAATTTGTTGAAACTCCTGCGTCGCTGGGTTGTGTCTACAACGTTGGCCCGCAGTACGCGGGATGTAATCCGGCAACCGGCCGCACTAATCACCCTACTGGTGGTTGGGGTGCGATCGCGTTGGTGGACGCATTTGACAACCCGAGCGCCGGACCTGATCTTGTCTTTTTCTCTAAGTCCATGGGCCTAGCCCCCATTATCCTTGACCCTTTTGCCGGAGCCAACTTCCATAAGATCTCCGCTGACACAAGATGGGGAGACCCCTTGGGCCTAGGCTGGACGGCGAGTTGCAGTACAGGCGTCGGTTACCCTCCCCCCGACCCGGGCTGGGGCTTGGAGGAGGATCTGGACATCGAGTATGCCCACGCGATGGCGCCCAGTGCCACGATTCTCCTGGTAGAGGCCTGCAGTAACAGTTACCAAGACCTGTTTTTTGCTGAAATTGTGGCCCAGATACTGATTGAAGATTATTATCCTGGTGGCGACATCTCCAACAGTTGGTCGGGAGGCGAGGACCCAGCCCAGCTCGGAGACTGGAGCCTTCTTCCGGCCTCTGGATGGGACAACGTTTTCTACCGCTTTGCACCGCCGAACACCACCTTCTTTGCGTCGGCTGGCGACTTTGGCTGGGGGGCTGGATATCCGAGCACCAACCCTTGGGTAATCTCCGCAGGCGGCACCTCGGTCTGGCGTGACAGGATAGGCAATTACCTTGCGCAAGGCTGCTGGGGTAATCTCTACGGTGCTTCTGGTGGCGGTCCTAGCGCCGTTGAGATCTACCAGGATACGGATATCGAAGAAGGGCCTGGGCCTTGGACTAACTATCAGTATCAACTGTTCGGTGGAACCCCGGGCTTTACTCCTGCGCGGGACACTCCTGACATTGCCTTTGACGCCGATCCGTTAAGTGGCGTCTATGTCTATGATGGCGGTCTCTGGTACATAGTAGGTGGTACCAGCGTGTCTTCGCCCTCCTTGGCTGGGATCGTCAACAACGCGAACAACCGCTTCTCGCAGTTTAACCTGACGTTCCCGGAGTTCTACACGCCAGAAGAACTCAACTACATCTATAGTCAGCAGGACGCCTATACGACGTTTCCGGCTAACTGGTCCGAGGTCACCTTTGGGGATAACGGCGCATGTTCCTTCGGCATATGCCCAGGGATCGGTGTCGCGTACAATGAGTGCACCGGCCTTGGATTCCCGCTCGGCAAATTAGGCAAGTAGAGTTTGGCGTACAATCAAGGATGATGTTCTTCGAGGCCCTGTCAGGCAGGGCCTCCTCTTTTTGTCCGCAGCGCAAGCTTCTAGACACCGGGTCTCTAGCGAGTGCCCCGCCCAGTCGGCTCCGCTCCGGCAAGTCAGCTCAGAGTCTTAGGCACCGTTCGTTCTACGGGTTAGGACTAGCACGCCTTTGAGTGTCGAGCTTTACTTGGCTCCGGATTGTTCGCACGAATGCGGCTAAATCTTCGGAGGCGTGCAGTAGCGCCTCATCGCCGCCCGATGCCTGGTGCTGAATGCATTGCAGATCCCCACTCAGCTTACCGGCATACGAGATCCTGGTTGTGGTTCCGAAGGAGGATGATCTCATGCAAATCCCGATCGGGATTCTGCTGACATCGCCAATCTCTGTCAGCAGACGCCGCAGCTTGTTGGCGTCGATCGTTCCCGGAGGATACTCCCGCTTCGCCCCCAGAGCCTGCGTGCTATTACTAGGCATTGCAGTCGCGCTGCCGTCACTGTGTATGACAAGGTTGTAAGCCACGGTGTTGGTGGAGCCCGATTGAATTATGGTGGCCAAATCTCCTGCAATGCCAAGCTTCTTTTCCTGATCCGCCGTGGCCGTGGCTTCGCTCGTGGGTGCCCTCTGTGAGGCGGCAGGGCTGCTTGGCAGCAACCCCGCCGATGCGAGCAAATTTAGGGGGACGAGGCACAGGCCAAAGCCGAATAACCAACGCCACACGGATGCTTGCGGCCCTACGGCACCGCGTTCGGACGCCTTGTCAATTTCTGTGAGCATGTTTCCTCCTTCGTAGGCCGATGGAGCGCGCATCATTCTCTGGAGCGTACGCGAAACGTCATTATCAGGGCCGTGGTTTGCTGCCTGGATGCGCCAGGTCAACATTAGACTCGCGACCTGCTTATGATTGCAAACCCGTGTGCATATACAAAAGCGCGTCTCGAGTGAAGGAGCTTGCCCACAGTGCGATCTGCTAGCTTCGATCTCGATGATGCCCTCCGGCACAATGTAGACATTAGGAATTCAGGCGGTGCTGGTTGGGGCGGAAGACTGCTGATTTCGGCTTACATCACAGCAATGAATGGCTTCAATTCGAGATCGTCCTCCGACGCCAGCTTCGTGGCGAGCGAACGCGCAAGGGCTCGATCTTCGTATCGACCAACGCGCACCGGATACCAAAGCTGGCGGGGGGAATCCTTGCGCTCTACGACGTTCACGTCGGGATAGCTTTTGTTCTTCAGGCCGTCCGCCAATCGATAGGCATTCTCTTTGACTTTGAACGCGCCAACTTGGACGAAAAAATACTGCTTCGTATTGCGAAATGCATTCAGAGTCCTAAGGTCTTTGGAAGCCGAAGCGGGGGGAATCTCCGACGATGTTGGAGCAGCCGTTCGCACATTTGGCGAAAGCGCGGCGGAAGATGCCGGCTTATTTTGGCCCGACCTCCCGGTAACGACTGTCGGTGCAGGGTGCAATGCGGGATCAGCGGGCACAACCGAGGAGACGTCGACTGGAACCTGCTCATTCCCAACCGCAGGTTGGGGCACGGGGCCGGGTTGCGCCGGCCCTGGTTCTAGAGGCGGTGCAGCTTTTGCAACGCCCTTTTGCAGAGGTGCAGGGCATCCGCAATTTTCTTGCGCAGGCAGCGCATCGCTAATGCGGCCGCGCTGGAACAGCACAGCGTTGTCAGGTCGTACCTGATAGGTAGCATCCCCCTTCGTCTCGGAGACTATGACTGCAGCCGCGTTCGACGGCGGGGACTGCACGCAAGGTGTCGCCTTGCGGTGTGACATGAACTGCAACGTGCACTGTTCCGGGTCCTGGCATCAGCAGGCGCAAATCGGGAGTAAGCAGCGTGTCGGCAGAAGTGCTGAGGGAATAGTTCATCTCCAGGGTCCCGCTGTTCAGGTTGAACACTAACGCGTTCCCATGTTCTGACGCGGTGATCACGACCTTAGTGCCGGGACACACCAACAGATTTCCGCCACGGGCCAGCCTCAACGTGGCGGTCTGCAATCCTGCTTCGATCGAGGAGCCGCTCAGTACGCTGGTATTTGCGCCGGCCAGAGTGATCGACCCTGGCACACTGGCGCCCGTGGCGTACCCGAGAACGTTGGTGCGGAACATATGTAAGAATCCGGCCAATCCCGGCTGCGTCTGGATTTCGGATTGGGGAACTTTTCAAACCGGATATCTGTCGCTTCCGACTGTCTGGAGCAATAGCGGAGCCGACTACGGCGCCGAAGCAGCGAGGGCTCTGAGCTTCATGACGACGTTCACAGTTGGTGGCTGCAGGGGAGAGGATCCATCGAATTTCTTTACGAACAGCGATGCCGCTGACCTGGGCATCGTGTTTCACCACGAGCCGCAGTGGAGCATCCCGCCCCTATAGTGAGCGCAGAGAGTTCGCCCCGCCACCTTGGCTTGATGAGCAACTGGAAGCCGATTGATGCTGTGAGATGCGGTATGTGCCGCAAGTTTCTCGATTCACTCCCCGCGTGATGCAATGCTGAACTGAAAGGCGTCAAGCTCTGTAGTCAGTTGGAACACGGAATCCCAACCGGAGAAAGGAAGAGGCAAGGGACGGACACTTTGTCCGCCCCTTTTCGTGTCACTTAGCTGTCACCGTTAGGCTAACGCTCGTCGAGTGTCTTTGCGTAAGGCTGGTACCAGTGATGGTCAACGTGAACGTTCCCGTCGGAGTGCTAGAAGTGGTTGAGACGGTCAGGGTTGATTTTGCCGGAGACGGCGGCAAGGTGAACGAGGCTGGGTTGAGTGTGCAGTGGCTTTGCGAAGGACAGCCCATGAGGCTCAGGTTAACCCTTCCCGTGAGCCCATTCAGTGCTGTCACCGTCGCAGTATAGGAGGTGATGGAGCCGCGCACGATCGACCGACTGGAAGGGGAGGCGGAGATGGAGAAGTCGGGCGCAGCAACCACGGTCAGGGTCACTGTGGTGCTCTGCTGCATGCCCCCTCCGCTGCCGGTCACAGTGATGGGATAGGTTCCCTTCGGCGTACTGCTCCGCACTGTGATCGTCATGGTTGATTTGCCCCCGCCCGGGGCAGGAATTGGATTGGGATTGAAACTTACCGTCGTCCCTGTTGGCAAGCCTGACACCGACAGACCGACGGGGCTGTTGAAGCCGCCGCTTACGGTCGTCGTGATCGTCGATGTTCCTGTGTGTCCTTGCTGAACGCTGAGCGAAGCCGGCGAGGCGGAAATGGTAAAGCTGGCCTGTTGCTGTGCCGTCACTGTCAGCGTAACCGTCGTGCTGTGCTGGATGCCGCCGCCATTGCCCGTCACCGTGATGGGATAAGTTCCGGTCGCCGTGCTGGCGCCTACCGCGATGGTCATCGTCGAGTTGCCCCCGCCCGGGGCAGGAATTGGATTGGGATTGAAACTCACCGTCGTCCCTGACGGGGCTCCTGAAGCCGACAGACTGATCGCATTACTAAAGCCGCCGCTGATGGTCGTGGTAATGGTCGAGGTTCCCTGGTTGCCTTGCTGAACCGAGAGCGAGGACGGCGAGGGCGAGATCGTGAAGTCCGGCGAAGGCGGGCCGCCGCAGCCTGGGAACCGCAGGGACGCCAGCCGCGTGCTCCAGTCGAAGGTCGTTGTCACCGTGTAGTACTGATTGGTGTACCAGAAGGTACAATCGTCGGCAGCGTCGATTGCCATGCTGGTGTAGTCTCCCCAGCGATTGTAGGAGTCGCTCTGTGACCCGCTGCCGGCGACGATGGAAGCCTCCGATTCCATCGTGCCCAGCCCGTCGCCCGGCACGCGCCCAGTGAAGCTGATCGATGGGTACATGCTTGAACTGGAGACGCTGTAACCCAGAGCGATGTCCTGCGCACTGTCCATGGCGATCGAGCCCATCCAGCGATAGTTGCTGTCAGGGGCAAAGGTGCCCTGCTGGTACACCGACAGGCTGGTCGAATTCTCTGACGCGCGCAACTCGTACCAGCGCTCGCCCACGGAGCTACCGGCAGTCACCGAATGACTCACCAGCCAAGTTTGGTGGTCGCCGCTGAAATTGCGGTAGGCCAGGCGGTACATCAAGCGATCGCCAAGCGAATCGAGCTGGTCGGAGACGCCTTTCTGCGGGATACAGGTGCCGAAACCACCGCACGCCAGGCTGAACGACGCCACACCAGGAATCGGCATGCTCCCGCCGGAACCGGTGAAGGTGGAGTTCGAGGGAGTGGTGAAATCCACGTGGAACAGGTACTGGTAAATGCTAGAACCACCCTCGTCGATAGTGCCCAGAAAAAGCTCCTGTTGACCCGAGGGCGGAGGAGTGGCAACGGAATCGAGATCGGCGGGCAGCAGGCTGGTGTCGAAGGTGCCGGCCTGGAAGCAGATCTGCTTTGCCGTGGAATCCCCGGTCAGCATCTTGGCCCGTTCATAGGCACAGGCATACGCCCCAACAAAGGTATTGCCGCCGGTTCCAAAGTTGTTCTGGCTCTGATAATAGGCATCGGACCAGATACCCAACTTCGGGTAATCGGGAAAGCCGGGCTGGGAGAATTGGTAAAGGTAGTAGCTTCCGGTGGCATCGGCAGTCTGCGACACCGCGACGCACGTATAGTAGGGCGGCCCGGCGAACACGTTCTGGGCCAGCAGCCAGCGGTGAGCAACCTTATCCCATTGGGCGATGATATCGCCGTCGTTGTTGTTAGCGCACGCTCCGCCGAGGCTACTCCAGAGCGTGTTGCCCTCGATAGGCCCGGCGACGACGGCGCCGGTCGCCTTGTCAAATACGGCATAGGACACGTTCACCCACTGTACGACCTGGGTATCGCCGACCGCCAGATTTACGTCGGTCGGGACATACTGCACCGAGTAGCCGGGAAAGCCGTTACCGACGCCAAGCAGGTTCAGCCCAATCGTGGCGCTGACCAAAGGCCCAATGGACGTTTGTAGCGCTCCGTCCTCAATGGCTTGTCCGCGCTGAGCGGCTTCCTTCAGTAGTTGCAGCTTCGGGTACCGGACTGGCGGCGCCTCATGAAAACCCCACTGAGGCGAAACCTCCGTTGCCATGTCACGCAACGGAGGCGACACGTCAAAATGGATCGGATAGTTAACTGCCGGATTAGTGAGCACCGAAGGCTGGTTGGGTGTCCCCTGCGCCGATGCCAGAACGGCTGGCATGAACGCTAGGAGGAGTATGGTAACAAGGCTTAGCGCCAGGCTGACGTGCCTGCTTTTCATGTAATCTCCTTCGTGGTCAGTGGTTCAACGGAATTCTGACTCTCGATTCCGGAACCTTGCAGCAATATTTTAGAGGACTCGCCTGCTGAAACATAGTACGAAAATCGTTCCCAGGCGGCTGAAAAAGGACAGTCACTGGTGGGATGTCTGTACTATATTGGCACAAAGCCTCCGCGTAGGCAAGCTGCTGTGATTTAACAACGATGGTATAGGGCCGGTCGCAGCGAACGTGGCCTTCCTTCCCGCGTCAAGTGCTTGAATTCACTTTTCAGTTGCTCTGTCTCGCGTATGGTCCCGGAAGCGCTTATGAACACCCGCACAGGTCTGATCTCCTTACTGCCGTACGAAGCTCATTTTTTCTACTGCTGGGATGGCGGTTTCGAGGACGACGGCTGCGTGGCTCCCGCCGATGCGGCTGGCACAGGCTTTTTGAAGTATGCCTCGTCCATCCAGACATCAACTTTCTTTTTCATCGCGTCTATCTCGGCGTCCATCTTCTGTTGCTGCAACTTGCTCTTGATCTCTGCCGCAACCTCTTTCAGTTCGGGGCGTTGATGTGCAAGAACTTTGACCACAATGAAGGCTTGGGGAGTATCCACAATTTCAGAAACCCCGCTGTCGGGCACGTCAAAGGTTGCTTTCTCCAGGGCTGGTATCATCACCCCTCGCCGAAAGGTCCGCGGCTTCTTATCGATCATCATGACGCTGATGGACGTAGCGAAAGTCTCTGCAACCTCCTCGACGTCCTTTCCGGCCAGCAGGGCCTTGCGGATCGATTCCGCTGTGCTTCTTGCATCTTCAAGGGGTAATCCCTGCGTAGGATCTTCGCTGCCTTGAGGCCTCTTGCGAATGAGAAACTCGCGGACTTGAACCGTCTCAAATTCTGATCGGTGTGCGCCGAAATATTGGCTGACTTCCCCTTCTGTGATCTGGACCTCGCTTGCCATTTTCTGGTACTCGGCTTGGGCAAGCGTCTGGGCACGCTGCAGTTCAAGCTGGGATCGGATGGCAGGAGTTAAGTCGAGATGTTGGTCTAACGCTCGCTGAGAAAGCAGGATCATCTTTACATAGTCTTCGCCGATGGGCTGTCGGCCCCGCGTAGCTACCATGGCCTTTCCTTTGGGGCTCAGATGGGACACAGCTTCGTCGATCTCGGATTGAGTCACCTGGGTAGAGCCAACCTTCAGAACCACCTGCTGGCCGGACGTTGCCGCAGATGGGCTCGCAGTGGTCTCCGCACTGACCCCGGGCGTTGACCCACCTTCCGCGGTTTTCGGAGGGGTTGCAGGCTGCTGGGCGTTAACCGCCAAAGCAATCACGATAATTGCCAGACACGCTCCCCCTATCTTACTGTTGCCCATTGAGCCTACCTATTATCTGTGAATGTCGAAGCTAGTCATGCGAAAGTACAAACTTGCTCGCTTCGCGTTCGCCTCGATCCGGCACTCGAATCGTGGCTTCCCACTGCGCCTGAAGGTACTTTGCGACAAGCGATGTCTGATGTGAAGGCTCCCCGTCGGCGCCTTTTCAGGCTTCCGACGCAACAAACAGCCCGGTCTCAACAGCGACCTGCTGTTTAGACCGGGTCTCACTGGAACTCCAGTTCCTACAAGCGCAGCTTCGCGGTTTTGCTACTAATCGGTTGCCGCCGCTACGCCAGCCGAGAAGACAGCGAATTGGTTTGGGTAAAAACCCTGCGTATTGGCATTAACCAGTTTACCTCCCAAAAAGTACTCGGAGAAAAAGTACGACTGGTTCCTCGGCTCGGGCGTACCGACGGCGTCCGGCGGCGGTACGTCGGGAACGTTCGACTCGTAGACCAACTGCGGGTTTTCAGGGTCACCTGTCGAGGTCTCGACCGTCACGTTCTCCCAGTACTGCGCTAACCTAGTCTGGCCATGTGAAGTGCCACTAAGTGTGCAGGTCTCTATTGACACTGCCGTTGTGTACTCCTCGTAAGTGTCGAAGTAAAGCCGCCCGGTGTCGGTCAGTACGGGAGTGGCGATGCCAGAACAGATTGGCGTACCGCCAGGACTAGCCGAGATGGCCCACGCGGCATCTACGATCCCTGTCGGCGGATAGGGGTAGTACTCGTTGTTTACATACAGAACCCCCACATTCCATTTAGCAAACTGCGGAACGATGAACGGACTATAGACAATTCCGTCGATTCCGAGGTCATCGCTGACCTGGTTCCATAGACCATCGGCCAAGTAACTGAGTGGATCACCATCGCCACCGTAGAAAAAGCTCCCAGGGAGCGGCTGGTGGTGAGAGTTCAATCCCTTCCCGGTCAGGTGCTGCTGGTGGATGGTCGCCGTCGGCGAGGGTCTCTGCGCCAACGCCGACCCGCTAAAGACCAAGGCCAACGTAACAACCAGTGCAGTCAAGCAAACCAAATTCTTCATCATCTCGGTTCTCCTTTTTTTCGCACTTCACTTTGCTAGCGCCCGAGCATTACAGCTGCGGGGTCGCCGCGATCCGGTTTGCGTGATCTCCAGTCTCGCTTCGGGTCCGGCAGCGGCGATTGCCAGAGGCGAACGAAACCATCTGGGAAACAGAAACGATTACCACTTCCATTTCCTTTGCTGCATGGCCCTTGAAGCGCAAGGCTGACAGAGAGAGAGTCTGAAGAAAGTCGCTTCGAAATGGCGCGGCCTGCCCCACATAAGCTGGAACGTCGTAGGCACCAGCAATTCTTTCGTCCCTGAGGTTAACCCCCTGTGGTCGCGAGACAACACGACACCTTCGCGGCCCTCGCTTGCGCGGTTACACTCGTTGAGATGGTACGACGCTGTTCTCGCAAATGTCAACCCAAAAATTCTTTCCGACAAAAATTCTTTCCGATTCGAGATGAGCCTGGAGAAGGAGATTCGAGCGCAAGGCGCCTGGGGGGGGCCGGCAAACTCGTTGGGCATGCCGGCAGGAGTGATGCGGTGGCGAATACCAGCATCATCAACCACGCATCGCGGTCTTCCACGCGCAGAAACAAAACCGAGAGGCCCACAATAAGGAACAGGACGGGGAACGAATTCACCACCTCCTGCCCGGTTCTGCTTTGGTGCTTCAGAGCGTAACCTTCACAGCGTGGTGCCGCGGCTCGCGCTTCATATGGACAGCACCCCGAGAGTTCGTCCGAATGCTGGCAGCGTCACGCTGGCTTGCGATGAGGCTATGCATGACATGCAGTACAGAGACGAAAATTTGCGAAGCGAAGCCAATAAGCCTTTTGTTATCAGCAAGTCATTAGACCGTAGCAAGAACCGTGTCAAGATTTGTGCGGTCCCCCGCCGCCCGCGAGGTCTTGAGATGCGCTACTTCGCCCTACCGGAAAACATACCGCTGCTTGTCATCAGGATTGCGGGTGCCGACCAAGCTCGCGTTCCTACTGCCTGCGGGGCAACCGTGTCTGCCAGTTTCACCGCCCATCTATTCGATGTCGCGTACCATGATTGGCAAGTCGAACTCCTGCGCTGCCGAGAATAGAATGGAAACCCGGCTCCCCGCCGCTATTTACACACGCAGCTTGACATCACCACCCGCGGCGGAAACTTGCACGCATGTGACGCGCTGTGATAAGAGAGGATGGAGGGAACAAAGGGTCGGGGCGCAGCCTCAAGGGCATTCCTCGGAGTTGCCGACCCACTTGCTATCCACATTCAATTACAAGGGGCCTTTTATGAAACATGCTTTTGAAGCACGGCGGCACAGTTATCTAAAGAGCTGCGTCTTCGCCGCTGCCTTAACTATGATCGGGGTATGCTTGCCGCAAGGACTAGCCGCTCAATCGTCTCATGGCGGCAAGAATATGTTTACTATTAGGAACGTGAGTGAATGTGAGGTCTCCATATCAGTGGCAAACACTGACGGCAGTATATCTTTGGCCTTTCAACTCGCTCCGGGAGTTCTCTTGCAACCGGGAGAGGTTAGCGCGGGCCCGGAGAGAATGCTCGTACCGAAGATGTTTAATGCTGATTTTCCGAAAGGCACATACAAGGTGACCATAAGTACTGCTAAGACTAAGAAGACCGATGTAGCTTTGCCAGATTCGCTCTATCGAGTGGTTCTACACGCGGCTGACGTATGTCCGGACAAAGTTCCCACCGCTCCTTCCTCAAAGAGCGAACACCAATGACGCAGCAATGAATAAGATTTCTCAACGGGCTTAGCAGAACTTCCAACACCTACCCAGACTTCGCTTGAACCGGCCTGAAGCCAGGCTGGTCCATTGAGAACGCAATCGGCCACCGGGTGAGAGCTTGCCAGCGACAGTACAATTCCAACGAGCCAGGCGATCGCGCCGAACGCTACTGGTCGTATGCGCCTTGCTCACGTGCCGATGCCGCCGCTTATCTCCCGCTGTCGCAGCAGTGATTGCCTGGCCTGCACAGACCTTCACAACGCTGCTGAATCTCGACCGTAAGCGTCTGAGCAACACACCTTTTCGACGAGAAGGGTGTGTGGTGAAGTGGCTGGATGAATGGAAAACAGAAAATGTCAACACGCCGCCGACGCACCCGCGCGGAAGTTCAGGAGTTAGTGGCGGAGTTTGTAGGCAGTGGCATGCGACGCAGCGAGTTTTGCCGGAGTCGGGGTTTGAGCTTCGGCACGCTTGACCGTCATCTGAAGAAGCAACGCTGGAGGAGAAAGACTAGAAGAGCTTCGGCCGGCCGGTTGGTGCCGGTGGAGTTGGCCGCTAGGAAGTCGCCGACACAGCACGAACCGAGTTGTGGGCTGGCCGTGGTGCTGTCGGGCGGGCGCCGGATCGAGGTACATCCTAATTTTGATACCGACACGTTCGAGCGCCTAGTGAGTGCGCTGGAGCGGGGGTAAACGGTGTTTGGATTGGGTCCCGCCACCCGGATCTATCTGGCCGCCGGAGTCACCGACATGCGCAAGGGGTTCGAGGGCCTGTACGGTCTGGTCCGCGACCGATTGTCGTGTGAGCCTCTGAGCGGGCACCTGTTCTTGTTCTGCAACGCCCAGCGCAATCGGTTGAAGGTCCTCGTCTGGGATGGTAGCGGACTCTGGGTCTGTGCCAAGAGGTTAGAGAAAGGGCGTTTCAGCTGGCCGCAATCCGGCGATACGCAGGGCAAGGTCGTCCTGAGTCACGAAGAGCTCTCTCTCTTGTTAGGTGGGATCGATCTGGCCAAAACCAAGCACAAGCGGTGGTACCGGAAGGCTCCGCCAGAAGGGCATGCTGCCGCATAAATGCTTGCACGTTGTGGGCCGACTCTGTTAAATCAGTAGCCCATTGTGAGTGAAGCTCCTCCCATTCCTTCAGCGCCAGCCGATCTGGAACTCATCGCACAACTGAAGAGCCGGCTGCAGTACGCGGAGCTGAGGATTCGTGTGCTGGAAGAGCGTCTGCGGCTGATGCGGATCGAAAAGTATGGAGCGGGCGGCGAAAAACTTTCCCACGCGCAAATGGAATTGTTCGCGCTTGAACCCGTCGTCAGTGAATTGATGGTGCAGGGGGAAAGTGAGCCCGCGCTGGTGCGGCGCCCGACGCACAGATCCTGCAAACATCCGGGCCGCCAAGAATTGCCGCCGAGTCTTCCTCGCGTGGAGCGGATACTGCCCTGCACACCGGATCAGCGCGTGTGCAAGAGTTGTGGCAAAGAGACTGTGGTGATCGGCTACGAGGAGAGTTCCCAGCTGGATGTGGAGCCGGCGAAGTACTTCGTATTGGTCACGAAACGAGAGAAACGGGCTTGCCGGTCGTGTGAAGAGCTCGGAGTGGTCTCAGCACCGCTGCCACCACGGATCATCGAGAAGTGCCTGGCGAGTGACCGCATCGTCATAGACACGGTCATCAGCAAATATTGCAATCACACGCCCCTGCATCGGCAGAGCATGATTCTGAAAAGAGACATCGGCTTGGAAATCAGCCGAGCGACTCTGGATGGCTGGGTCCTGAAAGTCGGCGAGTTGTTGATCCCTATGGTCGCGGCGATGAGGCGAGAATTGATTAGCGGAAGTTACATTCAGGCGGACGAAACACCGGTCGATGTCCAGATGCACGAGGGCCGAGGAAAGAATCATCAAGCCTATTTGTGGCAGTACGGCCGACCCGGAGGAAGCGTGGTGTTCGACTTCCGTCTAGGCCGTGGACGCGATGGACCGAAGCGGTTCCTGGCACAGTTCGAAGGCATTCTCCAAACGGACGGCTATACGGCCTACGACCAGATCGGCGGGCCGAGAATGGTACATGCCGCTTGTTGGGCTCATGCTAAAAGACAGTTTTTCGAGGCGGTGCAGCTAAATCCACGAGACCCGGTTGCAACTCCGATTGTGGCCCGGATGGACGAACTGTTTGCCGTCGACGCGGAAGCTCGCCGCAGAGTAATTGGTCTCACTGGGCGTCATGCTCTGCGCCAGGAAAGAGCCAAGCCTCTCCTGGACGATATCCGCAGCAAGATCGAGGCGGCACAGTCCGTTGCATTGCCCTCCAGTGCACTAAGCAAGGCCTGCCAATACGCGCTCGCACTTTGGAGGAAACTTACACGATTCCTGGAATATTCGGAACTTGAGCTGAGCAATAACCTTGCGGAAAATTCAATGCGTCCCGTGGCTCTGGGCCGGAAGAACTGGATACACATCGGCAGTCCACAGGCGGGACCTAAGGTTGCGGCGATTTTGTCGGTCGTAGAAAGTTGCCGCCGATTGAAACTCCCAGTGCGCAACTATTTGGTCGCGGTTCTCCCCGGGTTTGCCGATCTCCCGATCCAGCGCCTCCCAGACCTTACTCCTGCTGCGTGGGTCGCCCAGCATCCATAAACTCAAGACACGGGGTTGTAGCGTAACCCCATTCGTCGCAAGCTGGGCGCTAGGTTTGGCAAAAGCCACAAGCTCTGGATTCGGCGGTTAGAGACGGGCGTACTCGGCTTTGGCTTGCTTGTAGATGGGGATGTCGGGATCGGCATCTTTCCAGAGGCTGAGGAAATCCTGATACGATTTGCGCGCGGCGGCCGTGTCGCCCATCATCTCCTGTGCGCGGCCGATCTGCAGATGGGCTAACGCACCCTTCATGTCGCTTTCCAATATCCCAGGATGGTCGAGAAGCTTCTGAAACTCTACCGCCGCCTGGCGTCCTTTTCCGGCTTGTAGGTAAGCCAGACCGCGCAGGTAAGCGGGTATCAGGAAAGCGTCACCGAGGTCGTAAGGAATAGAGGGGGCCAGAATGTCGATGGCCTCGTTTGGTTGGTTCCTTCCCAGCGCAACTGCGGCCCGCACCTGTGGGATCCGGACATATTGGATCTCAGCGTCAACAGGATGTTCACGCGCGAACTTGTCAGCAATTTCATTTGCCTGCACAAATTTGCCAGAGAGGGCGAATGACAGGGCCACCTGCGGTGTAACGTCCGGTCCAGTGCTCAACGCCAACGCCTCCGCAGCGACACGGCGCGCACCCTCTATGTTGCCACTCTCAGCTTCCGCCAAGGCCTCCCATGTCTTCCACTGGGCTGCCCTTTCCGGTGAGCCGGCCTTTTGTGCCAAGTCAGCGGCTGCTGCGGACAGCTCTCGCGCCTGTTTCATTCTGCCGTAGTAGGCCTCCGAACGGGAATGCTCCGCCGTCTGAAGGTCTTCGGTTAGTGGCTTGCCTTTTGCCGACGCAAGCAGATCGCGCATGGTGGCGCTATCGCGCTGCAAGAAAGCGATTGTGTAGCGGACGGCATGCAGGATGGGCGAGTCCAGCTTTCGCGCCCGGGCTTCCTCAGAGACCCTTATCGCGTCGTCAAAACGGTTCATCCGCACATAGGCAATCATCAGGGCATAAGCACAGGCAGCGTTGTCCGAATGGGGCGCGGATAGGTGGTGAACGGGTTCCGAGTCGCCGTCCAGCCACGCACGTAACTCTCTCTGGGAACGGTGCTACACTGAAACGAATACCGAATAAGGATGAGGCTTCTCTTGTCCACCTGTCCACATTTATTCCGGTCCCACCCCAACCTCAGCGATGAAGTGAATCGCAATATCGTGCAGTCGGAAATTGAAGGGGGCGTTTTCCTCAAAGATCTGCCACCCGCGACTGTGCTCGAGATTCAAACCCAACACCACTGTTACCTGGCAGTCCTTCTGAGCGACAACAACGCGTTTATCTCAGGACATCCCCAATACTGCCCAGAACCGATCCCGGTGGCCATTGTAGGTTCGACTTGGGGAGGTTCCATGCTTAAACAGCGCTTTGTCGGTCGAGGTATGCACCTGGAGTTTTGTCATCCGGAGTACCGGACACCGATTGTCACGTCACCTATCCGGGAAATCCGACAGCTAGAGATGGAACAAGTCCGAGAGCAATTCGCTGGTGTAGATCACTATGCATACAACGCCCGATGGGGCGGAAAAACGGGCGCAAAATATTCGCCAGAGTAGTTGTTTGATACGGGCGCGGTCCACTCTAGCCGCCACGCGAGATGGGCTTGGGGACGATTTTTTCACTCACCGTGGAGTGGCTTGGTTTGGGTCGCTTTCTTCTTCGCCTTAGCAATCCCCACACTGGCGAGAGTCCTTCGTGCCATGTGCGAGTCGGACAGCAAGTTGCCGTTCTCGCGGCAGCAAGGTTTTCCCCTCAGGCCACAAGGTTATCTCTCTGCCGCGACTCGGTGGTCTGCATCACCGCTACACAGTCGCGGCCTAAACCATCTACAGCCGTGAACTAGACTGCTGCATCATCAAGGGGAGGGGAAATCCATTCTGGCCCGTCGAGTCGAGCTCTTCCACTCCTTTCCAAGACGATCTTGTGATCGAAGACCTCACTCGCGGAGCTCCTTTCCATTCATAGAAAGCAAGATTTTCAGCGAAAAAACCAGGCGGCGTTTAGTTTTGACGAGCCACAGGGCACAACTGCCGACTGCTGGGACGCTGGAAATCCCAGAAAAATCTCCTTCCCCATGTCTTCAACCAGTGATATAGTCCTAACACTATATCCTCCGCGATTTGGCAAGTGATGCTCGGAACAACAATTTCCCACTACAAAGTGCTTGACAGGCTGGGCTCCGGCGGCATGGGCGTGGTGTACCGAGCCGAAGACATGCGCCTGGGGCGCGAGGTGGCG
>Ga0187864_10000617_pt1 | contig 38469 bp, 27 predicted proteins | sample June2016WEW_11_4_FD_132985 | JGI IMG/M metagenome (GOLD analysis project Ga0187864, IMG submission 132985) | Peatland microbial communities from SPRUCE experiment site at the Marcell Experimental Forest, Minnesota, USA - June2016WEW_11_40 | ecosystem: Environmental > Terrestrial > Soil >...
CCCCAGGCCGCTCCCAACTCGAATTCATTGACCCTCAATGAAGCGACCTATGTTACGAGGCCGCCAAACTCGAGAAATGCTTCCGCGACTGGGAGCGCGGCGAGCTACCGTCCGACTTCTACTGCGCGCCAACTCCCGGCGATGCGTCCGGAGGTGCAGAATGTGATCCGCGCGCTGCGTGGCATGCCGCCGGAGGCCCGGCTGCGGGCAATCAACTCCGGCCAGTACAGCGGTTTCTCGCCTCAGGAACTGAAGCTTGTAACATACGCTGCGAATCTACCCTAATACAGGCGTGGCGGGAACGAACGAACGTTTTTTGGGTTCTGCACAAGAATCTGACAGGCCCCGCGTATTCATTGGGTTTCATTGAGTGAGAGGGTTAGCTCTGCGCCCAGCCTGAGAGATCGCTGAAGTGCCATATCGCCAATGTTTGCAGCGCTAAGGAGGGATTGGGAGCTAAGTCAGAGCCAGCGAGATTCCCTTGCCGTTCCTCTTGCCGGTCCCCGACCGAACGCTCTCAAATCCTCTACCCTCCTCGGAGAGAAGCTTCAAACCCGCTGCATCCGCGCCCCGAAGAGGCGTAAGTGGATCAGTGGATCGGACGCACACGATAAACGTAGCAGGAGCTAACAAGGCTCTGCAGCTAACGGCCTCTGATGGCGCACTGTACAACCGAACTTTTCGTGGACTGCTAGCGGCCTTGCGGCTCCCCGTCAAACAGTCGGCGGCCACGGAAGACTGCGTTCCTAAAACACTTCTTTACGGAACGCAAAAAACTCAACGTTGCGGCCTCGCATCTACAGCAGGTTAGACAGTTTCCCGCAGAAGGGTTTTTGGAACGCGAACGCCAACGAGACTTTGGAGACTTCCAAGCTTCCAAGCTTCCAAGTGGCGGCTATCCGCATTGCTCCGCTCATGCGAAGGCGATTAATGAGATGGTCCGCCGCCGGATCAGACCGAGTGGGGCCGGAGCGTCGCATCGCTTCTGGCGCACGCCGGCTCATTTCGGAAATCACCTGTTGCTGTGTCAAGCGGGCTGTATACTTCCCGTTGGAAAAGTACAAAGTGAACGAAATCATCTGCCATGCGACCATTCGCGATGTTGAATAAGCTGACGGTCCATGCAAGACTGTTGTTCTTGGCGACCCTTGCAGGAATGTCCATACATTCCTGCTGGGCACAGGACCTTTCTCCGCGCGCCTATGTCATCACACCCTTGCATTCCAATGCGATTATTCTGACGTACAACTTCTACGACGGCAGCCTTGACCTTGGCCCACTCCCCATCGGCGCCACCGGGACATACAGCGTACCGATCTTCAGCTACTACCACGCGTTCAGCTTCTTTGGCCGCTCGGCCAATGTCCTCGCTGCGCTGCCTTACGCATTTGGAAACTTCCAGGGTACGGTGACGGGCGCGGAGAAGCACCTTTACCGTTCCGGTCTTCTGGATTCGGTCTTTCGCGTCTCCGTAAACCTGAAAGGCGGCCCGGCCATGCCGCCGAAGGAGTTCGGAAAGTGGCGGCAGAAACTGCTGCTGGGCGCCAGTCTCAAGGTGGTGCCTCCAACCGGCCAGTACGATCCGACGAAGCTGATCAACTGGGGCACCAACCGCTGGGCCTTCAAACCAGAATTTGGCTATTCCCAACGTTGGGGCGGCAAATGGATACTCGACGGGTACTTTGGAGTGTGGTTCTTCACTACCAATCCCGAATTCTTTTCGCACAACGCCTTCTTTTCGGGCACCAATTCGCAATCGCAAAAGCCAATTGGGGCTTTGGAAGGGCACCTGAGCTACGACTTTGCAAAGTCCCGTATGTGGGCGTCGCTCGACGGTAATTTCTGGTTCGGAGGGACAACGAGCGTGAACGGTGTACCAAATCCCTTCTCCCGTCAGGCGAACTCCCGCATCGGAGGCACCGTCGCGGTTCCAATAGTCAAACATCAGACTCTGAAATTCAGCTACAGCAATGGCACCTATATTCGGTTTGGAGGGAACTACCAGAATGTCCAGGCTGCGTGGCAATATTCCTGGCTGGGCAGGCCGAAATAGCGGTGGGCGGGGACAGGAGGGAGTCGTTTTCCGTATTGAGTAGTTGTTCACCGTGTGGCCCTCAGAAGAACCGATGTCAGAACCGTTCGTGATCACGCGCCACAAGTCAAGTTCGCATTCGCCGAATGATCGGTTTGTGATCGCATTGCATTCGCCTGATGGGAATCTTCAAACCGGACTGCCTCACAGCCCTCCAGAGAAAAGAGCCGCAAAGCTTGCCTTCTGGGTCCAGCAGGACACTTTCTCCGAGTCCGGTTTAAGCGCAAAACATGCGGAATTGCAGGGATTTCCGGCGATTTTCAGAGGGAAGCCGCAGGATTTCTCGGCAGTTGAGACTGCGTGGCGGAGGATGCAGTCACGAGCGAACCGTTCTCCGGCCTCAATTCCCTGCTAACAGGGAAAAATACAGGGAATTTCGTGAATTTGGCCGGTCCATTCCGGCCGTTAGCAGCTGTAAATGCTTCAATTTGCGTAACTTCTGCTCCCAGAGCCAAGTCTTGGCTTGGAATCGAACAGGGAATTATTAGAGGCTTATCAGGGAATTCAAAGCCGCTTATCAGGGAATTAAGTTTCCTCTCCTTGATGTCGCCGGCGCCTCTGGTCCTTCCTCTCCGTTTGGGCTCCGAGTAGCCGATGTGCCCAGTCCCCCGTCCGCACTTCCTACAAGCCGGTTTCTTGGGAGTTTGGTAGAACTCGTCCATTTGTCAGGTTTGCCGACAACACGTCCAAGTGATTTCCCCGAAGCAGACCTCTGGCTTGCGTCGATACGCTGTCGTGAGCACGCCAACTTGCGACCTAAACCGAACGGGCCGCTCATCCGGGATTACGTGCGAGATGGCGATTATCGCCAACTACCGAGTTTGACCTTCCGTGCGCCCTATTCACAGCTATCGCTCACTGTTGTGAGGCTGGTCACGATCCAATCAGGCGCCTGGTCCTCTCTCACGGCAGAGATCTTGACCAGATGGTTAACATAAACGGAGAGATCAATACTGTCGCTTCTGACTACCCGCTGCCAGCCGTTATAGCTAGCAAGCCAATACTTGTTCATGCCGATATTCTTGCCGCCAATATTCTTTAGACAGCCAGTAAGCGTCTGCGCCGTGCCGGCAGGTACAGGAGGTTTGAATGGTTCCGACTTCTCCTGCGGAAACGGCGCGTGGGGACGGACCGGCGCTGATATGGAGATCGTCTTCGATTCTTTCGGATACTCCACCCCGTCCAGGAAGGGCTCGATGGTGAGCACCAGATCGACCGGCTCAGCATTGTAGTTGCTCAGCAGAAGCGACATGGAACCGTTCGGCGGCAAGTTTGTATCCGTTTCCTCGCCGCACTTCCCCAAGCCGTAGCCTTGCGACTGCACAGTCGAGGCGAATAGATCCTTCGAGCACGGATACCGAATCTGTACGTAATCAGCGTGCGTCGTCTTCCACGAGATACCGACCGTGGTCAGCCTGCCACGCCCCACTGGCTGCTCAAGAGTAGTTCCGTGTTCAAATGAGATCACAGAAGGGACAAGTTTCTGGCCTGGCGCTTCAGTGATCGCGGGCTTGAACTGCGGGTTCGGAAAGGACACGGTCGAAAGAACGCCCCGCATCAGCTCAAACTCGTTATCTTCCGTAACCCACTGTATTGAGCAGGGGACGTCCATGCCGCCGCCATTCCCCTCAGCGAACTCAAATGCGAATTCGTAACAAAGGCCATGCTGAAAGGTATGAAAGTCATAACCAGAATACGCCGTCCCCATTGCGACTCCATCCTGCAGCGTCGCCCTCGCATAGCTGACGTCACCGATTCTTGTTGAAGCAGTATGCTCCGGCCAGAACCCGGCGAACTGTTTGCAGGTACCTTCGCTCTTAATCGCGGGATCAACAAATACAGTGAAGCCGCCGCCAACGAAGTTCGACTCAGGATAGGTACTCCGCGGTATGCCGACATTCACGATTGAGCCGGAAGTAGTCGGCTCCTGACCAGCGAAGTTAGTCTGTGCCCGTGTGGGTTGCCCCTCTGAATTCCCAAACGTCGCCGGATAGCGCAAGCGGACCCCATACTGGGGATTCTCATATTTGATCCACCTCTCGAGGTTGCCTAGTATGGGGCGAACGCCCTCGGGGTTCTTATGCACCATGAATTCGACACTGGTTACATGCAACGTTGGTGGGCAGCGCTCTTCCGTTGAAGTGGCTGGAGTTGAAGGCGCCGACGACGTTACCTCAAGTCCGTGCAATGTCACTTCATCACCGATGTGGTTTTCCAGCCCTGCCGTTCGTCCCGTCAGATAGTAAACCACCCACCAAAAGGCGTTGGTGAGCTCAAACCTGCCTTCCTTCCGGTCCACACAGCCCACAACCTCAACCACCGAGGAGGTGGGATTTTTCTGTTGACTTGTCTGCGCCCATAAAGGGCTGCGCAGCGGGACCGCTATAGCAATCGCCAGCAAGACTATCGACGGCGTTTTCACAGCTTGAATATAGACCTGAAGTTCAGGAATGACCATACAGCTTGCGGGACGAGATGACCCGCGTCACTACGGACATGCTGTCAAAGCGGTTGTGAAAAGAGAATTGCTGCTGTAAACAGGCCAACTCGCACCCTATCTGAACCGGATGGAATATGTTTCTCGGAAGTCGGCCAGCATCCGGCACCCGCATTGGCACCGCCACTTGGCCGTATAACGCCCAACCCGTGCTGTTGAAGAACTCCACCAGGTCGCGGCCACAAGGACGGAACGCCGACTATACGTCCAAGTGCTTTCCGTGACCGGCGTGTCACGGGAGTGGACCAGGTCGGGCCGGCAGACTTCCCACAAGCCGACTTCGGGACAGCTCGGCCGCAGTCTGGCTTTGCTCAGGCATGTTGTTTGACCACCCATAGTGACGCGGCGGCATTATTTCTGGACGAGAAGGAGCAGGCCTTCCTAGTCCGGACAATTCCGGTTACTCGTCATACGCTCCAAATCGGCGGGAAGCACCAGGACCCATGACAGGTTTTGATTGTGAGAAGGGAATTCTCAAGCCGAAAGAGCGTGTCCTGAGCGCGTCGAAAAATTGTGGGCTACGATTGCGTTACCTGCCCTGCGTTCGCTACAGTGGAACATCGCATCACAACTGAGAAAGTTAGTCACTACTTAGTGAGGAAACATGCGGTCCTACGTCCTGTCGCTCCCGGCGAAGATGCAGCCTGTGGTGATCGTCGCGTCGACAATGGCCGCGGCCCTGGTTGTTTCGTTTCTCACCCGGATGATCTTCAGCGAGCAGCAACTGGCACTGGACAATGGTTTGACGACCTCGGTCTATGGAACTCTGGGCACCACCTATGCAGTGCTGATTGCCTTCGTAGTTTCGGGTGTGTGGCAGAGCTTCAGTGACGCCGGCAACGCAGTCAAGTGCGAGGCGAATGCGCTAACCGACTTGACGTTTGTGGTCTGCAGCTTCTCTGCGGAAAAGACCAGGAGAATTCGCGAGTCCGCGAAGGCCTACGTGCAGGGCGTGCTTGAGCGCTGGGACTTACTGGCGCGCGCTACCCGTGACAATGTGCCCACCGGGGAGATTAATCTGGACACTTCTTCCGCATTGGTGGCGGCGATTCTGGCGATCCGGCCCGAGGATGCCCGCGAGGTGGAGTTGTATGGACAAGCGTTGGACCTGATGGGAATCTGGCTCGACGCCCGCCGCAGCCGCTTGCGCAGCGCAGAAGGAAACACTGCTGGCGCTCTGTGGGGCTTGCTAATTGCGGGCGCGTTTGTTCTGTTCGCCTTCCATGGAATGTTCGTAACTCATGCCTGGGCGGTCTGGGCGGTGTTGCTGCTGGGGTTTTCTTTTGTACTGGGGCTGGCTTTTTATCTCATCTTCTCGCTCGATAGCCCATTTACCGGCAGGCTCAGCGCCGGACCAGCGCCCTTCCTGTGGCTGCTCAGGGAGTTCGAACGGTCAGACGGACTGGGCTTCACTCCGGCTGCTCCGCTAAAGCCCCGAGCTAATGCCGGTCAAGCAGGAACATCCGCATAGAGGACAACATCCTCGCCGCGTACACCGCGATCTGCACAGCGGCCAAGAATGAATATGCAGAGCGGAGTTCCACCGCTGCATGGCAAATGTCGATAACAGACCAACCACAACCGATTCGGCCGGGTCAAAATGATCGGCGAAGTGGCCGCTTGTCTCGCGGCTCCAGAAGCGGAGTTCTGGGAGATCAGAAGTCTGACAACTGCTCTGACCTGTGTGGCATAGCAGTCGCCAGACTATGACAAAGGCTCTCCGGTTCCGGCGGGAGCCTAATCAACCGGTGACCAGTTCTCGTTAGGGTCGTACGCCTGCACAGCACCGGCGATTACTGCCGAGCCCGGACCGAAGTCTTGTTCATATACGGTTCCATCTGGGCCGACCATGAAGGTCATGATTCCAGTCTCTGCGTACTTGACTGGCGTAGCCAGCACGGCAAAGCCGCCGGTCAACTTGCCATTACTCACATAGCTCCGCGCTCCGCCGGGAGCGTTGTCGCCCTGCGCCGTCAGGATGCGGAAGCTGTAGCCATCCATCACAAACGGTTGATCGGGAGCCGCTGGCGCGAGTGAAGACTTCGGGACGTCATCCAGTGCCGCCAGCGGACTGGGAACCTGTGTTGCCGACGCCGGCCAGTACAGCCCGTCATGCTTGCCGCTGGTGCTGACGATGCGCTGCGCATAAGCGGGAGCGTTCGCATGCATCGCGAAGTACATCTGTTCCGCGCTGGCTAGGGCGTTGCAGGCATCGATGGCCAGCAACTCGTTGCGGCCGATGTCGCGTGCGCGGATCTCCTGCGCGCCGGCGATACCGTCGAAGTACCACCGGCCCGAGGAGTCTTGCGTGAGGGGAACCGGAAAGGCGAAGTTGTCGGCGCCGATGTAGAGCACGCGCGTGCCGTCGCTCATGTCGACCCAGCGGTTCATCGTGGCGTACTTGTCGGCGAAGGTCTCTAATACTGCCGTATCTTCCTGCTTGTCCCCGGTGGACAACAGCGTCCTGGTATCGACGCCGAGAATTCCGGAGAGAGCCAGCTCGTCGTCGTCTTTTGCTGCCTGCACCAGCGCAGCCCCTGCTGCGGTGGGACTGTCGAAGGTAATTTGCGTTGCTTTCTCGACCGCGAAAACTTCGGTCGCTGCCTCCAGCACCGCCATTCCGAAGCCGAGCACAACCACTAGAGCTATACCGGCGAAGCGCTTCCATAGATGAGTTCTGTTCTTGCGTGCTTGCATGTTCTTCTCCTTCTGAATGTCGTAATTCGGTAGGAATGGAATTGCACAGTGACTATCGGCGGTGTCCACCACCGCCGCCGGAGTGGTGTGCGGCGGGCGCGTGCATGTGGGCTTCGTGCTGTGGGGCGCGATGGGCCATGCTGTTGTGCCCGCGATTGCTTTCCGCGCGGCTGCGTGAGCCGTCTCCGCTCCAGTGAGAACGGTTCTGTTCGCCGCCGCCCAGACGGTTGTTGTCGCGGCTCGACGTGGCTTGCTGTTTGGCCGTGTGCTGCGTGCCGAGCGTGCCGTTCTGTCCGGCGTTGGGATTCTGCACGCCACCGTTGCCGCCGATCAGCCCGTGGTTGTCGTTGTTGCCTCCGTTGGGCTGGTTGGCCGGATTGGTGCCGGGCTTGTCTGGGTGCAAACCACCATCTGGTCCGAAATATTCATTCGGGTGGTAGGCGCCGTTAGGACCATAGTGCGTGTCTTCACCCGGCTTGTAGCCCGCGACGGGGTGATAGGTGCCGTTAGCGCCGTAGTATCCAGTGTTTTCTGATCCGGTCGCACCACCGGCATGGTTGACGGGGCCAGGATGCCAGCCACCGTCAGGGCCGTAGTAGCCATTGGGATGGTAGGCGCCGTTGGGGCCATAGTGCGTATCGGTGCCCGGGCGGTAATTCGCGTTCGGGTGGAAGGTGCCGTTGTTAGCGTAGTAGGCGTGGTTTTGCGATCCGGCCACTCCGTTGGCCCAGGGATGATAGCCGTTGTAGTTGTTGTTATTCCAGACGTGGTTATTGATGTACGTGTTGTTGTTGTAGATAATGGTCGAGCCGCCACCGCCCCAGCTTACGTTCCAGGCATGCCAGCCCCAGCCAAAGCCTCCGCCCCAGCCACCGCCGCCAAACACTGCACCAACGGAGATACCGTTTCCGAAGAAGAGACCAACTGAAGCGACCGGCACCGGCGGCGCCACATACCACGGCACCACCACGGGCGCGCCGTAGACGATCGCAGGGTTGTACTGCGGAACATAGACAACCTGCGAATTCGCGGGCTGAATGACGATGGTGTTCGACGCCGGCTGCGTGACCGTGATTTGCGCGTTCGACTGCAGCGTCCCCGCGGCTTGCGCCCGGGCGCGCATGGCTTGCACGGCTGCCATCACATCCGCCTGCTGATTGGCGAACGCCTGGCCCAGGCTTGAGGTCCACGAGAGGTTGTGCGCCAGGTTATCCATTACGGAAGGGAACTGCGTTAGGGCTTTCACGCTCGGGTCCCACGATTGCTGGTCGACAGCCTGCGTCACCGCCGTGCTCGTTAGGTTCTTGTTCTGTGCGAGCCAGTCATCGGCGTAGGCGACTTGCTGCGGATTCGTAGACGCCGCCAGCACCTGTGCCACGAGCGCGTCGGGATACAGCGCGATTGGGGCAACCAGCGAGTCAAGTTGACTCGCCGAAAGCGGCGCGGGCGCCGGGCCCGAGCTGACCTGCGTCGTGGGATACGAAGCAGGTTGAGCTACGGGTGCCGGCGCGGGTGCTACGGGCGGAGGGGAAGCTAATTCGAGCTGCGAAGCATAGACGACTCCCGTTGCCGGTGCGACTGGCGCGGTGGCCGTCGAAGGCCGTACTGCCTGCCATGGAGCATGCTTGCCGTGGATGCCATACTCGCCCGACATAGTATCGCCAAAGATCTGCCCGTGAAAATTAATGACGGTTCGAGTTACCGTGCTGAACCGAATGTGGTGTCCGTTGACCTCGCCTTGAATCGGACCTGACTGGTCGGGACCTTCGAAATATCCCGTGAGGTGATTTCCGTACTGCGCGAGTTGGACGTGTTTCTCTACCGTTTCGCCGTTCTTGATGCTGGTTGAGTAAATCGTCCAGTTGCCCTGGACGTTGTCGGGCTGCTGCTGAGCTACCGTAGTCCGGCAAAGCACCAGCGACAGCAGAGCAAATACCAGGCTTAGTTTTGCGTTCATCATCTTCATGACAGTTCTCCTGAACTCTTTCTCGGAGTTACTTGGGGGACTCCGCTCTCCCCGGTTTAACGGCCATCGTTTTACTGCGCACTGCTCGCGCTGGCGATCCACTCGCGGATGTATGCCGGACACCGCTGAAGCTTCACGCCGAGCGCTTCGCACAGACTGAGAAACGTGACCGTCTCCTGGTCAACCAGCTTGAGTTGGTCGAGGTCGAGGACGACTTCCCGGCTCGCCGCCTGTGAAGAAATAAGTCGTTGCAGCTCCTGCAACTGGGGCCTTTCAACGCGACCGATCAGGTTCAAAATCAACCGTTGGCCTTCCATTTCTTGTTGTACTTTCCACATGTCTGATTAGTCCTTCTGACTTTGGACTGATTACGAGGGTGGAGATTGCAAGGAGGGTGCCAATCGCATGTAGTTGAAGACGTGGAGCTTAAACGTAGACCAAAGTCCCGAAGCTTCGGGAATTCACGAGATCTCGTGACGGGATGTGCTCGCGCTTCGCTCTGGTAGGAAGGGACGAGGTCGCGCTTGGGTAACTATCCTGCTCCCTGTACAAACCGCCCTTTGTTGATCCCCAGCGCCTTGATCTTGGAGTCGAGGGTAGACGCCGGCATGCCCAGCTTCGCCGCGGCGCCTGACGGACCCGACACGCGACCGCCGCACTCCGCCAGCGCAGCTTCGATGGCTTGCTTCTCCTGCATACCCATCTCGGTCTGCAGAGAGCGGGTCGCCCCGTCCTGGTGTGACAGCCAGCTTTCGTCCACGGAGAACTCATCGCTCTCACATAGGATCACCGAGCGCTCAATCACGTTTTGCAGTTCGCGGATATTCCCCGGCCAGGGATACGACTGCAACCGCTCCAAACTGCGCCTGTCGAGCTTGCGTATTGACTTGCCGGCCTTGCTGCAATAACGATCGAGGAAGTATTCGACCAGCAGACGAATGTCTTCGCGGCGTTCCCGTAACGGCGGCACCTCGATGGGAAAGACGTTGATGCGGTAGTACAGGTCACTGCGGAAGGTGCCCGCCTCAATCGCGGCGGGCAGATCGCGATGCGTCGCCGCGATGACGCGCACGTCGGCGCGGATTGACTGGTTGCCTCCCACGCGTTGAAATTCTCGCTCCTGCAGCACGCGCAACAGCGTGACCTGCGTCTCCGCCGGGAGCTCGCCGATCTCGTCCAGAAAAATGGTTCCGCACTCAGCAAGTTCGAAGCGCCCCAGCCGCCGTTGCAACGCACCGGTGAACGCGCCCTTTTCGTGTCCGAAAAGCTCCGACGCAATCAGGTCGCGAGGGATGGCTGCGCAGCTCACGCTGACGAATGCCCTAGCCGCCCGCTGTGACCTCTTGTGGATGGCGCGCGCGATGAGCTCCTTCCCGGTGCCGGTCTCGCCCGTGATGAGGACCGTTGAATCGCTCGGCGCGACTTTGGCGACCCGCGCGAGAACGGGCTTCAGTGCCGGCGATCCGCCCACAATCTCCTCGAACATCGAGGCATTGTCGACTTCTTCGCGCAGCACCAGGTTTTCGCGCTCCATGCGCTCGCGCGCCCGCTTCTGCTCGTCGATGTCGGTGCGCACGCCGCACCAACGCACCACGCGCCCGTCGGCGTCGTGCAGCGGGACAAACTGCTCCAGGAACCAGTGATACTCGCCATCGCGGCCGCGGAAGCGCGATTCCAAATGGAAAGGCCGCCCGGTCCGCTGCGCTTCCGTCCACTTCTCCCACATGCCCTCGACGTCATCCGGATGGGCGAATTTGGCCAGAAAGTCTCGGGGTGCGACAGGATCGTAAGGCTCGAAGTATGCGCGGGACGCGCGATTCGGGCGACCGGGACTTCCGTCCGTATAAAGGATGAACATGTGCAGCGGGACGGCGTCGATGATCTGCTGCAATTGTTCCTCGCGCTCCCGTACCGCCGCCTCAGCCTTAACCAACTCCTCGAAGGCGCGCGCGTTCGCAATCGCGACTGCGGCCTGGTCGGCAAACATCTTCATCCATCCGAAGTCCTCTTGCGAAATCACTTCGCGATTGAAAATCCCGAGAACGCCAAGGATCTTTCCTCGATGAACCAGCGCGTGCCCGGCGAAGCTGCGAATCTGCTCACGCCTGGCCCACTCCGGTCGCATGAACCAGTTGCTCTCAGGCGCGAAGTCACCGACGAGGATGGACTCGCCACTGTCGCCGATGTGTCCGACTTTGCCCTGCTTCAAAGGTATGCGGCGGAAATGGCCTTGCAGGAATGCCCAGTCCTCGCCGTCAGAATGTCGCGGACTTCCGGCGCTGGCTGCGAGGTGAAGACATTGCGTGCGAGTTGCGCACTTGGCGCTGAGGAAGCAGGAGTCGCAGATATCGCCCGGCGCGAGTAGCCAGATCCGGGCCAGCGCAACACCGGGCTGCTCCGCGAGGCCGCGCACGATGCTGCGCAGCGCGTCATTGGTACGGTGCTCGCCGGCAACGCTGGCCGCCAGCGAAAGTAAAGGCTCGGCACGCATGGCTTGTCTGCGTCCACATTCTATCGTGCATCTTGGCGAGCGTGCGCTTTTCCAGACGATTGAATCTGGTTTCCGGACTATTGGTCCAAGCTGGCCAAGACAAAAAAAACCACAACTGAATGCCAAGGGCGGTGGATTAAAAGGAAATGTCTTCGGAAGCTATCCCGTTAAACCCAGGCTGCAATCCACAACTTTTCGTGAAATACATCAAACGCTTCCGGGAAACCTCACCGCACTAACAATTCCAAAGAACATGTTGCAAGCTGCCGCCGTTGTATCCCTCAGAAGGGCGGTGGTCCCCCGGCATTTCCGCCGGAGGACCATCGCGAAGTACGCAGCCGAAGATTGCCGGGCTACGGGTTGATACAGCTGCTCTGGTGGGGATAGTCCGTGACGTCCTCGCAGCTGTCAGAAACTTTGGTCGGCTAACGGAAGTGAGGCGAAAACCACGGTTCGGGAATCCACAACCGTTCCGGTGGATGGTCGGCAATCAGGACGTTGGACAGAAACCGGCATGTGGGAGATTACTCCCGAGAAGCATCCGACAACTGCGTTGGCACCGCCACTTGGACGTAAAACGCCCATTCCGTGCTCCTTGAGGAACTCCGGCACTCATGGCCACAAGAACGGAGCGCCGACTATACGACCAAGTGCATTGTTCCCGAATCAACCAAGCATCCAACAATTAGTGATGGAACTTTGGCTATTCGTATTCCGAGATCGTCACCGTATTCCCATCGGTGGAACACAGCCATAGCTTGCCCGACGCAATCCCGCCGCAGGTGGGATGAGCATCCATCTTCAGCGGTACGGACTTCGCGGTCGTCAAGTTCCACACCAGAGCGTGCGGAGGTTTGTTGCCCGCGTCATCCAGATACACTGTAGCCACTCGTTGCTTGTCGCCCATCATCTCGATGTCAACGATGTAGGATCCCGGATCGGGGGTCAGTTGCCTCACTTGCTTTCCCGTCGCTGCGTCCAGCAACGTAATGCGTGAGTCGGCTCCGCCGGTCAACAGGAATTTCCCGTCCCGGGTAAACTGCAGAGCAAACGTTTCCAGCAGGAAGTCGCGGTTTTCTGCCTTCTTGTTCCAAGTCGCTGTATCGTACCAGCGCAGCACCGTGTCGTCCCCGGCGGCAACCAGCAGCTTGCCGTCAGGGCTGACGGCACAGGTCAGGATCCCTCCAAACTCGACCGTCAGAGTCGCGAGCAATGCCGGCTCTCCCGCGATGTCCCAAACCGTGCCCGGACTGTCGACCGGACCGACGAAGAGGTGCTTGCCGTCGGGAAAAAAGTACAGCGTGTCGATGCGGCGTGCCCCCGCTTTCCACTCTTTCGCGGATGTCTTGTCGTCCGTGGTGGGGATGACCCTTACCGTCCCATCAGTGAATCCGATCGCCAACCATTGCCCATCGGGCGAAAAAACTGCTCTGTTGACACGCCGGGCTCCCCCTGCCACAGTCCGTTCCGCTCCGCTGGAAATCGCAACCAGGTGCAGGCTGTGGTCCTTACAGAAGGCAGCCAGCTGAGTGCCCGTGGGCGACAGCTCTTCATTTCGTGACTCGCAGGGCAATTGGACCTTGTGAACGGTTTGCGCAGCCAGTGATGTGGCAAAAGCAGCCAGTGAAAGAAAAGCAGCTACGGCGAGCCTGCGCGTCACAGAGTCTCCATCACCAGATCGAAGTTGACGATGGCGATCGTCTGCCTCGGATCGCTTTTGATCATCACCGGCCGCACCAGCTCGCGGCTGGTGATGAGCGGGTCGCGGGTGTAGTTCTTGTCCGGGTCGCCGTCAAACACCGGATCGGTGGCGAAGTAGAGTTGGGTGATCAGCGGCTGGTGTCCCGGCGCCGTAACCAGACAATGCACATGCTGGCACACGCGCGCTGGGTAATGTCCGGGCATCACGCTCTCGACGGCGTAGCTGCCTTTCGCACCCGGCTCAAGAACCGCGCGGTAACGATACCCCTGAATGTCGTATTGGCCGGCATTGTCGGTCTGCCAGATCTCCAGCTTTGCGTCGGGCACCACCTCGCCGCGCGTGTCATAGACCACCCCAGAGAGGGACAGCGGCATGCCGCGGTCTCCGGGCGCGCGCATCACGGATGTGTGCGGCGCCTCCCGCTTGTAGAACGGACCGAGCTCACAGAAAGGAGTCGGCTGCCGCTTCTTTTCAGCATCGTCCCATGCCGCGGCCAGCGCCGAGACCGGCAAGGATGACGCAAAGCTAAGGACACCTAACGCTGCGCAGCGTTCCAGCAGATCGCGCCTGGTGAGAGTCATTCCACCTCCTAGGTCGGGGGAGAACTATAGCGCGATTCCTGCTTTTTTGCGAGCAAAACTGGTTTGGTGGCCCGGGTCGCTGTGTTCGAAACCTAGGCAGCCGGCAGAAGAAACGTTGTCACTTGCGATGGGGATAATACGCCCTCTCATTCATTGACTTGTCCCACCTTCAGTCCTAAGATTCGTCCGCATGATCGACACAACGATCTCTCATTACCGCATTGTCAGCGAGCTCGGTGGCGGCGGTATGGGTGTGGTCTATAAGGCGCAGGACACGCGCCTGGATCGGTTCGTCGCTCTCAAGTTTCTTCCGGACGCCGTTGCCCAAGATCCGCACGCGCTGGAACGCTTCCGTCGTGAAGCCAAGGCGGCCTCGGCGCTTAACCATCCGAACATCTGCACCGTGTACGACATCGGTGAAGAAAGTGGCCGCACCTTCATGGTCATGGAGTTCATGGAGGGCAAGACCCTCAAGCACACCATCGAGGGCAAACCCCTGGATGTAGAAAGCGTGCTGGAACTGACGGTGCAGATTGCCGATGCGCTCGACGCAGCCCATGCGAAGGGCATCGTTCACCGCGACATCAAACCGGCGAACATCTTTGTCACCGAACGGGGCCAGGCCAAGATCCTGGACTTCGGCCTGGCAAAGATTGCCGAGCAGGAGCCGGCAGCGACCGCAACGGCCGCCACCGCCAGCGGCAAGCAACACCTGACAACGCCCGGTACGGCCATGGGGACGGTCAGCTACATGTCGCCCGAGCAGGTGCTGGGCAAAGAGCTGGACCCACGCACCGACCTATTCAGCTTCGGGGTGGTGCTGTACGAGATGGCAACGGGCACTCTGCCTTTCCGGGGTGAGACTACGAATTCTACCTTCGATGAGATTCTGCACAAGGGCAACAAGGTAAGAATCACGACGCAGCTCATCAATGCCGGTGACGGCTTTCACTTGTGGTCGGAAACCTATGACCGCCAACTGGACGATATCTTTGCGGTGCAGGACGAGATTGCGCGCGCGGTAGCAGGATCGCTGAAGCTGAAGCTACTGGGAGGAGCGACGCCGTCGAGTCCTTCCACCCAGAGTACGAATGCGGAGGCCTACAACGAGTACCTGCAGGGGAGGTACTTTTACGAGCGGCGCACCAAGGAGAACCTGGAGAGGGCCGTCGGCCACTACGAGCAGGCGATCAAACTGGATCCCCGCTATGCCCCGGCATGGGTTGGGCTCGCCGAAAGCCGCAGTAAACAAGGGGACCAGGGCTACCTGCCGGTCGAGCCGAGCTACCGCGAGGCGCGGGCGGCAGCTGAGCGGGCGTTGGCGCTGGATCCCAATCTGGCAGAGGCCCACGCGGCCCTGGGGTGGATCCAAACGAGCTACGACTGGGACTGGGCGGGAGCGGATGCCTCGTACAAGAGGGCGCTGGCTCTCGAGCCGGCAAACCCAGCGGTCATCTGGCGGGCTGCCTCGCTGGCTGCCGCCCTAGGCCGTTTTGACGAAGCTGTGGCTCTGGACCGCCGGGCAGTCGAGCTGGATCCGCTCGCCGTATCGGCGCACATGTACCTTGCAGAACATGCCTACTGGGGCGGCAAACTGGACGAAGCGGTTGCGGCGGCCAATAAGGTGGTGGAACTCAACCCACAGCGCCCGGTTGTACACTCTCTGCTTGGCCAGATCCATCTGGCGCAGGGGCAGCCAGAGCAGGCATTGGCCGAGTTCGAACGAGAGCCGGAGCCGGACTATCGCGTGTACGGCTTGGCGCTGGGATATCACAGCCTGGGGCGCAAGAAAGAATCGGACGCCGCGCTTGCGGAGTTGATTGCCAAGTACCCGGGAATGGCCTTCCAGACTGCCGAGGCCTACGCCTTCCGTGGCGAGGCGGATCGCGCGTTCGAATGGCTGGAGCGGGCCTACGCCCAGCGCGACGGCGGGCTCGCGCAGATGGAAGGCGACCCGCTGCTGAAGAACATAGAACACGACCCGCGCTACGCCACATTCCTCAAGAAGATGCGTTTGCCGCTGAACTGAGGATTCACCCGGCATCCACGCGCAAACTGGGCGGATCAGAGGGTTCAATCAACGAGAACAGCGTCCTCACAAGTTATATGTCGCATGGAATCATAGGAGGAAGGGCGTGCGTCAAGAAGCAAAGTTTTTCGTTCTGGCGATGACAACTGCCTGATATTTGACTACAATCGCAGCCCATTCCCGGGGAAAATCTCAAGATTGCGGCGTTCCGCGAGGAGACTTCTGTGGCCACTGGAAGCGCGGCCGTTCCGGCTCGCATTGCGAGAGAAGCAAGCGCGCCGAACCAGCTCAAGAGGTTCTTCAGCCGGTACTTCTATTTCTCGATGGCGCTGCTGATGGCGGGGCTTGCGGTCTGGGCCTTCAGCGATACCGTCGATGCTCATCTGTTGCATGCCAAACCGCCAAGACCACTCCTACTGTGGTTTCATGGCGCAGTCTTCACGGCCTGGATCGTGCTGTTCATCGTGCAGTCGGCCCTGGTCCGGGTGCGCAAGGTCCGCGTGCACCGCACGCTGGGCTGGTTGGGTGCGGCACTGGCCGCAATCATGGTCGTCTCAGGTCTCATCGTGTCGGTCGTCATGTTGCGGTTCGAAATGACCGTGCTCCACAGCAAGAACGTTGCGTCGTTCCTGTCGATTCTATGGTGCGACATGATCATCTTCGGCGGGTGCATGGCTCTGGCAATCTACTTTCGGAAGCGGCCCGAGTACCATCGCCGGCTGGTTTTCATGGCAACTTGCCAGCTCATGCAAGCAATCTTCGTCAGGTTTCACTACATCGGGCACCACGATCTCTTTTTCCCCGCGCTGGACGTGCTGATCGGGGCTGGAATGTTGCGCGACCTTGTCCTGGATGGCCGAGTCAACCGGGTCTATCTCTACGTTCTGCCGGCAATAATTGTTCTGCAGTCCTTGGCCACGTACTTGAAGTTGGTGAACCCGAGGTGGTGGCAGGCCGCAACGCTGGCGATTTTAGGGTCATGAAATCGAGCACTCAACGTCGATCAAACGAGTTTCGGCCAGCCGTTCAGCGAGCCGCAGTTCTTGCGGATTGCCACCCCTCGACGGATCCAGCCTCCGGTTCGCCCGCCATCCACCCGACTCGCTGCACAAGGCTGTTTCGCCTACTGAAATTGAATTCAGCAGAATGGATACCCAAAGAGGCAGGTCGGCATCAGCCCTGGAATATAATCTCGTGCCTATGGCAGTCGTCGCGGGTACGAGGTTCGGGCCCTACGAGGTCGAAGGCCTGGTAGGCACCGGCGGTATGGGTGAGGTTTACCGCGCCCGCGATACCCGGCTGCAGCGCACAGTAGCTATCAAGATTCTCCCGGCACATCTTTCGTCGAACCCGGACCAGCACGCGCGATTCGTGCAGGAAGCGAAATCAATCTCCGGGCTGCAACACCCGAATATCTGCGTATTGCACGACATCGGCTCCGAGGCCGGTGTTGACTTCATGGTCATGGAGTACGTGGAGGGCCGGCCGCTCGACCGCGTCATCCCTCCCGGCGGTCTGCCGCCCAATGTGGCCATCAAGTACGCGATACAGGTGGCTGATGCGCTGGCGCGCGCTCACAGCGCCGGGATCGTGCACCGCGATCTGAAGCCGGCCAACATCATGGTTGATGACAGCGGCTTAGTGAAGGTGCTTGACTTCGGGCTGGCCAAAATGGCTGCCGCGCCACTGCCAGTGGGTAATCAAGGGGCGACGATGGAGGCGGGTGCCGCCACCAGCCCCGGCGTGATTGTGGGAACGCTCGCCTACATGTCGCCCGAGCAGGCGGAAGGGAAAATCGTCGACGGCCGCAGCGATGTTTTCTCCTTCGGCTCGGTGCTCTACGAGATGCTGACCGGGAAGCGCGCCTTCGATGCGCCGTCGGGAACGGCTCTGCTTGCGGCAGTGATGCGGGACGATCCGACACCAGTCAGCCAATTGAAGCGCGACGTGCCTCCGGAAGCGCGGCGAATCGTCTCGCGCTGCCTGAGGAAGAACCCGGCCGACCGGTATCCATCTGCCGTCGAACTGGCGCAGGACCTTCGTCAATGCCGCGACCTGCTGTTTCCTGAGTCTGGAGCGGCACTGACCCCGGCTCGGATCATCCGACAAGCTCGACGGCCGCGTGTGCTCGTGCCGTTGCTGATTTTCGTCGTCCTGGTGTGCGCGGGAATCGAGTGGCTGGCGAAGCGCTCCCGCGATGCGCGTTGGGCCCACGAGGTGGCACTGCCTGAGATCAGGCAGCTCTACGATCAGGGCAAGTACGGCGCCGCGGCTGCTCAAGGGGCATTCGGCACTGAGTTCAAACTCGCATCCAAAGCCGAGCAGGCGATTCCCGGCAACCCCGAGCTGGCGAAGCTTTGGCCGCTCATCTCCTACGACATGACGCTGGAGTCGGATCCTCCGGGCGCCAAGATTTATCGCCGTGAATACGACGGCAGCGACGACTTCTGGGAATATGTCGGAACGACTCCGCTGAAGAACGTGCGCCAGCCGCGCGGCATTTTTGTCTGGAAATTTGAAAAGCCGGGATACGGCACGGTTCTGCGGCTAACGCCAGCCCTGATACCTCGGTATTACCCTCCGCCCGGCGAACCTGTTCAAGGGAAGGTCACTCTGGACGAGACGGCGAAGATTCCCGCGGGCATGGTTCGCGTCACGCCGAAAAACTACTTCAAGTCCTTATTCATTCCCGGATACGACGGGATGCCGGAGGTGCCGCTGAACGACTACTGGATCGATCAGTACGAGGTCACGAACCGGCAGTTCAAGGCTTTTGTCGATCAGGGCGGCTACCAAAAACATGAGTACTGGAAGCATGAGTTTGTACGGGAGGGCAAGCATCTCAGTTGGGAAGAAGCGATGGCGCTTTTCCGTGACGCGACGGGTCGGCCCGGTCCAAAGGATTGGCTCGCCGGCGACTATCCAAAAGGTCACGATGAGTATCCTGTAACCGGCATCAGTTGGTACGAAGCGGCCGCATATGCCGAATTCGCCGGCAAGAGCCTGCCTACTATTTATCACTGGAACCGCGCTGCAGGCCCGTTCCTTGCCTCGGTGATCGTTCCGGCAAGCAATTTCGGCAGTACGGGGGTCCTGCCCGTCGGCAGCAAACCGGACCTTGGTCCTTGGGGCACCTATGACATGGCGGGCAATGTGAAGGAGTGGATCTGGACGGAAGCGGAAGATGGCAAGCGCTACGTTCTGGGCGGCGCCTGGGACGAGCCCAACTACATGTTCATCGATCCTGATGCACAGTCGCCGTTTCTGCGCGCCACAGACATTGGCTTTCGCTGCGTCAAGTACATCGACGCGAATGCAATTGCCAAGCAGGCATTTGCGGCGATGCCGACGCCGCGGCGCGACCTGACGAAAGAGAAGCCGGTTCCGGACCAGATCTTCGCAGCCTATAAGGGGCTTTATTCGTATGACAAGACGCCGCTGAACGCGACCGTCGAAACCGTGGACAGCAAGGACGAGGAGTGGACGATTCAGAAGATCACCTACTCGGCAGCGTATGGTCATGAGCAGGCGATCTCCTACCTGTTCCTGCCCAAGAAGGGCAAGCCGCCATATCAGGTCGTGCTGTTCTTCCCCGGGTCCGGCGCTCTAAGCCTGCGCCACTTCGCGGTGCAAACGTCCGCTTCTCTCGATGCCATGGTTCGCAGCGGACGTGCCGTTCTCTACCCGGTCTACAAGAGCACCTACGAGCGTGGCGACGGCATGGAGTCGGATTCTGCCGACACGAGCAGTAACTGGCGAGACCACGTCATCATGTGGGTCAAGGATGCCTCGCGCGCGATTGACTACGCGCAATCGCGGCCCGACCTGGACCACAACAAGATTGCTTACTACGGCTACAGCTGGGGCGCGGTGATGGGAGCGATTGTCCCCGCCGTCGACCAGCGGATTAAGGCCGTCATCATCGCCCTCGGTGGCCTGAATTTCGAGAAGTCCCTTCCTGAAGTCGAGATCATCAATTTTCTTCCGCGTGTGAAGCAGCCGGTGCTGATGCTCAACGGGCACTACGATTTCTTTTTCCCCGAGCAGACGACGCAAGTGCCGTTCTATAACCTGCTGGGGTCGCGAAAAGACCAGAAGAAACGCATGGTGTACGATACCGGGCACGCCGTCCCTCGCAATGAACTGATTAAGGAATCCCTGAACTGGCTGGACCTCTACTTAGGCCCGATAAACTGAACTCAGCGCGTCTCCGACGAACTCTTGGGAGCAGAAGACTGGCGAGAAACGGACTGCTGCAAAATCCAGTCCCGCGAAGTCGGGCAGCGTTTACGAATGGTTCGTTTCGTCTTGCCGTATAAGGCCCAAAGCATCTTCTTGGAACTCCCGGTCACAATGACGGAACGCCGACTACACGCTCATGTGGGTTGCTGGACCTTGGGGCGTTTTCTCGGTATCAATATGCCTTCCGACCAGCATGCGAAGCCGATCCTCACCACGTGACCAAAGCAAAAGCGCGGCTTGACTCTGCACGGGATGGGACTAAACTCTTGAGTTCTCCCAACGGCCATGTCCATGTCGATTTTGCACAAGCCTGCACGGTTGGCTGCGCTACTCGCGCTATTGGTGTTCAGTGGCGCTAGTCTTCTTCTTTGGCGGGTAGGCAGGGCGCGAGCAACGCCGCAGGTGACGCTCTGGGCGTGGGAGCGTCCGGAAGACCTGCGATTCCTTGACTCTGACAATGTGGGAGTAGCCTTCCTGGCCGGCTCGGTGTACCTGGAGCAGGAGCCGGTCGTGCACCCGCGGCTGCAGCCGCTCCGCGTGGGCGAGCATACGCCGGTCACAGCTGTTGTCCGGCTGGAACCTACGAAGAGTACGCCCACGGTTTTCTCCGACGAATATCGCACCCGGTTGGCCGAACAAATCGTGCGCCTGTCCGCCGCCCCCCAGGCTTCTTCGCTACAGATCGACCTCGACGCCACGCGTTCGCAACACGACTTCTATCGCGCGTTAATCGGCGATGTGCGGCGGCGGCTGCCCGCCTCAATGCCGCTCTCCATTACCGCGCTGAGCTCGTGGTGCATGGGCGACGACTGGCTGAGCGGGCTGCCCATTGCGGAGGCGGTGCCCATGCTGTTCCGCATGGGCGCAGACCGCGCGGACATCCTGCAATCGCTGGCTTTGGGCGAGGACTTTCGCGAGCCGCTCTGCCGGGACAGCGTAGGCGTCTCCACCGACGAGCCGTGGCCTACGCCGTTACCTGCCTCGCTGCGGGACCGGCATGTGTACGTCTTTCATCCTCAGGCCTGGACCCAACAGAGCTTTGCTGCGGTCCAGCGGAGGTTACAGCCATGAAATTAGTGTCGCGCATCGTGGCGGGACTCACGCTCCTCTGCGTGTTGCTGCTTCCGGTCAACATCTTTTCCTCCGGCGCTTGGGTCGAGGCGACATTCGTTCTGAAGCACCAACCTGACGAGCCTATGAAAGCGTTCGATGGAGGCAAGCTCGGCATCCTATGGCCCGGGTTCGAGCGGCGCTACCTGGTGATTGCCTATCGCTACCTGGCGCAAAAGCCTCTTACCGCAGAGGAGCGGCACAGCCTGGGAGATGACGCCGTGCCCCAAGTCACTCCACCTGGCACCCCCTACGACCCCGACCCTCCGGTCACGGCCTGGCTGAAGACGCGCAGCTACGTACTAGGCCTCCAGGGGGTGGCGAGGATCGGGATTGACCGCTACTGGAGGCGAGACTTTGCGTCCTATCCCAACTGCGGAGACGACGCGCTTACCAATGCCGCCAACACGGCGATGGCCCGCGCGCAGAGCTTTGGAGTTGCTTCGCCGTTCATGCGCGAGTGGGTCGCGGGCCAGGACGTGGTCTTCCGGAACTGCGACGCTGGGACGTCCTTCGGGCCGTACCAACCACGGCCTCCCTACCTGCCTCCTGCCGTCACGCTGGACAACCCGCTGCTGCGCTTCGACCGGGAATATCAGGTGGCGGCGGCCAATTTCTACGGCGGCAATCTGGATGCTGCGGCGAATGCTTTTGAGCAGATCGCGCACGAGCCCGACTCCCCGTGGCGCAAGCTGGCGCCGTATCTGGTGGCGCGCTGCTATATCCGCAAAGCGACCATAGGAGTAAAGGGCGAGAACTCGTTTTTGCCCGAGCCCATGCAGGCCGCTGAACAACGTCTGCAGGCCATCCTGGCCGACAAATCGCTGGCGAGTATGCATCCGGCGGCGCAGCGTCTGCTCGACTACGTGGAAGCACGGCTGCATCCCGAGCAGAGGCTGCACGCCATTGCTGCGCAACTGGCAACCGGCGCGGGACCACAGTTTGAGCGCGAGCTGTTTGACTACACCTATCTGCTGGACCATTCCCTGGAGCGGCTGGCGCGGAGCCCTGAAGTCCAGAAAATGTTGCAGAAAGTCATTGCAGAGTCTAGCAAGAACCAGAACGTTGACTACGAGATCACTCGCTCTGCGATGAACGACACGTTGCTCAAGGCATGGAGGGGGGACGCAGCCAAGGCGGAAACCCTGGATGACCTGACCGACTGGGTAGTCACCTATCAGACCGACGGCGCATTGGTCGACCAGCACCGCTTCGAGCGCTGGCAGGCAACCAAATCTATGCCGTGGCTGCTGAGCGTGCTGGTGAGGATACACGCGGGCGATTTGCATATCGCCGAGGTGGAGCGAGCGGCGGCAGCGATTGGCGCTGACTCTCCCGCCTACGACACGGCGCTGTATCACCGGGTGCGCTTGCTAGAGGAGAAAAACCAGAACCAGCAGGCGCGCAAGCTGCTGGATGCCAACTGGGCGCGCATCGGGAAGGATTCAGCATCGAACCGGAACGCGTTCCTGGCCCAGCGTTTCGCCGTGGCCAGCAGCTTCCAGGAGTTTCTGCGCTTTGCGCCGCGCACGCTATTGGAGATCGATTACGGCGATTACTACTGTCTGAACGGAAGGTGTGGGACCTACAACGGGGCGCAGGTCGAACCGCCGCAAGAGCTGGACTGGGATTCGGTAGCAATCTTCAACCAGCGCCTGCCGCTGTCCATGCTGGTCCAGGCCGCCAATGGAAAGACGCTGCCCGCGGACCTGCGCGACCAACTGGCGGCGCGGACGTGGTTGCGGGCGGCAATCCTCGACGATACAGCCGCAGCACACGAGCTGGAGCCGTACGTGCTGGCGAAGTTTCCGCAGGCGCGCGGCTCCATCGAGCAATATGACCGCGCCGATTCGCCGCAGGCGCGGCGCTTCGCGCTGGTGTTCATGGTGATGCACTTCCCTGGCATGCAGCCCTTCGTTAACGCAATGGGAATGGGCGAGGTGATCAGCAAGGGGACCAGCAACGCGATCTCGTCGGGTAGCTGGTGGTGCTATGACGTCGGCGGAGACGAGGGGCACAGGGTGTATCAGAGCGCATTCTGGTCCGACGCATCGGGAACGCAGTCGAAACCGAAGGTCGCGCTTCCGCCCGCGCCATCATGGTTGACGCCTGCGGAGAGAGAAACCGGCGAGCGGGAGTGGCGCAAGCTGTCTGCGATTGGCGCCGCTCCGATGTATTTCGCTCCGGTAGTGCTGGACTGGGCAAAGACGCATCCCGACGATCCACGCGTTCCGGAAGCGCTGCATTATTTCGTCCGTTCAACCCGATACGGCTGCGTGGACAAGTCGATTGGCCGCTACAGCCGCGAGGCATTTGACTGGTTGCACCGGAAATATCCAAGATCGGAGTGGACAAAGAAGACGCCGTACTGGTTCGGCTCAGTCAGTTAAGGGGAACAGGCCCATTGCGTGTGTTGAGGCGGCTGCAAGGACAGGCGCGGACCGTCCGAACCATCTGTTTCTTCCGATTACTTCGGGCAAGTCGGCCAGTGTTTACGAACGCTTTCCTTTCATGTTGCCGTATAACGCCCAAACCGTAGAAATGGATTCACGTTGTCCAGAAGTCCTGTTCTGGGAAGCTGGCCGAAACCGTTGCCTTCCGACACAGTTCGTGCTCAAGGCTTACCCGCGCGGTGAGGCGAACTGGTCAACAACCTATAGTCTATTGACCACCCAAATCTAGCCTCGGTCGAGCCTCTGGAATCAACCACATAGCCACCTCACTGCGCCACCCCTTTTTGACCAGTCGAAAAACTTCACCACGGATGTCGCTCCTCGGGCTTAGCGGGTCATGGAAGTATGGGACACCCCTGTTGGAACAGGTCAAGCGCGTCAGGTATGCTACGCCACATTTGCAACTTCCTGTTTGCTCGTGACTCGGGACGAACAGTTCTGGAACCGATCGCTCATCGAGCCGCAGCTGATGTGAAGGCGATATTGCATCAACTGACTCGAATGTGGACAACGCATGGAGTAGGAAACTAAAAGTCGATGGATGCTAGGGCGTTTGAACTAAGCCGCTAGCGCGGCGGACGCTGCCGCGTGCTCGAGTGAGGGGTCAGGGAGGGTCCACATTCGCGAGGCTTGAGGAAGGATCGATGTTGCGTTACGATGAGGCCATCCTGAGGCGAAGCGTTCATGGAAAGATCGAGAAGCATCAATAAGTGCCTTTTTGGCAAAACCCGCTTCTGGCAAGGCTTTCTAGGCGAAAATCGATTGAAATCCCATATGGCAGCCCGCATCCGCCGCCAACGCTAGCGGCTCCCTTCAAACGACCCTATCGAAACTGCCCACCGCCAAGTCCTGCAGATCGCTACCGTGCTGTCATCGGGGCAGTTCCGATAGGGATCTAACGTTTGTCAGTACCGATCTGCTTTCCTTAGCGGCCAACTCCTGTTGGCCAGTCACGGTCATAGGGTTCGGACTTTCCGGCAGTGGAGGTAAGCAGCGTTCCTGCGCTACGGTCCATAGGCATCTCCAGGAGTATGGTTGTGGTGTCGCAGCAGTTACTCCGAGAGGTACTTTATGCAACGCAGATCATTTCTCAATGGGGCAGGAGTCGTTATCGTGGTCGTTGTTGGCGGTGGAGTCTGGCGCGCCCACGACCAGGGCGTCTTCAGCAGCGGTCAAGGACCCGCTTACGAACCGTGGAAAGACTGGCGTAACAATTTCGATGAGGGAGCCCTCTCGCTGGTGCGAGCCGCGATTCTAGCCGCGAGCCCGCACAACACACAGCCTTGGCTCTTCAAGGTGGCGAATTCCTCGATTGAGTTGCATATCGACACGAAGAGAAATGTCGGGGCACTTGATCCCTATCTGCGGGAGGAGCACATCGGCATGGGCTGCGCTCTGGAGAACCTGATGCTGGCTGCGGCTGCCAATGGCTACCACGCCACCGTGACAATCCTTCCAGGCAAGCTTGGGCCGATTCCCACCGAGCCCAGACCGGAGCTTTTGGCACGTGTAGATCTCGCGTCAGGTAAACACGAGGAGACAGAGTTGTACGACTCGATCCCGCGGCGCCATACGAATCGCAGTGCATACGACTCCCAGAGACCGATCCCGCCCCAGTTCGTCGACACTCTAAGCCGCTTGGCCAGCGAGGAACCAGACGTCAAGATTTTTCTCTTCACTGCGGATGCGGACCGAAAAAAGATTGTGGAGATCAGCTCCGCCGCGAACGCCGAACTCTATTCCGACCCGGATGTAAAGCGTGGTAGCGATCAATGGATTCGAATCAACTGGAGTGACGTCCAGAAATTTCGCGATGGCCTCTCGATTGATGCCTTCGGACTGCCCCCAATCGCGACTGGAGTTGCCAAGATGATGCCTCTGTGGATGCTGAAATGGGCCGGGTCGCGAGGCGCGAAGAATGGGTACTCGGAGTTGATGCTGAGTGCGCCCCTGATCGGCGTCATTGCAGTGCATGACCGTTACGACCGGGAACACTGTTTACGAGCAGGGAGAATCTGGCAGCGGGCGCATTTGCTGGCAACTGCTCGCAACCTGGCTGGACGCCCCTGCAACGAATCAGTGGAAATGATCGACCATGAAAAGGCGGTGGGAAAACCGGCGCTGCGGGCTAGACTGCTTGGCGAAGTTCTGGGTGATGCCACGTGGCAGCCGACCTTTGTTTTCTATATGGGCTATCCGAAGTGGACAGCACACGCCAGCCCGCGACGCTCGATTGAGAGGGTGGTTCTTTGACGCCCAGCTCTGAGAAGTTCACCGTTGTTATCAGCGAACATGATTCCGGTTGGCATCGTTGGCCGCATGGAGTGGTCTGATGCCTGGCTACCGCGATTAGTAACGGGAAGTCGGCCAGTGTCTACGAATCTGTCCGCTCCTGCGGGTATACAGTCTCCTGCGGCGAGTGTTTGCCCCTCAGATTTCTCAGTCGATTCGCTTAGAGACCCTGCCGCTAACCGAAGAACCCTTCAGCTAGTCGCCCCTAGCAACGCCCATGCCGCATGCTTCTCCGTTCGTTGCAGGTGCTTTCTTCCCCAGACTGGCGCAATCGCACAGACCAGAGAGCCGTGCATGGTAATTCGCCGTGGCTGTCTTCGCCTTGTCGACGGCGGTTCCTGCTTTCTTCAGTTTCTTGTTCAAGATTGCCGATTATGCTATGCCCCGCGCTCAGCCGACAGGTACGGGCTCAAACGGTGTCTGCTCGTTTTGCGTTTCATCGATATTGCTACTCTCTAATTCGTCAGTAGCCAGACTCCTAGGAAGCAAGGCCATTGCATCATCTGCCGGAAGCTCTTGCACGTCCCTTAGTTTTCTTCCAATCGCTTTTGACCTCACTTTTGCTTTTTCGATTGTGTCAGAAGCCTGATGTAATTTCTTTTCGACGGCTTCCAAAACTTCGCCGTACTTTGTCCACTCGCATTTGACCGCCGCAAGAAGGTTCCACACCTCGCTAGAACGCTTTTGGATGGCCAGAGTACGGAAGCCCATCTGAAGGCTGTTCAAGATCGACCATAATGTAGTCGGACCTGCGATAACCACACGGGAATCTCTTTGGATAGCCTCGATCAAACCCGTCCTGCGTATCACCTCAGCAAAGAGACCCTCGATGGGCAAGAACAAGATGCCGAAGTCCGTGGTGTTTGGTGGGTTTAAATACTTTTCGCTGATGTCTCGGGCACAGGTCTTAACACGGTTTTCCAATTGTTTTCCTGCGGCCTCTACCCCTTCGACATCCGCCCGCTCTTGAGCCTCGGCCAGGCGTTGGTAGTCCTCGACAGGGAACTTGGCATCAATCGGTAGCCAAACAGTCTCATCCTTGTTCATACCTTGCCCTGGCAACTTGACCGCATACTCCACTCGCTCGCCAGCGTCTTTCGTGGTCACGTTACTGGCAAACTGATCGGGATTAAGCACCTGCTCGAGCAGTGTCCCAAGCTGAACTTCACCCCACGTCCCACGGGTCTTGACGTTCGTCAGAACTTTCTTAAGGTCACCCACGCCCGTTGCAAGCGTCTGCATCTCCCCAAGGCCTTTGTGCACCTGCTCGAGGCGTTCGCTGACCTGCTTAAATGACTCGCCCAGACGTTTTTCCAGTGTGCCTTGCAGTTTCTCATCTACGGTCTGCCGCACCTGCTCAAGCTGTTTAGTGTTGTCGTCTTGCATGTGCCGGAGTTCGCCTTCCATTGTGCCCCTGATCGCCTCCAGCTTTTTCTCATTTGAATCCGCAAGCTTGCCGATGGCAGAGGACATGGCCTCAAGCTGACCTTTTTGAACATTAGACAACTCACCCATCGTCTTGGTGGTGATGTCGGTAATTCCCTTGAGTGCTGCAATGACCTCCTCCCTTAACTGTTTCCCCCCAGTAGCGGATTCCGTTCTGATACCGTCGAGTTTATCGCCACTGGTCTTGGTCAAAGATGCGATCTGCTCTGAGAATGCTTCAAGCTGCACCTTCTCAGCCACCGCCAAATCTTTAATGGTCGCGGCCATTGTCTCCGAAATACTAGTGAGAGTCGCCACTACCTCTTCCCGCAGTTGTTTGGCTCCGGTGGCAGACTCAGCACGAACGCCATCCAATCTCGTACCACTAGCCTTTGCAAAGGCGAAAAGTTGCTCGGAAAAAGCGTCGAGTTGTTCCTTCTGGATATTGGCCCACTCCCGCATCGTCCGTGTCATCGTCTCGGCGATGCTGTTCAGCGTGGTCACAACCTCCTCTCGAAGGTGTTTGGCACTAGCTCCAGATTCCACGCGAACGCCGTCCAGACGCTCTCCGCTCACTTTTATGAAGGAGTTAAGCTGACCGGAAAAAGCATCAAGTTGCGCCTTTTGCACGCCGGCAATATCCATCATTCGTTGCGCAAAGGAATCACCGAAGACTTTAAAGGCTCCAATGAGTTCCTGCCGCTGCTCCCTCGCGGCTTTACTCAGTTCATCCCTGCTCTGAGCGACTTCCTCTCTGACAGCCCGTTCGGTACGTTCTTGAGCCTTTTCGAAAGCGTCGAGACGGGAACCGAGCGTTGGGAAACCGGCTTTGGAGGTCTTTACCAAGAGGCTGACCAGCAGTGCCATCACAACGACCAGCAGAACAAAAGTTACGATAGGCATAAGTCGTAGTCTTTCTGAGCAGGGACGATTATCAGAGCTGCTCTACTTACAAGGGATGGGGAAGGACAAACTTTTGGGGCACATGCCGCAACGGGCAAGGATATATCTTGAAAGAGTCCACACCGCGTGATGAGAATCACAAGCCAATGTTCGCAACTCGGCGTTCAAAGTCATTCAGGCGGAAAAACAGGGATCAGTGGCGGGTTGCTCTGTGAACGGCGCAAGCCGCTCTGCTTGACCATTAGCCAATCCCGCCAACCTCACTAAGTACTCTGGTTCGGAATTACGGTGACGTATTTGTGTGCAGTCTCACGCGGCAGCGGCGATCGCTTGAGGTTGCAGCTTGGCCAGGAGGGCAGAAAGGTCGTTGCGAGTGAAGGTCCATTGGAATGGGGTAGCAGTTTGCTCGTAGTGTTTTTGAAAGTCGAGAAGGCGCTGTTCGAGTTGGGCAAGCGAGGAGAAATCATTGGGAGTGAGTACTTTCCTTTGGACGATGGAGAAATAAATCTCGACTTGATTGAGCCAGCTGGCATGAATTGGCGTGTGCACGAGGATGGCATTGGGCCAACGGGATCGGATGCGTTCGACCGCCCTTTGGCCGCGATGAGCCGAGCAGTTGTCCATGATCCAGAAGACGCGGTGGGCTGACTTGTAGGGCTCTTGACTCATGACCTCAGCCAGCAGACGATCAGTGGGAGCGATACCGCCTTTCTTCTCACAGCGACCGAAAAGTTTGGCGCGATGGACGTCCCAAGCTGCCAGATAGGTCCACGCGCCTTCACGAAAATACTCGTGTTCTACGCGCATAGGACGGCCGGCAGCGGGGGGTACAGTGGGTTGCTTGCGGCGTCGCGCTTGAACGCTGGTCTTTTCGTCAGCGGAGATCACGAAGTCATTGCTTTGTAGGGGCGCTCCCTGCCACAGGCGTGCATAAAGATCGAGAATGCGCCCCGCTTTCAGAGCGAAATCCGGATCGCGGGGAAAGATCCAACTGCGGTGCTGCCAGGGGCGGAGGGCATCAGCGCTCAGCCAGCGCCAGAGGGTAGTACCGCTGACCTGAGCGACTATGCCTTGGGCAGCCACCTCGCGTTGGATATCGGCGAGGGACAGTCGTGATAGCGGCAGTCCGAGGCGATGAGGAAGCTCACAGGCGAGGGCTTTGACCTGCACGACGACGCTGGGGGGAAAAGAGCGCGGGACGCCCGCCCCGAGGTTGTTCGTCGAGGCCCGGCAGACGGGCTAAGGCGAATCGTTTGCGCCACTTGCTGACGATCTGCCGCGGCGTGTCCAAGCGCGTGGCGATGCTATGGTTGGGCAGACCTTGCGCCGCCAGGAGGACAATCTTAGCTCGAATGACATCTCGATACGGTGACGTATATTTTCGAGTTCGGGCCTCCAGTTCTTCCCGCTCCTGGGGCGCAAGAACGATACGAAAAGGGCTTGAACGTGGCAAGGCATGTCCCCAAGGGCAAGCCTAGTCGATGTTTGCGCCAATTTTCAAGCAATAAATACGTCACTGTATTTACGTAGTAGAGTACTAAGCGACAGACAGTTCCTCGTGAAACCCCGTGCTTCTTAGCAACAGCAGTCAAGCTCATCCCCGAAAGTCGGTCATGAACAATCGCAGCCCTATCAACGTTGAGCGGCTTCCTGCCTAGCTGTATGCCCTCGAGACGGGCGCGTCTCATCCCTGCCCTGACCCTCTCTGTTATTAGGTTGCGCTCCAGTTCAGCGATGGCACCGATGATGACTGTCATGGCGCGACCTAGCGGGCCACCGGTATCGACGTTCTCCCGAAAGCTGACGAACTCGATCTTAAGGTGGTTCAGTTCATCCAGGACCTCCAGGAAGTGCCTGGTGGACCGGGCGACCCTATCGAACGCTGCTACCAGGACGACATCGAACCGCCCACGCCGGGCATCTGTCATGAGCTGATCGAGCCCAGGCCTCTTCTGCTTGGCTCCGCTGATCGTATCGCTGTACTCGCCAACGATCTCGTAGCCGCGTTGGGCAGCCATCTGCCGAAGGTCGAGCAACTGCGTTTCGGGGTGCTGGTCGAATGTTGAGACTCTCGCGTACAGCGCGGCTCGCTTCGGTCTGTCACTCATCTGCTATCTCCGAACCTATCGGGAATGGCGGCGCGGTTATGCCCCCACAGCGATTTCGGTCGTGTTTCCTCATTTGTCGTTAACCCGAAGGCAATTCGTGCAGCGATAGTGCAGATCGGGCGCGATCTCAATCCGCTGCTCCGCCAATCGCAGCTGAGCGATGATCTCTTCTATCAGCTTCTTGTCCGCGAGTATGCACCGGTCCGCATAGAGATGGAATCGATTGGCAATGGTGTCGTAGACCACGCGCCCACGCGGCGCCTCATCGTAGTCCATCTCAGGCGGAACCGCCCTTCGGCGTCGCAGTTGGTCCCAGTAGCCCTCATGGGCTGGCGCGTTGAGATACCGTCCCCCAGCCTCCGCCTCGCCGAGAGGCACGCCTTTCAGGATCAGCGTGCCCTTGACCAACCAGAAAATTCCCACCTGCGGCTCCGGTTTGGCCTTGCGCTTGGTCATGTAGATACCCTCAGCGAAAGCGACGCCGCACCCGGCACCGATGGCGAGTCACAGCTCGGTCAGGCAGGTTTTCAATCGCATCGTCCTGTTCTTCGTCCGTGGTGGCCTCGATCTGGTGCTGTGCAGGCTGCCCATCCCCGGCCAGGCTGCCCCTCGCCTCCAACTCTCGCCCTGCCTCGCAATCATGCGTGTCTGTACCGGGCAGGAGATCGTCCTCGGTGCGAATCGCGCTGTCGCACAACAGGCACCATCCGATGACCTCTCCCCGATGTTCGACGAAGTGCTCAAGCATTGCGTCCATGTTCGCAGGAATACGGATTGGCACTCTGCCGTGATGTTCACTCACTGCGGTTTCTTCGTTGTTTTCTGGTTCACTCATAGGTGCTTGCGCGGAAAGGGTTGGTCTGGATGATTACCGCAACTCACGATTCTGCCCTTCTCATCGCGGGTGGTTCCGAACTTCTCGCTCGAACTTCCAGTGATGCGTCTATGCTCGTCGTGCACCACGGTCACATCGTCGTTCTGAAAGCCGATGATCTTCGATCCGACGATCTTCCCATTTCCGTCAAAAATGGTTCCTTGTTTCAGCATGGCTCGCTGGCTAGGTTATCTCACAACAAAATCAATCTCCAACCGATGCTTAGACGCTAATTCTTGAGCTTTCTCCAGCGCGGCTACCGCCTCGTTTCCGTTACTTGCGCCGTCATTACCACGAGGCCTCTCGGCTATCTTCAGAAGCGACTGGATCTTTCGGGCGGCTTCTGCTTGCTTGTTGTACTCAGCAACTCTCACACCATAGGCTCTCATCTTCTCTCGATCTGCTTCCTTCTCTCCTTCAGTGGCATACTTGTCGACCCCAGCTCGGTCGGCTTTCAAGTGGACATCGGCTGCCAGATATTCCACGTACTCTTGCCAACGTGCTCTGTCTTTGACTCCTTTTTTGTGCCCAACCTGTAGATTATAAAGCGACCAAGCTAAATTGGTGCAGGAGTCTTGTCCTGCCAGGTCTTGGGCTTTTTCGTACGCTGCTTTAGCATCTTTCCAGTCTTCCTTAAGCCATTCGGCAAGATGCAGATTGTAGGCGGCCATCTTCTCTAAGTCTGCTTTCCTCTCTGCTTCGTTGGCGTACTTGTTAGCTGCCAGATGGACGTGAGCCAAGTTTGCTTCCACCCACTCTTGCCACCATTCTTGCCGATGTGCTTTCTCACTGCGATCACTGCGCACGCGTTCAGCCTCGGCTTTGGCTTTTTCATACCCAGCTACAGCGGCCTCGTAGTTTAGCCACTTATCTCCAAACAACTCACGCCCCGAAACGTCGGCAAAAATAGGTAGTTCGGGTTCTGGTTCGGGCTCTGGAAGAGGGCTGTTGGCTGCCTTGCCACAGGCAGTGCAATAGGCCGAGCCATCGATTTGATTACCGCATTTAGTACAGTACACTGGGATTTTCACAGGTTCAGGCTCTGGTTCAGGTTTTGGATTCGGCTCAGCACTTTCAAGAGTAACTTGTGGGATGCTGTTCGGACACTCGCAACCGTACTTCTCAGGTTTGGGCTCGGCGACATCGTCCCTGTCCATGATGATTGAATTTCTCCCGAAGCCGATCAGCCAATTAATCAGGACGATCAGACCCTTAATCAGCCCCCAAATTATTGCGACGATGCCCCAGACAACGAGGACGATAACCACAGGTGGCATAACCCTATTCCATAGGACTTCCGAGACAGACATCGCAGGAAGAAACAATGCCAGAAGCTTCATGCCTCCCAGGCCTGCAATGGCTGCGATCGCATTTTTAACCCAGGCAGGCATCAGTGGCCTCCAATGATTTCAACGATGAGTCCGATGATACCCAGAACAACAATTATCCCGATGCCAATGAGGTATCCACGGGCGACCCTTATGGCGGTGTCTTCAAGATGTTGCGCGGCGGTCCGCTGGGAGAAAGGAACATCGGGCAGCTTTCTGCTCGCGATATAAGTTATCGCGCCCAGCTTCAAAAGCGTTTTGGTTTGGGAAGACAGCAGTTCTGGTCTTTTCACTTCGGCTGTTTGAGCAGTTTCTGGTCGCGAGCTTCGTGCTTCGCGAAAGCTGGATCGCTAAGCAAGCTTCTTTGCCTAAGCTTTCGGATTTTCGATCTCTGCCAGGTTTCTCATCTTTTCTCTCCACCTCTCTAATACCATGGCTAAACAGAAAACAGCTAAAGTCAGGAGGTTACCTGGCGTTTCCCAGCTTGGAAAGGACATCAGCGGCGTGGGCCCGCATTGCAGAGACCTGAGTATTGAATGACTTCCGAGCGGCGGTACGGCGGTCAGCGGCGGGGTCCCCTTTAGTGGGGGTCTGAAAACGGGAACGTGCGCCACGACCTTGGGGGATATTACCGCGAGGTCACGAAGCGCAGGATACGGAACATCGGTCATGCCGATGAGCGGGTTTGGGAGATGAAAGTCAGCCGTCTCCAAGCAAATGCAAATTTGCGGAGGGGTGCAATTCCTCCGCCCATGAAGGCCGAGCTCAGGCGCTCTGTCCCGCCTCGGAAAGCGCATTCCGCACGATCTCCCGGGTATCATCTGGCACATCTATCGATAGCATCCAGCTCAGGAAGCCAGGATCCGACTTCGCAACTTCCAGAAGTGGTTTTCCCCTGTGCTGGCTTTTGTTAAAGGTCAGTACGCCATTCTTGATTGAGAACCAATACCCCGAGTCGGCAAATCGATTGGGTCGTGCCTCTTTGCAGAAGGTATCTAAGCCCTCAACGCTGCTGGGCAGGTCCGGATAGCGGCGAACTTGTGCTTCCAGGACCATTCTGGTCGCACGGGCATCGGCCAGGGCGGAGTGGGCATCGGCGTGTTCCTCGCCACAATAGAATTTCACGGCAGAGGTTAAGTCTCGACGCTCTTTCTCCTGATAAACGATATGAGCATCAATGAGTTTGTGGTCTCCCTCTGACCAGGCCAGTCCCGCTCGACTGAATTCAGCCTTCAGTAGTGGGAGGTCAAATCGCACCACGTTGAAACCAGCTAAATCGCACCCGTTCAGAAACTGCGCCAAGCGTTCTGCTATCTCGCCAAAGGTAGGCTTTCCCTGCACATCCCCGTCGCAGATGCCGTGAACCTCGCTTGCTGAAGCGGGGATAGGGACACCGGGGTTGATGAGGGTATGCAGAGTTTCCTCGGTCCCGTCTGGTAGCAACTTGATAACAGCGATTTCGACGATCCGATCCGCTGCGACATCAATCCCGGTGGTTTCCAAGTCAAAGAACGCCAGCGGGCGAACAAGTTCCAGTGAACGTGCAGCTTGTGCGGTAGCGCTCATCAGTTACGTCGCCTTCTTCCTCGCCGCCCACCTTGCCTTCATCATTGCCGACAATTTCTTCCGCATGGCTGCACTCATCGGCTTCCGACCAGTCGTTTTCTTCCGGTGAGGCTCGGCCTTCTTTGCCGTAGCCTTCCCCTTTTGCTTGGCCCACCGTGCACGTTGTGCAGCAGCTATTTTGGCTCGTGCCGATGCACTCATGGTTCGACGCTTCCGTCCACTTGCTTGCACCGCCTTACTCACCTTGGGTGGACGACCCCGTCTTGCAGTTTGGGAATCTAGTCCCGCAAGAGCTGCAATTACCTTTTCGATACGGCTGGTTTCTTCTCTGAGCTGCGCCACTATGCTTTGAATGTCCATGTTGTCCTTTCTTTGATTGCGATATCAGGGGCAGTGCGAATGGTCATAATATCACCCTACCCCTCAATTCAGTCCTGCGTATCGTATACGCTGGAAAATCGCTCTAAAGAGCCTTTATAGGAATTTTGATTAAACGGGGGTAGGCAAAGGGTCATCAACGGGTTCGTTGGCCCCCGTAGCGGTTTCTACGCCCTGCAAACGCTATTCTGGCAGCGCTTGGAATTAGCGCTGGAAATTGGGCGTGGGGGACACACGTCGCCAAAAACACACTCTCAAGCGTATTGTTTACGCCTGTGCGGCTTGAAGCGTCAAAACAGGGGGGGTCCCACTCTGGGCAGCCCTTTTGTATCTTGAAATTGGTCACGTCAATTTGGTGAAATGTGTTGTAAGTATTAAATATAATGAAGGACAGCACGGCGTGTACGATACGAACTGTGCACTGAAGGAGTCGGCGATGACAATAGTCGGCGGTTGGGAGCAGCTAGAGCTGCTTGGCGAAGGCGGACAAAGCAGGGTCTTTAAGGTTCGGAGTCCATCGAGAGTCCAAGAGCGAAGTGATGTTCTTAAAGAAGTTCGGGGCCTTAATCCTTTCGGAATCTTGACCCCCAGTGAAGCGTCTGAGCGCATTGACCGCTTGGCAATGTCCATATGGGCATATGCGCGCCCTGACCTTGACTCCGAACTCGGCGCGCTCAAAATGTTCAAGATTTCCGAAAGTGGGCCGGAGGCTGAGGAAGCAGTTAGGCGGCTGAAAAACGAGATTGCTGTGCTTCGGCAAAATAAGCCGGGACTATTGAAACTACTTGCGGCCAACGAACAAGAAAGGTGGATAGTGACGGAGTTCATGCCGCGCCGCAGCGCCGAGAAGCACCCCGACATGTACAAGGGAAATGCGCTTGGTGCTCTCAAAGCGTTCCGGTCAGTGGTGGAAACAGCAGCATCGTTGCACAAGGAAAATATTGTTCATCGGGACATCAAGCCAGCCAATGTTTTTGTTGCTGGAGACGACCAACTTGTCCTTGGAGATTTCGGAATCGTCTACCTTCCCGACCAAGTCGAACGCCTGACAATGACTAATGAAAGAGTAGGCCCTCGTGACTACATGCCACAATGGGGCGACTTAGGAGAGCGGTTAGAACACGTGCAGCCGAACTTCGATGTATATATGCTTGGCAAGCTTCTATGGTGCATGGTGAGTGGGCGTCTCAAGCTTCCCCGTGAGTATTACCGAAGATCCGCTTATGATGTCACGGTGCTATTCCCACATGACCCGAAGATGCCGACCATAAACGAGATTATGGAAAATTGCGTAGTTGAAGAACCTGAGCAATGTCTCAGGTCTGCTCAGGAGTTACTCGAAATGGTTGACAAGACCTTGGCTACCTTAGAAGGCGGACAGCCAATGCTCAATCGGAGGGGACAACTCACTCTCCCCTGTCGCGTGTGTGGTAAAGGCTTCTATCAGGAACACAATCCCGGAGCGCACGTGCAACTCACAGGTCTTGACGCGATGAGCCGTCCAATCAATCCAATCCGAGTGCGCATCTTTGTCTGCAACGTTTGCACTCATTACGAGCTATTTGCTCCCACCTTTCCAGATGAGGCAGCAAAGAGGAACTGGGAGCCTTGGCGCTCAAACTAACTGTCACGCGAGCCAGAGTGCTTTGCCCAGAGCGGCTCAGCGGAATACGTTTTTGCTTTGGCAGCATAACCCTCAGGCGTATCGTGTACGCTTGCCCGTTGACGCATAAGGCAGGGAGACCCCAGACTCTGGAATGCTTCCTAATCGGTTCAGGATGCCTTTGAAACGTGCCCAATGCGGCAGTACTCATTGACAAGCCATCCGTTGCAGGCATGAAATTCTTTTGGGTGTAACGGAGCTGAAACACGATGGTGCTCATGAACGACGAAACAATCTCAAGAACATTCCTGTCCGAAATCAACTTCGACTTTGATATTGCAAAGGCGGCTGTGGCCAGTGTTAAATACCAAGGATTCAGACCAATTGCAGACGCTTTCTGGACGAATGTCGAAGGGGCGATGAACCTGCTACAGTTGCCCCATTTCCTTTTGAGTTACTCCGCGATGCGGGAAAAGCAAACGTTAATATTTCTGGATGTTTATCTGCCACTAGCAAATCGGGGACTTGATTACACCGACAAGACAAGCAAGAAGCGGGTTGATGATGAGGTGGCGCGCCGACTGAGCGAATGGAAGGCTCAGGAAGGACATACCGGTGAATTAGCCCTTGACGCTGACAAGCACTTGGCAGGCCTTCTGGATATGGAAATGATGCAACGCCAGCTTCGGATGGTTGTGCTTTCGCTGATAAGTGCGACATGGACAGCCTTTGAAGTTCTAGCTGGTGATGCTTGGCAGTTCGCCTTGAATGCCAGACCGACTGAAGCGGCACAATCAGTTCCCCAGCGGTTATTTCCAGGCGGGACTCCTGAGGGTATCTCGGCGAAAGGGATTCCTCTCTGGCTGGCTGCAAAGTACAACTTTGACCTCCGCCAACATATAGGAGACATTCTGAAATTGCGAATTGATTTCAGCGATGTAAATGAGATCCGCAAGGGGTATGTGGCTGCTTTCGGGGAAAAGGCTTGCTTACAGGACGCGCTTGAAGATAAGAACCTGCTAATCCTCGAAGCAACCAGACATCTAGTAGTGCATCGAGGGGCCATCGTGGACGAGAAGTATAACAAGGTCACGGGACAGAGCTTTCCGTTGCATCAACCGTTGCCACTGGAACCGGCTTTCGTGTCGGCAATCCTTCACGTGGCCATCGTCGCCGGAAGCTCGATAGTCACGTTTCTCGATGAGTGGCTCGTCAACGAATAACGGATGGTGGAGGCCAAAGTTCCCTGTTCAGTAACATGGCCGGGGGACTTCCTGCCGGGGGTGCATCTCGGAGGAGGTACGAGCATCCCGCCGTGAGTTTGACTGTCTGTTGTTCTGGAGTCTTGATCGTTTCTCGCGGGAAGGTGTGCTCGAAACTCTGCAACACTTGCAACGATTGACGGCATACGGAGTTGCCTATCACGGCTTTCAAGAAATTCAAAGGAAAGTTTCTAGTGGGTGATGGTGACCCCTTGACACCGACCGTGGTTGGAGTGCTGCAGCTGGGCCGCTGGAAGTCCCCGTTTGGAGTGAAAAAGTTTATTAAATGTTGAAACCGTCACACGCATTCAGTCTCCATTACGGATGTTCTGCGAGCCGACCGGATCTTGTGCATCAGGTACACCCATCGTGTTCCAGTCGCCTACGACTGCTCCCCGCACAGCTTAGATTTGAGGCGCTGTTCGAGCGCCGAAAGATACATTTCCTCGAAGAATCGTCCAAGTGGCCGTTTCATCGCAGCATGTTCTCCGATTACGCAATCTTTGTCTGAATCCTGGAGTGCACCCGTAAAAAGCAGCCAACCAAATAAGTGCGGTATGGTCTGAACGTGATCTGGCTGGAGGACTCGTTCTGCTAACCGCCTTGCCTTTTGATCGTCTGTCAAAAAGGCCTGTTTCGTTTTGTTAGCAAATGCTATTGAAGACAGCTCCCCCAAACTGAGCCGCTTTCTGTTCTGCAGAATCTCTACGTCCTGCAGATCTTCCACATCCACCCCGAAACACTGGATGATCAGCGAAAATTAAAGTTCCTGGCCGGCGACAATTATTTCTCCCTATCTGAAGTAAGTTGAGACCATTGGGAAAGCGTTCCAGGAGAGCGCTTTCCGAATGGTGACAGACCAGCAGATAA
>Ga0187864_10000622_pt1 | contig 38381 bp, 33 predicted proteins | sample June2016WEW_11_4_FD_132985 | JGI IMG/M metagenome (GOLD analysis project Ga0187864, IMG submission 132985) | Peatland microbial communities from SPRUCE experiment site at the Marcell Experimental Forest, Minnesota, USA - June2016WEW_11_40 | ecosystem: Environmental > Terrestrial > Soil >...
GCCCTAAGCCCTGATTCCCGTTCCAGAACAGGGACGCAATCTTCCTCAGTGGCGCCTGGATAAACGGTGGATTCATAGACGACGATATCGCCGGATTTTAGCGCTCGTCCGACTGTCGTTGAGGCCTTCAAGAGCGCTGTCAGGTCCGGCCGATGGGCGTCGTCGATCGGCGTCGGAACCGTGACGATGAAGAAGTCGGCGGCTTTGAGGTGCGAGGGGTCCGACGTAAAGGTGAGGGTCTTGTGGTTCAGGTCGCCAGAATCGATTTCTCGTGTCGCATCTTTGCCCGTTTGCAGCTCGCGCACCCGTCCCGCGTTGATGTCGAAGCCGACCACGGGCGCACCCGCCCGGCCAAACGCCACAGCCACTGGGAGACCCACATAGCCCAGCCCGATGACCGCGATTTTCCGCAACGCTACCCCCATTCAAGGCTACTAGAAGTCTGTGGGACCTTTAATCATATATGCGCGGAGTCGCCAACTGATGGCACGCTGGTTTAAACGGCTGCAGCGTCGCCGCTGGCGTTTGTCGCGGACGAATTTTCCAATTTCCGCCCAACTAAAGGCCGGCGAGTTCGCCGAGTCTCAACGGCGCCGGTCAATCAATGAACCGGGCCAAATTCGAGTCAAAAGTCGTGTTCAAAGTAATTGATTGCCTGTCAAACTCATCACCCGACGGCTTGTTCAACGAGGATGCCCTCGGCGCGGTTAGTACGGGCGCGTGGATGATTGATGGCGCGACCGTTGTATCTGACAGGGCGCCGTTGGTGGCGGGAACGACGGATGCGGCATGGCTTGCCGGGCGATTGAACGTCGAGCTGCGATTCGCATTAGATGGACCCGATGTCGATCCCATTCAAGCGTTGACCAAAGTTGAAGCTAACATCCGAACTAGCTTTCTAGCTACTGATCGAGAGATTTCTCGGCCGGTAGGCGAACAACCGAATGCTGCGCTGGCGCTAGCGGCATTGCAAGGAGAGCTTTTGCATCTGATCGGGGCAGCGGATTGCCGGATCATCTATGAGGCACACACCGGCGAAATTGGTGAGTTCAATCCGTCTGACAACGGGGCCGTCGAGTCCCTAATAATCGCCGAGCGGAGCAGGCTTGTCGCCGAATTTCCAGCTCAGGACTTCCGGCCCCGCCTTAAAGGCTTCATCCGAACGCTAAGGGAACTTGCCAACCAAGACGACGGGTACTCGGTCATCCATCCGACGCGCGCTTGGAGCACCCGCGTGAGGCGAGAGACGCACGAAGCGGATAAAATTCGACACCTTCTGCTCGTAAGCGACGGTCTTTACCGGCTGGTGGATGTGTTCCGAGTGACGACCCCGATTGGCCTCATGCAGCGCGCATTAGCGAAGGATCTAACCCAACTCTACTCTGAGCTCCGCGGGCTGGAGCTCGCGGACGGGGACTGCATCAAATACCCACGCGTCAAGGTCCATGACGACGCAAGCGCGCTCTTGATTGCTTTAACCTAGTAGGTTTCGAATATAGCAAGCAATTTCGATAATTCATTAATTGATTCAATATTTTGGATCAAGGACGGCTCTCGGTTTTGGGGTGTTCACGGCCTGAACGTCAGCCTTGACGTTCAGGCCGTGAACACGCTAGACGGAATGCTCCGGAGGGTGGTGTGGCGACAACGGCTGGACGTGGGGAGGACGAGCGCGTGGTTCTTGGACTGCTCGAGTCGGTCGAGCAGGACAGCGCCAAATCCCAACGTCGGCTCGCAGCCGAACTCGGCATGGCGGTGGGCCTGGTGAATGCCTACCTCAACCGCTGCATTCAGAAGGGTTGGGTCAAGGCTACCCAGGCGCCGGCACGGCGATATGCCTACTACTTGACGCCGCAGGGTTTCGCCGAAAAATCGCGTCTCTCTCTCGAATACTTGATGTATTCCTTCACATTCTTCCGCCAGGCCAAGTCGGACTGTCTTGTCGCATTCGAAACGGCAAGCGGGCGGGGCATCGCGCGCATCGCGCTTGCTGGCGTTTCGGACCTTGCCGAAATCGCCACTATCTGTGCCTGGGAGAGCGCCGTCGAGATTGTTGCCGTCGTCGACGAGCAAAGCAATCTCTCGCGCTTTGTGGGATTCCCGATCGCGCGTGGCTACGACGAAGTCGCCGATTCGATCGATGGCGTGATCGTCACCGATCTCAAAACGACACGCGCGACAATAGCTACGGCGACCGAGCGGTTCGGAACGGAGCGAGTCTTGGTGCCGGCGCTACTGCAAAAGGCCAGCAGGAACGCGGAGGCCCTGCCGTGAATATTATTCCCGCCCGGCGCTGGTACGTCGTGCAGACGCGGCCCCGCGCCGAGGGTAAGGCGGTCGTTCATCTCGCCCGCCAGGGGTTCGAGAGCTATTTGCCGCGCTATCTCAAGAAACGGCGTCATGCGCGCCGCATCGAGACTGTGCAGGCGCCGCTCTTTCCACGTTATCTGTTCGTCGCCGTCGATATGGCAACGCAGCGATGGCGCTCGATCAGTTCGACGTTCGGCATCACGCATCTTGTCTGCAATGGCGAAGATCCGGCGCCGATTGCCGACAACGTGATCGCAGCGCTGCGGCAGCGCGAGGATGAATACGGACTTGTTCGTCTTGCTGCGCGGCCTCGCTTTGCGGCAGGCGAAAAGGTTCGTCTACTTGACGGTGTCTTTGCTGACAGCATCGGGCTCTTCGAGGGCATGAAGGAAAGTGAACGGGTATCCGTACTTCTCGATTTGCTGGGGCGAAAGGTTCGCGTGCTCCTCGACGTGGATTCGGTCGCCGCCGCCTGACAGCGGTGTGATTCGACCTGTGTGTCGATCTGGTCCGGGTGACGCGAGTTCACCCGGACTGCGGTAGCTTTGGTGCAGATCGAGCGGTCGGACAAAAAGGGGGGTAGGAAATGTCGAGCTTTGCGTTGATCGGCGCCGCCGGCTACGTCGCCCCGCGGCACATGAAGGCGATCAAGGCCGTCGGCGGCGACTTGAAAGTCGCTTTCGATCCGAACGACTCCGTCGGCATCATCGACAGCCATTTCCCCGATGCTCATTTCTTCACCGAGTTCGAGCGCTTCGACCGGCATGTCGACAAGATGAGCCGCCGCGGCCAAAAGATTGATTACTTCTCGATTTGCTCACCGAACTACCTGCATGACGCGCATTGCCGCTTTGCCATGCGCTCGAATGCTGACGCGATTTGCGAGAAGCCGCTGGTGCTAAATCCCTGGAACATCGACGGCCTTCAGGAGATTGAGGAGCGTACTGGCCGTAAGGTCTCGACCATACTGCAGCTTCGGTTGCACCCGGCTATCAAGGCGCTGAAGGAAAAGGTCGCGGCCGATCAGAGAAACGAATTCTCGATCGATCTAACCTACATCACTTCTCGGGGCCGCTGGTATCACACGTCCTGGAAGGGTGACGACGCCAAATCCGGCGGCGTAGCGACGAATATCGGTATCCATTTCTTCGATATGCTATCGTACATTTTTGGCCCGCCGACCGTAAATGTAGCGCATTTGCGCGATGCTTCTCGTGCCGCCGGATATTTGATGTGCGGTCGCGCCTCAATCCGCTGGTTTCTCTCGGTCGATCGCAACGATCTGCCGCCGTCGATTGTCAACGACAAGACAACGTATCGGTCAATCACCATCGACGATGAACAGTTTGAATTTTCGGAAGGCTTTACCGACCTTCATACTCGCAGCTACGAAGAAATCCTCGCTGGGCGGGGCTTCTCGCTGGCCGATGTCCGCCCGTCGGTCGATATCGTGTCGGATTTCCGCAAGGCGCCGATCGAGCTCAATCGCGGCGAGCGCCATTCGCTTGTCGCGCGGCATATGTCATGAATAACGCAACATCGGCCAACGTTCGCTTTCCGAACGTTCGCATTCACGAGAGCTCATATGTCGATGAACCGGTGCAAATCGGCGAGGGCACCAGCATCTGGCACTTCTCTCATATCCTTGGCGAAGTTACGATCGGTCGCAACTGCTCGATCGGTCAGAATGTGATGATCGGACCGCGTGTGATCGTTGGTGATAATTGCAAGATTCAAAATAACGTCAGCCTCTACGAAGGCGTGACGGTCGAGGATGACGTCTTCTGCGGGCCAAGCTGCGTGTTCACCAATGTCGTCAATCCGCGTTCGGCCGTTTCGCGCAAGAATGAGTTTCGCCCGACGCTCGTCAAGCGCGGCGCGACGATTGGCGCTAACGCGACTATTGTCTGCGGTCATACCATCGGCAGTTACGCTTTTATTGCTGCCGGAGCGGTTGTGACCAAGAACGTGCCGGATTTCGCCTTAATGGCCGGCGTAGCTGCGCGGCGCATCGGATGGATGAGCCATCACGGCGAACGCCTCGGCCCGGATTTGGTTTGCCCGGCAACTAAGCGGCGTTACCGTGAAATGGCGCCGGATCGGCTTGAACCAGCAGACTAGCCCTGGACATCTCAGTCTTGCCTCACGACCAAGCCGCTGTCGACACCGCGAACACTGCGTTCTGGAACGAGCTGTGTGGGTCAGCTGCTGCGCGTGCCTGGGGTATTACCGATGCTTCGATGCAGTCGCTGCGCCGCTATGATGAGAATTACTTGAAATACTACCCCTATCTCGATCGTCACATTCCTTGGGCGGGTCTCCGCGGCAAGCGTGTCCTTGAGGTCGGCCTCGGCTACGGCACCGTCTCGCAAAAGCTGGCGGAGAGCGGAGCGCTCTTCACCGGCCTCGATATCGCCGCCAATCCGGTCGCCATGGTCAATCATCGCTTGCGCCAGAGCGGGCTTCCCGGAAAGGCCATCCAGGGCAATATTCTCACGCCGCCCTTCGCGGCGGGCTCTTTCGACGCGATCGTCGCAATCGGCTGCCTACATCATACCGGCAATATCGGCGACGCGATCGCCTCTTGCCGCCGTTTGCTCGCGCCCGGCGGTCGTCTCATCGGCATGGTGTACTACGCTTACTCATATCGCCGGCTATGGAACGAGCCGATGCGGACAGCTCGCCACTTCCTGCGAGAGCTGCGCGGACATGCGGGCACCATCCGCGATGGCAAAACCTTCGCTTACGATCACGCGCAGGATGGGTCGCTCGCACCGTCCACTGAATTCCTTTCCATCAGATCACTGCGCTCACTTTGTGGCGGATTCGGTGATCTCAACGCGAGAACCGAAAACGCCGATCAGGAGCGTCCGTTTTTAAGATGGACACGCGATAAACTCCTTTCATCCCCCATACCGCGGCTTTGCGGCCTCGATTTGTATTGGAATTGTGTCAGATCAAGCTGACCAAGCTTTCACGAGATTCGATAGCCAATCGTGAAGCCAAGCCATCCGTGTTCAGGTTGCCAAATGAGTCCCTTAAATTTTTCTTTTTGGAGTCACAACCTTATATTTTGTCGAGCCAATTGCCGGCGAATGGCCCGGCTAACCTAAAAGCGATCAGCCGCAGTCACAGCATGCCCAGCACTAAGTCAGGCGCATCCTCGTCGCGTATTCGATGGCAAGGACGTGCAGTGAAACGTAGCCAGCGGGCAGCACAGACGTTCTTCACAAGTTTAATCCGGAACCAAACAAGCTCGAAAACTTTTCGCGGACCTCAACGTGCCAGGTAACAAAATATGTGCGGACGCTTACTTGTAGCCTATAGCAATTCCAGCAATTACGTCACGACCACGGCGGAGTACTTGCAAAGCATTCTGCATTCGGGGTTCGACGTGCGCTACGTGCACGTTACCCATAACGCCAAACTTGATTTCGACCTCAACGAATTTGATGTCGTTTTTCAAAGCTATTGCGCGCGCATGCCCTTCGTGAATTTCGAGGCTGCGGATTGTTATGTGAGCCCGGATTATCAGGCCAAATTGAAGCATTTCAAGGGCGTGAAATTGCTTGCAGTGCAAGATGAATATGATCGCACCGACAACTTGCGAAAAGCTATCTCGGCTTTTCAATTCGATGTCGTATTCACGGCGGTTCCGGAGGACGGGCGAGAATTCGTTTATCCGCAGGCGATGTTTCCTCGAATAGAATTCATCAGCGTGCTCACCGGGTATGTGCCTCAGGCGCTGGAGAGACACTCGCGCAAACCGCTTCCGCTTGCGGAGCGACCGATCACGATCGGATATCGCGGCCGGGAGCTACCTGCCTATTACGGCCGGCTAGGCTTCGAAAAGGCTGAGATCGGGCGTCGGATGCGAGCGGCATGCGAGGCCCGCGGAATCGCGCACGACATCGACGTCACCGAGCAAGGTCGCTTCTATGGCGACGCGTGGTACGATTTCCTGAGCAGGTGTCGCTGTACGCTCGGGAGCGAAAGCGGCTCCAATGTGTTCGACTTAGACGGCTCCATCGGTGAACGCTATCGTCGCATTGCTAAAGAGCGTGGCGTTGCCCCGACATACGAAGAGTTCCGCATCCATACCGACCCGCACGAAGATCAAATCTCGATGGGGCAGATCAGTCCGCGTGTCTTCGAGGCCGCGACACTGCGGACCCCGCTCATTCTCCACACGGGGCGATATTCCGGACTTATTCGTCCTGATGAGCACTACATCGAGCTGAAGAAAGACTTCTCCAATATAGATGCCGTGTTTGCCCGAATCCAGGATTTGCGAGCGCTCGAACAGATGGCTGATCGTGCCTATCAGGATCTCGTTCGTTCCGGTAATTTAAGCTACCAGCAATTCGGTAAGCTCGTCGGTGATACGGCGCGTTGCAAAGCAGAAATGCGGCATCTGCAATTGCGACCGGCATTGGATCACTATGATGAAGGCGACACGTTTAACCCATCGTTTGCGTTGAGCTTGAAGGAGCGCCCCACAACAGCTCCGCGGCATCCCGCGGTTTTTTGGACTAGCTTGTATGCTACAGAGGTTTCACGGCTTTACAACGCGATCTCCCAGTTGAAAGCGCCGGACGAGGTCACGATTACACGCCTGGTAGGCCGCAAAATATTGAGAAGGCTGCCCGATCCTCTCAGCAGGCGCATAAAGCAGGCCGTCCTACGACTTATTGCGCAAGCTTGACGGTGTTGGTCACTCGGCAATGAAAGCAATTGTCGTTTTCTACCACGCCCGCCGCGGCTTGCCGCTGCGCGAAGCGAACGCTTCGCATTTGTTCTGCTGGAGGCGCTACTCGAAATATCGGACGGTCTACGTCAACGTTGCATTCCCGGTCCCATGGACCTTGTTGCACCGTCTGGACATAGCCGCGGTGATCTTCGACACGATTTTTCTTTCGATGCATTGGTCACCGGACTACTTCGCCGCGCATGCATATAAATGTGCTCCGGTGAAGCAGCTGCGCTGCCCAAAGATCGGCGTCGTCCAGGACGAATTCATCAACATGGATTGCGTCGTGAAGTTTCTGGCGGACGTCGGGATCACACATCTGCTGACGGCCAGCACTGCGGCAGATTGGCCGACCATCTACGACGGACTCGATTTCGATCGAGTACAGTTCCGGACGGTGCTGACCGGCTACGTCGACGAAACGCGATTGAAGAAAGTGGAACGACGCCGTCTCGCGGATAGGCCGATCGACATCGGCTATCGCGCGTGGGCGAATCCCTACTGGCTCGGCGAGCACGGTTTGAAGAAGGTACAGATAGCGGAGAAAATAGTAGCAGCGGCGCGAAACCGCAGCCTCGTGCTCGATATCAGCAACCCGGAGGCGACCCGTTTCCTTATCGGAGACGATTGGTTCGACTTCCTACTGGAGTGCAAAGCGGTGCTGGGCGTTGAGGGGGGCTCGAGCGTGTTCGACCGCGACGGATCTGTCAAAAGGCGGGTGGAAGCGTACCTGTCGGAACACTGCAACGCGAGCTTTGAAGAGACCCGCGACCATTGCTTTTCGGCTGAAGAAGGCAGCTTGCGGGAGCTCAAGGCGTTGTCGCCACGACATCTGGAAGCTGCGATGACGGGGACCTGCCAGATCCTGCTGGAAGGAAACTATAACGGCGTGCTTGCACCATGGCGGCATTACGTGCCGTTGAAGGGCGACTATTCGAACTTGAAGGAAGTCTTGGACGTGGTCGGCGACGTGGCGCGGATGCAGGCGATTGCGGACTGCGCCAATGAGGAAATAATCGCCTCGCAAGCGTGGTCGTACCGGCGATTCGTGGGCGAAATTGAACGAGATATCATCGATAGCTCGGCGAGCCATAGCGTCGGCCTGCGATCGGGAACTGCGCTTTACCTCCTCTTGCGCGGCTGTGATCGGCTCTTTTGGGTGTTCGCGCATTTTGAATCGTCTGCGATCGGAAAACGCCTGTTCGCCACAATTCAGAGATGTCAATGGATTGCCTCTGGGGTGAAGCTTCGCCTCCGGCACACCTGGCTCGGCCACTCACAGCCCTCGGTCCGATCCTGAACGAGAGTAGCGACTGCAGACTAGCGGCACCTCATTTGCGATCGGTCCCTCCGACCTGTCTCCGTGGGCTTTTCGTCACATTTCGCGGAAGTGAATTGCAATGAATGTGCTGGTGCTGAGTCATATGTTTCCGCGCAACGACGGCGACTGGGGCGGGATATTCGTACTCGAACAGGTGAAAGCGCTGCGCGCACGTGGGATCGAGACGCGTGTTTTTTTCGGTGACGCCACTTGGCATCCCGCGAATTCGTTATGGAAGGTGCCTCTTCGGCCGCCTTTAAGGAAAATGCGCCTGCTACGGAAACTACCTGTCGTTCCGAGACGGTGGCGAACGATAGCAGGGGTTCCGGCTGCCAGCTTCAAATTCGATGTGTCGATTGAGCCGTGGTGGGGCCGCATCGGCCCACTCACCTATGCGTTGGGTTCTTTGCTGTTAGCGCGCACTCTGGCAAGCTCGTTCCTGCCGGACATTATTCATGCGCACACCTCGCTTCTGGACGGAACTGCAGCGAGGGTTTTGTCGTGGTGGTTCGGCAAGCCATACATCATAACGGAGCACACGGGGCCTTTTTCCGTGCTCACCCAAAATCCGGCGTCACGCCGGTATGTCCGCAGGGCCGTGCGCGGTGCAAAATATTTTGTTTCGGTAAGTTCGCACTTGCAAAACGAGGTTCTCACTCAACTAGGCCTATCGGAAGAGGTTCACCGGAACTTCGTCATCCCGAACGGATTCGACCCGAAAGTATTTTTTCCTACTGCGATGCCACCGGCCGAAAGCGTGAAAGTGCTTTGGGTGGGGGCGTTCGTCGAGATCAAACAGCCGCTTCTGGCAATCGAGGCGTTCGCGCAAGCCGCTGCAAAGAATGAGGCTTTGTCGTTGACGATGGTGGGCGCGGGCGCCCTCGAGCCAGCCATGAAAACTAAAATTGCCGAGTTGGGTTTGAGCGGGAAGGTGACGGTTCGGCCGACGCTACCAAGAAGCGTATTGGCCGAGGTGATGCGCAGCCATCATTATTTGATGGTCACGAGCAAATCGGAAACGTTTTGTCTCGTCGCGCTCGAAGCCCTGGCGTGTGGGCGGCCGGTGCTGACGACCGCCTGCGGCGGTCCCGTCGATTTTGTCGGAGGAACAGGGCGGGGAATGATCGTTTCGTCAAACTGCGACGAACTTGAACGCGGCATGCTGGCGATGGCCGCGAACCTGAAGAGCTATGATTATGCTAGCATCGGCAGCTTCGTGCTGGAGCGCTTTTCATATGAGTCGGTTGCCGAGCGAATTTCTGGTTTGTACGAACAGGCGGTCGTTTCGTGATTCGGGCCAAAGCAGCGCTTCCGCCGGCTGTCTCCGAGGTGTTGCGTTACATGCGATCGGCCCGCCGTATGTTGGCCGGACTTCAGCGGCTGCTCGAAACCACGGCAAGCCGCTGTCGCGAATCCGTTCTGCGAGTCGTTGCCGACCAAGCGGCCCCGCTTGTTCACTACATGGCGGAAACCGGTGTAGGGACAAACCGCTGCCTAGGCCATGGATGCTTGCCTATGCGGGTGCATTACTATTCACCCGTTCCGGACATTGCGGATCTCGATCGTCGCGACGTTTGGAGCCGCCGCAGCGCCCTTGCGGGAATCGAATGGGATGAAGAGAAACATCTGCGGTTGATGAACGAGCTTGCCGACCGCTTCGGGCACGAATGCGAATGGCCGCACGAATACGCCGGTGATGATGCGCAGTATTACACTGGGATTTCTGGCTTCAGTTTCGGCTGCGCGGCTCTCACGCATTCGCTGATTCGATCGAACAAGCCCCGGAAGGTGATCGAAGTAGGTTCCGGATCATCTACCAAGGTGATAGCGGCCGCGATTCGCAAGAACCGTTCGGAACTCGCTCCGACCGAATTCGTCGTCGTCGATCCGCATGCAGATCCGGGCATCGGGGCATTAGACGGGGTGAGCCGCGTGATAACCAAACCGGTCGAGGAGGTGGAGATCGGCGAATTCGCAGGACTCGCGGCCGGGGACGTTCTTTTTGTCGATTCAAGCCACACCGTACGGATCGGCGGAGATGTCAATTATCTGATCCTGGACGTTCTGCCGGTTCTGGCACCGGGCGTAATCGTGCATTTTCACGACATTCCCATGCCCTTCGAGTACGCGTCGGTTTATTATCACAACCCGAAATTTCGAATGTTCTGGACTGAATCTTATTTGCTGCAGGCGTTTCTGATCTTCAACAGAAACTATGAGATTCTACTCCCCATCAACAATATCATAACCATGCACCAGCAGGCGTTCCAGCAAGCGTGGCCACATTATTTACCTGAACGGCACGTCGAAACGAGCCATAGTTTCTGGATTGTAAGAGTCGCATAAAGGTTTTGCTCGGAACCTGGTGTCTGTTCCGAGAATCAATCAAAGAGTCTTGAGGGGCCAACTTGCATAAATTATCGGCCGGTGGGGGCGCCGACGGTCGTTCGCTGACCCTGCAGAGGTCAATATGTATCCTGGCCCTGTCCCCCATCGCAGACGATCCGCGCGTGTGCCGGCAGGTGGAAGCATTCAATTCTGCGAGTTGGACCGTGTCGGTGGTTGGTTTGTCTAGCCGAACAGCACGTCGTTTACGATGGCCGATATTGACCGTGGATGACCCCGGAGTTCCGCCTGTTTGGGAAGACCAAAATGAACAGGTTCGTCTCACCGCCGGCCGTAGCCGACAGATTTGGTCCGCAGCCAACTCGGCTAAACGCCGTTTGATACGAGGGCTGCGCGTGGTAGGTTTGGGGGGAGTAGCCGACTTTTTGCATGCTCTAAAAAAGCGCTTGTATTTAGGCTTCACTCGTTTGCGGCCGAACTTCGCGCAGCGGGTATTTTGGCGATATGTCGACCGCGCTGGTGACATCTATCGGCGAGCGTTACAAGTCGAGGCGTTGATCTGGCTCGCCAATGACTGGGCGATGCTGCCGGTTGCGGCGCGGTTGGCGCGCGAGAGGGGCGGCATCTACGGCTACGACACGCACGAATTCGCCACAGAGGAGTATGCCGAAAACTGGCGCTGGCGCCTGTTTCAGCGCCCCATGGTTGGCGCCATCGAGCGCGAGTACATCCGCGATGCCGCCGTGGTCTCGGCGGTTTCCTCCGGAATTGCCGAGCGTCTCGACAGGCTCTACCTGCTGCCGCGGGCCTCGCTCACCATCCGCAACACGCCGGAATACCAGGAGGTGCCGTTCCGGCCGACGCGGCGCGACAGGATCGATGTACTCTACCACGGGATTGTGGTGGCGAACCGCGGGCTCGAAGCGGCGGTCGACAGTGTGCCGCTGTGGCGGCCGGAGTTCACGTTGACGATCCGCGGCCCGGAAAACCCGGCTTTCAGTCCGGCGCTGCGCGAGCGCATCGCGGCGCTCGGCCTACAGGATCGAGTCCGGCTGGCCCCGGCCGTCCCGATGACGGACTTGGTGCGGGAAGCCGCCGCGTTCGACGTAGGCTTCTTTGCTCTACCCGGACATTCCCACCACAACGAGTTCGCATTGCCGAACAAGTTCTTCGAATACGTGATGGCGGGGCTTGCCTTGTGCACGACCGATCTGCCGGAAATGGCGCGGCTGATTCGCCAATACGATCTCGGGCTGACGATCGCGGCGGTCGAGCCGGCGGCAATCGCCGCCGCGATCAACGCGCTCGATCCCGAGCGTATCGACCGCTTTAAGCGCAACGCGCTCGCCGCCGCTCGTGAGTTGTGCTGGGAGCGCGAATCGGAGCGGCTGATCGCCGCCTATGATGCGGCGCTCTCCATGACGCGCGCGAAAACAGTTTAGGTTGATCTCCCATGTGCGGTATTTGGTTCTCGCTCGGATACTCGCCCGATCGGATTCATATCGACAAGGTTTCCCATCGCGGGCCGGACGGTTCCGGCTGGCGCGTCTTTGAGTCCGCCGCGGGACCGGTCGCGCTCGGACATCGCCGGCTGAGCATCATCGATCTGTCGGATGCGGCGTCGCAGCCGATGGCCTATGCCGACGGCCGTTACTGGATCACCTTCAACGGTGAAATCTACAACTATCTCGAACTGCGTGACGAGCTCGCCGCTTCCGGCCACGTGTTTCGCACCCGGTCCGACACCGAAGTGCTACTTGCGGCTTATGCGCAATGGGGTGAGGCGGCGCTCGATCGGCTGATCGGCATGTTCGCTTTCATAGTGTGGGACGCCAAGAACCAGGTGGTGTTCGCGGCGCGCGACCGGTTCGGCATCAAGCCGCTTTATATTTACGACACGCCCGGCGGCGTCGCGTTCGCGTCGGAAATCAAACAAATCGTGCTGCTGCCGGGCTTTGCCGCCCGGCTCAACGTCGCCCGCGCCTACGATTTCCTGTCCGCCGGCATCATGGAGCATACCGACGAGACGATGTTCGACGGCGTGCGGCAGCTGCAGCCGGGTCACTGCGTGCACCTCAATCTGGGGCACTGGCGCCCCGGCGAGACGCTGCCGCTCCGGCGCTGGTACCGTATTCTCGAACCCGGCACGCTGGAGATCGGGGAGAAGGAAGCCGCCGAGCGTTTCCGCGCTCTGCTCACGGAATCGGTACGGCTGCACTTGCGCTCGGACGTGCCGGTCGGAACCTGTTTGTCTGGCGGTTTGGATAGTTCCTCGATCGTCTGCCTTATGGCGCGCCAACTCGAGGAGGAGGCAAGCGGGGCGCGGGTTCACACCGTCAGCGCCTGTTACGATGTCAAAGCTGTCGACGAACGTCCGTTCATGGAGGCGGTCGTCGAGCGTGCCCGCACCATTCCGCACTGGCGCTATCCGCGCGCGGATGACGCATTCGCCCAAGCCGAGCGCATTACCTGGCATCAGGACGAGCCTTACGGCAGCACCAGCATCTTTGCGCAATGGTGCGTGTTCGATGAAGCGCGCGAGGCGGGCCTGAAAGTCATGCTCGACGGCCAGGGCGCCGACGAACAGCTCGCCGGCTATCACGGTTGTTTTCCCTATTATTTTGCCGCCCTCATCCGGCAGCGTCGCTTCGGCGTGCTGTTGCGCGCCATGGCCGAGCGGCATCGTTGGCACGGCGTCTCATTGGCCGATCAGGCGCGCACTTATTTACTACCGCTGCTGCCGCCTGTTCTCGCGCAATGGCTCCGCCGCGAACAGCAAAAGGTCAGAGGTGCCTCCTGGCTCGACGGCGAGGGACTGCGCCCGCATCTCGGCCGCAGCGCCTTTGAGACAGCGCGCGAACGAATCGGTCGTCCGCCCATCGCCGGGATCGGTGATTTGTGCGTAGTCCTCACGCAGTCCTCGAACCTCGCCATGCTGCTGCACTGGGAAGACCGCAACAGCATGGCGCACGGGATCGAGGCGCGGGTGCCGTTTCTGGACCACCGGTTAGTGGAGTTTTCGATCGCGCTCGGCGACCGGCACAAGCTCGTCGGCGGCGATACCAAGCGGGTGCTGCGCCGGGCCATGGATGCAATCTTGCCGCCCACGGTGCGCGATCGCCGTGACAAGCTCGGCTTCACCACGCCGGAAGAGGCTTGGTTCCGCGGGCCGTTGCGCGACCTCGTGCGCGCCGGCATCGAGCAGACACTAGCGCTCTACCCGGGGCTGCTCAACCGCAAAGGCGTCGACACCCACGCGGAGGATATGCTCGCGGGCAGAATTACAGTCGATTTTTCGCTGTGGCGGATCATCAGCCTCGGCATCTGGGGCCGCTTATTTGGCGTGACGACGTAAGGGGACGCCGGGTTGGATCATTGTGAACGATAGAGCACGCCATATTCTGCTGATTTGCGATCGTCGGGAGGACGGCGCCGCCGCCGTACGCGAACATATCGATCAGCTCATCACCCAAAGCCGGCATTTCATCCGCCCGCTGAACGTTTTTGGGAGTCTGCCGCGCCGCCTCGACCTCTCCAGATTCGACGGCTTGATCCTGCATTACTCGGTGATGGCGGATCCTGTGAGGCTATTGTCGGATGCGGCATGCGCGCGAATAGCGGCCTTTGCTGGCCCGAAGGCCGTATTCGTACAAGACGAGCACCGCAACGTACGGCGCCGGGTCGACTTCTTGAAAAGGCTAAACGTAAGCTTGCTTTTCACTTGCGTGCCAGAAGGCGAGATCACGAAAGTCTATCCGACGGATGAGTTTCCGACGACACGCTTCATCAACGTTCTTACCGGCTTTACCTCCAACAGGCTCGCCGAGATCTCTGTTCTGAGCTTCCGCGACAGACCCGTCGATGTCGGCTATCGAGGCCGCGAGGTTCCGGCTTGGCTCGGCCAACTTGGTCAGGAGAAAACCGAAATCGCGCGTCGCTTCGCGAGCGATGTCGGACGATACGGTTTGCGCTGCGATATCTCGGTTGCCGAGCACGAGCGGATTTACGGTCCGTCCTGGATCACCTTTCTATCGCGCTGCAAGGCGACTCTAGGAACCGAGAGCGGCGCAAGTGTTTTCGACCCCGACGGTTTGGTGGAACGCAACGTCGAATCTCACCTGAGGCGCGACCCAAATGCAAGCTTCGACACGCTTCGCGCCGCCTACTTTCTGCATCTGGACGGGAAGATCAGCAACGGTCAGGTCTCGCCCCGGATCTTCGAGGCGACCGCGCTGCGCACATTGATGATCCTTTACCCCGGACATTATTCCGGGGTTGTGAGTCCCTGGAAGCACTACGTCCCCCTGGCGAAGGACCATTCCAACATGGACGAGGTCGTCGAAATATTACGCGACAGCGCGCGTGCGGAAGCCATGATTCTGTGCGCCTACAACGAGGTTGCGCTTAATCCGGAATATGGTCCGGCTCGCCTCGTAGCTCGTCTCGACACCGCGTTCGATCCCGAACTCTCGGGCATTCCGCGCGCGCAAGCTTACACCGAATTGGAATGGCAAAATCTGATCCGAAATGACTGGCTGTTGCGGCTCAAAAGGGCCAAACGTGTGGCGCGCGATGCGGCCGCACGGAGCGTATTCAGAGGTATTGCGCGAGCCTTGTCTCCGCGAACCGTCGATTTGATGAAATCGCGCTTGAAACAGGTGCGCAGCTTGCGCGCTCGCTGACAGCCCCTTGATCGGCCTGAAAAGCACTCGCGACGCTGCTATGTTGGGAAACGTCGAATCCGGGGGCCTGCATGTCGGCCGAGGCGGTGGACTCTATGAGAAGCTCGACTCTGTTTATTTCTTCATGTGGCCGGGATGGCGAGACGAGCTGGAATCCAACCGCTGGCATTGGAGCAAGCGTTGGGCGCAACGATTGCCGGTCGTGCTCATCCAGCCGGAACTCCCGGAAGGCATCCCGGGTCGATCAGCCCTCGAAGCTCGGCTGCCGAACGTTGAAATACTCTCGGTGCAAAGGACATCCAGAAACCCGCGTCACAGGTTGACCGACGGGCTCCGGCAAGCCGGGCAGATCGCAAAATATATGGCGGCGCGCGGTCATCAACGCCCGTTGTTCTGGTTTTATAACCCGTACCTCGTGATGCCCTTCGCTGTGTTGTCCGCGAAGGCGCGCGTTTTTCACGCGACCGAGAATTTCTTTCAGCTAAACAACCTGAGCTCCGAATGGCTCGATTACTGCCGATATGCGATCGAGGCGAGTGATCTGCTCGCTTGTTGCAGCAGCGGCGTCGCCGGGGAGTTATCGAGACAAACACGTCAAAAAAATATTCTTACTGTGCCGAACGGATGTGATTTCGCCAAATACAGCCGGCCCTGTGCGCCGCAGGGCGATTGGCCGACGAAAATTGCGAAGTGGCAAGCATCGCATCCGCGGATGGCTGTATTCGCAGGGAACATCAATTATCGTCTGGACTTCGGATTGATCGAACGCTTGGTCGACGGTTATCCGCAGCTCGGGTTTGTATTTGCCGGTCCTCTCGATTGGGAAAATCTGTCGGCTGTGCAGCGCAGGACTTGGCGAAGTCTGAGGAACAAGGCGAACGTTCAAATGCTCGGCCGAATACCGGCGGAGGACTTGCCGGCGCTGTACGCGCGTTGTGACGTCGGCATCATTCCATACCGGACCGATCTACCGCTCATCGTCGAGAATGGCTTTCCTTTGAAAACGCTGGAAATGGCGGCGGCAGGCCTGCCGGTGGTAGCCAGTTTCATGAGGCCGCTCGGCGAAGTGTCAGGGGCAGTGACCATTGCCCGGGATGCGGAGGCGTTCTATGCCGCCTTGCCGTCGCATTCGCGGCGGATGCGCAGCGAATCGGAGCACTACAACACCGAACGAATTTGCAAGACCTACGATTACGATGCCTTGTTCGAGCGAATGGCGGAGACGCTCGCTGCGCTGGTTTCGGACATTCCGAGCCGGCCCGCCGATTTGGCAGGTTTGGCCGAGCGGATTGTCGCGCGCGTGCCGATGCGCAGACGTTTGGGGGCGCTTTTGGTGCGAATTCATCCCGAAATAAGGCGGAAAACGCCGCGGGCCTTGCGAACTATTGCGCGACGCTGGTTTGGATGAAATCCGAACGAGGTGTTTCGTTGCTTGGTCTTTTGCCAGTTGATCGACGGGACGAGGAGTCGGCGTAACAATGTGTGGAATAGCAGGGATTCTCTCCCTCAGCGGGAAGCCGATCCAGAACATCGCAGCGTCGCTCCGGGCCATGAACGAACTGCTCGCGCATCGCGGTCCGGATGGCGAGGGTATCTGGTCCGCAAACGACGATCGCGTTGGGCTGGCGCATCGCCGCCTCGCGATCATCGACCTCACCGAGGCCGCCGCGCAGCCGATGCACGCGGTCAACGGCGCGGTGGTTACCTACAACGGAGAAATTTACAATTACCGCGAGTTGCGCGCCGCGCTGGCCGGTCGGTGGCAATTTCGCACCGAGTCTGACACGGAATGTATTCTCGCTTGCTATGACATTTACGGCGACGACTTCCTCTCGCATTTGCGCGGCATGTTCGCCTTCGCGCTCTGGGACGAGCGGCGGCAGCGGCTGATTGCGGCGCGCGACCGCTTCGGCATCAAGCCGTTTTACTACGTGATTGTTGATGGCATTCTTTATTTTGCGTCGGAGGTGAAGGCGCTGCTGCCGTTCCTGCCGGCTATTGACACCGATTCCGAGGCGCTCGCCGAGTACCTGACATTTCAATACACAATCGGCGAAAAGACTTTGTTCAGGCACGTCCATCAATTACTGCCCGGCCATTGTCTCGTGGTGGCAAACGGCGGCATCGAAACCAGGCGCTATTGGGATGTGCGCTATGAGATCGACTGGAAACACAGCGCTCCTTTTTTCGAGCGTCGGCTGCATGAGCTCTTGAACGAAAGCATGGCTCTGCATCTTCGCGCCGACGTGCCGGTCGGCTCGTACATATCCGGCGGCATTGATTCCAGCCTGATGGCGATCCTTGCCGCGAAGATCGATCCACAGAACCGGCAAGGTTTCCACGGCCGTTTCACCGAATATCCAGGTTACGATGAATCGGATTACGCTAGGCTCGCCGCCATGCAGTCAACCGCCGAGCTCAACGTTATCGACATCCGGGCGGGCGACTTCACAGACCGCATCCACGACGTGATCTGGCACATGGATTTTCCGGTCGCTGGGCCCGGGTCGTTTCCGCAGTTCATGGTGTCGGAGCTTGCCGCCAAACATGTGAAAGTAGTTCTCGGCGGGCAAGGCGGTGATGAGATTTTCGGCGGCTATGCTCGTTACCTGATCGCCTATTTCGAGCAATGCATCAAGGCGGCGATCGAAGGGAATTATAAGAACGGCAACTACGTCGTGACGATCGAGTCGATCGTGCCTAATCTCGGCCTCTTACGCGAATACAAGCCGATGCTTCGCGAGTTTTGGCGCGAGGGCCTGTTTTCCGACATCGACAGCAGGTATTTCAGGCTGATCGACCGATCGAGCGATATGACCGAGGAGGTCGATTGGCACGACCTGGACAAGGAACGCGTCTTTCAAGCTTTCCAACACATCTTCAACAATCCGGACAACGTGGGCCACGAGGCCTATTTCGATAAAATGACGCATTTCGATTTCAAATGCTTGCTGCCAGCGTTGCTCCATATCGAAGACCGCATGAGCATGGCGCACGGGCTGGAAAGCCGCGTTCCGTTCCTCGATCATCCGCTAGTCGAATTCGCCGCGACCGTTCCTGCCGACATCAAGTTCAGCGGCGGCGATACTAAGCATCTGCTTAAGAGGACGTTCGGCGGCGAATTGCCGAATCCCATTGTGAATCGCCGCGACAAGATGGGCTTTCCGGTACCGCTCAAGGAGTGGTTTGCCGACGAGCTGCACGATTTCGTGCAAGACATGTTTCGGTCGCGGGCGGCACGGTCTCGCCCGTTTATGAACGCCGACGCGATTTTGGCGAATTTCGAGCGCGCCGGACGGTTTTCGCGCAAAACTTGGGGCCTCATTTCACTTGAAATCTGGCACCAGATGTTTCACGACCGCGCGTCGGAAATCCGGCGCTCCACTGCGCATGCCGCTCTGGCGTCTGGCGTCGGCGGCTAAAGTCATGGGGGTTTCTTTCATGAAGGTTTTGGTGACGGGAGGTGCGGGCCAGGTCGGCTCGACTGTCGCGGATTTGCTGCTCGCCCGCGGTGACGCTGTTTTGTCGATCGACAATTTTGCGACCGGGCGGCGCGACAATCTGGCGCCACATCCTCGCCTTACGGCGATCGAGGGCAGCATCGTCGATCCGGTCCTAGTCCAGCGTTTGTTCGGCGAATTCATGCCCGATGTTGTAGTGCACACCGCTGCCTCCTATAAGGATCCCGACGATTGGTACTCCGACGCTCAGGTGAACGCGGTCGGTAGCGCCAACATCGCCAAAGCGTGCAAATCGAACGGAGTTCGCCGGCTGATCTATTTTCAGACCGCGCTTTGCTACGGAACTAAGCCGCAGCAATCGCCGATTACGCTCAGCCACCCCATCAACCCGGTCAATTCGAGCTATGCGATCTCCAAGACTGCGGGCGAGCATTACGTGCAGTTCTCCGGCGTCGATTGGGTGACCTTCCGTCTCGCCAACGTGATCGGTCCGCGCAACGTATCGGGGCCCCTGCCGATTTTTTATCAGCGGCTGTCGGAGGGAAAGCGCTGCTTCGTCACGGCGGCGCGACGCGATTTCTGCTACGCCGGCGATCTCGCCACGATTGTCGTGCGCGCGATCGATGGCGACGGTTTGGGCACCTATCATTTTTCATCCGGCCGCGACGTGTCGATCAAGGAGCTCTATGACGCCGTCGTCGGCGCGATGAAGCTCAACTCCTATCCGGAGCCGGAAATGCGCCCACTCGGTCCCGACGACGCTCCCTCCATCCTGCTCGACCCGTCGCGCACCTTCGCGGACTTCGGCGACGTTACGTTTACCGCCCTCGGGGAAATTGCCCGGATAGCGGTCGAGCATTGGAAGACGGCGGGCGTCCAAGGCGGCTACACGCACTTGAAAGAAGCGCGCGGCTAACCGTCATGCGCATTGTCATTACAGGCGGGGCCGGTTGCCTTGGCTCCAACCTGACCGAGCATTTCCTGGCCGCCGGGCACGATGTGCTGGTGATCGACAATTTTGCGACCGGCCACCGCAATTCGCTGCCGAGCGCCTATCCGGGACTGAAGGTTATCGAGAGCTCAATCGCGGACCGTACCGCAGTTTTCGCGGCATTCCGCGATTTTATGCCGACTCATGTGATTCATTCCGCCGCAGCCTACAAAGATCCGACCGATTGGCTCGAAGATGCCCGCACCAATATAGAAGGCACGATCAACGTGATTGCTGCGGCGAGGGCCTCCGGTGCCAAGCGCGTCATCCATTTCCATACCGCGCTCGGCTACGGCAGGCCGGAAGCCGTGCCAATTCCCGTGACGGCGCCGATGCGGCCGTTCACCAGCTACGGAATCTCGAAGCAGGCGGGCGAGAACTATCTGGCGCTCTCGGGGCTGCCGTTCGTGTCGCTGCGGTTGGCCAATGTGACCGGTCCGCGGCTCGCGATCGGACCAATCCCGACATTTTACAAGCGGCTCAAGGCGGGCCAGAAGTGCTTCTGTTCGCGCACGGTGCGCGACTTCGTCGACATGGAGGATTTTATCGCCATCGTCGATCTTGCCATGCCGGAGACCGCGCCTACCGGAATCTTCAACGTCTCCACTGGAACCGGCCACACCGTGAAGGAAATTTTCGACCTTGTCGTCCACCATCTCGCCGTGACGCTTGACAAACCTGTCGACGAGATCGACCCCGGACCCGACGATGTCCCCGCCGTCGTGCTCGATCCCTCTCACACGATCGCACGGTTCGGTTGGACGCCACGGCATGGCTTTCGTGAAACCATTCTCCGCATGCTGGCGTGGTACGATCTGCACGGCGTGACCGCGATCTACAGCCATCTGCGACGGCCAACGAGCGCTAAGCCTTCCGAGGTGGTCGCGCCGCGATGAGTGATTTCACCGACCGCAACATTCTGATCGTCGGAGGTGCCGGCTTCGTTGGTTCGAATCTGACGAAATTCATTCTGGCACAGCACCCGCGCCGCGTGACCATCGTCGACAATCTGTTATCGGCGGATCGTATCAACGTGCCGGACGATCCAGCCGTCCGGTTCGTCGTCGGCACGATCACAGACGACGCCATCCTGGCGGATCTCGATGACGATCTCGACTATGCGTTTCATCTCGCTTGCTATCACGGCAATCAGTCGTCGATCCGCAATCCGCTCGCCGATCACGAAAACAACACGCTGACCTCGCTGAGGCTGTTCGAGCGTTTGAAGGATATCGCATCCCTGAAAAAGGTCGTGTATGCGGCGGCAGGATGCGCCGTCGCGGAAAAGACCTTCGGCCAGGCTCAGGCCACGAAAGAGGACGCGCCAGTGTCGTTATTTCACGACAGTCCATATTCGATTTCGAAGCTAATCGGGGAGATGTATGGCAACTACTATTTTATGCGCTACAAAATGCCGTTCGTGCGTGCGCGATTCCAGAACGTCTACGGGCCGGGCGAGATCTTGGGTGCCGGGCAATGGCGCGGTACCGAGCACACGGTGTGGCGCAATGTGACGCCGACCTTCGTGTGGAAGGCGTTGCACGGCCGCGGGCTGCCAGTTGAAAACGGCGGTATTGCCTCGCGCGATTTCATCTACGTCGATGACATTGTGAGGGGCCTCGTCGCCTGTGCGCTGTGCGGCCGTCCGGGGGAAGCTTACAATCTCGCAACCGGCGTTGAGATCACAATTCGTGAGCTCGCCGAGCACGTGAACGCGCTTACCGATAACAAAATCCCGATCGCGCTAAAGCCGGCGCGGGACTGGGATCATTCCGGTCATCGCTTTGGCGATCCGCTGAAAGCGCGCGACGAGTTGGGATTTGCCGCCAGCGTCGACCACCAGGACGGCCTGAAACGCACGGTCGAATGGACTCGCAAAAATCGCGACGCCATCCTGCGTTGTATGCTGCAGCACGCGGACTTCGTTCCGGAAGTGCGCGCTTACAGCTGATGGTGATTGGCGGTCGGGCGGGTCGCACGTGAGCAGAAAGATACTGTCGGTGGTCGGCGCGCGGCCGCAATTCATCAAGGTTGCGCCTTTGTCGCGTGCGATTGCAGAGTACAAGGGCCTTATCGAGATCCTGATCCATACGGGGCAGCACTTCGATCCTAACATGTCCGAAATTTTTTTCGAAGAGCTTGGCATTCGTAAGCCTGACCATACGCTTGATATCCATGGCGGCTCGCACGGCGAAATGACGGGGCGCATGATCATCGACCTGGAGCACGTCATCCGCGAGGAGAAACCCGATGCCGTGCTTATTTACGGCGATACAAACTCTACGTTGGCCGGCGCGATTGCCGCGGCGAAGCTTTTCATTCCGATCGCACATGTGGAGGCCGGGCTCCGCTCCTTTCGGCCAATGCCGGAAGAGATCAATCGCGTCCTAGCGGACAGGGTCAGCCGCTGGATGTTTTGCCCGACTCCGACCGCGGTCGCTAACCTCGCGAAGGAAGGAATCAGCGCTGGCGTCCACGATGTCGGCGACGTCATGTACGATGCGATCGTCATGATGCGGCACCGGGCGCGCAACCGGTCGACAATTCTCAGCCGGCTCGGCCTTGCCCCGGGCAAGTTTCAGCTCGCGACGCTGCACCGTGCCGAGAATACGGACACGCGCGAGGCGCTCGATCGCGCGCTCGGGTATCTGCGGCGGGCCGCGCGGGAGCAGCCGCTGGTTCTTCCGCTGCACCCGCGCACCCGCAACGCGGCAGCCGCGCTCGGGGTTGATCTGTCGAGCATCACAATGATCGAGCCGGTCGGATATCTTGATATGATGGCGCTACTCGATGGCTGCACGCAAGTGCTGACAGATTCCGGCGGACTGCAAAAAGAAGCGTATTTCTTTCGCAAGCCCTGCGTCACCCTGCGGGATGCGACCGAATGGGTGGAAACGGTCGAGGCGGGCTGGAACCGGCTGTGGGGCGGACCGGATTACACGGCGCGGCGCGAGATTAACGCTTATGGCGACGGCCACGCTGCGGCAAAGATCGCCGATATTCTCGCCGCTGAGGTGTAACGCGTGCGCGAGAGCCGCATCCGACTGCTCGCTCTCTACGCGCAGTACACTAGCCGCTTGTCGTACAACGATGACTGGCTTGATGCGTTCAGAAACTATCCGGGCTTTGCGAGCACGGCGGTCAATATCGTTACCGCGGAGCCGGGCGCCTTGCGTTCCGCGACTAAAAACAGCGATGCGATCGTGCTTCTGCATTCGACCAATGGGGACACCACGGATTATCTCGAGCCCTTTGTTTCCGTCCTCGCAGATCGCCGCGTGCCGCTGCTTTCGTTCGTCGGCAACGAGGTCAATCTTCCGGGATCGCCGATTTCGGCCAAGCGGCGCATTTTTGGCAAGATCCGTCCGGACTGGATTGCAACCCAGTTGCTCGAGGAGGCTGGCCGGTTCCTGTTCGGCGATGTAGCCGAGAAATCGGTGGTCGCGATCCCGCATGCGCTCAATCCGGATGTGTTTCGGACGACGCGCGGCATCGACCAGCGGTCGATTGATCTCGGAGTGCGATTGTCGCGCTATCTGCCGCATCTCGGCGACGATGACCGCAATCGTCTGGCCGATGCTTTCGCCCGCCTCGGCGCGCAAGGCCGGCTCAAAGTCGACATTTCCAACGCCAGGCTCGATCGCAGCGGCTGGTCCGAATTTCTCAACCAGTGTCGCGGGACCATCGCGACCGAATCGGGAAGTTGGTTTCTCGAGCGCGATGATGCGACCGTCGACGCTATCCGCGCCTTTGTGCGCGACAAATCGGGTCGCGGTCTGGTGATTGCGAATGATTCTCCGCTTCGAAAACTCGGGCACAAACTGCCCTGGCGGGCGCGCATGATACTGCGCCGAATGCTCCGCTCAGGGCCAGTACGACACGAGGCGCTGGTCAATGAACAGATTTCCTTCGATGACGTACACAGGCGGTTCTTTGCAGGACGGGAGCGCGCGCCCGTCTATGGCAAATGCATCAGTTCGCGGCACTTCGACGCCATCGGCACTAGGACATGCCAGATCATGTTTCGCGGCCGCTTCAACGATATTCTCGAGGCGGATCGCCACTACCTTGCGCTCGAGGATGACTTCAGCAATCTCGACGATGTTTTGCGCCGTTTGTCGGACTTGACGGTCCGGCGCGGCATCGTCGAGGAAGCTTATGCTCACGTTACGTCAGCGCACACCTACGCGCATCGGATGCGCCGGGTCGCGGAAATTCTGGCTGGCGCGCCGGACATGAACAGCCAAGGCGCGCAAACCGAGAGTGCTTCACGGTAATGGATATTATTGGAAAGCGGCTCGTTGTTATCGGTGGCGCTGGATTGATCGGATCCCACACCGTCGATCAGCTGTTGAATCACGACGTCAAATCTCTGGTCATCTACGACAATTTCGCGCGTGGCACGGTGCGTAATCTCGCGAACGCGCTTAAGGATCCGCGTGTCGAGGTGTTTGAGGCTGGCGGGGACGTGCAGCAGATCGACGTCCTCAACGCCGCTCTCGCCGGCGCGGAGGGCGTGTTCCATCTGGCGGCCTTGTGGCTGCTGCACTGCCACGATTTTCCGCGCTCTGCTTTTGACGTGAACATTCGCGGCACATTCAACGTCCTGGAAGCTTGTGTTGCCAATAAAGTTGGCCGGCTGGTTTACTCTTCCTCCGCCTCCGTCTACGGCGACGCCGTGGCCGAACCGATGGACGAGGATCATCCCTTCAACAGCAAGAATTTCTATGGCGCCACCAAGATCGCCGGCGAAGCGATGGCACGCGCCTTCCATCACCGATACGGTCTCAATGTCGTCGGCTTGCGCTACATGAATGTCTACGGTCCGCGCCAGGACTACAGAGGCGCATACATCGCCGTCATTATGAAAATGCTTGACGCCATCGACCGCGGCGAGGGACCGACAGTCCTCGGCGACGGCTCGGAGGCGTTTGATTTCGTCGCCGTCGAAGACTGCGCGCGCGCCAATATTTGCGCGATGCGGGCCGATAACGTCGATCGGTTCTACAACGTCGGCACCGGCAGACGTACCTCGCTCAAGGAGCTCGCCGAGCGTCTTTGCCATTTGACCGATTGCAATCAACCGATCAAATACGCGCCGCGGAGCCAGGCCACGCTGGTGCGCAATAGGATCGGCAGCCCCAAACTTGCTGCTGGCGAGATCGGCTTCAAGGCAGAGATCGATCTGGACGATGGCCTGCGGCGGCTGATTGCCTGGCGCAAGGCCGACGCAGCTGTCGCGACGATAGAATGAGGTGCAACGTGAACGGCGTAAGGTACCGTTATGGATTTTAAGAAGCTTAAAAAATTGCGGAGCGCTAGAGAGTGGGACGGATACTTTAGGCGCAAGCTGTGGCGCTATTCGAGGCGAGTTGAGGAATTGGCTCGGAAAACGAGGGGCTTACTGAGCCGAGGAAAAATCAAGCTCGGCAAAAATGAACGGTATTGCTACGCGCGGCGTGGCGGAACGCTGCGGATACTGAGAATACCGCGACATGTGGACCCGCCAACATGCCTTGCCGTTCGCAGCCCCGAATATTTTGCTGAGCTTACTTCGCCAGGAAAACTACAAGCTATCGAAGCCGCCACTCTTGATGCCAATGGTCATACCGGCCTTTGGGAGCCGCAGCCTCTTCTGTTGACCCGTTTGAGGCAAAAGCTCGGGTTTTATTCCGAAGCCCTTTGGTCTTTGCAAGTGCCGTCGCCCGCGGTCAAGCTCAAGCCGTGGAGCGCGGAGGCTGCGGAATTTTTCTTCGAGGGCGCAATGGCGGTCCTGCGAAGGAACCCGGAGCTGATCGACTTCGTCGCCAACTCACTGCCAATCCAGATTGCCACGTCCTCGGGCACGCCGCCGGTCCTGTCGCCGCCATTCGACGAGCCCGATACGTTGCCGCCCTTATCGGTGTCCGCCGAGCCTAGGAGGAAGTCGGTCGTTTTCCTGAATCACTCCTATTACCACTTCAGCACATTGGCTCAGGCTCTGCGGCGGCGAGGCTGGGACGCGCTGACTGTCTCCTTGGAACCTCTCGATAGTTCGCAACGGCAGTTCTACGTCAACGAAGACCTCAATCTCCATCACGAGGATCCGGCGACAAGGCGCCGCCAGATTCGTGAATTCTTGCAGACCGTGCCTGAACGCTTTGGAGCGTTGCATTTCTGTGGGCAGGGCTATCCCACGTTTTTTGCGGAGAATGTTGAGATCAGCGCGAAACGGACAAGGGTGCCGTGGGACTTTTTTGAGCTGCGCCGGCACGGCGTTACGATCGGCTATATGCCGAGCGGTTGCCTCGACGGTGGGCGGCAGTCTTCCATCCGCCGGGTTTCACAGAACGTTTGCGGACATTGCATATGGGAATTGCGCCCAGACGTGTGCAACGATGCAAAGAGCGGCGCATGGGCCGACACATTGGATGCGGTCTGCGACTGGATTGGGATCGAGGGCGATTTTGTAGCTGACGAGCGGACGGGGCCGAAGTTTGTTCGAGGACCGGTCGCCACAGCGCTCGATCCCGAGTACTGGCGTCCTGATCTGGTCGTCGCCGAAGACAAGCGTGTGCTGCGCGAGCATGGCGACATTCTCGTCTACCACGCCGTCGGTAACATTAAGACCCGGCGGGGCAACGGGCGGGATATCAAAGGCAGCGCCGCGGTCGAAGCGGCAATCGAGAAACTCAAAGCGGAAGGCATCCCGCTCAAGCTGTTTTTCGCTACCGACCTGCCGATCACGGAAGTGCGCTACTACAAGGCGCAAGCCGACATCGTCATCGACCAGCTCAATTACGGACGCATCGGCGCCAATGGGCGGGAAAGCTTCATGATGGGAAAGCCCGTCATCACGCGGCTGATGCCCGAGCAGCCGTTCCCGCTTCCGCTGCTCCGCTCGGTCCTGGAGGCCCCAGCGCAGGATGCCAGCGAGGCGACGATCGAATCTGTGCTGCGCAAACTCGCTCTTGATCCCCAATTGCGCAAAAAGATGTCGCAGCGCTCGCGCGAATATGCGCTGAGATGGTATGCGGCCGACGAATGTGCACGCCGCTACGAGATGGTGATCGATCGCGTCAAGCGCGGGCTCGTGCCCGAAACGGACGAACTTTATCCTCGGCCGGCGCTTAGCGCGCTTGCCGTGTAAAGCACCTTCGGACGGCTCTAATGTCGCAGACTCCTCCTTTTCTACCCATCGCCAAACCGATGCTTGGCGAGGACGAGATCGCAGCCGTCCGTGAGGTGCTCTCGTCGGGCTGGCTCACACAGGGACCATGGGTGCGCAAATTCGAAACCGCTTTCGCGGCGCGGCATGAGGTGCGCCATGCGCTCGCTGCCACGTCGTGCACGACGGCCTTGCATTTGGCGCTGGTTGCGGCGGGAGTTGGGCCCGGTGACGAGGTTATCGTGCCCGCCTTCACCTGGGTCGCCACCGCCAACGTCGTCGTCCATTGTGGAGCGACGCCGGTCTTCGTGGACGTCCGCGCTGATACCTACAATATCGATCCGGCCGGCGTGGTGCGAGCTTTGAGCCCGCGTACCAAGGCCTTGATCGCCGTGCACCTGTTCGGGCTCGCGGCCGACATGGACGAGCTGATGGCGTTGCTGCCGCCGCATGTCTTAGTCATCGAGGACGCCGCCTGCGCGACCGGCGGGAGCTACAAGGGCCGGCCGGCCGGCTCGCTCGGCCTTATCGGCTGTTTTTCGTTACATCCGCGCAAATCGATCACCTGCGGCGAGGGCGGGGTGGTGACGACGAACGATGACTCTCTGGCGGCGACCGTGGATATGTATCGCAATCACGGCGCCAGCGTCTCCGAAGAGGTACGCCACCGCGGCGCCAAGCCTTACGAGCTGCCGGATTTCACCGTGTTCGGCTTCAACTACAGGATGACGGACATTCAGGCCGCTGTCGCTTTCGTGCAGTTGCAGAAGCTCGATCGATTCATTACCGAGCGCCGTGAGCTTGCATTGCACTACGACGAGCAGCTGCGCCGTTTGCCATGGATCACGCCGCCGGTAAGGCCGCAAGCCTACGGTCATGCGCTGCAGTCCTACGTGGCGCTAGTCGATGAGGCGGCGCCGAAAAGCCGCAACGATATCCTCGGTCACCTCCAGGCATGCGGCATAGCAGGCCGGCCCGGCACGCACTCGGTCGTCGGGCTCGCCGCCTATCGGCAGCGGTTCGCCACCGACCCTGCGCAATTCCCAGTTGCGACGCGCGTCGAAGCTCATAGCATTGCGCTGCCGCTGCACAATCATATGAGCAACAGCGACGTTGGGCGTGTCGTCGCCGCGTTGGAAATGCTCGCGTGACGGCGCCGCGCTGAGGCCGGTATGTGCGGGATCGCGGGCTATCTGAATCTCGACGGCGCGCCCGTCGACGAGAGCATCATCGTGGCCATGCGCGACGCGTTGGCGCATCGCGGGCCCGATGGCAAAGGGCTTTATCTCGACGGCGCGCTTGGACTGGGTCACCGGCGGCTGTCGATCATCGATCTCAGCGATGCCGCAAGTCAGCCGATGCTGTCGCCTGATGGCCGGGTCGCGCTCGTCTACAACGGCGAAATCTATAATTTCCGCGAGTTGCGTCGCGAGCTGGAAAAGGCCGGCTGGACGTTTCGCACCCGCTCCGACACCGAGGTCCTCATTGCCGGTTACGCCATTTGGGGCATCCGCCATATGGCGGAGCGCATCGACGGCATAGCCGCATTCGCGCTGTGGGATTCCCGCGACAAGCGCCTGTTCCTCGTGCGCGACCGCTTCGGCGTCAAGCCTTTATATCTGTGGCGGACCCGGACCAGACTTGCATTCGCCTCCGAGATCAAGGCCTTCCTCAAGCACCCTGACTTCGCGGTTCGCGTCAATGATGCCGCGTTGTGTGAGTACTTCACATTCCAGAACCTCTTTCGCCCGCACACTCTCTTCGGCGGTGTCGAGCATTTGCCGCCAGCCTCCATTCTTGCCGTCGATCGCGACGGCGAGCGGCTCGAGACCTACTGGGACTATGACTTCTCCAATCCTGTCGCAGCCAACGAGACGGAGAGTGTCGCAAGCCTCGAGCGATTGATGGCCGAGGCAGTGGAGCGGCAGCTCGTCTCCGACGTGCCGGTCGGCGCGTACTTGTCCGGCGGCATGGATTCCGGTTCGATCGTGGCCCTTGCCGCGCGCAAGGTGCCGCGAATGCAAACGTTCACCGCCGGTTTCGAGCTCTCCAAAGTCGAAGGAATTGAAGCTTCGTTCGACGAGCGCCGCGCCGCCGAATTGATGGCTTACTCCTTCAAGACGGAGCATTACGAGCAGGTCATGAATGCCGGCGACATCCGCTGGTCGCTGCCGCGGGTGGTGTGGCACCTCGAGGACCTGCGCCTCGGCATGAGCTACCCGAACTACTACATCGCCCGCCTGGCCTCAAAATTCGTCAAGGTGTGTCTTTCCGGCGCCGGAGGCGACGAGCTATTCGGCGGCTACCCCTGGCGCTACTACCGCGTGTTCCGGTCGCTGGACAAACAGCATTTCCTTGAGAACTACTATGGATTTTGGCAGCGGCTGACCACGGCGGAGGAGCGCAGTCGATTGTTTCGCTCCGGCGCCGAGAAGGAGCAGGAGATGTTCAATGTCTTCAGTCAGATTTTCGCCGATGGTAAGGGGCTCGCCTTCGGTTCGCCTGAGGAACAGATCTCGTCTTCGCTTTATTTTGAGTGCAAAACCTTTCTCGCCGGACTTCTGCTTGTTGGCGATAAGCTGGCGATGGCGAATGGACTTGAGGAACGGTTCCCCTTCCTCGACAATGCGCTGGTCGATTTTGCGATGCGACTGCCGGTCGGCTTGAAGCTGGCGGATCTCCAGCACATGCTTCGCGTCGATGAAGACGCCGTGAAAAAGAAGCTTCTCGCCCAGGACGCTTTCGGAGGCGGCAAGAACTGCCTGAGGCAGGCCATGGCGCGTATGGTGCCGCCCGAGATCATGCAAGGTAAAAAGCAAGGCTTCTCCTCGCCGGAGGCGTCATGGTACCGCGGCGAGAACGCCGATTACGTGCGCGAGATGCTGTTGTCGAAGGACCTCGCATCGGGCGCTTATCTGAACCACGAATTCGTCGCCAAGACGGTCGAGGAGCATATGTCGAAAAAAGCCAACCATAGGCTCCTGATTTGGTCACTGCTTTGTTTCGAGCAATGGTGCAAGACATTTCTCGGAGGAGAACGTCCTCTGGACTCTACGGTCAGCCTCGCGAAGCAATAGGGTCAAGAAGGCGCAGTTCATGAAGTTAGGTTTTATCGCCGACATTCACGGCCATGTTGAGGCGTTGTGGATTGCACTTAATGTACTCGCCGAGCACCGTGTTGACAGTATTTGCTTTCTTGGCGACGCGGTTGGGTACCTACCGGGGCTTGGGGCGGTATCAATCGTCCAGCAGACGTGCTCTGTCTGCCTTTGCGGAAACCACGAGGCGATGCTGCTTAAACCGGATGATTTGCCGGAATATCGCGACGCGATCTACCAGCTGCGCACTACGCGTCGGGAAGCAACGGCATCCGGGCTTCTTGAGACCATAGGACGTTGGCCCAAACGCGAGTCGATTGCCGCAAATTCTTCACGTCTGCTGCTGGTGCATGGTAGCCCAACAGAGCCTTTAACCGGATACGTCTACCCCGACACTCCTCTGAACGATTGGAATAACCTAGGGTATACGCACGTCGTCTGCGCGCACACACATCGGCCGTTTCAAAGAATCTTCTCCGGAGTAACCTGGCTCAATTGCGGGTCCGTGGGCCTGCCCCGCGACGATGGACGATACGGGTCTGCGGCCGTGCTTGATCTGGTGACGCATCAGGCACAGATTCTTCGTTTCGACATTACGCGCGCTACCGAGCGCGCGTTGAGGCGCGTTGGTCATGTCGCCGACGAGGTGCGGGCAATATACGAGCGCCGAAGAACGGAAAATATGGAGGGAACGCTCGTTGGCTAATAATTTGACCACAGTCATGGTCACCGCAATCGGCGGCGGCGGCCATGGCGAGCAAATTCTCAAGGCGCTCCGAATGGCGAAGGGCAACCGTTATCGCATCGTTGGCGCCGACATGAATCCGAATTGCGCCCAGTTTGCGCTCACCGATGAGCGGATCGTGTTGCCACCCGCGTCGGCACCCGACTATCTCGATAAGTTGCTTGACGCTTGCAAACGATTTTCGGTGCAAGCGTTGTTTCACGGCTGCGAGCCAGAATTGAAAGTCTTCAGTCAGAATCGAGCCCTGATAGAGGGTGCCGGGATTCTGCTTCCCATAAATTCGGAAGAAACAATCTTGCTCTGCATGAACAAGCACGAAACGATGCGGTTTCTTCGTGAGCGTGGCTTTGATTCGCCTAAATTCTGGACAGTCGATAGCTTCTTCGATTTGGACAAGATCGATTCATTCCCTGTAGTCTTGAAGCCCTCGGTTGGCAGCGGCGGCTCCGCAAATGTGCACATCGCGCAATCCGCCCGTGAGCTGCGCCTTTATGTCGAGCTTATCGCACTTAAGCAGCAGGGCGGCTCATTCGTTATTCAGGAGTATGTCGGAACGCCCGAAGAGGAATATACGGTCGGCATTCTGCATGATTTGGATGGACAGTTTTTGAATTCGATCGGTCTGCGCCGCCAGATTAAAAGTATGTTGAACATTCGTCTTAAAGAGGCGAACAATACCGGTCGATCCGAGCTCGGGTCCGCACTGGTGATTAGTTCGGGAATAAGCCACGGCGAAATCGGTCCCTTTCCTGAGGTGACGCGTATATGCGAGTCGATCGCCCAGGCGCTCGGCGCAAGAGGTGCAATCAACATTCAATGTCGTGTGGTCGGCGGTAAGGTGAAGGTATTTGAGATTAATCCGCGCTTCTCGGGAACGACCTCGATACGTGCAATTATGGGCTACAATGAACCTGACGTGTTAATTCGCAAACATTTGCTTGGCGAAACGATTACACCTCGATTTCATTATCACACAGGCACCGTCATACGTACCATCACCGAGCAGCTTATCGAGGGTTCCTTTCGGCAATAGGATGACAGATTGTAATCGTCTACGCCGGTCCCACGTTCATCTGGGGAATGTCAAGGTTAGGTTATGAATATACTGGTTACTGGCGCCTCGGGCGTGATTGGGCGCGCCATAATGCAGGCGCTCAGGGTCAGGCCCACCAAAACAAACATACTTCGGCTTGGTCGCTCCCCCGGCAACGAGGTATTGATTGATCTCGCTGGTCCCGGATTGGATGTGACATCAGTGTGCCCAGTCCGGCCAGAGATCATCGTGCACTTCGCCGCTGCGGTTCCCGGCTCGCGCGTGGCGGACGACAAGGAAAACGCACAACGAACGCGCTACATGGATGTTAATATCTTGAACGCATGCAAGGTGTGGCGGTGCCCGGTGATCTATGCGTCAGGCTGTAGCATTTATGCCCGTCGAGCAGACCGACCGCTGGTCGAGAGCGACCCTCTAGAGCCGGTACTGATTTCTCCCTATTTGAGCGCAAAGAGAGACGGCGATTCGATGTTTTCTGAATATCCGCAGGGTATTGTTTTGCGGATTTCAGCTCCATCCAGTCCCGGTCTCCCTTTAACTAGCGTGATGGCGCGATTCTCGCATAGCGCACAATCGGACAAAGTTATCCGCTTGTGGGGATCGGGAAAAAGGGAGCAAGACTATGTGGACGTCAAAGATATCGCATCGCTTGTTGTTCGCATTATCGCCGCTCCGAAGCCCGGAATATTTAATGTTGTCGCCGGTCGGCCTGTGACGATGTTAGAGCTTGCTCAGTGCATTGCGCGCCATGTGAAAGGAACAGAAATCCTCATTGAGGACCGGCCAGATCCCAATGAACAAATATTGGCTCGCTATGACGGGGCGCGTTGCCATGCGGTATATGGCTGGAAGAGCCAAATTGGTCTGGACGATTCGATACGCGAACTCCTAAGGGTGGACCATTGATGAAGAAAGTCTTGAGCCTGCAACGTATGCCCTTTTATGTTACTCCCTCACGTTCACCAAATAACCCGCCGCCGTTTCCAAACTATCTACCATTCGAGCTTTGCATCGATGACCAACGAGACTGCCTGGTCCAGATAGGGTCCCCTAAGCTCAGTTACTTGTTAACGAAGGGCTATGAGAAAGGCAGCTTGGTGGGCAATGCACTAGATGACAGTACGCTGGGCAAAAAATATTGCGACGACTTCTTAGATTTTGTGTCTGCGTCGATTTCGCCGGCTACCGATTTACTGGAGATTGGAGCGGGACGTGGCTATCTGACGCGCCGCCTCATAGACAAGAATTATAAAGTGACCGCTATCGAACCTGGCATTGCCAATGAGCCTTATTGGCAGCGTTACAGCGTACCTATCGTCCGAGAATTATTCCCCACGCCCGCGGCACCAGGCCCTTACGGAGCCATCGTGGCTTATGGAGTTCTGGAACATATCAAGGAAATTTTGGCGTTTTTGAAAATAATACGCCGACACCTAATTTCCCAGGGGGTGGTGGTGTTTGCGGTTCCGAATTGTGGTCGGGACATTGTGGCAGGCGACCCGGGCATGCTGCTACATGAACACTACCAATATTTTACGGAGCACAGTCTTCGCCGGACCTTAGAGATGGCTGATTTTCAGGTGGTTTCCGTTAGGCCTGCCACTTACGGCGGCGCGCTATACGTCCGAGCGCATCCGGCGAACGGCGTTAGCACGTCTCCTGCGGCAGCCTTTCCAGAGTATTATAGCTATGGGCTCAAGGTCGAACGCTTCAGGCGCCAAATTGAAATTCGGGTATCCAATCTTGCTGGCGAGGGGAAATCGCTCGGCATTTACTGCCCGGGTCGCTGCTTGCCCGTGCTGCCGGTCGATGCTTCGGTGCGGTTCTTTGATGACGCTGAAGAACTTCGGGGACTGTATTTCCCCCCATTTGGGAGTGTCGTGGAGAATAGATCCGACTTCTTGGCGGCACCAACGGACGAACTTTGGATTATGTCTCGGACGTTCGGACAACAACTGGCAGATGCGCTGCGCCCCCTGATGCTGAAGACGACCGTCCTAACCTCTGTAGACCTTTTGAGCGGATGATGATGCGAACCTGCGACGTCACCATTAGCGTCATCGACCCACGGCAATAGCAACAACCCAATGCCGCATGCCGTCGCCATCACGTGCCAGGGCGTATCGAAGAGCTTTGCGCTCGTGGACGGTGGCAACGCGTGGCGAGTAGCGCTGGGGCTGGACGGGAAGCTGCCTCGATTTCAGGCGCTGCGAAACGTCAGTTTTGATGTGCCCAAAGGCCAGTTCGTTGGCGTGCTCGGGCGCAATGGCGCCGGAAAATCGACATTGCTGCGTGTCGTCGGCGGCGTTTACGCTGCCGATGAGGGTCGTGTGTCGATCAATGGCGCCCTGTCGGGGCTCTACGAGCTTGGGCTCGCAGGCAATCCGCAGCTCACGGGCCGGCAATACGCCGACCGCCTGCTCAATGTGCACGGCTTCACCACTCGCGAGCGCGCGGCGATGAGTTCCAACATCCATGACTTCTCCGAACTGGGCGACCGCTTCGATGATCCGGTTCAGACCTATTCGTCGGGAATGTCAGCACGGTTGTTCTTTTCGACCGCCACCGCGGGAAATTACGAAGTCTATCTACTCGATGAAATTCTGTCGGTCGGGGATCAGCATTTTCAGGCCAAATGCTGGCGTCGCTTACGTGACCGCGTGTCTCGGGGCGCGTCCGGCGTGCTGGTCACCCATGATTGGTCGGCGATCATCAAAATGTGCGAAACCGCCCATGTCCTCGACAAAGGCCGCGTGATCTTTTCGGGCCCGGCCGAGTTGGCGGCGCGACGATACCTCTATGGTGAAACCGCGCGGCCGAAATATCATGCCGGCATCGCGCATTTGGCCGATCGTCCTGCGACCCCCATTACCGGTAGTGCCGGCGAAGACCTACACGTCAAGGCTACGGTGCAGATCACAGCGCAGCTCAAAGTTGGCTGTGTGGCCCTCATTGAACGGCTGCAGTCTGGCTACGGCTGGGAGACGGCGCTGATGTCTCGCGAGCCCACACAGGTTGGCGAAAAACCCGGGCGTTACGAATTGGACGTCCTGTTCCCCCGCCTGCCGCTCGATCCAGGATCCTACCAGATTTGCGTTGAGCTTTTAACACTAAATCCGGAGACGGGCGCGCGGATTCCACTGGACGGATGGTCCTGGCTCAACGGCAACGGTCTCATGCTCGAAGTGAGCGGCGATCCGACGCGCGGCATGGTGCTGCCGATGCGCTGGCGCGTGGAGTCCACTCAGTCGGTGCAGGCATGAAAACGCTGGTCCGCGCGCGCAACATCAGCAAAGTTTTTGCCCTCGCCGAACACGGCGGCGGACCGGTCTCATTGCTAGCCGCGTTACGCGCCGGCAAGCGTGAAACGACGCATCGCGAGGTCCGCGCGCTGCAAGATGTCTCGTTTGAGATCTGCGAAGGCGAACGGGTCGGCATTATCGGCCGTAATGGCGCCGGCAAGACCACGTTGTTGTCGATCCTGTGCGGGATTACCGGCCCGACTGCTGGGATCATCGAAGTTCAAGGCGATGTCCACGCCATGCTCACCATCGGCGCGGTGCTGCGCGACGATGCGACCGGACGGGAAAACATTCGTCTCGACGGCGCGATACACGGCAAGAGCAGCGAGGAGATCGAGGCGCATATCGCCGAGATCATCGCCTTTTCCGAACTTGAGGAATTCATCGACCGGCCGGTACGCACCTATTCATCCGGGATGAAGGGACGGCTGGCGTTTTCGATGGGCGCCTTCATCGATCCAAATATCCTTATCATTGACGAAACACTCTCGGTCGGCGACTCGTTCTTTTCGCAAAAAGCCACGCAGCGCATGAAGGAGATCACGCGCCGTGGCCGGATCGTTATCGTGGTCTCGCATGCGCTCGGGCTCATCAAAGACATGTGCACTCGCTGTCTTTGGCTCGACCAAGGAAAGCTGGTGATGGATGGCCACCCAGCGGATGTGACGCGTGCGTACCAAGGCACGGTCGAGCAGGCAGACGAAGCAGAACTCTTGGCCAAATTCGGCGCGGGTGAGCGAGTTTCGGAGCGTCCCGACGCCGGCCGGCTTCAAACCGTCACGGTCGAACAGGAGCGCAATCCACTTGTGGCGACCGCCCGTGCCTTTGTTCCCCTGCACGTGATCATCCACGGTGAGATCGGCAATCTCGCAGGGAGCGCCGATATCCAGCTGTCGATACTGCGCGTGGACGGACGACAAATCATGAGCCAACGTCTGTCGGAGGCCGGCGAGGCGTTGCCGGAGCAGGGGCTGTTCACAGCTTCTGTCGCCTTCGACCCGCTAATCCTCGGCGCGGGGCTCTACCGGTTCGATGTCACGCTGACGGACGCGGCCGGCTCGATCGACACCGCGTGCCGCGTTGTGGAGATCATCGATGAGGAAGGCCAGTTCGGCGGCGTTCCCACCCTCTATTGTCCCCCGATCGTCTCAGCCAAGCCGCTTGGAGAAACCTTATGACGATTGCCGGCTTCGACCGCCGAGACCTCGGCATGCTCGGGAACCTGTTCAAGCTGACGCTCGGCGACCGGTTTCTGGGTTCCAGTCTAGGATTGGCTTGGGCAGTGCTGTCGCCGCTGCTGTTAATGGGCATATTCACGTTCGTATTTACGTTCGTCTTTCCCGGTCGCCTGCCAGGACGGGAAGGCGCGCTACCGTATGTCATTTGGCTCCTGAGTGGCTACGGTCCATGGCTCGCCATCAGCGAGGGGCTGTCGACATCGACAAGCTCGATCGTGGGCAACGCGGGGATCGTCAAAAATATCGCGTTCAGGTCGGAAATCCTGCCGGTCGTCGGCGCCTTGATCGGCATCGTACCGCTGCTAGTGTCATTCGGCTTGATCTTGCTTTTGCAGCTCATCTCGGGCGAGCTACCGCGGCTGGCGATTTTGTCGTTGCCCATTGCCCTTGGTTTGCAGATTTTGTTCGTCTCGGGCTTGGGCCTCTTCCTCGCCGCGCTCAACGTATTCGTGCGAGATACTGCGCTGGTATTGCCGAATGTGTTGACGCTGTTGCTGTTCGCCTCGCCGATCTTCTACCCGCTTACCTCATATCCGGCCGCCACCCGGGTGGTACTTCAGTTCAATCCCTTCTACGTGATCGCGACTTGTTACCGCGCACCTATCCTGGATGGTGTCTTGCCGCCGTTGTGGATGCTGGTCTACATGGCGTTCGTCTCGGCGGCGATCTTCATTGCTGGACTGTGGTGGTTCCGCCGCTTGAAGTCATTCTTTGATTCGCGGCTGTGAGACCTTCATGGCCGGTCTCGTGGCAATCCATCAGCCGAACTTTTTTCCTTGGCTCGGCTATTTCGACAAAATCCGTCGCGCCGACGTGTTCGTGCTGCTCGATGCCGTAGACTATCCGCGCTCCGGATCGGGCGGCATGGGCTCATGGTGCAATCGCGCGCGCATCGCGATGCAGGGTGAGGCTCGTTGGGTCACCTGCCCGCTGCGGCGAATGCCTCTTGGCTCGCCGATATTGGCCGCCGAGATCGACGATTCTCAGCCCTGGCGGGCTAAACTGCTAAGGACGCTGGAGACGAACTATCGCAAGGCGCCAAGCTACTTGCAAAGCATGGTTTTGCTCGAACCTCTCATCAATTCGCCCGAGACGAATCTGGCGGCGTTTAATATCGCCGCGATCACGGCAATCGCCGCCTACCTCGGTCTCTCGAGCCGGTTCGTGCGGCAGTCGAGTCTGCGATATTCTGGCAGAGCCACCGAGCTGCTGATATCGCTCGTCAACGCCGTAGGCGGCTCGGCCTATCTCGCCGGCGGCGGCGCCGGCGGCTACCAGGATGATACGCTTTTCGAGGAGTGTGGCGTCGAGCTCGTCAAACAGGATTTCGTGGCGTGCGCATATGGTGATCCTGTGCGATTTCTTCCCGGCCTTTCAGTAATCGACTATCTGATGCAAGACGGGCGCCCGCTCCCAGAAGCGTTTCCGAAAGAGCAATGACACGTCGACTCTTATTCCTGACGGGCCTGACTGGCGAGGCACTCGACCGGGTGGTGCGTGCTTTCGGATCAGGCGTGACGATTGTTCCGATCTACGATCGTGGGGCGCTACTCGCCGCGCCGGTCGATACGTGTACGAGCCTGATCAGCTTCGGCTCCGGCGTCATCGTGCCGGCGGACATGCTGGCCCGTTTTGCGAAGCCTGCCTATAATGTGCACGCGGCCTCGCCGGATTTTCCCGGCCGTGATGCTCACCACCATGCGATCTATCGCGGCGCGACGACATACGGGGCGACGCTGCATATTATGACGGCGCGCGTCGATGATGGCCCTATCGTTGGTCTAGAGACGTTTCCTATCATTGCCGATGCGACCCCGGCCTCCCTGCTTGCGCAGGCGAACGACGCCGGCATACGACTCATCGAACGCTTGGGGCCGCGCCTGCTTGAGGCAGAGCCGTTGCCTGCGCTTCCTGACGCCAAATGGGGTTCGGCGAA